>Ga0307516_10003460_pt1 | contig 20243 bp, 9 predicted proteins | sample 19_EM_MG_FD_203310 | JGI IMG/M metagenome (GOLD analysis project Ga0307516, IMG submission 203310) | Populus trichocarpa ectomycorrhiza microbial communities from riparian zone in the Pacific Northwest, United States - 19_EM | ecosystem: Host-associated > Plants > Roots > Unclassified | place...
GTGGAATTATCACTGTCTACCCGGGAAAGCCCTGTATTTCGTGACCATGCCGTTCGGATCGGGATCACTTCCATGAGCGCAGGCTCCCGTACCAATCCCGGCGGCTATTCGGCAGACCCGGATTCCCTTGAACAATTCGAGATCCATGATGAGCGTAGTCCTGCGGTGATCGCCGCTATGATCCGGCTTCGGGGGTATGAACCTCTGTGGAAGGACTGGGACCCGGTGCTTCAGTGATCTTCCTTTCAAATAAGGTCAACGTATGACCTCTGTAGTGTTCGGGTATGCCGGGGGACGCATCCGTCCTGCTGAATTTTTTTTCTCCGCAATAAGTAAATCCACATTCCAGGTAATAGGAATTGAGCTTTTGATTTTCGCTCCCTGTGTCCAGGCGGATAAAGTAACGATGTTGCATTCTGCCGTACTCCTCGGCCCAGGCGATGATATGTTTTACATAGCCATTCCCGCGGAATAAAGGATTGGTCACGATACGGTGCAGGTAAAGAGAGGGTTCTGCATCCCTTTCGTCCCAGACGAGAGGATCGGTGAAGGCAATGGAAAAGAAACAGGCGATCCTGTCATCGACGACGATCTTCCAATGCAGGCGGTCGCGGATCTCAAGGGTGATAAGTTCCAGGTTCATGCCATGCCAGTAATGGGTCGCGGACTTCGATCGCTGGTATTCGATGGCCTCCCGGTAAAGGCCGGCAATGACAGGCAGATCTTCCGGGGTACTGGGGAGAAAGGTCATAGGGTCTGTATGAATTTTTTCCGGTAGTGCAGGGGACTCAACTGCATCTTCGAGCGGAATGTTTTATAAAAATGAGAGATATCTCCGAACCCGCTGTCAAAACAAATGGCCGATATCGGCTTATCTGTTTGAATAAGCTGTTGGGTGGCATAGTTCAGTCGATAGTCGATGACCGTCTCCATAAAGGTCTTGCGGGTGATCTTTTTAAAATAGCGGCAGAAAGCATTCGGGGTCATGCCGGCAATGGCCGCGGCTTCATCCAGGGAGATCGCCTTTCTGAAATTTTCTACCAGGTAGACGAAGATAGGATGGGTCCTGTCCCTGTCCATAGGGTCCAGCCCGGCCACGACGCGCTGGGGATCGAGGGGTTGGGGATCTTTGGAGAGTGCCAGCTCATAAAGTATTTCCAGGAGGCCGATCAGTCTCCTGAAGTCATTTTTTTCAGCCGCGAGCGCCAGCATTTTTTCCCGGGCGCTCTCCGCCGTTCGCTGTCCGAAGCGTATCCCGTACGAACTCCTCTGCAATAATTTAAGGACAGGCCCTAGTTCGGGAGCAGAGAAAAAGCTGCTCCCCAGGAAATCGGCGGAAAACTGGATCACGATCGTTGCCGCAGTCCTCTCTTCCTCGCCGTCCAGTTTCCAGCAATGCGGAAGGTTCGGTCCTATAAGTACCAGGTCACCGGCGTCGAAATCAGCCATATGATTGCCTACATACCGCTTGCCCCTGCCTTCGAGGATCAGGGTAAGCTCATATTCGGGATGAAAATGATAGGGGGCGGTAAAGGCCAGATCCCCGAATACCCGGAGCAGGAAAGAATGACCGGCGGCATGTTGCAGGACTTCGTAGGAGGCTTTGAACATGGCGTTTTTTTTCTATAAATGTAAAAAATTAACAGGATAAGGGTAAGATACACCATAAATCAGGCAATCCTCCCATTTTTTATTGCAGCAGGGATGACGTACTTCGTGGCTATAAAAACCTGCTCATGATCGAAGTGATGAAGGGCCCTTTGCATTTGGAGGGGCTTCGGGAAATAACGGAGGCCCAGCGCGCGGGATTCAGGGAGAATGGTCATCTTCTGACCCATGGCCTGTTTAGCGGCGGAGAGATCGATGGAGTTCGCAGGTCGATCGGGAATGCACTGAAAAAACACCGGTTGGAGAAACGCAGACCTGCCGAAAAAGATTCACGCGGGAAGGCCTTCCTGCGGATGAAGAATTTGTGGAGCGTAGACGAGGGAGTGCGGCAACTGGTGCTGTCGCAGCGGGTGGCGGGTATTGCCGCCAGCCTGCTCGGGGTGGGTAATGTAAGGCTTTACCATGATCAGGCCGTATTCAGGGAACCGGGCGCAGGGCCGACGCCCTGGCACCAGGACCAGTACTACTGGCCGTTGGACACCCCCCATACCGTTACGCTCTGGATACCTTTGACGGATCTCACCATCGATATGGGAATGATCACTTTCGCCTCGGGATCCCATACGAAAGGGCTTGTTTTCGCGGAAAATACTTCCGATGATTCCGATCACCGGTTGAAGAAATATATAAAAGAACACCGCTTCCCCATCACCCGGGCGGCAGGCATGCGCGCTGGCGATGCTACCTGGCATTATGGAGCTACGATCCATCATACGCTTGCCAATGATTCGGACAGGATGCGTGAGGTCATGACCGTTATTTATATGGCGGACGGGGCCCGTATTACGAATCCGAAGAATAAATGGCAGGTCAGCGACCGGGCAAACTGGCTGATGGATCTGCCCACGGGCAGGCTGGCGGCCTCAGCGCTAAATCCTTTGCTCCTTTAGGGTTGCCTTTGAGTCACACATACACGATCCACACCCGGCCATTCGAGCCGCGGGTAAGCTCTATCGGCGCAAAGACAGGCCCCCGGGTGACGGGGAGCGGTGTTAAAAAAAGATCCTTCAAAAATATCGTGGCCTGAATTTTATGGTCTCAGCGACTGCTGACTAAATACAACCATGTATTTTTTTCTTTTTCCTGAAAGCTGTTAATAATTAAATAATGTGCTGTAGCTTCTCTAAGATAGAGCAGGCAAGGGTTTCATGAAATTCCTCACATTTTAGTGTTCAAAAGTTTTTTATTTATCCCGATCATCTGGCACATGATTTGAATGTTGAAAACTACTTTTTCAACAGCCCCGCAATGTGTGGAATAAATTCTACACCTCTTTGTTCGAAATTTTTTTGGTTAATGCTTTTTTTTGATTTCTTATGAAAACTGCTTTTTACAACATTAAAAAACTTATAGGAGTATTTATTTTCCTTTTAAGTACATCAGCATCTCTTTATTCCCAGCAAACACTTACCCAGATCAATGGGTGGAATGCCTATGTGCATCTGCCGGATGATTATAATAGTACCGGCTCAAAGACCTATCCGGTCATTGTCTTCTTTCCGGGCATTGGGGAAGTAGGCTCAAATGCCTCCGCATTGCTCAGTTACGGGCCTGGCAATTTCATCGCAAGCGGATGGAATGGCAATATTGCCGTTAATGGGACCACCGTCAAACCTATTATCATATCCCTCCAGCCGCCTTCGGGATATCCTCCGATGGTGTATGTCGATCAGGAAATAGAAGCCATAAAAAAACTTTACAGGGTAGATATTAATAGAATTAACCTCACGGGTCTTTCTCAGGGGGGCTGGATGGCGGAGATGTATGCCATGGCTTATCCCGATAAAGTAGCTTCCATCGTTGCTTTGACGGCGGTCAAGCCAGATGACAACCCGGCCTATCCTACTCCCTTTGCAACTTTTGCGAAAGATTGCGGACATGCCCTCGAATATGAGCAGATCTATGATGCCCGGGACATGGAAACGATCACCAAGACCATGAATGCAGCCGTGGCGGGGAGCGGTACTTATATCCAGACAAATGTAGGGGGAGGCGGTCATTGCTGTTGGAATACCTGGTACGACCCGTCCCATACCGATAATTATTCGTTGAACGGGGCCAGCGGCAACTGGAACATTTATCAATACATGATGACCTGGGCCAGGTGTAGTACAGCTCCTCCTTCACAGCCGGGTCAGTCCCCTCCGACGGTGTCGGCAGGGAGTCCTCAAACGATCACTTTAGCTGTTGGCGGCGGTTCCGGCCAATCGGCTTCTTTTAATTTCAGTAATTCCCCCGTGCCTTTATCCGGCTGGACCAATATGGCCGGTCAGCCTGGTCAGGGCGTGATCAGCGCCAGCGGCGGCGGCGTCACCCTTAGTTCGGTATCGGCGTCCAACTGGGCTCCTTATTCCGGGGCTACCAGCTATGACGGCGGTGGTGTGAATGCAGCGGGATATTTTAATAATGCGGCGGTGACCGTTAACAACTGGCACCAATACGGAGATCCGGCGGCTCTTTTCAGTGCCTCGAAACCACAATTACAGGCTACGGGCCTGTCGGCGGGAGCGGTGTACACGGTAAAGATGTCCGGCTCCAACAACTTTTCATTGAACGCCAATCCGACAAGATATACGGTGATAGGCGCATCGACCTATGGACCGATCGATGTTAATTTGAATGGCCAGGCCTCCAACGGAGCTGCCTTTACCGGGGTTCAGCCGGATGGGAGCGGGGCCATCCGCATTTATGTAAATACGGTGGCGGGCACTTCGCAACTGGCCCAGATCAATGGACTTCAGATCAGTTCCGGCGGCGGCAGTCAATCCGGTTCGGCCACCCTGACGGGTACGGCCACGGCCGGCAGCGGGGCGACGATCAAATCGACGAGCTGGTCGTTGGTGAGCGGCAATGCAGTGACGATCGGTTCGGCATCGAACCTGAGTACGTCGGTCAGCGGTCTGACCGCAGGCACTTATGTGTTCCAACTGACAGCTACCGATAATGCGGGCCTGTCCTCCAACTCGAGGGTTACCCTAACGGTGAACGGAGCTTCTTCCGCGACACCTCCAACGGTATCGGCGGGTAACGCACAGACGATCACATTGGCGCCTGCGATCACCCAATCGGCTTCCTTTAATTTCAGTAATTCCTCTCAATCCCTGTCTGGCTGGGCCAATATGGCCGGTCAGCCCGGTCAGGGCGTGATCAGCGCCAGTGGCGGCGGCATCACCCTTAGCTCGGTATCGGCGTCCAACTGGGCTCCCTATTCCGGGGCTACCAGCTTTGACGGCGGTGGTGTGAATGCAGCGGGATATTTTAATAATGCGGCGGTGACCGTTAACAACTGGCACCAATACGGGGATCCGGCGGCTCTTTTCAGTGCCTCGAAACCACAATTACAGGCTACGGGTCTTTCAACGGGAGCGTTGTACACGGTAAAGATGTCCGGCTCCAATAATTTTAATTTAAATGCCAACCCGACAAGATATACAGTCATAGGGGCATCGACCTATGGACCGATCGATGTTAATTTGAATGGCCAGGCCTCCAACGGAGCTGCCTTTACCGGGGTTCAGCCGGATGGCAGCGGTGCGATCCGCATCTATGTAAATACGGTGGCGGGCACTTCGCAACTGGCCCAGATCAACGGGCTTCAGATCAGTTCCGGCGGCGGCAGTCAACCTGGTTCGATCACCCTGACGGGTACGGCTTCGGCCGGCAGCGGGGCGACGATCAAATCGACGAGTTGGTCGTTGGTGAGCGGCAATGCAGTGACGATCGGTTCGGCATCGAACCTGAGTACGTCGGTCAGCGGTCTGACCGCAGGCACTTATGTGTTCCAACTGACAGCCACCGATAATGCGGGCCTGTCTTCCAACTCGAGGGTCACCATCACCGTGAACGGAGCTTCTTCTGCAACACCTCCAACGGTATCGGCGGGCAATGCCCTTTCTGTCACCCTTCCCAATAACCTGAATTTATCGGGAACGGCCAGCGGTAATAACGGTGCAACGATCAAATCCACCACCTGGACCAAACTGAGCGGCGGAGCAGCTACGATCGCTTCGACCTCTTCCTTAAATACAAGTGTTTCAGGATTGGTAGCCGGCAACTATGTCTTCCAGTTAACGGTGACGGACAATAATGGTCTGTCCAGCAGTTCTACGGTAGCCGTATCCGTGAGTGCAGCGTCCGGGGGCAGTGGTAACTGTGGTTGCGATATAACACTTTCACCCAATCCGGCAGACGGTCAGGTCTATCTTGACGGACAGACCTTAGGAGTGAAGCCGGGGAATACGGTATGTCTGAAAGCAGGCCACTATGTGAGCATCGGACTATTCCATTTTTACGGAACTCCTTCTCAGCCTATCAGGATCATTAACTGCGGCGGACAAGTGAATATTTCGGGTTATGTCGGTTATGGATTTGCCCTTCACAGCAGCAGGTACGTACAGGTTACCGGAACGGGAGATGCAGGGTACAAATATGGTATCCTGATGGACGGCAGCGTAGCCAATACGACGGTAGGCTTTGCTGAAGATGCACAATCCAGTGATATCGAAGTGGACCACCTGGAAGTGACGAAGACGAGCGGCATCGGCATCGCTTGTGCTCCTACACCCAATTGCGATCCTTCTACCTGGTCGGATAGCTGGAAGATGTACAATATGTCCTTCCATGATAATTATATCCATGAAACACTCGATGAAGGATTTTATATCGGTAATACGCAGAACGATTATGTATTCAACTGTACCGGAAGTAATATAACGGTACATCCTCAGCAGATCGATACCCTGAAGTTCTATAATAATATCCTCGATAAAGTGGGTTGGACGAGTGCACAGATCTCGCAGGTCTCTGGCTTCCTGGACATGCATGACAACCTGATCACTAATTTCGGGTATGCGAACCAAACGCAGCATCAGGCAGGTATTATCGTAGGGGCGCTCACCCGCGGCAGGGTCTATAATAACAAGGTTCTCAACGGAACGGGTAGTGCCATACAGGTGTTTGGCAACGGCCTGGTGCAGATCTACAACAATGTATTCGCCAATGCAGGATATGACGGCACCGCCGGGGGACAGAATGCAGTCTTAATGGATGATCGTCCTGCTCCTGCCGGAACACCGGGTTTAAAAGTCTACCTGGTGAATAACACCATTATTAACCCGAAGAGGGTCGGTATCTCCTTCTATGATGATTATCATACGGTTGCGACCGGTGGCATCATTGCCAACAACCTGATCACGGCCCCGGGATTCCTTCCTTCTCTCGTAGCCTATATCGATCTGCAGGATAAAGTGCCGATCGGTCTTTCGAATAATCTTACGTTACTGACTACCCTTCTGGGCGGATTTGTAAATGCAGGAGGCAATGATTATCACCTGCTTTCGGGATCGCTTGCGATCAATAGCGGAATCGACGCCAGTGCGTATGGGGTGACTACGGATATGGACGGCAACCGTCGCCCCCTGGGCGGAGCCTTCGATATAGGGGCTTATGAATTCCCTGGATCCGGATCTTCCTCATTGACAACCAATACCTTAGCCACTTCTTCCCTGAATCGGGCGGACTCGGTCGCAACGGCTAACGGAGAGGCGGCGACAAAATTGACGCTCTATCCCAACCCGGCCAGGGATCTTGTCAACATTGCCTGGACCAGCCGGTACAATGGTCCTGCCACCATCTCTTTACACGATGCCACGGGCAGAATGATCAAATCGATGGAGGTCACGAAGTCGCAGGCAGACTATAACGATCATATGGTGATCGGGGAAATGACCCCAGGGATGTATATCCTGGTCATTCGGATGAAAGATGGGACAACTTTGACTAAAAAAGTGCTAAAACAGTAGCTGAATTTGATTAGAAAACGATTAAAATAGGCTTTATTTGAAAAATACCCTTTTATGGGTATTTTTTATTTCGAGAATATTTCCCAATTTAGCACCTGAGTCCAGAAATAGTTAAGTAATAATTTGAATATTTGAAAAACTGGTGTATTTTTACTGAACTATTGATGCCTGCCATGTTTCAAATCCTCTGAATATACGGCTACTCAACTCTTACGTTTATAATTGTTTGACTGACCCACGAATCCTTGAAATTCCTCAATTCGATGATTTAATTATTATCAGGGCTCAATAATCCACGTCGCTATTCTATAAAGCCTGCTTCATTATCCGAAGTATTTTTCTTGAATACCAATACCTCTTGTCAGCCAATTCATTCCTTTTTCATCCTAGAAAGATTAAGTATCTACTTAAACCCCTAAAGAATTTTGGTAATGAAAAAGCAAATTTTGGCGATTGATGACAGCAAGGCGATCCGGTTCTTATTGCAGACTGTTTTAGGAAGAGAATATCAGGTGGTCACAGTGCCTGATGGTTATTCCGCCATGTATTATCTTGTTCATAGGAACAGGCCCGATCTGATCATCGCAGACCCCCAATTACCTGATATGGAAAATTGGGAATTGATCCAGCAGCTTTCTTCCAGTGGAATGTACGGCGATATACCGATGGTAGTATTGTCCGGGCTGGAAAGAAAGGAAACAGAATTGAAATGTGACGAACTGGGAGTTATGAGACATTTTCTTAAACCGTTCAATCCGGTGGAATTGATGAAAGTGATTGGCTCCCTGATGAAAAGTGAAGAATTGGATAAGGGCCTTTCAACGATGGCTGTTTAAGAAGATTTAATAAGAGCTTTCAGATAAGACTATTATATATATGTCGAACCGTAGAAAACAAGCTAGTTATTTCTGGACCACCGTAATTATGAAACCGTAAACCTTTCGCATGGAATTATTATTTTTACCCCCAACTGATCAGAAGGACAAAAGATCTGTCCCGCGTGTTGCCTTCCGGTCATATCACGTACCCAAGTCGGGAGATTCTAAGTATAGCGGCTTCTGCTATATAGGGAAGAACGCATACCATATCGAGAAGCTGGTAAAGGCTTATAAAAATGGATATGCCTCGGGAGACCTGGCAAATGTGAAGGCGGAATTACTGAGAGGCCTCGGATCGGAAAGGAATATTATTCCCGAAGTTATTTTTTGCGAGGCTAAATTTGATTTTGCGGTCATCCGGGGCTTCAACGATTTCCTCCGGCAGCATCCCATTCTTAAATCTGTTCCATTTGTTCTGGACGGATCAGGTCTTTCCCAGAAAGAACTGTCTCTTTACAGGCAGAACACCAGGCCGGACGAGATCTTATTCCTGCAGGATTCCGATGATAAAGGACTGAAGGAAAAGATCCAGTTTCTCCGCAAGATCAAGGCCGGAGCTGTTCCCCGCATCGAAGAAAGCCTCTATCGCAAGGTGGATTTTAGTACGATCACAAAAAGAACTTTTGATATCCTGGCATCTTCCATCGCCTTATTGATCTTAAGCCCTCTCTTCCTGCTGATAGCATTGGCTATTAAGCTGGAGTCCGGCGGACCGATCTTTTATATCGCTAAAAGGGCGGGAAGAGGCTATCGGATCTTCAATTTCTATAAGTTCCGTACCATGCAGGTGGGTGCAGACAAAAGGATCAACGAGCTGACCCATTTGAATCAGTATAATTCAGAAGGGCATGGCCCGGTATTTTTCAAGATCAACAATGATCCCCGGATCACTAAGGTCGGAGCCTTCTTAAGAAATAGCAGTTTGGATGAACTGCCCCAGATGATCAACGTCTTCCTGGGAGATATGTCGCTTGTAGGCAACAGGCCCTTGCCTTTGTACGAAGCGGAGACCCTCACGACGGATGATTATGCAGCCCGCTTTTTAGCCCCCGCAGGGATCACCGGTCTCTGGCAGATCAAGAAAAGAGGAAATAAAGATATGTCCGTTGAAGAGAGGATCAATATCGATATTGACTATGCTTCGAAATGTAATTTCGCGACAGACCTTTGGATCATCGCCAACACTCCGTCAGCATTATTACAAAAAGAGAACGTCTAGTCCATAAAAAACTTACAAAGAAATAAGCAGTACCTGAGAAGATCGGGGCTGCTTTTTTTTTGCTCAGGCCTCTGCCACCATTAAGGGCCGGCTCCGGTAGTTGTTTTCCACCAGCCATAACATCATCGGAATAAAAATGAGAATGGTCGGCACCAGGAACAAACGGGTCTGGTAGCAAACGACGGTCAGCAGGTGAACGCCAAACCAAACAGGCACTATGGCGATAAACCAGACCTTCAGCCTGTAAGGAAATCTTTTGAATTTATAGAGGATGATAAAGGGAAGGATGCTAAAGGTCCCGATCATTTCAAAATAAGCTTTTACCCCGTCCGCGCTAAGCAGGTTGAGCTTCAGCATTGGAAGACCTGCATGGACCTTCCAGGTCTGCTGGGTTCTGTAGCCATAATGATGACGGATAGCCAGAAAGATGCTGAAGAAGAGGATATATTGCGCCACGGTCAACATCCACACGGAGACAGGAGGGAATTTAACAGCCGACAAACGGAAACGCTTCCAGTCGATCCCGGTAAAATCCATCACCGATATAAAATACAGGAAAGGGATCATGATAGAAGTCTCCCGGTTGAAAGCGCCCACCACAATGATCGGCAGCAGCCACCAGGGATTGAGACGGTATACGATGATGCAGGCTGTCAGCAGGTAAAGTGCATTGTCGATATAAGTATTGAAGGTAAGGTCGGCTACGGCCCCGGAGTTGCCGATCCCCAGGCATAGGAATAATAGTCCAAAGAATAATAGCCAGTCATTCCGTACAAAATAGCTCCAGAGGATATAAGCCAATATGAAAATGAGCAGGTGCTCGATAAAACGGAAGAAAATAAAAACGATCATGTACTTCAGGGCCCCCTTTGTCTGGGCCAGTTCCACGAACTGCTTCGTCACATCCGCCTGACCGGTAGTGGACTCGATCTTTACATGCAGCTTTTCTTCAATGGGGAACACTTTGTCGACGGTATGGTCATATACCCACATCATTCCTTCCACCACCATCGGACAGAATACTCTGTATTGCCAGGGATTATAATAATCGGACCTTTTTTCCAGGAAGGCTATATGATTCTTGTAGGTATTGATACCATTGCCATAATAAAAACTCCTGAATATGGGATAGAGAGATAAAAGGGAGAAACAAAAGCAAAGAAAAAGGATCTTTATTCTACGGTTTTTTTGCAATAACTGTGTAATGCGGATAAACATAGGTGGTGCATTTTTCAACATCTGTAATTTCCAGGCCGCCTTCCGTTAGCATGCGGACGACATCCGGAATTTTCAGCTCATGGCCAATTTCCCCAGAAACGACCAGGTCATGCAACTTATTGCAAACCACCAGTGGGTTGGCGGCATTTATATCCTTGATAACGAGTGTGGTTCCCTTTTTCATGGAGGCTGCCAGATTACGGAGAAAAGCCCCCTGCAACGGTTGAGGGACATGGTGTAGGACGTCGATGAGAAAAATGATATCCATGGTGCCGGTGAGCGGCGGGAAATGACTCCCGTCGTAGGTTTCCAGGAGGATCTTATCGGGCCCCAGGTCCGACAGCAATTCCTTCCCGTTGGCGATCAGTTTATCGCTGATCTCGATGCCGTAGGAGAAGGCGGGACGGACGAATTCGGATAATAAAAGCAGGAATTGACCCGACCCACAGCCGATATCCCCAACGCGATCCGTGGGTTTCACCCGGTTGAGCAGGCTGATATAGGGGCAGATCAGGGGTCTGTAGTGTAATTTTAAGCGGTCAAAAAACTTGGCGTGAATATGTTTTGTCTTCAGGAATTGCAACAAATCCTTGTTAGTTATCGAAGGCTGCATCAAATGTTCTTTTTTAACTAAAATCGGGGTAAATATATAATAACTTTTCAGAAATGAAATAAAAAAGCAGCTCGTCAGGAGATTAGGTAGATATATTAATTTAATATGTTAATTACCAATGAATTACCCCTGTCTGCAAGAATGAGTTTTTTTACTCATAAAAGGGCATCTGGGTAATTATGCTCCTAACCGTTTGTTAATGGCCGAAATAACCATAAAGTAGTATAGTATAATTCAAAAAAAGTATTAGCTTTGCCCCAGTTACGTTGATTTCTACCTTATCCCCAGAATCCCTTCCTCCGAAATTCCTCTTATTAGAACTATTCTGATCTTCCTAGCAATGTAAAATAGCCTTTTACATAATTTCCCTTGGATACATCTGTCCAGTCATCCTTTATTTCCAATCATCCTCCGTTCTATCATCCTTTTATCTTCCAATCATCCTGATCATTTTTTTAATCGCAACTCTAAATACGTTGATTTGTTTCAATTAAACAAACTAAAATGAAAAGGTTCTACCCCCTATTTTTGATCTTACTCTGTTTCTCTGGTATTGGTGTTCAAGCCCAGAATGTCATGAATGCCAATGACAAAGATTCCGTCTTTACCTCTACAAATCATCCGGCGGTACCTGGTTTCGGGACCATCGTGAAATGGGGGCATACCAAGTCACTGAACTATCCAGGTACGGGGACTACGACGTTCAAGTCCTATTACTACAATGGGATGCAGTTCCGTATTAAATTCCCCCACACCTATCAGCAAGGGGTCAACGACGGGAAAAAGTACCCGATCTTTGTATTCTTACATGGCGCCGGTGAAGGAGGGAATGCCTGGGATAACGAATCTCAGTTGATTCACGGGGGACAAATATTCAGGGATGCCGTGGACAACGGATCCTTCGATGGCTTTTTGTTTTATTACCAGTCGCCGAACGGGTATGCGCAAAATTACTTCGGTAATATTTCGAATATCATCGACTCCCTTACAAAATATAATGAAGGGGATAAGGATCGCGTTATTATCGACGGTCTTTCCTCCGGTGGACAGAGTTGCTGGGATTACCTGGCTAACAACCCTAAGTATATTGCGTCTGCTCCGATCATTTCTGCAGCGAGGGGTGAATATATACCTTTCATGCCTTCTTATGTTCATATCCCGATCTGGTTGTTCAACGGAGGAAAGGATACGAATCCTGGTCCCGAGACCGCACAGGCGCTTGTGGATACCTTCACTCATTTGGGGGGGAATATCAAACATACTTTTTATCCAAATAACGGGCACAATTGCTGGGATAACGCCTGGGCAGACCCGGGTTTTATACCTTATATGAATGCGGCTCACAAGGCCAATCCCCTGCTTTATTTCGGCAAATCCAACTTTTGCCCCGGGGAGACGATCAATGCTAAAATGGGCATTACGGCAGGCTTTTTTGCCTACCAGTGGTCCAGGAATACCGTGGTCATTTCCGGAGCTACTGCCAATACGTATACAGCTAATCAATTGGGAACCTATGCAGTACGTTTCCAACGCACCAACGGCGGAGCCTGGTCCGACTGGTCGCATATTCCTATCGTAATTACAGGAGGCGCCGTATCGAGCACGCCTGACATCCAGATCAACGGGAGCATGAGTAAGGTCCTTCCTGCTCCGGATGGCAGCACGACCGTGCCTTTGATCGAACCTACCGGTTTCGTAAGTTATAAATGGATCAGACTGCCTGATAGCGCAGTGGTGTCCACGACCAACGCCTATAATGCAGCTCCTGGCACCTACCTGGCCCAGATCACTGCGTTGAATGCCTGTTCGTCCACCTATTCCAATCCGTTCACCGTGATACCCGCCAATGGCACCCCTTCACCTGACCCCGCCAGCAATCTGACGGCTGTCGCTCTTTCACAGGTAGCGGTACAACTGAACTGGAGTAAGAATCCTCACCCCAATGTGAATGAAACAGGGTTTGAAGTTTATCGTGGACTGGCCGCCGGCGGACCTTATAAATTAGTCGCCATCGCCCCCAAGGACACGGTCAACTACCTGGACAATGGTCTTGTTTCCAGCACTTCTTATTATTATATCGTTAGAGCTATCAACAATAACGGCGCTTCCAAGGTCACCAATGAGTCTTTTGCAAAGACGGCTAAGGATACGATCCCGCCGACTGCGCCTACAGGGTTGACGGTCACCGCCACGAATACGACTTCCGTAAGCCTTTCATGGAATGCTTCCACCGATTTTGTGGGGGTCATCAACTATGATATTTATGTCAACGGGGCCAAGGCCTATACCGTAGACGCTTCGCAGACGAGCTTTACGGTGTACAGCCTGAATGACAAGCAAGCTTATAGCTTCCAGGTCAAGGCCCGGGATGCAGCGGGGAACAATTCTCCCTTCAGCAACCAGGTATCGGCCAATGCCATCGCCAAAGGATTGATCTATAACTACTATACCGGCACCTTTAGTGCTCTGCCGAAGTTTAACACGCTGACGCCATTGCTGACAGGTACTTCCAGCAATGTAAGCCTCACCCCAGCCACACAGAGCGAGAATTACGCGTTCATATGGACGGGTTACCTGAATATACGTGTCGCAGGCAGGTATACCCTTGAGACCTCTTCCGATGACGGCAGCGCTCTTTGGTTAGGACCTCTTAACGGCAATATTGCTTACAATCCGAATGGCACGCCTCTCGTGAACAATGACGGTCTTCATGGCACGCAATCAAAAACGGCCTCGATCACCCTTCAAAAAGGACTCTATCCCATCGCAGCGACCTTCTTCCAACAGGGAGGAGGGGCCGCCATGCAATTGTTTTGGAGCGCTAACACCATCGGTATCAGCCGGGCACAGATCCCGGACAGCGCCTTTGTGGAGAGCGGTGCTGTAACAGGCGCCCTACCCGCGGCTCCCAATGCTACCGTTGCAACGGCCTTGTCCTACAACAAAATAGGCCTGACCTGGCATGATAACAGCACGACTGAGACGGGATATGAGATCTATCGCGCCACTTCACAGGCCGGTCCTTTTACTATCGTCACCACAGCGCCTGCCGGAGCTACTTCCTTTACGGATTCCACGGTAGCCGCCAGCACGACCTACTACTATAAGATCAGGGCGATCAACCTATACGGCGCGTCTGCTTATGACGGCGTTGGTTCAGGGGCTCCTTACAATTATTATAATACGGGTTCGCTTTCGGTCCTGCCAAACTTCGCGAACCTTACGCCGACCTTCACAGGCATCCAGCCAAACTTTAGCCTTGGCATGGAGACCCAGACCACCAATTTTGCGGTCCAGTTCAATACCGTGATCAAGATCACGACCGCAGGGCAGTATACTTTCTCAACGACTTCCGATGACGGGTCGGCCTTATATGTGAATGGTACAAGGGTGGTCAATAACGATGGTCTTCATGGTTCTACCACCGTTTCCGGTAACATTACCCTTGCCGTCGGCACCTATCCCATTACGGTGGGCTTCTTCAACCAGGGCGGCGGCTACAACCTGTCAGCCAATTACAGTGGCCCGGGTGTGGTCAACCAGGTCATCCCAACTTCTGTATTGGGTACGCCTCTTGCCAATGCCACGACCCTTGCCTTACCGGCTGCCTCCAAAGCTCCTTTCGGAACGGATGCGGTGACGTTGAGCAGTTCTTCTATCAAGCTGATCTGGAGCGATACCAGTAATGATGCATCCAGCTTCCAGATCTATCGTTCGACGGGAGATGGTTCGAACTACCGGTTGCTCAATACGGTGACCAACACAGGCGGCACCAGCTTCAATTATGTGGATTCTTCACTTTTCGATAATGTACTTTACTTCTATAAAGTGAGTGCCCAGAACGTGGGCGGTACGAGTCCTTTCAGCAACTACGACAGTGCGCTGACCCTGCTCAACAACCCCGTGATCACTACGCCGATCGCTAACTTCACGATGAAGTATGGCACGAAGGATACGATCGCTCTGAACGTGACCTCTCCTGATAATGTGCCTTTAGCACTGACCATCACCGGTCAGAGTGGCGTACCTGCCTTTATCAGCCTGACCGATAACGGAAATGGCACAGGCAGACTGATCTTCGCCCCCGCTGCGGCTGATTCGGGCGCTTACAATGGTCTTGTTCTGATCGCTACCGCTACGAACGGCGGTATTGTGAAGGATACGTTCAACCTGGTAGTGAACAGCAATAATCCCCCGGTGTTGAATCCGATCCCGAACACGGCCTACGATGCAGGCACCACGGATACGCTGACCCTCACGGCCTCCGATCTTGATGGTCTTGCCGGCCTGGCATGGAGCAGCACCAGCCTGCCTGCCTTCGGTACCCTGGTGGACAATGGTAACGGTACGGCCAGCCTCATTCTGAAACCCGGGTATACCTCGCAAGGGACCTATACCATCGGCGTACAGGCACAGGATGCCCAGGGTGCAGTAGCTACCCAGTCTTTCATCCTTACTATTAATAAGAAGAGCCCCAACCAGCGGTTCCTCGTGAACATGGTGTATTCCCACAACGGACCCACGCCATGGAATAATATGACAGGACCCAAACTGTCCAACCTCGTCAGTACGGACAATGTCCAGACAGGCGTATCGGTAAGTCTTTCCAACCCCAGCTGGTGGCAGCCATGGTATCTCGGCGCCCAGACGGGTAATAATTCCGGTGTATATCCGGACGCTGTGATGAACGATTACTATTACTTTGGGATCTTCGGTGGCCCGGATGTTGTGTACGATACGATCTCCGGCTTGAAACCCCTGTCGAAGTATAACTTCAAGTTCTTCGCCAGCAGTATCTGGGATGGCGTACCTGATAACGGTACTACTGTTTACCGGATCGGAGCACAGGCTGATTCAGTGTATACACAGAATAACACGCAGCGTACGGCCAATATCAACGGTACGATGTCCGACGCCAGCGGAAAGATCATTGTAGCCATGAGCAAAGCTCCGGGTACGGTGATCGGATACCTGAACGCATGGGAGTTCTCTTATATCTATGACGACAGCACGGCTCCGGCCAAGCCGACCGGTCTGGCAGCACAGATCATTTCGGGATCGGGTATCAAACTCACCTGGAATGCCATTGCCTACAATGCCGCAGCTTATAATGTATACAGGACGACGGATACCACGCAGCCCTATACGCTGCTGAACCCGACAGCCAACGACGCCAATGCCACCTCTTACGTGGACAGCGCAATAATAGGGCATACTACGTATTACTATAAAGTGAAAGCGGTGAACCAATACGGGGACCTCGGCTTCACAGAAGTGGTCAGCGCAACGACGGCCGCACGGAACCCTGTGATCTCGGCTATTCCGGCTTCTACCAGCGTCAAGGCCAGCGCCACAGCGAATATCTCATTCTCTGCGACCGACGATCCGGGTGATGCCGTGACGGTAACGTCCAGCCTGCCTGCTTTTGCAAGTCTGCAGAACCTTGGAAGCGGTAACTATAATATCGTTCTGGCGCCGCTGCCTGGTAATATCGGATCCTATAATGCCTCTGTCACCGCGACAGATAGTTACGGGGCCACCGTTACCACTCCGTTCCAGATCTTCGTAGTGGAAAGCCAGGTATCGAGCATCTTTGTACACTTCGGTCCGGATACGGCCATCATGGCCCTGCCCTGGAATAACTTCACTGGGTATCCGTTTGCAAATATTGCTTTATCCAACCTGAAATGGGCGGATGGAACAGGCTCCGGTATCACGGCGACCCTTGTCGACCAGTGGTCAAATGCTCCTCTGCCATTAGGTATGAACACAGGTAACAACACAGGCGTTTACCCCGACAGGGTATTGCAGAACGCCCTGTTCGAAAATACCACGAGTGCAAGACGTGTTAAACTGACGGGCATGGATACGAGCAAGACCTATAATATCGCGATCGTATCGAGTGTGAACGGTGGATTCCCATCCAGTTCAACCTTCCAGGTCGGAACACAATCACAGATACTGAATGCTGCTTATAACTCGAATAAAACGGGTCAGTTCAATGGTCTGAAACCAGATGCGACAGGATCACTGACGATCACGATGACCAAGGTTGCGGCATCCACTTACGGATTCTTCAATGCCTTCGTTATCCAGTCTTATCCGAATTCGCTGGTCATCGTCTCTCCGAATAACGCCTATGCAGAACCGCTGTTCAATTCGAGGACATCGCTGCATATAGGCTGGTCCGATCGTTCGAACAACGAAACAGGCTTCCAGGTAATGAGAGCCACGGCGCCGACTGGTCCGTTCAGCGTGGTAGGTACGGTAGCTGCGGGGCTCACCGACTACACCGATGTAAGCCTGACAGCCGACACCCGTTACTACTACCAGATAAGGGCGATCAAGGGTGCTGTACAGTCGGATGTTAGTAATATAGCCACGGCCGTGACCCCAGCTTACATTGTGTTGGAACACCTGACCTGGAAATTCCCCACAGGCTTCCTGCCCTGGAATAACACGGGTGTCAATCCCCAGGCCGGTGATGTATATGCTAACCTGAACAATGATAAGAACAATAATACGGGATGGTATTACACGATGGTGAAGGATTTCAACGGAGAGTATGCAGCAGGTATGACCAGCGGAAATAACTCTTATATCTTCCCTGACAGTGTGATGATGAGTAACTACTGGGTCGATCACGGCCAGATAGCTACTATGAAACTAAGCGGCCTGGATATCTCCAAGAAATACCGTGTAGGTTTTGAAGGAAGTTCGACATGGAATGGCGATATGACCGCGACGATGTCGATCAATGGAAGGACCGTGTACCTGAACACCTATATGAACACCTCTAAGGTGGCGTATATCGATAGCGTCAACAGCAACTCTACCGGAGAGATCAATATCAACTTCAGTGCGACGGGAACATACGGCTTTATCGGTTCTATCGTAGTGATGGCTTACACGGATAATGGTTATGGGGCCGGCAGCGGCGGAGTCACCAGCACGGTTGCCACGGGTAACTTTGTACAGGCGACTGCAGCGACCTTCGCTCCTGATGCCAATACGACGGCTGCGATCTCCGGCGATGACCTGAAGGAGTTCAAAGCATATCCGAATCCTTTCCGGGATGGATTTAGCATCAGCTTCCACCAGGATCTGGATGGCAAAAAGGTCGATGTTGAAATATACAATACCGCAGGTATGCAACTGTTCCACAAGACAGGCGATGTTACCCATGCAGGATTGAATACCCTCAACATAGACATGCCTTCGAGCAGCCCGACAGGGTTCTACATGGCCATCGTCAAGATCGACGGGAAAGTTTCAAAAGTCTTTAAACTAATAAAGACCAGGTAGTTAAAATGAGTCGTTTATCATAAGTAAATCTGGCATTCCTTAGGGGAATGCCAGATTTTTGTTATTTTGTAGCCTTCTGAAACCTTGGAGAATATATGAACCTCACTTACTTATTACAGTCTTTGCTCAAGCGGAAGTGGATTATCTTGGGCAGCACACTTCTAACCTTATTACTGACGACCATTTTTCTGCTGAATAAGAAGAAGTTATACGAGTCCACCGCCCAATATTCGACGGGTTTTACCATCCAGCAGGTATCCCTCGTGAACGAGGAATTCAATACGTTCGAAGCAGATACGAAATTTAATAATGTGTTGGAGACATTTAAATCTCCAAAAGTCATTGGAGTTCTTTCGTACGACCTCCTTTTGCACGATATCCTGCACCCTGACCTGCCCTTCCGTAAGCTTACTACGGGCAAGCTGCACTCCGAGAAATACACCTCGGTAGACCTTAACAGGGCGAAATTTATCCTGAGCGCCAAGATCGATTCCCTGGCCCTGCTGTCCACGGTGATCCCCGAGGAAAAAAAGCTGCTGGAACTGCTGGAATTGTATGAATATGATTATTTGTCCCTTGAAAAGACACTTCTTATTGACCGGATACCCCGGACGGACTATCTGAACATCGTATTCAGGTCGGAGAACCCCCTCCTGTCTTCTTTTGTGGTCAACAGGATCGGCGAGGAATTCCTCCGGTTTTACAAATCATTGGGATCGACCCTAAGCTCCGAGTCCGTAGAAAAGATCTCGGATATCGTCGATCAGAAGAAAAAACAGGTGGATTCCATTACGGAGAACCTGCGTAAGCTAAAAGCTTCGCAGGGCGCCCTGGACCCGGTGGAATTGAGTAAGAATGCCATGTTGACGGTCAACCAGTTGTCCTCCAAATTAGCCGATGAGAAAGCGGAATATAATAAGACCTTTTACCAGCTTCAATCCGTCAACAAACAGTTGGACAACCTGGGTAACTCCAACGGGGTTACCGGCTCCGGCGCTGTCGCTTTGGGCAGCAACCAGGAAATAGTGAGGATCCGGACCAAATTAAAAGAACTGGCCCCCAATAAGGACGACCCCAGGGTGGGGGAACAGATAAAGAAACTACAGGATGATCTTAAGAATCAGCAGGCATTACTGAATGGTGCGTCGTCCGGTGGAAACCTATCCGAAACACAGCGCAGTCTCCTGCTGTCCCAGAAATCCGATCTGGAAGAGCAATTGAAGGCTTCCGATCAGACTGTTGGCTACCTGACCCGGGAGATCGCAAAGTACTCGGCGCTCAATAATTCGGACGGAGGCAGTGATGTAAAGATCAATGCGTTGAAGAACGAAGTTACCATCGCTACCAAAGAGTATTCCGATATCAAATCGAAATACATGCAGGCGGAGGGTTACCAGCAGACCCCGATCATTAATTTCAAACAAACCCTGATCGGTCAGCCTGCCGTAGAGCCTGAACCCTCCCATTTTCTGCTTTTCCTGGCTATTGCCGGAGTTTCCATGCTCTCTTTTTGCTCGCTGATCATTATCCTGCTCGAATTG
>Ga0307516_10003461_pt1 | contig 20236 bp, 25 predicted proteins | sample 19_EM_MG_FD_203310 | JGI IMG/M metagenome (GOLD analysis project Ga0307516, IMG submission 203310) | Populus trichocarpa ectomycorrhiza microbial communities from riparian zone in the Pacific Northwest, United States - 19_EM | ecosystem: Host-associated > Plants > Roots > Unclassified | place...
CAGGATCTCCAATCCTATTCGTCCCCAAACCCAATGGTCGAGGCTTGCGGCTATGTGTGGATTACAGGGGATTGAATGCCGTTACAATCCCGAACCGATATCCCCTACCACTTATGCAGGAGCTACAAGACCGTGTACAGGGCGCCCAATGGTTTACAAAGATGGACTTAAAAAACGGATTCAACCTCATACGAATTCGGGAAGGCGATGAGTGGAAGACAGCCTTCCGAACTCGATACGGACTATACGAATTCCAGGTAATGCCCTTCGGTCTGACCAACGCGACCTCTACATTCCAAGACATGATGAACCATGTCCTATCAGACGTACTTGACGTCGGAGTCTTAGCATATATGGACGACATCCTGGTATACGCTAAAACCAAGGAAGAACACGACCGACTGGTCAAAGAAGTATTGAAGAAACTACAACAAAACCGACTAGCAGTCTCCCCCGAAAAATGCGTATGGAAAGCCAAGGAGGTAGAATTCCTGGGCTACATAATTGGTCGGGATGGCATCAAAATGTCAACAGGAAAAGTGGAAACGGTCCTGAGCTGGAAAACCCCAAACTCATTGACAGAAGTCCAGTCCTTCCTAGGATTCGCCAACTTCTACCGACGGTTTATCAAAGACTACTCCAGAGTAGCCTGACCGTTGACGGAATTAACGAAAAAGGAAATAGGGAAGAATTGGTCCTGGAATGAGGAGGCGGGAGCAGCCTTCAGAGAGTTAAAACACCGCTTCACGACGGCACCCATCCTAGCTCACTTCGACCCAACCCGACCAGTCATTATGGAAACCGACGCCTCGGATTTCGCCTTCGGAGCAGTTCTCTCGCAGCGAGACGAGGAAAACCGGCTACACCCAGTGGCGTTCCACTCAAGAAAATTCTCCCCGGCAGAAATCAACTACAAGATACACGACAAAGAGCTTTTAGCAATAGTCGACGGGTTTAAGCATTGGAGACGCTATTGTGAAGGAGCGGAACACCAGATCCAGGTCTTTTCAGACCACCAGAACTTGGAGTACTTCACAACCACAAAAGTGCTTAACCGCCGACAGGCGCGCTGGGCGCAAGAACTCGCCGGCATCGATTTTCGAATCTACTATCGACCAGGCTCTCAAAACGGAAAACCAGACGCATTTTCAAGGCGTTCGGAGTACCGCCCCGAAAAGGGGGAGGTAGAAAACCAGCCAATAACGACGGTTTTAGGAAAAAAACACTTTGAAAACGTCGGAAATCATGCCGATACAAAAGCACCACGACGAGACGCGATCTCCTTCGTCTGCTCGTCAGCCAGACTATCCTCGCTCCCGGCAAGAAAATGGAACCTGGCGTTCTTAGAGGAAATCGGGAAACTAGTGAAGGAAGACCCACAGTACCAGGAAGCAAAGGAAGCGGCGCTGGAGGAACCGGCGCCAAAGGAAATGAGGATCCAGGGCAACCTGCTGTACAGAAAAGAAAAACTGTGGATCCCGGCGGCAGCAGTTCAACGGGTAATGGAATCCGAACACGACACAAGGGTGGCCGGGCACATGGGCCAGGATAAAACGATCAAGCTCATCCGACGAAACTTCTGGTGGCCAAAAATGAATGAGAGAATTATCGATTTCGTCAGGAGCTGTCCGGAATGCCAGAAAAATAAGGCAGCTCGACACCAGCCCTACGGTCTATCCTCACCACTGGAGCTTCCCTATGCACCGTGGCAATCGGTAGCCATGGATTTCATCACGGAACTCCCAGTCTCGGAAAAATGCGACCAGCTCTGGGTAATCATCGATCGTTTCACCAAAATGGCCCACTTCATACCACTGCTACAGGACGGTAAGACAGCGGCAGACCTGGCAAAGATCTTCGCAAGGGAGGTATGGCGCTTCCACGGTCTCCCCACTGATATCGTGTCAGATCGAGACTCTCGCTTTACCTCGGAAGTATGGCAAGAATTCTTGAACCTCCTGGAAATCCGCCCCCAAATGTCGACAGCCTTCCACCCACAAACAGACGGCCAGACGGAACGACTCAACCAGACGATCGAGTCATACCTTTGAGCCTTCGTGGGGAAAGAGCAAGACGATTGGGTACGCTTACTACCAATGGCCGAATTCGCCTACAACAATTCGGTCACAACAGGAAACGGGATCTTGCCGTTCTATGCCAACTACGGCTTCCATCCGGCGGCGCCAAACCCTCCGACAGAAGAACCCTTTAATCCAGCCAGCACCAACTACGCCCACTGGATGGCGGGCGTCCACGAAGAAACTCGGAAGGGGTTGGAAGCCGCCCAAGAGCGAATGCGCCGCTACACGGACCCAGGACAAAAGGAGCCACCGGTGTACCAGGTAGGGGACTTGGTTATGCTAAACGGACGAAACATCAAAACCCGGCACCCCTCGAAGAAGATGGACCACAAAAATCATGGTCCCTTCCAAATCGAGAAAATCATCTCCCCCCTCACGGTACGGCTGACGCTCCCCAGGAAGTGGAAAATCCACAACGTTTTCCATGTGTCTCTGCTGGAGCCGTACAGATCCAGTGAACACCGGGCGCTGCCAGATCCCTCAAGAATACTACGAGAAGCCGACGATATTGAGCAATCGGAGGAATACGACGTTGAGGAAGTCATGGCCTCGGCCGAACGCGGTCGAGGAAATAACAAGCGGACGCTGTACCTCGTCAAATGGCTCGACTATCCGGAACGCAAGGACTGGACGGAAGAACCCTTCGACAACTTTTCGGAAGGCGGCCTGGAGAAACTCCGAGAATTCCACCAACGGAATCCAGACGCCCCGAAAGACTATCGACTCGGATAAAGAACCGGTGGCCTCGAGCCATTCGGCGGTGATCCCGTCCCCGAAAGCGCGGTCACTCCATGGCACATTCTTCGGCAATACGAGAGGCCCATCAGGAAGGTCACTACCAGGATACCGGTACCAGCCCGAAGGACTCCATAGGCTCTCCCGCCGAGATATCTTGAGAACCGAACCCCGGTGGGATATGGCGCGACGCATGAACACCATACGATTGTAGGAGTACGCTCCGGCTTACTCTGAGGGCCCAGCCATTCCGACGGATTACAGAGAATGATGCCCTGATCCGGTGGCTGGGAGGGCTGCAGGGGTGGAGGACTGCGGTCCGTGACGTTAAAGGGAACTCAGCGTTGAAAGAATCATACGATCAAAAAAGAAGGAGGACGGGCTACTCAAAGATAGTTAGCGCGCGGGACGAGGCTAAGGATGAGAGGAGGTAGTGTTACACCTTAGCAATTAGCGAAGGATACGTAGCAAGGGAGACTCATCACGGGCCTTCAGAAAGACACTAGTTGCCTTCTGAAGCACAGGTAATGATGTCAGAGAGTCTAGGCAAGAGATCTAGGAGACGGAGATTAGCTATCGGCCGAGAAAACCGGACCTAGGCTAACTCCGGTGATGAGGGGGCGAGTGCAAACGAACGGATCTTTTTCCAGAGAGAGATTGCGTCACCTCAGGGTGATCGACAGACTCTAGAAAACTTAGACCCCGCACGACCGCATGGCCCTCATGCAGTACGTGGCTCCCCAGGGAGCTCTCACCTCAGGGAGAGACGGAGGACTCTGAGCCTAGGGTGCCGCAAGGTGCATGAAACCTCATCTCCCCTTATCTACACCCTGCTATGACCAATGAATCACCCACGGGGTCCCCGCACCTCGGGGAAATCCAAGCCCGAGTCACCAGCACTCACGCTGGTTCATCAGATCTCACGCTATGGCCTCCACCATAAAAAGAAAGAGGTTGCTCTCGAAAAAACGGAAGAGAAACCAGCACGAACATCACCCAAACACTACCTCCGAAACCCACATACAAGATCTAAGATTATTCCGTTGTGAATTATCGAAAGTAGCCTGATTACCTTTGATTCTACCCGCACTCCGGTTACAAGACAACCCCAGTGTCACACTCATACTCATACCATACTGACTTCTCTCATGCAACCGAGTCCAGAACTGACAATCCTTCCGAATGTGCAAGCAGAGCGCACAAGCAAACTCAATCCTTCCGAACACGCAGGAAGAACACGCAAGCAAACCCAATCCTTCCGAACATGCAAGCAGAATGCGCAAGCAAACTCAATCCTTCCAAAGGCCGAGACCTGCACTGTGACAGTATTCCCCTACTATCGCTGAGCTCCCGCGAAGCATTACTTGAGTGGTCCACACTTGTGGGGGTATTGTTCGTGGAATCGAGTGACCGCTTCAAGTTCGTTGACACTCTCTGCTGGCTCCCAATTCGGGTGATCGAATCTGGTCCATTTGACAAGGGACTGCAGTTGTCGTTGGTATATCCGCGAATCGAGGATGGAGTCCACGAACCATTCTTCCTCGCCATCGATTTCCACTGGGGGCAGCGGCGCATGTCTTTGTCCCGGAAGTGGATCCTATGCTGCTGGCTCAAGTAAGGACACATGAAAGATGGGATGTATCTGCATCGATGCGTGAAGTTCCAACCGGTAGGTATGAGAGGAAATCTTGCGTGCAATCTTGAACGGGCGATGTCATCGATGATCCAACTTTGCCGAAGGTCGTGGCCTTTTCCAATTTTGAGCGTCCAACCATACAAGATCCCCCACCTGATAGTCTGGTGTAGGGAGGTGATGGGCATCAGCGTTTTCTTGGTAGCAGAGTTGGGCACAATGCATTTCCGCCTTAAGATGATCATGGATTTCGGACAATACCTTCGCAACCAAACGCCTTCGTTGATCTTCCACTTCGTGGGGTCTTGAGGCAGAAAGATCGAATTGCCAGCGAGGGTCGTAGCCGAGGTTAGCAAAGAAAGGGGATCCCGCTGTCGTTTCCAAAGTATGGTTATTTGATGCAAATTCGGCAATCGGTAACCAGTCAGCCCAATCATCTTGCAAGTATTTCACATACGACCGCAAATATTGCTCCATTACGGCGTTCATTCGTTCGGTCTGACCATCTGTCTGCTGATAGAAGGCGCTAGACAATCACAGTTCCATTCCCAGTCATGCACAGAGACGATGCCAAAATGCAGAGGCAAATTGAGGTCCTCGGTCTGAGGTAATTGTTCGTGGGAGTCCATGTAATCGGAAGACATGTTGGAGGAACATATCAGCCAGATCACGGGTGTCAACAGCGGTGCTGCACGGAACAAGGTGCCGTTGTTTCGTGAGTCAATCCACTACCACCCAGATAGCATCGTGATCCTTTGACCGAGGTAGGCCTGTGACAAAATCCATCGATATGTCCTGCCATGGCTTCTGGGGAATTGTCAATGGTCGGAGGACTCCCTAGGGTGCATGTCGACTGGTTTTCGATTGTCGGCAAGTGTGACAGTTCCTTACAAACCTTTCCACATCTTGCCGCATTTTTGGCCAGTTGTAGTTTCTTGAGAGCAATTCGAGGGTCTTAGATCGTCCGGGGTGGCCCGCTACCGGTACTTCGTGATGCGTTTGGATCAGATATACTCTCAGAGGGCTGTAGGCAGGGACATAAAACTTTCCTCGATACAGTAATCTGCCTGTTGGGCTCCGGGAGCACTCCGCTAGAGTAATATCCTTACAATAGCGGACCTTCTTCTCTAGCATAGCCAGTACCTTCATGGGAAACGGATCCCAGTTGTAGGCTTCAGAGAATAGTTCGGTGATCTTGGCGTTGACGAGTCTGAGTCTGAGTCCGGCGCCGAGTTCCTGGAGTCCTTCAAGTCCGGCGCCGCATTCAGCGAGTCCGTGTGCGAGTCCAGTGCCGTGATCCTCGAGCCCGAGTCCGGCGCCGCGTTCCTCGAGTCCGAGTCCGGTGCCCTGTTCCTCGAGTCCCAGTCCGGTGACGCATTCCTCGAGTTCCAGTCCGGCGCCGCATTTCTCGAGTCCAAGTCCGGCGCCGCGTTCCTCGAGTCTTTCGAGTCCGGCGCCGCGTTCCTCAAGTCCGCGTCCGAGTCCGAGTCCGGCGTCTAATTGTATGATTTGGTGAGGTTTTATGAGGGCGTGAAATTTTTCGGTCAGTCGTTTATCCCCCTCCTTAGGTAGATCTCCAGATCTTCTAGTCAAGGAGTCCAGTTTGGCGCCCGCTTTTCCTGGTCTGTAGATGATTTTAAAGTTGAACTGGGATAGAAACTGTGCCCATCTGGCTTGTCGGCGGTTGAGCAGTTTGGTCGTCGTGAAATATTCCAAATTTTTATGATCCGTTAAAACCGATATCGGGTTGTCCACTGATTGCAGCTCTGCGCGCCATTCTTCAGACGCCCATACAATTGCCATCAGTTCCTTGTCATAAATTTCATAATTGCATTTGGTGGGGGAATGTTTCTTTGAAAAGAAAGCCACGGGGTGTAGGATTCCCTCGTCATCGTACTGCAACAAGACTGCAACGGAAACGAAGTCAGAGGCATCAGTTTCCAACACGATATTGTGGTCGTGATCAAACTGACGAAGTATGGGGGCTGTCGTAAAGGAAGTCATCAGTCCGTCGAATGCTTCCTGTTGATTCTTTTCCCATTGGAACAGCTGGCCTTTTCTTGTTAGCCGTGTCAGCAGCTTGACTAGCTTTGAATATACCTTAATGAATCTGCGGTAAAAATTTGCGAACCCCAAGAACGACTTCACATTGCGTAAATTTTCGCGAGGGGGCCACGCCTTCACTGTTTCCACCTTGGATGGATCCATCTTGATGCCGTCCGCACCGATGATGAGTCCCAGATACTTAACTTCAGTTTTGTGAAATTCGCATTTTTCAGGTTTTAGGTGAAGGCCGGCGTTGGTCAGTCGTTCCAATACTCGGTGAACATGTTGAGTGTGCTCTTCCATTGTATCGGAATAAATCAATATATCGTCGAGGTATGCCGAAGTAAAGTGATCGAGGAACGGAGCAAATGTTTTGTTGATGAATCGTTTGAAATCAGCTGGTGCATTGGTCAGGCCGAATGGCATTACCAGTGATTCGAATAACCTGTATCGGGTTCAGAAGGCAGTTTTCCATTCTTCTCCTTCTGCCATCCGAATCAGATTGTACACTCCGCGAACATCCAATTTCGTGAAAAATCGAGCTTTCGATATTCGCATCAGTGTTTTACGAATTAGTGGAAGGGGATAACGGTTTTTTATGGTTCCTTCGTTGATGCCTCGATAGTCCACCACTAACCGTAGCGATCCATCACCTTTCTTGACAAACAGAATCAGTACCCCGGCTGGGGATGAAGAGGCCCGAATTAATCCCTTATCCAAATTCTCTTCGATCCATTTCTTACAGGCTTCCAATTCATGGTGGGTAAGGGAATACAATGGTCCAAAAGGTGGTTCGAATCCTACTTTCTAGGGGATGCGATGATCGTAGGGGCGGTACGGGGGTAACTCATTCGCAACTGATTCCCAAAACAAGGGAAGGAACGAGTGATATTCGGAGGTATTTAGGGATTTTAGGCGCTCATAATCAGGAGGTTCCAGCGGTTTTGGTGTTGGCGGTTTCGGGTCGGAACCTGCCTCCAGAGCTTTGTTGATATCGTACAAGCTCATGGCAAAGATTTGAACCGGTTCTTTTCACCGGATTAGTTTTTTCAATGAGGCCGAGGAAATGACACATATCGCGGGAGACTTAGATTTGATATTCGGTGCCATGCCTGTCTTCGACGCAGCGCCTGCCGTCGTCTTCGGTACAGCGCCTGCCATCGTCTCAACGCCTGCCCTCTTCGGCGTCGTCGGTAGATTTCGGCGGTCGGGACACTGGAATTGGACCGAATTTTTGACAAAATCGGTGACGACCGCATGTCTTCAGAGCCAGGGAATTCCGAGAACAAGTGAGAAGCACCCCAACTTGGTGATGAAAGCTGATAAGGTTTCTGTGTGATCCTGTATTTGACAAGAGATCTTTCTGATGTGGGTGATTTGGCCGGATTCGGTGGGGTGTCCATCGATTACTTCGAGGTCTTGGGGCAGGTTTCGTGTATAACGGGGGAGGTTGTGTTGGCGTACAAAGTTTTCATCGATAAATGCAAAGCCCGTTTCACCTGTGTCAATCATTGCTGAGGTTTGAATAGAATGGTCATTGTTACAAAGAGTGGCTGCTACAACAAGATGTTCTCCTTCTAATTCATATTCCTCCACCCCACGACCAACTACAGCAGGCAATTGCATACAACAAGGAAACAACGAAAACAATAGGGGACGTCCCATACCGGTGCCAACCGGTTGGCATGGGACAACTAGTTTTCCAACAGTACCTGTGCGGCACCTTCGGGTTCGGCGGTGTCAGTCGCGCCGGCGGTCGCTGCTAAGGCCAAGCGTTGGTTTCGATGAGCCGCACATACAGGGCATTTGTGGATGAAGTGGCCGATGGTGCTGCAGCATAGGCACTCACCCCGGGCCCTGCACTCCTGCCTGATACGGCTCCTGTCACCAGTTCCCTGTGCGGCGGACAAGTTCATCGGCGTAGCTGTAACACTCGGGTGTTTCACCAATGGCACAATTGCCCAGGTGGTCACCAACAGTCTATCACCCTTGAGCGGGCAACACTTGTATGATGGCAGCAGAGCGACTGTGTAGTTCCGAAGGATTCGCATGGGAGCGGATGGGAAAATTCACTAAGAGATTCGCGTTCGAAATATCACTAGAGAGTTGATCCCAGAAACAATGTAATATTGTGAAGGCTCAACTTCCGACTGATCGTTGCTGATGCATCTCTACGTAGGAAACTGGTGCTCTTTAAATGTCACGCCAACTCTTTGGCCGTCCACCCTTGGGCTGACTTGGAAAGCGCCATACCTCGGTATTACGCAGCAGCGTCTCTCCTCGTCCGAGGGAGATATGGTTGATTGGGACGTGGCACTGATTGATAGGTATGGACCCAGAAGATCTTCGATCTGAGCGCTTGCGAACAATCTTCGTTTGCACCCCCTTGTAGGTGTCGTCACCCTTGTGCTCCTGATCGCAGCCCTTACTGGCTAAATGCTTCTCAGGTGCATCCGTGGTCGCAATCTATGAGTCTAGATGCTTCCAGGAATGTCTGGTGATGTCGGTACAGGTGCCACAGCAATCGCAGTTAACTGAAGAATACGTCTCTGTAACTTAACAAGTTAACGTCCGATCTTCTTCAAACAACTGACAGATGGTCTGGCTCCCCTCATATACCCACCGGACCCGTTCCGCCTTGCGCGTCCTACACGACCGCTCGTGAGTTATATTGTACCCAGAAAAAGTTGACATTTTTGCTGGTATACGGCAACTAGTAGCTTTTAGTATGGGTCTTGCGGAGGATAACCTTGACACCTCCCAGGGATGTGACCAGACCCCCGTCTGAGGCTGCCACTCATCCCCTTTCCCTTTGGTAACCTTGAGTTACCACCTGGCTGCTGTTGGGTCGGTAATACTCCTCTCTTTCAGAGCTCGCCCCAGCCTGTGACTTTCACTCATGAAATCTCACTCGGCCTCAATCCTCAGATTGAGTCCGGCTAGTCATACTAATTGCATGTCTTGGGGTGTCACCAGCGCACTGGGTGTTACAGCAGCTCCATAGTGACCACTATTGGTGCCCATTGGGTTTGCAGGGGCTGGAGTCGATGCGGTCCCCCCAGTGGAGCCAGTAGTCCCGGGGGCTGATCGGTTGCATTTCTGGTAGCGGGGAGTGCCAGTGCGTTCCGCGGCACGAGCTCGGAAACGGGTGTCTAGCTCCTTACACATCTGAACAAGGTGGGTCGAGCTGTCTGTAACGGCCAGGCCAGCAGAGCTTCGGGTAGCGGGTCAAGGACAAGGTCGGCGCACGGCGGTGGCCGAAGGTAGGACGAGGACACAGACAGGAACGGCGCGCGGCGGCGGCCGAAGGCAGGACCAGGACACAGTCAGGAACGGTGCGCGGTGGTGGCCGAAGGCAGGATGAAGACAAGAGAAGAGAGTGGTTGGGGGACAAGATGCTTCTATTCGAGAACAGGGACAAACAAGTTGTTGCGTGAGAAAGGAAAGGGAAGAAGAAAAGAAAGAAAGAAGTGGGCGATGGCTACTTTTAAGGATATCCATCACCCGCTCGGTGTCACTCCACATTCCATCCTCCCGCTCAGCGTTACTTTACATTCCTTCCTCCCACATTCCAGACGGCGCCAAGGGTCACGGCCTAGCTGGCACACGCCGTGACAGTAGCCCCTCCTTAGGCCCGAGTTCCCACGAGGGCAGCCCGTACAGGTACCGGCCACTCTGGGTAGCATCCGTGGTAAATGTCCACTGCTTCCACGGCGACAAGGTTTTCTTCGGGTTCCCATGTTGGGTCCGCAAACCCCCTCGACTTAACCAAATACTGCAACCGTCCTCCCGTCCTCCTACTGTTCAGAATCTCTTCTACCTCCCACTCTTCTTCGCCCTCAACGATTACCATTAGGGGTGGTGGAACCACCTGGCCAGGGAGCAGGTCATAAGCTGCAGCATGTAGGAGTGATACTGGGAAAGTTCGGTGCTTCTGTATGGTTGCTGGTATATCCAACTCGTAGGCATGCGTTCCGATGGTGCGGACAACGCGGTAGGGTCCATGGTGCTTGTTTTCCAGCTTTCGACTTGGGCGTGCCGTTCTCCAGTTCCGGCCGTCCACCCACACAAGGTCACCAGGTTGGAAGGCTGGTACGTGAGTCCTGTGGGTGTCCGCCCCCTCTGCCTGTCGTAGCTGGGCGTATCGCATCTCGTTTCGGGCTACTTCGTGAATAAGTTCCAGTCATTCTACTGCGGTTTGCGCCTCCCCTTCTTCTGCAGCATCAACACGGATGTCCAGTTCGAAATCATAACGGGGGTGGAAACCGCAATTGGCAAAGAACGGTCACATGGTCGTCGTGTCTGATACTTGGTTGTTGCCTGCAAATTCCGCCAGGAAGAGGTAATCCACCCAATCGTCCTGGAGGTACGTGACGTACGCTCGCAGGTGTTGCTCCGCCACTGCGTTCACTCGCTCGGTCTGTCCATCTGTTTGTGGATGGAATGCGGTCGAGAGTCATACATCAATCTTCAGATACGAACATAGGTGTCTCCAGAACCGGGAAGCGAATTGCGGTCCTCTGTCCGAAACAATAGTCTCTGGTAGGCCGTGGTAGCAGAACACCCTGTCGCAGAAGAGAGTGCCCAGTTCTTCAGCTGTAATCGTCATCGTGCAGGGAATGAGGTGCCTCTGCTTGGTCAGGCGATCCACCACCACACAGGTAACATCATAGCCCTTGGACTGGGGTAGGCCAGTCACGAAGTCAACGGATATGTGTTGCCATGGCCACTCCAGTACCAACAATGGTTTCAAGACTCCATATGGTGCATGTCGTGTGGACTTTGTTCGGCGGCAGAATGGCAGTTTTGTACGAATCGGTCGACACCCTTCCTCATTGACGACGAGCAGTACTTCCTTGCGAGTAATTCCAGTGTTTTGGCACGTCCTGGGTGCTCCATGGCTGGAGGGTCATGGTGGTCCTGCAGCAGCCGGCGTCGAAGTGGTGTGTGGTCCGGTACGAAGGTGCAATCCCGATACAAAAGCCTGCCGCCCATTTCCTTGCAGTTGGCCAGTGATATCTCCTTGCACTGCCTGGTGCCGTCACGCAGAAGGCCCAGTATCCATTCCGGGAATTGGTCCACTTGGTAGGCTTCGGTGAGTAGAGTGGCTATTCGTCCGGCGTCCGGCCGTCCGGCGTCCAGCTGGCCGGTGTCCGGCTGTCTGACGTCGGGCACGTCATTAGCTATCAAGCTTAAGCTTTCGACGACATCCAAACCGTCGATCCGTCCACCGTCGATTCGCAAGTCTGATGATTCTGAAGGATTCCGATCGACGTCCGAAAGGCTGATCCGTCCGGAGTCCGGGAGATCGATCAGGTTCCGAGGTTTCAAAACGGCATGCCGGTTGGTTAGCCGTCTTTCATCCCCCTCCTTAGAGAGATCTCCTAATCTCCGAGTCAATGCATCCGGCTTGCCGCCAGCCTTTCCTGGTCGATAAACGATCCTGAAGTCGAAACGGGAAAGGAATTCGGACCATCTGGCCTGTCGACGGTTCAAAAGTTTTGTACTCATGAAGTATTCCAGGTTCTTATGGTCGCTCAAAACTTGGATTGGGTGGCACGAACCCTCCAAGTGGGGCCTCCACTCCTCGAAAGCCCGGATGATTGCCATTAGATCCTTATCGTAGATTTCATAATTGCATTCCGCAGGGCTGTGCTTTTTGGAGTAAAAGGCCACCCGGTGCAGAACACCGTCATCGTCGTACTGGAAGAGAATGCCAGCTGAGACATAGTCGGAAGCGTCGGTTTCGACTATTATCTCGCGGTCGTAGTCGAAGTGGCGGAGAATTGGGGCCGATGTTAATACCTTTTTGAGGAGGTCGAAGGCTGCTTGCTGCTCTGGTCCCCACACAAATGGAACGTATTTGCCTCCCTCCTTTTTTGTCATTCTGGTCAATGGCGTCACCACTTTGGAGTAATCCCTTATGAATCTTCTGTAAAAGTTGGCAAACCCAAGGAAACATTGGACATCGGTGACTGTCCTCGGAACCTCCCAACCCAAGACGCAGGACACCTTCTCCGGATCCATCTTGATTCCATTAGTGGTGATTATGAAACCCAGGTATTTCACCTCCTGTTTGTGAAAATGGCATTTTTCAGGCTTCAGGTGCAGTCCGGCGTCCGACAATGCTTTCAACACCTTATACACCTGTTCCTTGTGTTCCGTCAAGGTATTGCTGTAAATAAAGATGTCGTCGAGAAACGCGGTACACAAGTCATCAAGGTAGGCTTGAAGCACATCGTTTATGAAGGCTTGGAAATCAGACGGTGCGTTGGTTAGCCCGAATGGCATAACCAAGGATTCGAATAACCCGTAACGTGTCCGGAATGCCATTTTCTATTCTTCGCCTTCTGCTATTCTTACCAAGTTGTATGCCCTGCGAATATCCAGAGTAGTGAAGTATTTGCCCTTCGACAACCGCATCAATGTTTCTTGCAGCAACGGCAGTGGGTAACGATTCTTGATAGTTCCTGCATTCAGCCCACAGTAATCGACACACAACCGTAGGCTGCCGTCGGTCTTTTTGACAAAAAGGATTGGTGAGGCCGCAGGGGAGGACGAAGCCCTAATGAATCCCTTGCTCAAATTCTCCTCTAACCATTCCTTTAACGTCTGCAACTCGGTTCTGGACATCGAATATAGCGGGCCGAAGGGAGGCGTGAATCCCTCTCGTAAAGGGATCTTGTAGTCATAAGGCCGGTGGGGTGGCAGATTCTTTGCCAAAGTTTCCGAAAAGAGTGGTAGGAACTCGTGATATTCCGCTGGTACATAATCCTTCAGATCCAGCTCCTTTGGATTCTTTGCTTGCTCACCCACACCGAGCGCTTGATTGATCTCATACAGGGAAGTCGAAAAAATCGACAATTTTTGCTTATACGCCAATCGTCTGAACGGATGTTCACCAATAGCTGAAACCTGAATCGGACGAGGCTCTGCTGTCGGAAACATCAATCCGTCACACATTTTCGGTGCGGCGCTAGTTTCATAGAAAATGCTCGATTCCGAAAAAAACACTCATTTTAGGTGCAGCACTCTTTCCGTGGAAAACACTCTTTTCCGGCGTGGCGCTCTTTTCGTCGAAAAGGCTCGTTTCCGGCGCAGCGCTCTTTTTGTTGAAAAAACTTGTTTCCGGCACGGCGCTCTTTTCGTTGAAAAAGCTCGTTTCCGGCATGGTGCTTTTTTCGTCGAAAAGGATCGTTTCCGGCATGGTGCTTTTTTTGTCGAAAAGGCTTGAAAGTTCCGGCGCAGCGCTCTTTTCGTTGTAAAAGCTCGTTTCCGGCACGGCATTCTTTTCGTCGAAAACGCTCGTTTCATTCGGTCTGGCGTGCTAGTTCGACGATCGGACGCCCATTCCAAAATTGTAGTCCTTGCCATGGTTAACTTGGTTCTGAAAAAATGAGTTGGGAGACGTAAATGACCGGGCCTCGAATTCGCCAGCCCCTGTGCTTACCACTGGCTCCTCATGAGCTATTTTTGACGCGAGAGAATGGGCGTAAACCACGGTTGGTGCCCAGTTGCAGTGCGAGGTGCAGTACTGTGACCCAAAGGTCAAGGTTCGGGAGTTAAAACGAATGGCAACATCGTGGAGCTCCAACCACGGGATGCCTAGCACAACTGGGTAGTGGCCAAGCTTCGTGACGAACATCGGCAAGGTTTCTTGATGCTCGAGTATTACGAGGTGGGTGTTGGCAACGTGCGTAATGTCACCGGAGGATATCGGGCGGCCATCGATGACCTCAAGGCTTCTGGGATACTGAAGGGGTGTAAGCGGGAGTTGGTGATGGCGTGCGAAGTCTTCGTCTATGAAAGCAATTCCAGTAGCTCCGCAGTCGATGAGGGCGTGGGTGGCAACAGTCCTGTTACCGAAGGAGATTCTGCACAGCACAACAAGATGTTTTCCTTCCATTGATCCCTCCCCAACTGATAAACTAGACAAACGAAACACAGACAACGACTTCTTTTTTGTACGACCAACAACAGTACCATCATGCAGCTGCTGGTCTAGGCATTTCCCGACTGGCCTTGGCCGCCGGTTCCTCCACCACCCCTATTGCCTCCACCGCCACTGCCACTGAAAGCGTTCGCAAATGAATTCGGGTTCGCAACCGTGCCCAGGTTTGGGTTCATGAGGGCATTCGGGTTGCCTTCCACATAAGCGGAAGCGACACGGAAAGGGTTCTTCGACTTGCTGGGGCAATGCCTAGCCATGTGTCCAGGCTTTCCACAGTAGAGGCAAAGTCCCACTCGAATCCTCGTAGTGCGTTCTTGTTTGGAGAGTTTCCCATAGCCGGTACCACTGAGGTCCATGGGATCCTAACCCGTACTGGTAGAAGGGGGGTTCGGAACAGGTGGGTGGGTGCGGGGTGCATTCTGCGTGGAACGTTGTTGGTTGGGGGGGTTGCCACCCCTACCTTCGTAGTGCTGGAGGGCTCGGATCTCGTAGTCCAAGCGCTTGCATAGGGCCACAAACTGATCAAATGTGAGTCCATGACTGCGTCCCAAGAGCTGGCGACGGAGCTCAATCGAAATTCCTTCCTTCAGCACATCCAGCTTTGCCTCTTTTCCCCAATTCAGTTTGGCCACCAACATCTGGAACTCGGTGAAGTATACGACGAACTCCTTCTTTCCCTGCTTCAAGGAATGGAGCTTGCTTCGAGCGGTAGCGGCCGGGTCTGAGTCCCCAAAGGCGTTCTCCAGGATACGGATCATATCATCAGAGTCATTCAAGAGGAAGGTACCATTCTGAACAAATGGGAGAACTTGAGCCTGAGCGCGTCCTGCCAAACGATTGAACGTGTAACCCATACGTATTGCCGGTGTGGGGTAGCGGGAAGGGTCACAGAACAGCTTAATCCGAAGCTGCGCAACGAACCCTTCGAGTCCTTCACGGGTTCCTTCAAAGACAGGGGGATCTGGGATTCGGTCGGCTTTTCCTTACGTAGGGCCTTCAAGAGTTGCCAAACAGTTGTTGATATGCATCGTGGTAGCCAGTTGCTCTTCCAGGTCATCAGCGCGCCACTGGGGAATAGCATTCGGTACCACCAAAATCAGCTTGGCCAACTGTTTGACATGACCGAAAGCGCCCTCAAGGGTGGCGTCATCGGCGAAGGTGGTGCTAGCGACGATGATATTCAGCTGGGCCTGAATGGTGGCTGAGAGTTCGCGGTAGATCGGGGGGGGAGGGGGAGAGGTTTCCTCAACGTTGCCGGAAGGCATCTCGACATTGCCAGAAGACATCTTGGGTGACAACAGTAGTTTCGCTCAGAGGGTCGTTTGCTACCCGAAGAGTGGTTGACGCAACAAAGTGTAACGGCCGGGCCGGCAGAGCTTCGGGTAGCGGGTCAAGGACAAGGTCGGCACGTGGCGGCAGCCAAAGGCTTGACGAGGACACAGACAGGAACGGCACGTGGCGGCGGCCGAAGGCAGGACCAGGATACGGACAGGAACGGCGCGCGGCGGCGGCCGAAGGCAGGACAAGGACAAGAGAAGAGAGTGGTTGGGGGACAAGATGCTTCTATTCGAGAACAGGGACCAACAAGTTGTTGCGTGAGGAAGGAAAGGGAAGAAGAAAAGTAAGAAAGAAGTGGGTGACGGCTCCTTTTAAGGATATCCATCACCCGCTCGGTGTCACTCCACATTCCATCCTCCCGCTCGACGTCACTCCACGTTCCTTCCTCCCGCATTCCAGACGGCGCCAAGGGTCGCGGCCTAGCTGGTACATGCCGTGACACTGTCGGTCCGAGGTCGGGCAAAGGTCAACGCATCTTTTATTTCGTCCGACAAGCCTTCGTAGAGTTGTTGTCTTTGCGCCTCCTCATTCCAATTGAGGTCCCCCATGAGCCGGCCAAAGTCGGCGAGGTACTCAGAGAATGTCCCATTCTTCTGACGCAACTTCCGGATTTCGTGATTGGCAGTGAGGGCTCTGTCTGGATCATCGAACGCTTGACGGAGGAGATCAAAGAGAGTGTTCAGAGAGTCGAGCCGGATACGTCCAGTGGTTTCGGATATGTGCGCTCGAATCAGATTGAGGGTCGTTCCCAAGAGGCAGTTTACAGCGTATCGGAGGCAGGACTGGTCGTTCGGATAACGTTAGGGCTGTGAAGCCAACTTATTACGCAGCTGGATAATCCAGGTACGCAACTCCTCGGGCTTTTCCCCATCAAATATCGGCGCATCTGGAAATCCCTTTTCTTCGGTGCTGGTATTTCCCTGCGCCATGGCTACGGCCACGAGCTGGGCTTGCAACTGGGCAAACCGTTGCTCGATGGTGGTTTCTGGGGTCTGGGTCGTTTCCATTGGTCCCGAACTCATTCTGAGTAGGTTAAAATAAGGAAATACAACCTAGTGTAACGGGGCGGCGGGGCGTTCAAGGTACTCAGATAAATTCGGACAGGAGCGGGAGTGGGAGCATGAGGGGAACAGGGAAACGGGAACAGGGACAGGAACAGGAACGGGAACGGGAACGGAACGGGAACGGAACAGGAACGGGAACGGGAACGGGAACGGACAACGTCAAAAGAACAGGTCGGAGATGGAGATGGACAGCGTCAGACAGACGTGTCAGAGACGGAGACTGACAGCGTCAGACGGACGTGTCAGAGATGGAGACAGACAGTGTCAGACGGACGTGTCGGAGATGGAGACGGACAGCGTCAGACGGATGTGTCGTGGAGAGATGGATGGCGCTGGATGAGCGGCGCGTAAACGGAGAAAACGGAGGAAACAGAGGAAACAGAGGAGAGGTTGATATTCCGAATAGGATACAAGAGATTGCATGAAGAGAAGAAGAAGACAATATGCAGCAGAAACTCCTCCTTATATACACAGTCCCTGCAACTCACATGTGTACTCATATGCCCGTACTCATACTCATACCGTACTGACTTCTCTCATGCAACCGACTCCAGAACTAACAATCCTTCTGAACATGCAAGCAGAGTGCGCAAGCAAACTCAATCCTTCTGAACACGCAAGCATAACACGCAAGCAAACCCTATCCTTCCGAACACGCAAGCAGAATACGCAAGCAAACTCAATCCTTCCAAAGGCTGAGACCTGTGCTGTGACACCCACACCTCGATATACATTGCTTCTGTATGCCCGTCATCCTCCTTAGCTCTCGATGTGATTGCAGGAGGCCTTGCCACTTTCTCCTCTACTGATCCCACCGTATCCTTTGCTTTGTAGGAATGGCTTCTTGTTCTCGGGATAATAGACCTAAGAAGACAATACAGCTGTTGTCTCAGTGTTGCTGACGTGTCCAGTAACTGAGCAAGAGATAATTCGGGTTGAATAGATTGCAAAACCTCTTCCAGGTCGTACTGCTTTTGTCTACATAGCATCTGGATAGGTGGAGCTCGTTCAAACTCATGTTTCCTCATCTGTACATGACGCTGAGGAGTAGATGTCTGTATGTTGTCAGAATCTATTGTTTCCTGGGTGTCTTCATCCATTGATATTTGCTTAATATCTTCCAGTAATTTCAGCCCTTCCGATTCCGTCGAGTGGGCTTCTCCTCCCTCCACCACCTGCCCTGATGGTTACTGGTAGGTCGATGGGTGCTGTTGTACTTGCGGTGGTCATGGGTAGTTCGGCGGATACTGATGGACCTGTGACTGATGATAGTTCGACGGATACTGATGGACTGGTGGCTGCGGATCGTTCGATGGTTACTCATTTCCCTATAGATCAGAACCTATAAATAACGGTTCTTCCGACTTGGTGATTCCGTTTTCTTGCGTTGCCTTTGTAAGTATATCTGCAAGTGATAAAGTCTTTTGGTTAGCCTTTTTCGTAATTGAGGGGTGGCGAGAAACATGATCTATTCCAGGAGGAGGAGCCGTTCCTCTTAAAGGAGGGGTCCTCCACTAGTGCTAGTGTGTGACTGTCTGTCTACAAAAGCCCCTAGGGCAGCCATGTGCCAAGTCCCACAAACTCTAGAAGCCGCGCTAGTAACCACGCTGCCACTCTAGGCGTAGCGTCTGCGGTGCCCGGAATCATCCCCCTACAACCACTTCCCTCTCAATAAAACAAGCACCGTCCCCCCAAAAGAAAAATCAACAAACACAACTTATAAAAATAGTCACGATCACAACATAAATACGCACCGAACGTAACAGAGTGCACTCCAACGCAACCGAAAACAGCAAAATATACCAGGCCCACCACACATCGCCTACACCTCCTGTCACTCCCGTTCCATCCACCGGTAGACTCGAAGGCCATTCGCAGTGTGGTCTTCACCCAGCAGCTCGTTGCAGCTGCCTCTCAAGTTCGCCATCAGTTCCCACGTAGGGTCAGCGTAGTCGACCCATTTGACCAGATATTCGAGATCTCAAACCATGGTGCCTCTGTGCTTGCAGATCGACTCAACCTCGTACTCGACAGTAGTGGTGGAGCGTAGCGGTGGCGGGGCTGGGTTTTCACAGGTTTTGTCGACCTTCGACAGTTTGAGGCGTGCGATGTTGAAGACCGTGTGTAAGCGCCAGTGCGCTGTGATGTCGAGAACTAATGCATTCTCACTGGCAGACTTCAGGATCGCAAACGGACCGGCGTACGGATGTTGAAACTTTCGTGAGTTGACGTTGTCGTTGGCAGTGGAATTGACGTTGGCGTAGCCGACTGGCAGCAAATGGGTGTCCAGCAATACCGAATCGCCTACCCGAAACAGGTGCGGCTCACGATGCTTGTTCGCTTCCGACACCATTGTCAGCTGGGTTTCTTCCATTTGCTCTTGAAGCATTCATAGGATCTTGACGAGGCGTTCTGTGTATTCCATTCCCAGTCTCATTATCCATCAGCAAAAAAATTGAAAGTTGAACTATATTGCTTTTTTTACAGGTGAGACATAAATTTGAACTAACATTTCTCGAGGTTTCAGCTAAAATTAAACCACTTTTATTTTTAGAAATCCTTACGGGAGCAAAATATAACTTCCCCTCTTATGGGAGTTAGCGATGCTTAAGGGAGCTACGCAAGGAACTGGGAGCTGTTTTCGATTTTTTGCTGATGTCGGCGTCCATGGTCCTGGTGCCAACAGATCTAATGGAAGTCTTGGAATGTATCCAATATCTGCTTAGAACGGCGACATGCCTATAGCCTTATGCTTTGCCGCATTGTAGGTAAACTCCGCCAGCGGCAACAAACGGCTCCACTGCTCAGGGGATTTGGGTTGCGCTATATCTGCCTTCAAAAACATTTCCAGAGTGGCATTCACCTTTTCCGCCTGGCTGTCTGATTGCGGATGGTATGCTGTAGACATCCAAAGTTTGATTCCGAGTTGTGAATACAACTGTCACGAACCTCGCGCGACAGGCTCCTAAGCGCCGCGGCCGGGGCCGCCGTCACCCTTGCAGCCCTATGGCTCGCCCTCATCACAGCTGCCGCGGCCACGGTCATCCTTCGCGCTTAGCGCGCCTCGGCCGATCTCCGACATATCGCGCCGGTAGCGATATTCCCCGACCGCTGGCCGGTCCAGACCTCTTCCTTTGTTTCTTCTATGTTGCCTACGCGTCATTCTCGTCTTTGCCGTTTCCTATTGATATTGCTTACGCGTCCTTTCTCCTGTCCGCTACGTCTGTTGTCTCCCGTTGATTGAGCTTGCGCGTCTTTCTGCTTTATCGCTCCGAGTATTGTTTCCCCTTGATTAAGTTGTACGTCATTCTTCCTGTGTCCCTTACTGTTACTGCTTGCACGTCCTTTCTCCTGTTGCCGCGAGTAGAGTGTTGGCCGCGCGGCGGCC
>Ga0307516_10003462_pt1 | contig 20234 bp, 17 predicted proteins | sample 19_EM_MG_FD_203310 | JGI IMG/M metagenome (GOLD analysis project Ga0307516, IMG submission 203310) | Populus trichocarpa ectomycorrhiza microbial communities from riparian zone in the Pacific Northwest, United States - 19_EM | ecosystem: Host-associated > Plants > Roots > Unclassified | place...
TTCTTGTATCAGCACCAAGTCTGCTTCCATCCTGACCGCCGTCTCCAACACCGCCTCCAAAACTTGTCCCCCCCTGGCGCAGTTATGCTGCAGCACCAGCAGCATTGGGCTCTTGGGGCCCGCCATCCCGCCGTGAGAAGGTGGTTCTGCTACTCTTCCACTTCTGCGGATGTTTGGAAGCCCTGGGCATGGAGGAAACCCACGGCGCTGAGGTGTTTGAGCACTTGATGTTCCGTTTTGTGGTGGCTATTCGGCACACTACGCGGAAGAACATGAGGAGGTCGGCAACCAGAACGTTGCCGGGTCTACCGATTAGATTGATTCTCCGTAGGTAGCTCAGAAGATGCAATCTCTTTGTTTCACCTTTCCTCTTGACAGCAAGGCGCTTGATATCTTGCACATACATACTTTCGCTTGCCACTGTGGTTGATGATGATGATTCATTGATCACATGCGACCCTGTCGGATCAAAGCGATATTATGTCCAGAGTCCTTTTTCCGTTTGCTGTCCGCCGCGACCTCTCGCAGTCCGCCGGCGGCCGGCGGCAACTCCCCCTGTCCCCGCCTGGCCTTTCCCAAAATTCGCAAGCAAAAGAAGGAAAGAAGGAAAGAACGAGACACAACGACAGGCAACTTGCATCGCGACCTAGAGAAAAGACTAGAAAAAGAAAGAAATGACTCTTTGCTCCCGCCGCCTACTCCTCCTCATCCTTCGCGCCCTTCTCGTCTTCCAGTTCCTCGTCCTCCCATCGACTGCGCCCCCGCTCTTGGTTCGGTCCTCCCCGGTTTCGGAGGCACTGCTCGCGGTCCCACCCTGCTTCCCACCTTCGTGGTGCGCAGGAAGTCCAGGATCGGCTGGGCGCCGCGAGCAGGTCTCGGATCTTGAAACGGTTCCTCCCTCTTCCCGTCTCTCCGCACCTCTGTCCACAGAACTTTCTGCTGTGTCTTCCATCGTTTGCAGTTCTTGAACAGATGGTCCCGTGTCTGTGTCTTGTACTAACACTACCCGCACGCCGCCGTGTCCGCGTTCTCCGTCCATTTCAGGTATTGCCCGGTGCGGCAATGCCCCGTTGTGAGTCGGTGGAATCGTCCTGCCAGCCTCCTTGACACTCGAGTCCGTTTGGCCGCTCAGTTTTCGGCAACGCAAACTTCTCCCTATTGACTCTTTCCTTGGACCGTCTCTATGCTCCTTCCCACTTTTTCTCCGATATTTCGCGTCTGATGTTGGCCAGCGACCTGGGGAGGGGCATTCGTCACCCCCCATATCGATCCCCGTAGCCCAGCCACTCAACCTCTCGCGCATCCGGTTCCTCTGCTGCCTGTCTCGCCAACTCATCTGTCTTCTCATTGCCTAACACCCCGCTATGAGCGGGGCACCACCAGATTTCAATGTGGATGTCCGGCCTTGCTGCCCTCAGCTTCGCTATCCACTTCCTAGCCTGTATACGTATGGCGTACTGCTGTCCTGGGCCTGGTTCGTCCGATGCCATTCTTCTGACTACCGCCTATGCATCCATAAGTAGTTACCGTTATCATGACCGCCTCGGGGACCGATTGTCTTGCTTGCCACTGTGGTCTGCGTCTCCATATTCTTCGGGTTGGGCACTCCGGATTGCTTTGAGTGCCGCCTGAATCTGTAGGATCCGCAGACGACCTGCGGTGCGCCCGCCCTGTATGTAGCAGATGGAGCTTTGTGTCGTGGAGAATAGCGGTATCCGTGGTCGCGACATATAAGGGAATGTGGAACAGCAGATGCCTTCATGAAATAGCGGTGCAGAACGAAGGTCATAGATAATCACTCGGAATCGCTTGATCCGGTAGGTGTCATCGCTTACAGAACCATGGCGCGGATATATTGATATCGTGCCCCTCATCAACCGATACCCCACCCTTTATCGCTACCACCCCCTTTATGTATAGTCGTCGTCCCCGATGAGCTCTCACAGCCAGAATCGTGTCTCCCACGCCCGCCCGAATGAAGCCGCTCCGTTCTCAGCTCTCTCCCGCGTGCAGCGCCAGGACCTGATCCGGCTGGTCATGTCGATCGCGGAACAGATGCGGAACACCTTGCACCTATCCGCGAGCACCCCGGTGAGTGGCGCCGATACGCGGATCCCCACGCATTTCTACCATCCGGCGATGCGCAGCTTCGACGCCTGGCGCGAAGAAGTCCTCGTGCGGATCCGCGACGCGCTCGAGGTGTCGGTACCCAAAGTTGCGGACGGCAGGCTAGGTGTTGACCCGCACGACCACTCATTCCTGCACGCGCACTACCCGCCCATCGCAACGACTCTCGTGCCATTCGGCAGGTCGGAGGCCATCATGGAGTCGCTGCTGATGCTGCTACTATCGCTGAAGTCGTACGACGCTCGCTCCCGTGTGCTGCTCCTCCATGTCGCGTCCTCCCTCAGCCTGCCTTTGAAAATGGTCCTCGATCTCGAAGCGAAAACTGCGAAGTCTCTGCTGGCAACGGGCAAGATGAACGCCGATGCTGAGTCCGCACTACGAGAGGAAGCGTCACGTTCAGCGAATAGATGGAAGATTGGCTTTGCCTCGGCCGCAGGCGCTGCGTTGATAGGAATTACTGGTGGCCTTGCGGCGCCGGTTGTGGCGGGAGGGATCGCAGCTCTGACGCAGAGCGTGGGACTTGGTGCCGTAGCGGGGTTTTTTGGTGTTGCTGGCAGCAGTCCCATCGTTGCTGCCCTGTTCGGTGCCTACGGTGGCATAATGGGTGGTCAGGTGATGGAGCGGTATGCGAAGGAGGTGGAAGATTTCAAGTTTATTCCCGTTGACGATTCGTCTGAACCACGATTACGCGTCGGCGTGGCAGTAACTGGCTGGATCGTTGACGGCGAAGAGGAGGTGGTTGATCCATGGCGGAGTGTTGGCGGCGGTCTGGAAGCCTACGCGTTGAGATGGGAGCTCGCCGCGCTGACTGATCTGGGCGTTTCACTCTCTGGGATCCTAACCAGCACGGCTATGAGCTGGCTCAAGCTTGAGCTCGCAAAACTCACTTTCTCCGCCGCACTATACTCCATCATCTGGCCTTTAGCGATGCTCCAGACCGCACGCGTCGTCGACAACCCATTCTCGATCGCGAAGCACCGTGCTGGCAAAGCCGGGCTAGTCCTGGCCGACGCGATCATCAACAAGGCGCAAGGAAACCGTCCGATTACGCTCGTCGGATACTCGCTCGGTGCGAGAGTGATTTATAGCTGTCTCCGTTCGCTTGCTAAGCGCGACGCGTTCGGCCTGGTGGAAAACGTGGTTTTGATGGGCGCGCCAGTACCGGCAGATGATGCGGAGTGGAGAGAGATGCGCTCGATCGTGGCTGGCAGACTCGTGAATGTCTACAGTGAGCAGGATTACGTCCTCGCGTTTTTGTATAGGATGAGCAGTGTGCAGATGGGCGTGGCGGGGCTGCAAAGGATTGAGTTGGAGGGTGTGGAAAACGTTGATAAGGGAAAATTGGTGAGCGGGCATCTGATGTACCGGCATGCGGTTGGGAGGATTCTTAAGGACCTGCTGGTGGGGGATATGGTGCTTGAGGTGGTGGAGCAGCAGGAAGTCACTTTGAAGGCACTGATCGAACAGGAAGAGAGGGCAGCAGATAAAACTATCAAGATGGTGGAAAACGACCTGGAGTTGGAGGCACAAAAAGAGATGAGCGACGGAGGGCGGAGGGGGGTCCGGCCACCCGGCTACGAAGAGACGGGATCGCTGGAAACGATTGAGACGCTTGATATTCGGCAACAGAACTGCCCCGGCAAAAACTTAACACCGATCCGTCATCCACTCGATTCGGGTGTTGGTGACCTCCAGCAACTCGAGGCGAGGACTTGTGTTATTGGGTTCACGCATGAGCCGGAGGTAAAGCAACAGGAGCTGGACGAGCGCAGCGCGATCCCGGAGGAGCATAGGGCGATGCCGGAGGACAGTGCGCGCGATATGGATGCGGTTCTGTCTCGTGTGGAGGCAAAGCTCGCAGCAATGAGGCTTAAGCGTCGAGGAGCGAAGTGGTACTAGTAGTGATGGAGATAGTGTATTGTAGCTAGCACAGACGAACATAAGAGCAATTTTCAATCCACTGGAACATTCCGATTTCGTTGTGTTGCAAGTAGTTACTTGCGTAGCGTATTCTTCTTCATTATCCCGTTTGCCTGTAAGCATGTGCAATCGCCGTAAGTTACGAAACCAACGCATCTGTGAGACTGTGTATGCCTTCTCAATAGAATACATCCAACAGTACGCGCTCCAGGCCAGGAAGCACATCGCCACACTGCGCAAGGCTAGGCCAGGCATCATCATCGAGATTCGGTGGTGCCTAGCTCACAAGGGGGTCGCCGGTAACGAAAAGGCCGACGAGTGGGCGAAGATTGCAGCGGAGGAGCCAGATGCCCGCGGGGTGGAATGGCTGAGCTACTCGGACAGGAACGAGGCTCGTGCGATGCCGCTCCCAAGATTCCTCGCGCACCTCAAGCGGGAGATCACAGAGAAGAAGTAGGTGGAGGCGCGGCAATGGGCGGGGGGCCGGACCTCCAAGAGGAAATACCGAATGCCAAAAAGCCAGAGGCCGGACGGCGTGGTTGCGGGTACCTAGTGCCAAGAGGGTGGCCTCGAGGTTCTACCACAGAGCCTTTGGTATAAGCTATTGTAGCGCCGAGATGAATGCAGTGAATCACATGTTTTTTGTATCGCAATTGCATTATTAGGTACCAGATAGAAAAGAGATGTGAATGAAAGTTCAGTCGTCCCCGGTTTCCGCCACGACAATAGTCCACACACCAATATTCTCCTCCCTCCCATTATGTACAAAAGGTGAAGACGGGGCGCTGCCTCACTGGGCAGTACCCCCACTGCTGGTGGTGCCGGTATCAGACTCAGACCTGGGAACACCTCTTCAAGAAGTGGCCCGAGTGGAAGCTGCAGCAGAAGATCCTGTGGGCGGAGGTGCGGGAGGAGACGGGGAGGTGGAAGATCCGAGACCTCCTCTCGCCGATGAGAGATTCAGCCAGGCAGTACTAGACTTCCTCACCGCCACGGATGTGGCGAATGCTGGCTGAGGAGGACGCAGGGAGCGAGGTATCGGAATGGGAGCTCCGGGAGCGCCGCGAGCGGGAAGCGGAGACGGAGGCGGAGGCGGAGGAGCTGGGGGCCGAGGTGGGAGCCGGGGAGGAGCTACCACTGTTACTACCCACGCCCGCTTTCATGGCATCCGCAGAGGAAGACTAGCGGGCGGGCAGCGCTTTTCCGTTGTTTGCTTCCTTTTGTCTCTCACGCTCGTTCGGACTCTTTTCCTTTGTAATTTCCTTGTGCACATTTCGTCTTTTAGGGACTGGCCTGCGCGGAGGGCCAAGGGGAGCTTGCAACGTGCCGCCACCGCGCGGACAGCGGACAGGAAACGGACTGTACGTAATCTCGCCATGATTTTAGTAGGTTGCATGCGGGTAATACGATTCACGTGATGTGGGCGACTAGCGCGTGCGACAGAGCCTCAACCTTCATGTTTTTCCTTCTTAACACTACAACCTTTTCTCTCCTTCAGATGCTATGTACTAAGAACCCACCCTTATGTATGCTAACAGCCCCTGAGCCGCCTCCCGATAAACCCTTCACAACTGACGATTGCAATGTTATTTGACAGCACGTATTTCCGCTTACAAGAGCTTTTTCCTATCGCGAGATCTGGAGGCAGGAAAGCAGCACCCATTCCATGAGGGCTAAAGAAGAGGAGGCGAAAGGCAGTGAAGAGTGGACGATGTGCCAGGTATAGGTAATATTCGCCCACCTTTTCCTGCCGCTGGTATGTAACTTAAGTACCTGGTATTAATGAATTAACTCAGCACTCCCGTCCGATCACCCATCTCGTCCCCATCACCTTATACCATAGTTACTCCTACCCATCGAAGTATCTTCGATTGCCTACATCGCCATCTGCGCCATCTATCATAAGAGGTGGCGGTAGGTGTCCACCTCCCATAAATCATTCGAAGGATATGGTTCGGGGCTCGGATGAGTGTCCGAACTAACATGCAGCCGGCTTCGCCTTTTCTTTCTTTCACAGATTGAAATCTAACAGAAAATAACAGACTCCTCACTGCCAGACGCCTCACTAGATTACGTGTTACCGACCAGATGGCGTACCTTCACAAGCTCTTTCAGAACTGCTGCTCCTAAGGGGTTTACTTTACCCTCGGGTTTCTTCCTTTCCAGCAAAAAACGACGCGGTTCATCTGGCTTCCATGCGAGAGGATCAAGTTCTTCGTGGCGACGGCAGCCACTTGTGTTAGCTTCTACAATAGCTGTGTACAGGTTTGGATTCCGTTGTCCATACTTTTGTGTTCCGCCATGACAGATGAGAGCTTCACATACTACTGGCTAATATGATGGGTGAACGGAGGTGGCCCGCCTAGCAAAGCAAGCTTGTTATCCCTCCGGTTGTCGCTACTCGCCAGGAGCAAGCAACCTTCGTTCCGGAGTTCTACTTCAACTTCGCACCATCCAGCAGTTTCAAGACAACTGTGCTGGCCGCCGCCAGCAGTTCCGTGCTGCGAACAGCCTCCTCGCAGTCACGGATGGACCTCTTGACATTATAGTAGCTGCTACACAATCACCCCGGCCGCTACAGCCGTCCGGCGATATTCGGTGGTTTCTGTCCGCGGCGTCCGCATTGAAGAGGAATGCCGGTTTATACGTATAGCTCGGGGCTTCCGGTGTCCGTGGCGAGTGATCTAAAGCGCTGGCAAGTGGCGGTGCCCTTTGTTGGTGGTTGTCTAGCAGAGCTGACAGACTGCGTGCCAAAGCCGACGAAGAGATCCAGCATGACAAACCGCGTCCGGATCTGTGAAGATGCTTTGTTCGCAGACCTGGACAGCCAACCGGTACCTCCTTCCTTCAGGGAGGAGCCCATCTCCTCGCATAGTCTCCTTCCCACGACAGTACCTCAAGCGCATTCCCCCCCGTACTGCCTACCCCACCCGTCCACCATGTACATGCGGAAGGCAACGTGCAGATGTCGTACCAGCTCACTCTGCAAGTTCTTCCGGCGATCGGGATTAGTCGTCGACCCAGCACAAGGCGTCATGTTCGCGCCCTGCTGGCATTACATCCACGCGTTGTGTCTCGCGAAGTGGGCAAAGAAGCAGGTCGACGGCAACATGGACGAGCATGTGCTGCCGTGCCGGTGCAAGGCGCAATATTCGGTGCGTGAGGCGGCGCAGATGTACCATGTCGAGTTCAAGCACCTACTGCACAAGATGCCCAGGAGGACACGAGGCGCCATGCGGTGGCGGAGTGGCATATAAGAGGCATTTATGAGATAGGATTTTGTCTTTCCGTCTATTCAAACGTCCTTAGGAGCGACAATAGGTGCCTTCAGGCCGCGCTTTGGTGATAGTTACAAGAGGATTGAAAGTAGATAAAAAGCCGGGCGATCATATCCTTTGACGACCTGAGCGGGAAAGCAATGACATCAGCACATCGCTAAGCCCTGCGCCCAATCAAGAGACGAAGAAAACCAAGCTCCCCTCACTTCTCAGTCGTTTCCCTGGACAGGCGCAGCCAAAAGCGTATGATAGAGCAGCTGCCGTGAAACAAGGGCGCCTACCTCACCTTGCAAATGAAGTGTCACGAAAGCGCTGTGTGACGTCAGGAAAGCTACCAAACCCCGCACCCTCACGCGGCGATGGCATCGAATCCTATTTTCAAGCCCATATCACCTCTCCAGCCGCTAGAGGTATAACTGCATTCAAATTTTTAAAAAGCAACTCCCTTCACTTCTGTCCGATCCCCCAGGGGGTCGTGTTTTGGTTCCAGCTATCTTCTACACCGCCCCCACCTCCGGTTCACACTTTGAATGGACGTTTCTTGGGACGAGTGTCATTTATCTAATTTGTACCTGTGATATCGCTCGTGTACTGTTTTCAATCTTACAAAAAGTGCCTGATGTTCCATGCTTATCAGGCATTTTATGCTGCGGGCACCTCTTGTGCACCACTAGTTCATCGTTCTTGTCGCCTGTGTCCTCCAGTTATTCCGCGCTTCGCATTACAAATACGTAGAGTTCACCTCCCAGTTTCCACCTCTGTCTAGTCCTGCACCGTTGTAACGGAAGGTCGGATCGAAGGGATACAAATGCATTGATGTTCTATCACTGACTAGTTGTTCCGGTGTGCGCAGTTAGGTCAGATGTAGATATGAGAAAGTGGGCTCTCCACAGAGCCAGATTCTGAACTTCTGACTTCGCACGTTCAAACCTCGACGAATTCGCCAAAGCATGTGTCAGCAATTCACCGCGATAGTTACTTTTAAGTTGTGACCTGTCACACCCTTCCCGTCACCTGAGCTACCCCGTCGTCACAGGGTTTGAAAGAGAGTACGGGTACATATGTACTATCTATGCAGGCGGATCCCACCAACCTGCTGCCAGATTTTCCCGTATGGTCCTACAAACTAATGGCCTGCTGTTGGTCGGGATGGGAAATCATGGGTATGCGAAGAGAGGAGCGGATGAGAGCAGAGCTGAAAGGGGGCTTGGGAGACCCGGGAAGTGCACTGCTCATGAGGAGTTTGATTGCCATGTGATTCCCCATTTGGAGGGAGATGGACAAAACGTGATACGACTCTGGGGCATCTGATAGGAGTTTTGATGTGAACAACCATGGGAAAGACGAAATCGAGGAGAATTCACTGGAGTAGATTAGTGATGTGGCGAGATTGATCTGCATTCGTACAAATCTAAACCAATAGCAACGTTTTTTCAACTATGGTTCTGTGCGCTCTCTCCTGCACGTGCTTACGTGCATACGTACCCAAGCGAGGTTGCGTGGCCGATTGCGGGGAGAGAAACCCCACTACCTTCTTCCTACCTCCCACAACCCCACCACACACAGTACTTGGCCCAACAACTCACCTTCTCCCTTTCCTCTACATCTACCTCTCCCTAGATCTTTGTAATCTTTATTATCCCTCTCCGCTCGTCTCCACTATGTAGAACAGCACGACAGGCCAATAGGCCCCCCACCAGGTACACGACAACTGCCCCCGCCTGCCGCCCAACCCCCCGGAGTTCAGAGCACATTCACACCAGCCGCGTTACGGAGGCGCCTGCTGACGCGCGCGACGTTGCACAGAAGGAACCACATCGCACTATATCCATCTCCATCGTATCAGCTCTCATCACTGTCGATCGAATCGCTCACCCCGTTTCCCCTGACAACACGTCTCTCCAACATGGACCAAGCAACGTCCAACATGACCAAAGCCAGCGCCCATTCAAGATTTTCCGCTTGAACTTGATATAAATCGGTATACCATCCACTCACTACATAGATTACGGGGCGAGGGTGGAGCTGTTGGTTCATACCGACAGCTATTCACAACACCAACCCCTCGGAGGCCGTGTCTCCACTTCTCCCCCCGCCGCCGGTGAGTTTTGATGTTCTTAATTGAGGTGAGGTGCCACATGGAAGCTTATTACCTACCAGTGCATAGCGGTGTTCAGTGCAACAGGGGCTATTACCAGCGCTACTGCTACGACTGACTCCGACAAGTCTGGTAAGTTCACTACCCTCGATTCACTGCATCTCCTACTGCTGCAGATTCACTGACCGCTGGTATAGGCACCTTTGGTACAACCCCCACTGAGATTCTCAGCGAATGGTCATGGGCTGATAGATTGATAGTGCCTCTCCTCATCCTCTTCGACGTCCCTGTTGCCGATGGACTGTGCCTCCACCACCTTCCGGACAAGGAGGACAAGAAGGATAAAGAGGACAAAGAGGAAAGTGACAAGAAGAGGGATGAATTTGTGAACTGTCCAAACCTCTGGTTCTTACTCAACGTCTCAGCTTGGCCGGTCGTCTGGTACGACAGAGGCAATATTTTGCCGCACCCAAACGGCGACGAGGTCGCTCGCGGTAATATCCCCCACTGTGGTTTGCTTGCGACTTACCCGTAACTAAGAGATACGAACCCGTGCTAACCAGCCTTAAGACTGATTATCCAGCAGCCACTTTTTGGGAGCACAGCCCCCCGGGGCCTTTTCCGCAATGGCACCACGGCGCCCATATTATTTCCCTCCCCGCCGACCACCAAAGCCAGAAACACCTCCCTGGGGACGGATATCGGCAAGTCCCTGTTTCCTTACTATCGCTCCCGGAATCCTCCAGGCCAAGGACTGCCCGACCTATGCTTCCACACAGACGGAAACTATGAGATTTTTGTTGCGATAATGTGTACCGTCCCCCGCCGAAATAGCGGGGCCAATCCCAAGTCAGTAGCCCACCCTCACGCGTGCCGCGGATGGTGTTAAATGCCCCAACATCCTGCAGGACTGGTTAGCCTGAAGGTGACATAGGAAAGGCCGGTGATAATCTCAGACACATTGAGAAGATTGCTCCCCCTTCCAGGCCACTGGGTTTGTGTTCCTACTTTCGAAAGATCGAACCTCGGCACGAATTCGTTTGCTGACATTGACTTGTGACTCTTTAGATCCCCAGTTACTATGCCTAGCAGCGAGGAGGGTTGAGGTTTTTATCTTCGGGTTTCCTCATTATCAAAAACATCATTTCCCTGGCCGCTGCGCGAGGGAATGAGGTTCTTGAAGCATAAACATGCGCAGAGAAGAGGAGGAATACTAGGTCAATAAGAGACCTGCCGTTGAAAGGTAGCAGGACAGCCCAAGTGCTCACTCGTGATGGACAGCGAGGAGACGGGAAAGAGCAGGATTTGTTTCCTATTGTTCTGCTGTTTTTGTATTTGGGGGAATTGAGGACTCACCCATCCCAGGACACTACGGATTGTTTATCCCCTCGACCGCCGAGCGTCAGGCCGCGCGAAATGGTAGAGGTTTTGCGCCCAGAACAGTACCACTCCAGTGAATGCTAGTCTTTTCAAAACATAAATCAAAGAGGTATTACTCGACACAAGCTTTGCACTGAATGGCATTCTTCCCGGTGGTTTCGGCCAACGGTGAAACATTTCTTTAGGTGCCTGGGAAGACTTACGACGGGTGTTTGGTTTTCCCGGCCGCGCGGGGAGGCCGAAGTCAATTTGGACGATCGAGGAGACACCCAAGCAAGCTTAGCAAGGACAGCTGTCGGCAGCGTGATGCCCCCCGGTGTTGGATACATACCTTGGTGATTACCAAAGTTTAAGGCGCGCGCACGACATGCGATGCAACAGAAAGGATAAGCCTTCTATGCAGAAACGGGCGCAGCTCTGCGGAAGCAAATCTGAGCTGAGGAAAGTGTCTGTAGAGAGCGATTCGGCACGCTGATCTGTTGTGAATCTGGTAGAGTAGTCGGTTCAGGGTGGCCAACCCGGCCTGGCGCGAACCTGGTGATCCAGCGACCAATCCCAGAATGGGGGCTTAAATACCAAATTGGGAGAATTGCAATTCCGCATGAATGTTGGTCACGTGCGAACGGCAACTTCCGCCATCGTCACCACCACTTACTCTTCCATTCTCTTTTCCCTACATCGAAACACCCCTCACGGGAAGCGGCCACCAGGCGCAACAAACCCATTTCTTATCCTGCCGAGTAGCTATCGTTACTCAATCGCATCCGTTTTCGATGACACAATTCCATGTAGTTTCGCATGGCAAGTTTGCAACTCCATGTCCTTTCACCCAGATCATCACACCCCTCTTCCCCCCATTCTCGCACAACTACCCCGTCACCCACGGATACTGATCGGCCACTAAGATACAGGGCGAGAAAGAGATATTTCCTTCCCACTAGAGTAAATCCAATTCGCCACACTTGACGAGCGCGAGGCCGGTGGTTATCCGGGGGATGGGCTGAGATTTGGGGCAACGAGAAAAGCTGCTGGACCCGCACCAGCCATGGCCACGCAAACGACTGCTGGTGAGGAAGCTGAGTACCGAAAAGCAGTGTATGTAGGAGGAAGGGGGAATGTCCGGCAGTATCTGCACTGTTATACAGTCTACTTGAGATGAACGGGAGTGTGCCGTTGTGCGAAAGGGAGACGGAGTTGCAAGAAGACTTCGCCAATGGAAGAGAAGTGATTGTGCAGCGTCCGGGGTTGGGGGTTTGGTGAGTACAGTCGACGTTCTATAGCGGAAGATCGCGGGACCAGGGAAAATTATCTTATGAAGGATTCTCTTATGTAGCGCGTCGAACGCACTACCTAGCTGCCTTTTGCTGCGCCCTATGCAGCACGAGGCGGGAGAGACATCCGGACAGAATCACATCATTGAATTTCTGTAATATTATAAACCGTAACAAAAAAAAAAGTGGCACTGGCTACAGCTCTTGCGCCATACAATCTTACGAAGAGATCAGATTGCAGCACCCGTGCACATAACCTGTTGGACACACCTTGTAGGCTTCCAACAGGTTATGAGCCCGGCAGCTACACACTGACCTCTGTGCAAGTCATAAGGTGGTAAGTACCTAATTCCTCCAGGATTCGAACCTGGACTATCGGATTCGAAGTCCAACGTGCTAGCCATTACACTACAAAGCCGTGCGCTAACTGCGTCGTGCGATGTCCGCTGCTAGTCCTCTTGTGCACTACCCTACCGTTCGTCACGGGCAAAGACATCGACCTACCGCGTAGGTAACTACCTACATAGTGGTGGGCAAACGTCAGGAAGCGGGTGATGGCTGGAGGAAGGCTGGCCCGTTGGCCAAAGGCGGATGTCGACCAAGGGGGCGTGGAGTAGCGATACTTCGAGCCAGCCCCGACACGAAGCAGAGCACTCGCCACCAGATGACAATTACCCGTTATAGAGCTAGGTGCCGGGGAGGAGCTACCGCTGTTTCTCCCCACGCCCTCGTTCATGGCGGCCATAGAGGAGGGGGAGGAGTATGGGACAGGCCTGGGCGGAGGGCAAAGGGGGGCTTGCGACGTGCCGCCATCGCGCGGACGGCGGACGGGAACCGGTCAAAATGTGCGCCGCCACAGTCTACATAGGCTGAATGCGAGTGTGATTGAACAAAAAAAAACAAATCTAGTGTCTGTAGCACTAGGCCTCTGCCCTCCTCTCCTCTTCCCGCTCCCTGCACTCCCCGGCGCTCCCACTCAGACACCTCGCTCCCCGCGTTTTCCTCAGCCGGGACCGGCCTCCCCAACTACGAACAGTCTCTTCGCGGTCATACCGCTCGCGCCGGCTGGCGAAGAGATGGTTCGCCTTGTGGCAGTTCTGAAATTTCAGGCATGAGGTCTTATGCCTTTTGAACACGTGAGCCTGGATGACGTCAGTCAATATCGTAATTCCCGGAGGAACGCAAGTGCAGAGCTGAGATGGAATGGGTGGACCGTTTCCACCTACATCTAGGATGTCCGCTCCGAAATCTTTACGAAGCCAAAGCAGTACTAAAATTGAATCGGATCGTTTTCGTCACTGTTTTGTTGCTTTGGAATCTTTGGTGCCTGTATTGCTTTGCCTTGTTGCCCACAGCCGACCCCGCGGAAGTGTAGGAGCCCAGGAGATGACCGTACAGTCTACTACCAAGCACTCACCAGCTGTATCGAAACGAATCGTAGGCGGTGGTGACTGCCGTAGGGGCTGCCCAAAATCCGGAACCCGCTCCAAACCCAAGAAATGGCCACCGGATTTCACTTACAGCTCCACCGTCTCTTCTCCGTTTAACAGAATTTTAGATGATATTGTCCCACTTCTCTTTCCGACGATGTTCCGTGCGTGTACGATTTTCCGTCTGTTGTGGTGGTGGCTGAATGCTGCCAGTACTGGCCACTCGTGGATCATGAAATGTGCCTCGTTTGCCCGGCCCGGCCGCCGACCGACCGAGCCCAGACCAGTCCGGCTCCAAAAAAGCCCGTGGGCCCGCGGACCGTAGACTAGCGTGGACTGCGTCTCGCAGACAAGTCCAGGGCGATGTCAGTTCTGGCCCGGCCGGGTTGTCGAGACCCCTGGTTACTCGTCTGAGCTGCAGAACTGATGAGGGAGGTCAGCGGCCGTAAATATGACAATTCTGGAGCTGGCGGTTTCTTGTCCTTCCACGTCAAGGAAGGCGTCATGTTGCGCCCTGTCGTCCATTAGGGCACTTTGGGAGGGAAGCGGGGGTTGGCTAGCGAGTGAGCTTGAGGCACTATTTGGCGTAGATTGTGCTAAGTCTCATCCCGATGCTGCTGGTTTCTTTTTTGTTTAATCATTACTCGCATGCGACCTATCTAGATAATGGCGAGATTATGTACAGTCCGTTTCCTGTCCGCTGTCCGCGCGGTGGCGGCACGTTGCAAGCTCCCCTTTGCCCTCCGCCCAGGCCTGTCCCAAGAAAATATGGTGCGCACCAAGGAAATTACAAAAGGGGGGAGGCCGCGCGGGCGTGAGAGACAAAGGAAAGACGCCGTCCATCTCCCTACACCTCTCCTGCGGACGCCATGAAGTCAGGCGTGGGGAGGAACAGCGGTAGCTCCCCATCACCCGGCTCCTTGGTCCCCGTCCCCTGCTCCTCCTCCCACTCTCGCACCTCCGCCTGACACCTCGCTCACGGTGTCCCCCTCCTCGGCTGGCACCCGCCGCCCCACGTCTGTGGAGGTGAGAAAGTCCAGCACCGCCCGGCTGCATCTCTCGTCGGCTAGGAGGTCCCGGATCTTCCATCGGTCTTTCCACCTCCCAGTCTCCTTCTGCACCTCCGCCCACAGGATCTTCTGCTGCGGCTTCCACTCAGGACACCTCGAAGAGGTGCTCCCGAGTCTGGTTCTGGTACCGACACCACCAGCACTCGGGGTGGCCCGGTTCTTCGTCCAGTGGAGGTACTGCCCGGAGAGACAGTGCCCTGTCTTAATCTGGTAGAACCGCGAGGCAAGCCTCTTGGTGCTCCCAGCCGCCGCACCGTCCGGCTTTTGGCTTTTCAGCATCCGGTATCTCGCCTTGGAGGTCCTGCCCCCAGCCCACTGGCGCGCCCGCCCACTTCTTCTCAGAGACCGTTCGCCTGATATTTGCGAGACACCGTGGGGGAGGCATCGCGCGCGCCTCCGCCCGGTCCGAGTATCTTAGCCATTCCACTCCGCGGGTTTCAGGCTCCTCCGCCGCTATCCTAGCCCACTCGTCGGCCTTTCTTCGTTGCCAGCGACGCCTTTGTGGGCCGGGCACCATCGGATCTCGGAGACGATGCCTGGCCGAGCCCTCCGCAGCGCAGCGCAGCGATGTGCTTCCTGGCCTGGAGCACGTACTGTTGGTCCAGGCCCGGCTCCTCTGAAGCCATCTGTCTGATGGCAGCTTAGGCGTCAGTGAAGACCGTGACCCAGTGCCCTTGCGAGGGCAGCACACTCCGCATCGTAGGCCTCCTAGTTGTATCCCATGTGGGCCTTGATACCCACCCAGGATTGGCCGTTCTTCACACCACCGCGTAACCGGCAGCTCCGTCGTCAAACCGCGACACGTCCGTGAACATGATAAGTCCGGGCCTGGCCTTCTCTGCCTCAGCCTTGGCCTCCGCCTCCTCCCCCTGGAGCGGTTCTGCGTCTAGGGTCTCCGGCTCCTCAAGTAGAACTGAGGTCTCCGTCCTCCCGGCGTAGGCGGGGGCGTTCGTAAGCCTCCGTCCAATTGCAGTAGGGTTCCCACTATCTCCCCCACCTGGTCTCCTTTTGGCAAGCTGAGCAACCGTAGCCCAAGCCGCCGCTGCCTATTCTCCAGCTGCGTGGTTGCCGCACTGAGTCCGGACTCCATCGAGAGTGCCCCCAGGTTGGTTGTCCGGAAGCATCCTGTTGTCGCCCGTGCCTCCTGATTGACCAAGCGAGTACATAAGAGGCGACCGATATGCATATTGGCGAGCTTCGTGACGTTCTTAGCGCAGCCCCCAGAGTGACAGGATAGCGGGAAGTTGTACAATACGACATGGCGAGCACCATGGTGAGGAAGATGTCGACGGGGAGGATGGCGGTGAGGACGCCGGCAGCAAGTACGATAGTCAGTAAGACGTGGCGAGTATATTGGCGAGCTTCGTGATATCGTTAGCACAGCTCTCAGAGACAGAGACAGCGGGAAGTTGTGCAATACGTGACGAGTAGATGGCGAGTCAGATGCGCCGAGTGTGATGGCGGCGACGGCGATGAGGACGATTGTAGAATGGCGAGTAGGTTGGTGCAGTCGAGAACCCGTCATGTTATGCGAGCCGACGCGCGATGAGTGGGCGGCACCATCGGGGGTTGCGATATTGGTCTCGGACACATGGGGGGACTGTCGGTAGCGGATGTTCTCCACCACGGATGTGGGAAGGCTGGTCCCGGCTGAGGAAGAGGGAGCGAGTTGTCTGAGGAGGTGCCGGTGAGGAGCCGCCCACACCGTCGTTCATGGCATCCGAGCGAGGTGTAGGGGACGAGCGTGCTTTCCTTTTGTTCTTCCTTTGCTTTCCTTTTGGTCTTTCTTTTTCGGCCTCGGCTTCCTTTGTCCCTTCTTTTGCAATCTCCTTGGTGCGCATCTACTCTTCCCCGGGACAGCCTGGGCGGAGGGAGGAGGGGAGAGCTTGCAACGCGATAGATACATAGGCTGACTGCAAACAAATTTGGCTCAACCCAGCATTCTTGGCAGGCACGTGACGCCAAGCCCATCACAAACTTTGATTCTCGTCATCTCCCCCGGGTCCTAACTTCTGCTACAGCACCGCAATTTCCACACATCGGTATTCCGCATTACCTCTCAGCTCCGATTCAACCCTTCCGCACCAGTCGGTAGTTTGGAGCGTGGCATCAGCTACTCGCCATCCCACATGCTACCCCAGTCAGACAACTTCCCACCAGTCGACTTCTCACTGGTCACATCCCCCATTACGAACATCAAGAGTGTCGATGGTTCTCCTCCTCCGCACTCTGAACGCCCGGCGGCGCTCATGCACGAAGGCTTCCTGTTCCCGCCACGCCGGCGAGCTTGGAACGAACTCGATCGTTAGACGATGGGGATTGGGAAGTTCGGTGATTATCTACGGCTTGCAGCCCATCATGCATGACCGCGTGGATGGCGGGAAGTGGGAGGCTGGGCGGATGGCAGGTTATTGGGTTAACAGGAGGGAATTCATGGGTCTCCGACTACGGGTAAAGCAATGCTGATTTACAGGTTGTGCAGCCAGCTTCCTGTGCCCCTACCAGCTTACCACACGCTTGCACCGTCCCGCGTCGGCTGCGGAGTGCCACGGCTATTGCCGCGCATAGTTATATACTCGCGCCATCGCTAGCCGGTTTCGTGATGGCGGAAAAGCCAACCTCCGAAGTTACGAGTCGATGGGTGAGGAAGTGGGGTAGAGAAGCGGAAGGGGGCTGCGGCGGAGCGCGATGGAGGATGGGGCAGTCGACCATCCACCCACTTCTGCTGCGTGATAGTGTCTCTCATCGCCTCAACCCAGTCCTTCGATGGTCTGTACCCATCGTCCATACCTACTTCACTACCCAATACTTCACTTCAGCAGTCCTCAGTCAAATGAAATCATCACCCTGCCCAGGTTTGTAGATTCTGCAATGACGTGATAAACGAAACGACGTCGGACTATTCAGTCACGCCAAATCGTCACGCCGAGCGTCCCGTAACACCAAATATCCAGCCCACTTGTTACCATGCGCCGCACTGACCGTTAACACAGCTGCAGTGGCTGCAACCTACCGATTTCGGGTAAGAAGGGCAGCTTGCAAGTAAGATAGATCGATCTCGCGAGATCCCACTAGCTTGCAGGAACGAGATAACTAAGCAGACAGGAGATGGCCACCTGAACCTAAAGCCATGGCGGCAGGTATGGCCAAACAATGCTGCGGCGGGGGCTGCAGTAAGGAATGCGAGCGGTGCCGTGGGGTGTGAGTGCAATTGGAGCGACATCATTGTTTTCGACGCGTGCGACTGGGAAGTACTCATGTGCGGCCGAGCAGGAGACTGTACTGTGGTACATAGTTAACGGGAATCGTCAAGGCGCCAGCCCCGCAGTAGATACATATGGATACAGGTATATAACAGGAGAAAGCGACGGGTGTCGATAGAATATCATAGAAGCGGGGCTGTACTGCTTTAGTGGCCCCCCACCTGAACGCAGACCTCTCTTATCTACCTGAAGCGTATGGTACGTGAGGAGATGAAAAGGGAGTGGCGGCGGTAGTGGAACTCAGTCCCCCAGGAGAGGCGGGAATACTTTCGGCGGTTCGTTCGACGCGCGCCCGGCGGCTTGCTCGACGGCTCACTCGACAACTGCCTCACGGGTAACATAAGGCAAGGAGTACGCTCACACACATCCATCGCAGGCGGCGTGGGCCGAAGCCCGAAGCTACTCGCCCAACTAACTGGAGATGAAGGTCGGGTAGGCAGGGTGGTAGACCGTGTAAACCTTCAGCCGGAGGCTTGGTTCATACCTACGACCCTGCATCGGAAGCCCTTGGCCTATCAACCGTGTGATCAGGCCGCAGGGTACTCATTCCCTCACCATTCCGGCAGTTTGACTCGCTAGGTCCGTCACGGCCGTAATTCCTACCTCCGCACCCTAGCTCCCGCCTAGACTCTCAAGCTCCTCACGTATCCTCCCGTCTCTTCCCCGATTGCTCGCCGCCTCGCTCGTCGTGTCGTTTAGCCAGTTCGGCGGGTCGCTGGACGCGCAAAAACTCTTCACCTTGCCATCGCGTTGTCAGCGTATTAGGGATAATCTCTCAATCGGAAGGTAGCGCTTCTAAGTAGTTATCCTCCGGAGGAGGTGCCTCTGTTACTCGACACCCCCTGAAGTCGATTATGACGAACCTTCAACCGTACCACTAATCCTTCTCGGCTGCGACGGCATCAAGGCATAGCTCCGCCCCATACCTCCCCCATCCAGACCCCCGAACTTTTCCCGGGTGCGGTCCTGTAGCGGTGCTTTCCCGAACGCGAGGCGGTACTTGATCAGGGGACTATCCAGGGCTACAGGATCGGCTTGAATTCAGCCTCCGCTTCAGTATCTGTTCGGCTCAACGTCCCTCACCTTAGCGTACCGTGTGCACTGCATCATAGTCGTGGTAAGCTTCTCGGGTAAGAAGTGGGGATGCGCTCACGCTCATCGCACACGGACTTCATGTGTCTGCATGTTACCGTAGTACTGATGGTTACGAAATAAGATAAAGCGAGTGTGTTGTATTGTCTATCGAGTCTCGAGCTGTTCGCTCGCCGCTACACTACTGCCGTGCTTGGCGCCCAGAGTGCGCTAGTCGCTGACTCCCAGTATATACACTCTCTTGCGCTGGCAACGCCCAGAGTTCATCATCACAATCGGGTGCCACGGCGAGGGCGCGAGTGGAAGTACCATCTCTCGTGTCTTGACAACCGGGGGTGCAGCAGTATCTCGTCGGGCCTCCTGGCCGTCTGCGACGATATAGCGATTCCCTACTCGTGGCGATGTTCCTTAGGCCGAGCCTCTGGAAACAATTCCGCTCCTATCCCACAACCTATATAGACTCGCAACTCCTTGCGTTCCCATTTCCTTCCGATGACATGTCCTTCTTCGTATGATGACCACCAAGGTTGTTTTCCTCTGCGGCAGCACTTGCGCTTTCCCGGCCACCCAGTCTATTCTACCCTACTTTTGCCACCAGTAACTTTTGGTGTAGTGCAATGATGCAACGTCTAGCGCTCGGCCTAGTACAAATTATTTATATTTCAGTTTCGCCCATACAATCTTCTTCTTTTATGATTGAGCTAAATAATATCACTACAAACTCTTGACCGACAGTCAAACCCTATGAACATAGCTTTGTACCCGATACTATCAATTTAAAAGGGCTAATGCTTTGAATTCTTTTCAAATATTCCGGGGTATCTACTACTATCCACCCATTCTAGAGTGCCCGAGGAAGGTCGAAAAAGAGGAGGTTGCGAAAAGGAGATGCCCAACACAGACAGGACAATTAGACAGCAGAATGCGGTGGTTGGTGGGCTTGTAGATGCAGGCAATGCTCCACACGGCTCTATACAGTGTGGTAATGTGGGTCATAACCACAGTACCTGTGATGAGATCGGGCAGATGCGCACAATTGACCAGTGATTTACTCAGAAAAATTTACTTCACTGCTCATTGCTCTTATGGATTTAAACATTGCGTGCAAATATAGATATGCAGTGAAGCTGGTGATCGACGGTTAAATAAAAGTTGTGGTGCGTAGGGTGCAGCACACCAAAAGTTACTAGTAGGAGAAGTAGGGTAGATTAGACTGAGTGGTGTGGGGTAGGTATTCCGTGTCCGTCCAAAATGGGGGGGAACCAAAAGTGGGGGGGGGGGGGGGGGGGGGTCAAAATTTACGAG
>Ga0307516_10003463_pt1 | contig 20230 bp, 22 predicted proteins | sample 19_EM_MG_FD_203310 | JGI IMG/M metagenome (GOLD analysis project Ga0307516, IMG submission 203310) | Populus trichocarpa ectomycorrhiza microbial communities from riparian zone in the Pacific Northwest, United States - 19_EM | ecosystem: Host-associated > Plants > Roots > Unclassified | place...
CGCCGTCCCGCAAGCTCTTCGTGCCTCGAGACCCGCGCTGTCCAAATCAAAATCCTTCCACCGATCCCGGAAACTGAGCGAGGGCCTGGTTGGAACGTCGTCATCGCCTGTCGCTTCCTTCTTGACTTTTTGACTGGACTCGGCATCAACGACAGGTGGTAATTCAGGGTAATCCTCTGGTCTCGAGCTCCCTTTGTTGGCGAATGCTTTGTCTCCGACTTGCGACTTCCTCCCCATCCGAGCCCTTCGTTGGGATGGGTTCCCAGCACAATAGGTTGACAAAGTCCATGGTCTGGCGCATGAGAGCGAGAACGTCGTCAAGGAGTAGGACATGAGGGGGGCATTTCTCGACCATTCGAAAGTAACGCCGGAATTTGATATCATCATTAAGAATTACGAGGAAGACGTTGAGCCTGTTCACCACTGCACGATCGGAGCGGAAGGAGGGGAAGGGAGGGTTGCTAGAATCACGGGACTTGCGAAGACGTCCATTCTCGGCAAAAACATAGTCCTTCCGGTTTCCTGGTCCAGGACCATAATAGACTGTGAGGATGGTACCACCTGGGAGGAAATGTTCAGGGTGTAGGGCAACTAATTCGAACTCTGGATCAACTAAATTTGGCAGAACGAACTATGCATCGTACTAAAGATCCAGCGGCACAAATGAGGGGGAATACTCACATCAAGTTTGCGGCGAAGCCTAATTCCCGATGTATCTACTTTCTGCTGTCGGCGGTTGTTGTCTGCTTGCACCATGTTCTGTAGTTCTTCGAGGGTTGTGGATGGCGCGGTAATCGCGATAAAAGCATAAACATCGAGCGATGCATGGACGAAACCTTCGACTGCTCATGATCAAGATTAGACAGGTTTACATAGTTTAACACAGTTTTCAAACTTTCAAACTTACGGAACGCGCGATTACATGGATCGTAAAAATTAAAGCGCACATTCCGAACGACGCGCAACTTGCGCGTAAGAAATTCTCGCTGTGGTGGATAGAGAGGTTAGTGTGTATGTCAGAGGACGGCATCTGCGGAAATTATACTCACTATATATTTCGGCGCTTTCGGAAGGGTCCTGACCGGCATTGACAAATTTTATGACCCGGTGAGTGTACTTGATGGATTTCGTTATAAGGTTACCTTCGGAGTGGTCAAGCCCTTCGCCAGGTCCCTACCTGGACGATGTAGCGACCGACGGAGTTGCGTGCTCGATGGGAGGAAGACCCAACAACTCTGGTACCTTCGCGAACGGTTTGGTGGAAAGGCGCCGTTCCTTTGTGAATAGAGACATGGTGCAAGGTCGGGTAGGAGACCACTGACTCACTCATCCGAAGGAGTTTGCACATTTCGATTGAGTCGATGTCATCTTTCTTACATGAGAAGGGTTTCTTCTTTAGGAGGGCACATATTTTTCTCATGTGGTGCGAACTGGGGAAGTCAAGTCAAACGTTGGTAGTCTTACTCTAGGCTTCTTTTCTTATTGGACACTACTGCACATCGGATCAGTAAGGACCTCATTCTCACCAGAGAAGAAAAAACCTCCAGAACTCTATGGTGCTGTTCACCGGAGAGGAGTGATCCTCTTTGGTATTCCTGCAGGTACCCCCAGGGACGACGGGAATCGACGAGCCTGAGAGAAGCCTGAGGCTGCGATAAATCCGGACAGTCACTGGGAAGACCGCCGTTTGACTGGGGGCGACGACTGGGGCAGACGGCTGGGCTCTTCCCTGCTGCCGATAATGTACATGTGACTGTAAAGAGGACGAGGAGATGCTAGAGGTTGAGATTACCAGTACATATTCCCGTTTCGATTGCGAGCCGAATAAGGCGGGTGACCATGAGACGGGTTTCTTGAAAACCGGTGTCCCTCCGCGAGAGCTAGAAAGAACCATGTTGGAAAGTGTTGGAAAATTTTTTGAACGCACTCACGAGGTAAGTCATGAAAATGGCGATGGCTACATTACACGAGACGCTGATTGACTACCAGATCTATGAGAAGAATGGTGAACCGAAACAAAAGTTATGGTGGTGGTGAGAATTACTCCTGCGCTGATGAAGATGCTGGTCACACCCAATTTACTTGGGTCCGTAACTCTTGACGAGGCCGCCACGCATGCCAGAGAGAGAAAGATTTTGTGAAGGGTCGGAGAAGGTCGGGAGATGATCAAAAATGACCTATACGAAGGTAATCACAGCTGGAATCGCTCTTGTGTTTGATAGCACCCCAATGGGTCGGCGTAATATAGTTGAACTATGCAGGCAGCTGTGAGTGTATTAATGGGGGGACACTTGCGGAAGAGATGCAAATAGATATGAACCTATCACTGAGAGTACTAATAATAGGCTGCCCTCGCGCTTTGTCTGACGGCGGCCAAGGATCTGTATCAAGAGAGCGCTGGAAGGTATCAACAAGCCAGCTTGGCGATACCAGGTCATTCAGACGCTTTTGGTATTTGAATGTAATATTTTCCCCCAGAAAAAATGACGGAACGTTGCTGGATTGCATTTGTTTTAGCGCATCAAACTGATCGGCCGTCAGCAGCTCCTCGTAACGAGCGGCGAATGCATCGGTGAGATCTCTAATGAGTGCATCTAGCTGGGGGCGACGGTCGAATTTGAACCTATCACGACCCAGCAGGAAATCCTTCTTGAGGTCTCCTCCCTTGACACCGTCTGCGGTTTCGTACTCCTCGTCAATAGCTCTCAGGAATGTACCCGAGCCGCCTTCCGAACATGTATCAAGGCTGTCCAAGTCAGCAAATGAAGACATGATTCCTGATCGTCCTCAAGTGCATTTTTTTTTTTTTTGTGTGTTATGTTTATTGTCTGTTGTAACCTATATGAGACATTACTTTATATATACGCTGCTAAGGGCCCCTAGCGCCCCTCTGTCCCTGGGTCCCCGCATGCACCGTCGGCGGCCCACCCTGTGGTGGCATCCCCCGACGGCGCAGCAACGAAACGCCGTTTAGCGGGGCACCTCTTGACGTGTGAGACAGGTATTGACTTCTTGAGTTACGCGTTTAGGTGCCGCCTCAAGTGCATTACATTTCTTATCGTTGCGGAGAAGAGCTGCTGACCTAAATGGGGGCCACGTTCCCTAAGGACGCAGTCAGAGCCAGGTCCAATGCAAAGAAATATTATTGGGCACTTACCGTCCGGTCAGGTCGTCTCGCAGATGATAGTTCCTTGCTGTTTTTAGAGTCAATTAACTTGACACAAAGATCCCGGTCGATCAAGGGCCCTTGCCCTCGTAGGTGATTAAGATATTACCTGTGCTGATGTCACGATGAAGGACACGAGATTGAAGTGGCAGCTGATGCGCTGTGGAGGGGAGAAGTTAGTTATAAGGTCTGAGTCCACAAATGATGCCTTACCCGCCATGGCATCAGCTATGGCACTCACGAACTCCCGAGAGACAATATCACCCAGGGACATCCGGTAGTGTCTGAGGACCACCATTGACCACTGCTAAAGCGCTACAGCAAGGAAAATCGTGATTCCGTCACGTGATCGACGAACCGCTCTCGACGTCGCCGACTCCAACAACGGAGACTCCAAGAGGATACCTTCTTTCCATCTGCCTTTTACGCTTCACGCACTCAACTAAGAAGTCTGCGCGACCATCATATATCTGGACTCCTGGTGACTCCTACCACATAGCCTCAACCATGCTCTCCCGGTTTGCAAAGGCATTCATGGCGACAGCCGTAGCACTGGTAGATCTCCTAACCATAATCCCACAATATTCTCCTCAGTAATTCTATCAGCTGCTGCTCGCCACGTTGGGGTTTCTAAACCCTCGTTCTCTCTCATACCTTGACCCTTGGACAGGACAGCTTTTCGACGAAGGCGGCGTCGAGAAATCGCTGCGGAATTCTCCGGGAAGTCCTCCACTAGCTCCTCATATTGTGCATGGAGCCGTTATTATGCCCAAGCTGGAGAATGCCACTGCAAAGTAGACATAACGCTTGTGACTGTCGTTTCAGTGCCTTACCGAGGGGATTGACAGAGCTGCTCTTGGTCGCGCGACGTGGAAATTAATGTGAGGGGTGTTTGACCTCAGAGGAGATCCACTTGTACTGATGTCGAGCACAGGCATACGATGACCCTTCGCTTTCCCGAGGTATTGGCTTGCCGATTACTCCCACGTCTTTCAGAGCTCAAGAAATTTTCTGTCAGAATCCTACACCGGATGAGCGCACCGCCCTCGCCTCTTACTTTCATCTTACCTCACGGCTATACCCTTGCGGAGAATGCGCACAGGAATTCCAGATCCTACTAAAGAAATATCCACCCCAGGTAATTTAATAGTTTCTTATTCCCGTAGCAAGCGTAACAACTCCTGGTAGACCTCGTCGAGGCGATCTGCCTCCCTTTGGTATGCTCTAAGGCTCAGGCTCGTTCATTTTGTCTCATATTCAACAAACTAGGCTGTGCCACCTCCACAACCAAGTGAATGAACGCCTCAAAAAGCCTATGTTCGACTGCGCACATCTTAGTGAAGAGTATGACTGTGGCTGTGGGGATAAACCCGTCAAGATAGCGTCGTCATCATCTAATCCGGATCCTGGACCAGTGGACTTGGAATTTGACGATGTAACTGGCGCTGGCTTGATCAAGGGTGGAAGATAGAACACTATTGCAAGGTTCCATAGTTTCCATCATGTGCCATTGTCGCGATAGACTTATCGTTGTTGTCATATTGTTATTCGGAGCAATTGATAACATTGCTTTCCCCTACTGCTCAGCAGTCCCATTGAGGGGTAAGTATACAAAAGTTCTTAGAGTGTCTTGCCCCTTGGGGGGCCGTGATAAAACTTTTACAAAAATCCCAAAGCAGGAACACTGGAGGCTATGCAGGCAAATCACACGAATTCGGCTGTCCACGGAATTCCTCGGATCCTCGTAGATTAGCCCAATGTGAAACATAGCCAATCCGAGGCAACTGAAGTAACTCCTCGGGTGCTTAGCGACGTCGTTTCGTCTGTCCGGAACCCGGATATTGTCAACTTGACAACTCAACGATTGCGCACGACAGGCGCCTGAGAGAAATCCTAAGATTTGCGTATACGGCGGCGCCATCCGATAATCAGGCTTTCAAGTTCGGGACTACCAGATAGCTTGGGAAATTTGCTAGGGGCTTGTGGTGCAAGCTTTCAATATCAATATTCAATAGGCAATCGTTAACGGTTGGTCCATCTGGAGGAATCATACATACTCTGGTGTCTGGTGCTGTCAATTACCTCTGGCATATATCCGCGGAATTTACATGGGGTCGTGCCTGGGTATTGATCAAATTATTTCACAAGCTATCTGCACATCGTTACATGATGTTTGTTGGGCATGTGTGAGACAAGAGCGCAGCTGATGCCCACCAGTGACTAATTATGATACCTATCTCTTTCTTTTCAATGGATTCGTCGGCTTTGAGGTTTGACAAAGCGGTGTACGTTCGAGCGCAATATGTTCAGTGGTATCGGTTTCTATCCCTAGATCTTCCCCGAGAGCATTTGCATCTTGAGGCGGTAACGCATCCGTCGCCAGCTGCCAGAATCTGTAATGAAATCAAGGTGAGTCTCAATCGTCATACTGCATCGCATCGTTCCCAGAGACCAGAGATATTCATCAGCCGTTACGCACGTTGTGAATACCTTGCGCCTTCTGACCCATTCCGCTCGCCATTTAGTCCAATCTGCGTCGATTTGGATTAGTTCCTCGGTAGATATCAAAGGGGCACCGGATCGAAGAGGCTGCAGGCGAGCCAGGGTAGACGAAACCTAGAAAGAATCGTCCTTTATCGGGTCTTGGTAGAACACCCCTGCTTACGGTGTTAGTAGCATCCGTAATTTGATCATCGAGTTCAAAGTCAGTTGGGGTTGTTTTTAGTTTTGCCAGCTCTAAACGGGATGTTGTAGATAACAAGATAAGCGGGGCAGAGTCTTACCCGAATTACGGGTTCTGAGCTTGGCGACGAGCTCTGTGTTTTCTTCCTCGATGGATTTCAATTCGGTTTCGAGAGTTGCCAGTTTCTCCGCTGGTATGGAATCGATAGTCGACTGATTGGCCACGAAGAAAGTTGTTTTGCCTGGAAATGAGATAAGTACGCGCATATAATGACAGGTTTGCGCGGTTCCGAATGCGTGCCATATGTTTTTTGAACCAAGTGTCCTTTTTCAGCGAGCGCAACCAGGATCTTTTGCGTCGTGGCCTTTGGAACAGCGCCTTTTAAATTCGCTGCGACGTCAACCGCTCCATATGGGCGATTCATCTAGGGAGGATCAGACGTCGGGTTAGCGTAAGGACGGACGTATATATATATACTCTTTTGAGGTATCCGAGAATCTTGTCCTCGGCTGAGCTGATCAATTACGATGCCTTGCACTTTGTGAAAGAAAGATTACCATCTTGACCTTTCAGAACGGGTACTTTGGCGTCTGGCTTGGACTTGGATGCCATGGGTGCCGGGTTCAGGTTGTGTCGGGAGTTGCCGGCCGCCGAAGACGGAAGGAACTTTAACCTGGACGGAACTCACCAACTGCTCAAACGCTCAAAAGCCGTGACTGTATGAACTCACTCTTTGCAGAGATCTGCGAATGAGTCCCAATGTCTCGACTTCGCCTCGGGACAAACAGAGTCTACACTACATCGTTCGTTCGGGACTGGCTGGAGGCATCGCAGGCTGCGTGGTGCGTGCCCCTGGCTCTTTTCGACTATAGAGTCTAATGTTGTTACAGGCGAAGACAGTTGTTGCACCGCTTGACCGAGTCAAAATCCTCTTCCAAGTTTCGAACCCTGACTTTCGAAAGTATGCCGGTACGTCAAAGCCATACATCCTCCAGGTTCTATAACCTCAAGCTGCCTCCTATCAGGATCATGGAGTGGTGCATTTCGTGCTGGGAGTGAGATCTATCGACAAGCAGGAGTGAGGGGTCTCTTCCAAGGGCATTCTGCGACTCTCTTGCGCATATTTCCCTATGCTGGCATAAAGTTCATGGCGTACGATCAAGCCCACCATGTGAGTCTCAGTCAAATTTTCTGTGGATATGTCTAACATTTTTTTCCATATCAGATATTGATGCCCACACGAGCACACGAGACAAATGGGCGACGGTTCTTGGCTGGAGCCATATCAGGTGTTTCGGAACATTCCCCCGATCTCCATACCATTTCCTGACTCACCTTCATAGGGACAATGTCTGTATTTTTTACATACCCACTAGATTTAATCCGCGTACGAATGGCGTTCCAGAACAAGTCTTCGAATCAGCCGGCCCCGACGTTTACCCGGGCATGCAGCAGTATCTATAATGAACGATCGACAACAGCGCATCTGCCGCCGGCCATCGTGGACTCGAAAACCATTTTCGGACGTTTTCCGATTCTTAAATTTTACCGCGGATTCTCGGTCACCGTCGCGGGAATGATTCCATATGCTGGAGTCTCGTTTCTCAGCTGGGGCTTCCTTCGTTCCCGCTTCCTTCCCCCAGACAAGGCTGGACATCGACCACCCACACCGATGGCCGACCTTTTGATTGGCGCAGTGTCGGGGGCGATTGGGCAAACGGCGTCCTACCCATTCGAAATAGTGCGCCGGAGGATGCAAGTGGGGGGACTCACGCAGCCAGACCGTTGGCTGCGCTGGGGTGAGACCGTTTGCACTGTGTGGAATTCCGGGGGCTGGAGGGGTTTCTATGTTGGGTTGTCAGTCGGTTACTTGAAGGTGGTACCTATGACTGCCGTAAGTTTCGCCGTATGGCAAGGGACCAAACGGTTGCTGAATGTTTAAATATATGGGGTAACGACATAATGGAGGGTTACTCCGATCCCTCCACGGGTGGGTCCTGAATAGATGCGGTTTTCGCTTAAGGGTACTGGTACAAAGTAACCAACAGGTGATATGTATATAGATAAAGCTAGAAGGAACCCCCTCCCACCATATCGGTTCATCAAGATGCAGGATGGCAAACCGCCGGCAGGTGGCAAAGAGAAGAAGACAAGACGGCGGCTGAGGCTGAGCTGTGTAGAGTGCACGAAACGCCGACAGGTGAGTCGACTCGTTACCTTTGACGACCAGGAGCGACTCACAGCCAAACGGTTAGAAATGCGATCGCAAATATCCCTGTGCGCTGTGCGTCTCGCGAGGGGTCTCGCATCTATGTCGGTGGGAGACGGTGCCACTCGCTCGCCCTCCTCCTGCGCGGCCACCCGTTATTCACGATTCAGAGCAAAACCTCAAAGTCCTGCGTGCTCGCATCGCTTATTTGGAAAAGGCCCTCGATGCACGAAACAACGAGATGACGAAACTGGAACCCACTGTGGACACTTTATCCCCATCGAGCAGTTCCTCCTGCACACATGGCACATCATCTGATGCCACTTCGCCATCCACCTCTCCTGGTCCACCTCGGTCCCCCTCATCAGAGTCAGATCCCAGCATCGAGGATGATCAAGAACCACCAATAGCACCGTTATTCCATCTCGCACCCTCAGTCTATGCGACGACCTCCACCCTTGCTCAATTAGCCCTCGGCCATCACGGGGAATTCATTGGCAGAGGCAGCCTGATATGTGCCCTTTATTCTGTGAGTAGACGCACACATCTCCTGACCTACATCACTCATCGTGGTACTAGATCAGCACGGGGAACACATCTCGGTTCCTTTACGCGAATTCCACTGACTCCACATATCCATACCGCGGATTTGACCAGGGACTTTCATCAGATATGCTGTTGGAAAGGCTTGAAGCGCTGATCGGATGCATCCCCCCGGTATCTGTTACCACGTCCCTCTTACAGGGTTTCTTTGCCGAGAGTAATTGGGCTTTCGGCGTTCCGGAGGAATGGTTCCATCACGCCTGTTCCCAGATGTGGAACGTCCTCGAGTATCCTGGTCCCCACGGGTTCCGCATCAACGCAAACTGGCTCTGTCTTTTGTTCGCAATGCTTGCCTACGTTCCTGGACAATTCTCGGACGACCAAATGGATACAGACTGCACCAATCACTATTTCCTGTGCTCGATAGCTGCTCGACGCATCGCCGAGGATGATTACCTGAACACACCCAATGTCTCGCTGATGGTTTCCGCCGCGGACGGCACCGTGCTGGGTTGCTTGGCTGTTCCTATCCTTTGCAACTATCTTTCTCAGCGGGGCCGTGTCAGCGAAGCCTGGAAAATCGTTGGCACCGGGGTCAGAAATGCTGAAGCTGTGGGCATGCATCGAGATCCGGAATGGAAACATTGGCATGTCATGTCGAAGGATGAAGTTTTACTCAGGCGCCGCGCTTGGTGGGGTCTTTATATTTGCGACAAGTCAGCTACATGACCTTTCAGTGTGTGACGGTGCTGAAAAGATTGCGATTTCAGGTTGTATTCGTTTATGCTGGGCCGTCCTCAGATGATCCAAAAAGAATTGTGCGACGTGCTGCTACACAACCCAACGGAACTCGATGGAACTCGAGACACATTCGGTTTTGCTCAAAATATTTTTGTCAGCCTCGCCGACCTGCTTGGGGAGGTGTCGGACAAGGTTGTTATCTCCAGTCATATCAGGAACTCGTGCTAACATTTAACAATCGCAGTGCTTGGGCCCTAGTTTTCCTGTTGGCGTAGTTTTCCTCGATATGGATACAAAGCTTGAGCACTGGGAAGAAAATCTCCCACCCGAGTACCGTCAGTCCAGAGATAAGAGGCTCGTGGAACACATTGACCCCGTCGAGCTGGCGACGATCGACTGCCAACGTTACATGCTGCTGAGCTGGTACATTACTGTTCGTGCAAAGCTTCACCTCGCGTCGATGACTGGGCATGGTCGTCCCGCACAATCACGAAGAGACGTTCTTGAGACGAGGCGCCGCTGTGTTGTTCTCTCGATGCGGCTTATCAGGTTCCAATGCGAAACGTACGATAGTATAAAGGGGTGCCGAGCTGGTTTGGGACCGGACTTTCGTCACACCAGCTGGTTTTTCGAGGGTTGTTTCTCCCTGTTTGAAACGACTGTTGCTTTGATCACGACGTTGACGCGGTGGCCCTGGAAGGAGAAGACTGCAGAGGCTGATGAACTGGCTGAACGTGCTATTGAGGTTCTCACGGAGGTTACGACGCGGGAGGTGGGGAAGAAGGGAGATATTGCCCGCATGGGTGCGGAGGTTCTACGGGTCTTGCATCGAGAGAAGTGGTGGAGGGGACAAGTCTCAGGAGGTATCGTCCCGCCGCCACTTCCTCTCTCAGCATTTCACGCACCCGCCCTGCCACCTGGTATTTATGATGCGATGAAACCCCCGGAGGGACACGAGTGGTTTGCCAGTGCGATGTATTCGAATATGGTCGGACTCCAGACGTCGTACACATGCTAGGACGCGGATTTGGCCATGGGTCACCTCATGCGTGTGCGGCAATGTGACCGTTTTTGGTCTACATCTCAGGAGATAGATAGTTAAAATCTTATATATGTATACCAGTTCCCGTTTATAATGACAGAATGAATGAAGACTTGTGTTCTTCGACGTTTGCCTCTTCCTTGACCCACTCATTCTCGGGGTTCTTACGCGACTCACGTTCCTACATTTTGCAAAGGTCTAGGTGTGACTTCTGAATACCTGCCTCGCTAAGTGATAATATTGTTGCATTTGTCAGTCCGTCGCGACTCCTTGGGGCTATGATTGTTATGACCACGGCACACGCTCGATACATACTTTGCGTAGGACAGGAACACGAGATGTGTTCACACACAACTTGAGTTCCAGAGCCTGAGATCTGCCTCGCTCTTCAAATCTCACTTGGCATGCCGATGTTTTATGTTTGATTCCAGGATACTTACTTGCATGCCACATCGTGTCACCAAGTTAGTTGTCGAACCTGAGATCTGAACAGTGAGAGTTCCATTCCATCCAGGTACCGGATTCAGTATTTGCTTATCGATGATATATGAATGGTGACGTTGGTCTCCTGATCTACTGGGAATGGATAAAGCAAAGTGCTGTCGAGAATCGAGATTGGTTTGTCATTAGGGAGCGTTTTTGAGGGTGGTGCACACTCCAAGCCACTTTTCAATCGGATCTGAGGAGGACCGAGGCCCCCTTTTGTCATGGTATCCTAGATCCAGGTTCGGACAGATTTGGTCCAAAATCGGCTGGAGGCCGGATCCAAGTTCGGACATATCGCCCACCGCAGGCGGAGGTTGGATCCAGGTTCGGATATGGGGACCTAGCGATGCGGCCAGCTAGAGGGTTATTGAAATTGGTGGATTTGGGCTCAGAAGTTTGAAAAGCCGCAAGAGAAGTCCCATCTGTCGCATCCAAGTCGTGGGCAGACCGCCGAGTAGAGTGTACGGAATCGCACGAATACATCTATTTTGTCAAAGGCGCGGCAGCGCTGGAAATTTTGGAGTTTTTTCATAGGCTGGATACCAGTTCGGACAAATTTGAGGGGTTTCGGAGAGGCTGGATGCACGATTCGGACAAATTATCTCACGTTGGCCCAAAATTGGTCCAACCCCAGTTTCGGCGATTTCGTCCTCTGGTATAAGGGGGGGGTCCTATCTGAGGACTGCCTACTTACCTTGACGCCCGTAGGCTTTCGGACCGTAATCACATTTGAATATGTGGTTTCAACTTTCAAGCGAAAGAGACTAACGCAAAAGAGGTAAGCGCTGACTTTGTGGGAAGAATTCGGATTCGAAGAAGGTATGTAAGCAGGGACTCGGAGTCGGATGCGGTTCTCCAGGCCCGTCCAGGGAGTATGGGTGGCACTGGCAACGGCCAAACTATGAAGGATAGGATGGTACCACCTGGAAATGCGCGCTCTTAGGTCTGGGATCCAGGATGGTACGATTTGCACATTTGTGTAAAGAGGCAGAAGACGCATGATACTCTGGCATTGGTGAATATCAGTGGTGTTAATCCGCCCCATCACAGACGCACCCTTGATGAACCCCAATTCCCATACTTCCTGGATCAACCTTGATAGAAGACCTTCGACACGTCAAAGCATGATGGTTCGAATCGGAGGGCCGTCATCGGTGTGGCTGAGCACTTGTGGGCCCCACTGCTGGATGGAGTGGGCTGATCGAGGTAGACGTCGTACATGGGTCTCGTCGGACAGGTTTCGGGGGACGGCCCTTGTATCGCGCCGGCCACAACGAAGTGTGATGAGACCCAGGGACCTCTCTTCAGGGGCTAGACAGACCCCGAGCCCTCTCTGCATGGGATAGACTTGGCGGTAAATTGAAATCACGGGTTGACAGAGCGAGGGGAGCGGACTGGGAGAATGATCATGAGTTATATTTAGCGCAAGCCTCTTGTTCAGTACCATCACCATCCCCCGTCTCCTCATCCCTCTTATTTATCCTGTAACTCGACAAACACCGTCTCAACCCGTCTCTGGGCTCGGGCTACACCACGCGCAAGGCGCAATCCGCCCACCAGGCGGTCTAGTACACCACCGACCGCCAGAAGGGTCTACCTCTATTTCGCGGAGGCCGGTGCCCTCGAGCATGCCTGTTCCTCTTCGAAATCCCTATCAGAAAGCTGAGGCCAAGTATAACGTCACCACAGATTGTACGTCGCACCGCTTATCACAAGGTCGCAGTCATCTAATCGTTTTGACAGTCCCTAGCCTAGGTCTACACTCTGCCGCCGCCACAGGCAATGTCGGTCTTGCAGAATATGCTCTAGATCACGGCCAACCTATCAACTCCGTTCTTGATGGTGTTCTGCCTCTCCATGCTGCCTGCGCTGGAGGGAACGTCCACCTTGTCAAGTTGCTTATAGACCACGGAGCCGATGTTAACGCACCTAGGTAAGTCCATCAGCCGATCAGATTGGCGGCTCAACGTCATTTCCGCTTTCCCTATATCATCTAGGCTTCCTCGACGCTTTTCGAACGATAAAAACCGGGATTCATCTGTGCCGATCGTAGGTACTTCAGGATCAACGCCTCTCCACTTCGCCGCCGCGAATGGGAACACGGATGCAGTTACTCTTCTTCTTCGTCGTGGCGCCCACCCCAATCGCGCAGATAAGCATGGCGTGACCCCAGAGATACTGGCAAGGCAGAACGGGTGGCTTGAATGTGCGGATGTGTTGAAACAGTGGCTGATAAACAAGGATCGGGACCTCAGAGAGCGGCCAGGCGGGGAACGGACTGAGGGTCGATTCCTATCACCTGACAGCTCAACAACCCACGAGCGGTCGGGCCCACCCACAGGCGACAGTGAATCCTCAGTCTCTTTCACGGGCCGTAGACGCATCCATGTCAAACAATCAATCGATACAGCGCTCGGGCTTCTCAAGCCATGTCCCACAGACTCAAAGCCGACATGGGCACAGAACGGCGTGACCTCCACGCCACCTGCGTCTCCAGCAAAATTCTTAGCAGACGGAGAGCACACATTCCACCCTCCCGAAATCCCACCACCTGTCGATGGCAGTCAACGCCGACCTTCCTTGCCACATATATTCCACTCCTCATCCAGCGGGGCCAGTGGCCATTCCAAAATGTCGACGTCGCAGATGAGCACAAGCCCAGGGTCGGTTGAACCTGATCTCCAGGAGCAGGATCACTCTCAGACGGGCACCGGTCGAATCGGAAAATTGGGGAGTAAATATTCGTTACGGAACCTCTTCAAGAAGGCACAGGCCCCAGAATTTGGACATGCTCCAGATGCCTCCCAGTCTTCCGTGTTTATGACCTCGCCAGCTTCTGCGTCATCATTGATCTTGTCCAGTTCCCCCAACTTACCAAGTCCATTTTCCGACACTTCATTTGAAGGCTCTGCGGCGGTCCCCTTGACTCCGCAAAATGGATCGCGCAGTAATAACCCGCTCGCTGTAGACCTCCATAACACAGTTGTGAAAGAACATCATCGTTCACGCAACCGTTCGCGATCAGCCAGCAGCGGAAAGTTCACCCCGGACGAGGTTCTCAAACCCACCCTCACCACTGGCTCCCCTTTGGCGCGCCCTGGAATTCTTCGTGGTCAAGATTATCGACGTGAGCGATCAGGATCCGGTACGAGTGCCAGAGTGGGCTCGAGTCCTCACCGCGGAGGCGTCGTCTTCGATGAAGACTTGTCCATAGTTCCGGGACACGTTATCAAGCCCCACAACCGCACTCCGTCGACTGGACAAGTATCTCCTAGCTTTCGGGCACTGAGGTTTGACCCGTCGCTGAGCGTTGGCAATGTAGGCCAAGGGGACATCGAGAATACTGTCAGTACACGGGGTTTGCGCACGAGCAGCAGCGCTGGATCGCTTACCAGGGGTGCTCGTCCTGGAGTTTTGGAGTCCAGGTTAAGTGAGGAGGGCTTTGTACCCGATTCTGCCCCAGCAGATATGAGTAACTTTGAAAGCCGTTTTGAAGGCAAGCAGGAAACACATGCTGGTGACGATGATGAGGACGAATATGGTAGACCCCTCCCCCGCGGCGTAGATGGCTCTGTCATTGTTCCCGCCTACCTGGACTTGAAGCCGCCCCGTATAACCTTACTCATGAGGGACAGGGGTTTATCACTTACATGTTCTTCGGACTCTTCTCTTTCTCCTATCCTGTCCGCCGATCCCCAAGGCCCCACTACAGATTTTCCTTTTAGCATCAATGTTCCACCACTAGCATATCCGGACGGGACTGAAACAGCAAACTCGAACCAAGTGTTGCTACAGGTTCCACCACCTCCAGACGGAAGTCGTGGACGGGGATATTCTGTGAGTAGCGTGAGCACCTCCGACAGTCGTGATAATCCACTGCTGAGTACGAGCGGCACGACGACCGGTAGTGGCGGCAGCGATGCCGTCAACACACCCTGGTTTTCATCACCTGCGCGCGATTCTTTTCTTCAAGTGTCGGACAATTCTCCGCGGCGGGTTGCAGAAAACCTGGTCGTGCAAGACGGCAAGAACCAGATCTCACCTCGCCTCAAGGTCAACGACTTGAGTGGCACTACTCCTCCTTTACCCAAACGACGGTACCCTATCCCAGCAGAAATCAATATTGGTTCTGTTTCTTCACATGCACAGGCGGAAGCTTTCGTTCAAAAGGCGCAGCAGGAGATCCTGGATATGGGTCCTGCGGAATTATCTTCTGGCATTGCAGGTGCAGGACGGTCTCCTTTGAGTGCGAGACTGGCGGCCTATGGCGAGAGTCTGGCCCTGGAACGAAAATTTCGAGAGCAAAGAGAGGCTGAACAAGGTCGTGAACTCAGCGGTGAACTCGGTTCTCCCACAACATTGCAGCCTGCGACCTTGAAACCTAAAGATGTCGTTCGGCGCGGCGGTGTAGAGCGTCAGCACAGCCTTGAGCACAAGACTAGGCCGAGACTAAAAGCCAGGATGCCGACAAGACCATCAACTACGGAAGGAGGTAAGCGATTCTTTACTCCTTATTTTCTTCCCATATTGAAGTTGGGGCCAGTCTCTCCAAGGCTTGGCAATCAGTCCTTTTCTGGTGAACATTCGGGTAGATACTATCAACCTTCACGGTCTGCGTCGGCAGTCCCTCCTAGTCGCTTGTCCGTCGACAGAAATAACCCTCTGTTGGATGACCACGACGAAACCCTAACCAACCACGTGTTGTCTACATCTTCATCGATGTTGCGAGACCGACTTGGTGTCGATTTGCCGGAGGAACGTCTAATGGGTCTGAGCTCGTCGGGAACTCTTGACCCCGATGCAGAGTTAGGCTCTCCGATTTATGGTGCAACTACGGCGAGTCTGGGTCCGGCCCGGGGCTCCAGAACCACAGCCGTCAAATTGACGAAGATGGGATTTCCGTCGACCGAGCAGGCCCGCGGCTCTCCACAAACCCCCAAACGATTCGGTGCCATCAGGTCTCTTGTGCAGACCCTGAAGGGTAAACCCTGATAGGATCCGTCCAGCATCTGCAGCGGCATCGGGTATCCCTTGTCAAACAGTCTTCCCTCCGTCTTTTTGTTCCGTCATCTGGTGTATTTCTTGTGTGTATGTATCTCCGCAGTGTGTCGCCTTGCATTCTCTTGCCTAACCCATCTGTTGTCATCCCGTTATTTTCCTGTCTGAATGTAGCATCTCTGTTGTGACATATGTATATATACAGTCTACTCTCGCATTCCCAAGTTTTTAACATTATTTTGTACCTCCAGAGTCCTGTTGAAAGTCGAGCTAACTTATCTCTTAACATGAACAAATGTTCGTCTGTATAGAATCGAGGTAGCAATTCTTGTTTTGCACATCAGAGAACCGGGATTTCCGATATGACAGGTTTCGAAAGGTAAGCGAGACAGACTCGTCGGCTACCAATTCACTGATGCATGTCGTCGATGTCTGATCGCGATAGATATGAGTCCAATGGTCCATTGACTCGCAGGGTCGACGTCGCCGCCGAGTTCTCGTAAACTCGGAGAACCAGGATTCATCATCTTCTTGGTGGAGTGTATGTACTAATATTAATGGAGGAGACCATATATGGATTTTTATCCCAATGGTTATCAGATGTAGAAAGAAATTCTGATGTGCATGACAGGAAGATATTAGGGTAATAAAAACATCGCAGCCTACTTACAATGTTAGTTGTATCACCTCCTTCAAGTTCCAAAGCTTTGGGACCCCAAATCCTTTACCACTTCGCCCATGTGTGGACGACTTTTAGGATCATGTGCCCAGCAGTTGTTCACGACTGACCACAAGCCATCTGGAATGGCTGGAACATCTGGGCGTGATGGGCGGAATCCCTTCATGACCCGAGATATCACAGCCATATCACTTCGAGACTCATGAAACGGAGGATATCCTGCAGAAACCTAAAAACACCATCAATACAATACGTCTTACCAGCAGCAACATACCAATATGTATGAACTCACTTCAAAACAGAGGCATGCAAAGGCATACACGTCAGTGGAAAATGTCTTCCTAGGACGGCCAGACTCCTCGTGTTCAAGGAGTTCTGGGGCTGCCCACCGTACGGTAATGAGGTTGTCAACCGACGACGATGCGGATGTTTCTTCAAAAAATTGAGATGCACCGAAGCCGGCAATACGCGGATGCCGGTCGTCATCTATCATAACATTGGACTAGAGGTAATAATTTATCCCCCCCGACGCCGAGAATACTGATTCAACTCACCCCGTTCAGGTCACCGTGAATCACTTTCTTGGAGTGTAGATACTCGAGACCCTTCGCCACCTCCGTTAGCTTGAGCACATAACAAAGTCAACCAACAAAACCACAAAAATTAAACAAACAACTCACAAGTCTATGAATGTTTATATCAGGGTGCTGGCTACGAATGTGAGATAGCGTTCCCCCCTCCATCCAGGGAGTTACAATGCAAATAGCTGGCGGAAAGGTTTCTGAGTCGACGCCCAAGAATGGCAAAACGAAGGGATGGTTTAGTTGTTGCCATATCATGATTTCTCGGCTCAGTTGCTAGCATCAAAATATCAGCGGGCCGACCCACCCCGACACTCTGTCAAGCGAACTACCCAACATACTTCATTGGAGGGTCGATCGTGTCGACGTCTAATGTGCTTGAGAGCAACTGCCTTCTCTCGCCAAAGACCTCGATAAATATCTGCCAAGCCTCCCCCCTCGACCGGGAAATCTTTCCACAACACTACGCCAGAAATCTGTGTTATTCTTTCGCGGATCTGGGTCTGCGGTCTCCTAGCTACGCCACTAGCCTCCGCTACAGTGTCTGTGTTTGGCGGGTTGGGGGGGCGATGGGGACGAGGAGATCTAGAGGAAACAGGGGGATTCCTTCCGTGGTGCCCATTTTCTGGATCTCTGGATGCTCGTTTATCCTCCCCACTGCGAATTCGGTTCAAATGAATGCATAACAGGTAACAACCATGAACAACTCACCAAGGGATCCACCGTGCGGCTACATCCCATGTAGAATACAACACCTCAAGTGCCACTGACGAAAGGTGTTTCTCGAAGTACCAATCCATCCGAGGGTCACGTTTATTTCGGTATTCCCCCAGCCAATAAAACCTTGGTCCAACGTTAATCTGACAGCCTGGCTATGCGGACATAATATGGCAAATGGGCGACTCACAAAAGCGCTATCAGAACGCCATAGACGAGATCCAGTGTGTTTGGAGCGGCAGACTCTCCTTGGAAAGCCAAAACGGCTTTAGGCATCAGTAAGCCGATCGTAAGGGTAGTAAAAACTGTATTGTGTAGTGTGCAAATTGTTCGTGCAGCCATTCGACTTTCGATAACTGTTAACGATAGTGGAGGTCGTAGTAGGCGTCACGGAGAGGATGTGCAGCACTGCCATCGATTCCAATGTTGCACTGGGCTGTACAAATTGAGAACTAGTGCAATCCAATTTTCACTGCGACGTCCGAGTCGCTGGTATCGTATGTGTCCCAAGATCACTGTCTATATTTCAACAATTCAGTAAATATAATGCCTTTACCTGCATGATTGTTGCACTAGATATCATGGCATAGACAAATTTCTATCTTTTGCCATTATCTTCCGTCATTTCTGGCTGTGCTCACATCAACCCGTGGCCCAGAGTAAAAAGTCCCCGTTGGGCTGAATAAACCACCCTTGATGCATTATGGCTCATGCTAGTAACATATTTCTGGATGATTGTTGGTTTGCAGGGGGGACATATTCCACAAGCCATTTCATACATATATCAATTCAATTTTGAAATCTGAAGCCTACAGAGAATGGTTCGGAAAACATACCTCTGCATCGGGATCCCAGAGTCGGATAGCCTTGGAATTTGATGCCGACACGATGCACTTGCCACCTGGAGAGAATGCAACAGATTTGTCCCTCGAGAGGCGGTTGCAAGGGGTCTCCCTTGGGTCTCCCGTCTCAGCCTCATCCCAGATTTTCATTCACTGTGGAAGCAATCCAGGTCTTCCGAAGGCCTTTCATTATAAACAGCGACAAACAAGCTCTGATCATCATCTTGGCCATTAAACGCCAAGTCCGCAACGCTCAATTTTTGGGAAACTTTTCTGCCGAGCTGTTCGCGGGGCGAGATACTTTGCACAAAATCTTAGCCTCCTCGTTTTATGACTGTAACACAGCGCAAGCCTCAGCATTTGCCTGACGAGATCCAGAGTAAGCACCACTGTCCTCAACCGTCTTAGAAAGGCTAATCAACACCCAGCCGTCAACGAGCCTGGAGTCCAATATTCGTGTGATTCCTGTTCATGCGATCTCACCCACACCATCCGCATCAAATGTGCAGATCCAGTTTGCACAGTTGATGAAGGGGTGGATATCTGCCCGGTGTGTTTCTGCGCCGGAAAGGAATTTGGAAAGCATAAGAGAGGACATGCGTACCGCGTCGTTGTATGTCGTCGGCGGTTCATATTTCTAGAACAACTTGAAGCCAATCGTGTCGTTAGGAAATCAATTCGTATCCAATATTTACGGAGGATTGGGGAGCTGACGAGTGAATTCTTTACAATCGTTTTGTCGTTGAAGTGACTGACTTGTCCTGTTGCAGAGAATTGTTGCTGTTGACTGGTATCTCAAGTCAAGGTCTTGGGAACTGGAAGAAGATAGCTGAACATGTTGGAACGCGTACAAAAGAAGAAGTCGAGCAGCATTATAACGAAGTATATGTCGACTCTCCAGACTGGCCGTTACCAGTGGGTTGTTTTCCCTGCTTCCCTGAAATCTGAAGGGATTTATGAAGGTTATAGATCATGGATCGAGAGTTTGACATAGAGCCGGAAGAGTTCCAAGAACGTAAACGAAGAAGGATAGCTGAAATGAACGCCAAAGCAGCACCTGCTCCAAAAGTGGCCCCAACCTCCGCGCCTGCTATCCACGAAATTGCAGGGTACCTGCCCGGTCGTCTAGAATTCGAACATGAAATAGACAATGAGGCGGAGCATCTGATCAAAGACCTCGAATTCGGTGTTTGCCTGCAATACGGAGGGGATGAGATTGTCGAGGATGAAGAAGACTTGGATGTACGTGCCCGGCAGAAGTGGGTGGAGGATAGGAAGCAAGAGATTATGGGACAGGGAAGAAAGACGATAGGGAAGGGACCAATGATGGGATTTGTCAATGGCAAGACAAATGGTCATCGAGGCGAAGTCAAACAAGAAAAGGATATGAAGGCCGAAGATGGCGGGGAGGAAGAAGAGGAAGAGCCGATGCAACCACCGCCGACTGAGACGCCCGATTCACTTGCGTTCAAGTTGACCTTGCTGGAGATGTACATGCAACGCGTTGACAAGCGAATGGAAGGTAAAGCGTTAATAATCAATA
>Ga0307516_10003464_pt1 | contig 20229 bp, 24 predicted proteins | sample 19_EM_MG_FD_203310 | JGI IMG/M metagenome (GOLD analysis project Ga0307516, IMG submission 203310) | Populus trichocarpa ectomycorrhiza microbial communities from riparian zone in the Pacific Northwest, United States - 19_EM | ecosystem: Host-associated > Plants > Roots > Unclassified | place...
GGCGTATCTCGGTCTCTGCAAGCCTTGCTTTGAAGAAAGCGGTTCCCCGCCTGCGTCGGCTGCATTCGGTCGAGTCACTCCTCCTAGGTTGCGGCTGGCATGCGGACTCGCCCGAAGCGATAAGCGTTGAGCGTGGTGTCGTCTTTGTAGATGATACGATGGGGTGGAGGGACACTGTGCTAGGATTAATTGAAGAAAGGAGGTCGAAACTTTCACCCAATCGGCCGCGCAAGACGATATGGATTTTTGATATCCACACTTGGGATTTTGAAAGGGAGGATGTAGAGGGACATGCCATTTGTCGTCTGGACTGATTTGTATTTGTCCTGTTTGTATCATAGTCAAATCAATGACGAAGTACATGAGCTACCCAGCTCTCGCCGTCAATGCCTTTTTCCCCAACTAGACGACTGCTGTTCCAATGTATAAACCGTGCGCTTGTCTACTCTCAAAATGGCGACCCGTCAAAGGTCCTCAACGTGCTCAGATATCGTTCATTGCCACCCCCGAAGCCTAACACTGTTAATATACGATTCATTCTTGCGCCAATCCACCCGGCCGATCTGAATGTCATCGAGGGTATCTATCCTGCAAAGCCCATCTCGGATATCACGCTGGGAAAGGATGGCAGCCGTGAGCCGATCTTTGTGGGCGGAAATGAAGGTCTTGCTCGAGTTACCGCTGTCGGGGACGGTGCAAACGGATTCAAGAGGGACGACTGGGTCATCATGACCAAACCTCAGATAGGAACCTGGTGCACGTCAAAGAACGTAGGGGTCGATGAAGTCCTTAAAGTTCCTCGCGTGGATGGACTCAGTGAAGTGAATGCTGCAACGATGACGGTGTGTTTTCATTCCTGATGTTCTGTGTGGTGACCGTTGCGACGCTCAACTTTACAGGTGAACCCGTCAACTGCCTATAATATGTTGCAGGACTTTGTCCCGTTGAAGGAAGGCGATTGGGTAGTTCAGAACGGGGCTAACAGTGCGGTCGGTCTGTTTATGCTCGACTTGCCAAGCGGACTGACGAGACGCTTGAAGACAGGTTGGTCAAGCTGTCATTCAGATAGCTGCCTCGCGAGGAATTTGTACATTGAACTTTGTCAGACCTCGGTAGGACCGTTCCACGTCTTCTCGCCGCTATATTGAGACGAGCGATTTCCAGTGAAAACATCCAGCAGTTAACGGACCAGCTGCGAGACCTCGGGGCCACGAAAGTGCTCACATATGACATGTTGGCTGACAAGTCACTCTCTCGTAGCGTGAAAGAATGGACGAGCGGAAAGGTATTTACATTCCTCTTACGAGTCACCTTGTTGATATTGACAATGACAGCATATCAAATTGGGCTTGAACTGCGTCGGTAAGATGGGTTTCTTTCAAGACGGTTTGAAATCTCACGAAACGAGCAGGCGGAAAGGAAACTTCGCTCATGGCACGGCTACTCGGTGACAATGCCCACCTCGTGTCGTATGGCGCAATGTCGAAACAACCGTTGTCGCTTCCGACGTCGCTTTTCATTTTTAAAAACCTGACGGCACACGGTTTTTGGCAAACGCGGTGGTACTTTGACAAGTCTCGAGAAGAAAGGGAGCGATTCATGGAGACCTTGATTGATCTCATGAGGACAGGACGAGTGCGTTTGACAAATATCTCTAGTTGGGCGATTTTGACCAACCCTTTATCCCAGTTCAAAGAACCACTTCATGAGATTGTGACCATTTCTGCGAGGGAGAGCGACGAAGACGCGACTCTAAAAGTGAGAGATGTCTTTACCAGACTATCGTCTGGTCATGGTGGAAAGAAGATCCTCTTGAAACTCAAATCGGAGGGTGGCGAAGAAATAACCAATAGTTCCAAGTGAAATAGTAGAACATACATATGAGCAATAAGGAACGCTATCTACTCTTCCTATCTTCAAAGAACCGCTTGAGGGTAGAAAGTTAGTGACGGAGAGATGATATGACTGATCACAACACACCTTCAAATGTCGCAGCTGCCAGGCGCATGTTGCAACCAAGACGATGATCTGGGCGACGCTGTACCAGACAGCCTTCGAGTTCGTAGCCTCGCTGAGGTCTCGGTAGTCAGCTTCCCGCTCGCGCTGGTACTGCTGTTCTCTTCTGATATCTTCTACTTTCTCATTGAGGTCACGAACCTTGGCAGCGAGGCCAGAGACATGGGTGCGGTCGTGCTCGACGTCACTTTTGGTGGAGCCGACGACGATATCGAGATACAGCCGAATGTGGGTGTGACTGAACCACGAGGAATGATTCGTGGAGAGACAGATGGAGTGGTCGCCGGCGTCGTGGGATGTAAAGGTGAATTTTCCTTCTTGGGGACCGGTAGTTCTGACCAAGATGTCTCCAGACTCGGATTCCTGGAGGTGAAAAGTTGTTGGCGGAGAGTGGTATGGAAGAAAATGGGGGAGACGTACGACGACTTCTACGATTATCCCAAGCTCGGGGTTTCCGTCATACTTCTGTTGGTCCTCGCGCCATTCGAGTGCACGGTAATTGCCTGGAGCTCTATGTCAAAATGCGGAACATGTGTGGCTGGGGTGGGTTGCGCACCTTCGACAACGGTGTCCGTCGGCAGCTCTTCGACGAAACATCGTTTCTGGTTTGCATCGAGATAGAAATGAAGGGCATTTGCAGTGGCTGCAAAGAAGAGCACGAGCAATACCGACGACGATGGGCGCATTTGAGATGACGTTGAAAGCGTGGGTAAATGCGGGTATGATAAGTATTACACGTAGGTCTACACTTTGAAGCCCAAACCAACACCCATGGCCAGGCCGTTCGTACGATTGACAAGGCCAAGCCCCGAAACACCCGAGCCTCCACCACAACCCAAGGCACCGATGAGCAGATCACGACAACATCGAGCACGTTCCCTGCGCTGGATAAACCAGCTTCCCGCATCACATGGCGCAGCAAGGGGTACGCAGAGAATCCCCTTGTCTGTTCCGGTCCTGACAATGCGGACGAGGTCGTCCATCTCAGCCTCTGAATCGATATGATCAAAGTCCTCAAGAACGTCACCACCCATCTCGTCTTTGAGGCGGACTGCAGCCGCAGACGACGTGGCTTTCTTTGCGGATTTCTTGGAGACACCGGGAGGGCCAAGCTTTCTGTGCAACGTCGAGGGATCGATGCCGAGGGCAGCTGCCGCTTCATCGGCCAAACGTTTCTTCTCGAGCTTCTCGCGCTCGCGTTTTTCCTTCTTTTCGGCCTTTGTCTCTCGCTTGACGGGCTCGACAAAGTTTGGGTTGTTGGCGCGCTGCCACTCGAGTAAAAGTTCATCATAATTCCGTGAGCGACCCTGCACGGACCGCTTGGCACCCATTGAATGGGACTTGCAGGTGAGGGAGCGGGAGCAGGGCAGACCCTTGTCGTTAATCACGCCACATTGTTTGTCGTAGTCTACTGGGCCTTTGAGGCGGCCCTTTGTCACTTTGGTGGCTGGTTTCGTCTTCTTCTTAGGTGGGAGGGAAGGGTCGTCAGGAGTGGGGGAGGCTTTGCGTTTCTTAGAGCCCTTCTTCGGGTCTGGATGTCTAGCTGGCTGAGCAAAGGGAGAGACGAGAGCGGGTGCAAGGGCGGGAATTACCGTCGGACTCTACGGCAGCCTTTCCTTTGGCAGCCTTCCTGGCGCCGAGCCGGATGGCGGCGCAGGTTTCTGTGGGGACGGTTTGCAAGGGCGGGGAGGGGGACGGGCGGGAGTCATACCTGCATGTTCGGCCATGAAGGATCGGAGGATGGGTTTAACACACTCGCTACACCTGACGAGGCCGATGTCGGTGGCGGAGGTGAGGGGCTGGGCGCCAAAGAGCTTCATGTCGCGGGCAGAGAGCCATGAGGTGGGCGGGGAGGGGAGGGAGGGGAGCTGGGAGGGGCTGGGGGGAGGGCAGGGTGACCAGGGGAAGGGGGCGGCGGGGGGCGTGGACGGCGCTGAGCTCGCCGTCGTGAGTTTGAGTGGCATGAGGGCACAGCGTGACGTCACGAGATGTGACTCAGGTCTGATGGATATCGCGATCTGTGAGACCGAGGTGAGAGAGATGATCTACACAACCCCATAGCTGTTCCCATCTCCACACCCATGCCCGTCACACAAGGTACCGCCCCCCTCACCATCGATTTCATCGTCGTCGGCGGCGGCGTCGCTGGTCTCGCATGCGCATTTGCTCTCGCCAGGAGCGGCCACCGTGTCCGCGTCTTCGAACAGAGCCCCCGCTCCCGTCAAGTCTGTCCCTTTCCTCTCCTTATCCGCTCCTCTCACCGCCCTCCCAGACCACCGGCGGCATCCGCGTCCCCCCAAATATCAGCAAAATTCTCGTCGAGTGGGGGCTCGAGGATAAGTTGCGTCACGCAAGGCGTTGTCGTAAGAGCGCCTTCCACTCAGGTCAGTCCTCCACACGTAGCGCATATATCCACGTCTTTGAACCTTACCCTCCACCCAGTCGAAACAGGAGAATACATTGGGTTTCTTGAATGGAAGGAGGTTGTCATCCGTGAGACCGGCGGTGAATTCCTTCTCATGGCCGTAGGTTGCGCACATTTGGCACCCTGTGCACATACATTTACTTCTCATCTCCCCAGCATGAGGAACTACACAATCTCATGCTCGATTTGGCCATCTCTGCTGGTGCATGTGTATCATATAATACCCCAATCACCTCTGTCTCGACCGACAACGGCCGCCCTTCCGTAACACTACAAGATGGTTCCTATCACCACGCGGACATCGTTATCGGCGCAGATGGCTCCCAGAGTCTAGTCAGGGAATTTGTAATTGACGAACAGGATGATCCCATTGAATCTGGCCAAAGCTTCCTCACGTATGTATCATCCCTCCCTGACAACCAATCGGACCCACAACCCCCGGTGCTCTCTTTCCAGAATTACCCTCCCTTCGGACCAACTGAGAAATGACCCGGATTTGGGTTCATGGGTTGATCTACCGGCTGTATGCATATCTGTTTCTGGCCAAAAAATCGGGTGGTCTCTTTTAACATCTCACACTTACAGTGGCCCATATGGATGGGTGACAGCAGAAGTGTCCTTGGTATGTTTGCATCGCGCTTTTGGTCACCCTCATCAATCCTGACCGCTACCTCAGCTTATCCGATTGTGAGTGCTGCTAACGAAGGGTTTCACCACAATGCCCACAATGCCCTTTCAGCGGGATGGTCGAGAATATTGCTTTCATATTTATTGGCCCGATGCAGAACTTGTAGACCCTCAACCAGTTAAAGAGGGATGGGAAGAAGTCGTTTCCACAGCTTGTCTCGATCTCACCGGCTTTGATAAAGCGTCAGTCGTGTTGTCATGGCTTCCAGGGGGAAAAAAGATTGACCTCACCTCTCCTGAAGGATTCAACGGCTGACGAGAATGGTCCCTACAGCCCTCCGGACGAAGTATATGCTACGTGACGATATACAAGACTGGGTGGACCCAACCGGACGTGTGGTGCTGATAGGAGAAGCAGCCCACCCTCTTCTCGTAGGTCCATTTACCCCCCCTTGTGACATATGGAAATGAACCACTTTTTTTTATCAGCCGTGCTCGACGCAGGGTGCGGGCCTGGCTGTCGAAGATGCCGCAGTTCTTGGCGGTTTAATGTCTCATCTTCGGACATGGGAACAGATACCTCAATTCTTGGAAGCGTTCCAGGATTTGCGTCAGCCCAGAAGCATCGAAGTCAAAGCCTCTGAACTTCAAAATGCTGCCCTGTGCACTTTGCCTCCGGGCGAGATGCGCGACGGCCGAGACGCAGCTATGAGACTTTCATCAAATGCAGATCCCGACGCCGATTGGGATGATACCTCGTTGAGAGAGCAGTATGATACCATCGGGACTATCTTCGGATATAACGCTATCGAGGCAGCAGAAGATTGGTGGTTGAAGTGGGGTATTTTGGGAGATACCAACACCCCTAATCACGTCACGACGGATTTTTTTTCCAAGTTTGCAATCACAAAGGTAGAAGTCTTGCAGTCATAAATAGCTATACAATGCTTACGTTGTACATGCTCAAAAGAAGACATCCGCTTCGAAAACAAGCCGCCATGCATACTATCAGAGGCCTAGGTAGCTGATTGGTTATGCAAACGAGGTTACATGTAGAATTCTGGCTTTCGCGCATTGATACCATACTCGGAAAGAGCAGCACTTAAGTCATCCATTGTCAGTGCAGTTCTAGTCCGGTCCTAAAGGGAATAGGTTACGACAACTCATGAAAATGGGACATTTCAGACCTTGACCAATCCTGGCCCACTCAAAGGATGATTGGCACGAGCTCTGCCACCAGCGGCATTCGTCCGAATGCGTGCATGTTGGTATGCGTCTGCCGCGATGTCAGAAACAAACTTTTGAGCAGCAAGCGAAAGCAGTCGTTTTCTGGAGAGAGTCCGTGAACCACTACGCTATAAATTTGCGAACGATCGGTCAAACGCACAGTCTGACATCTTCGCATTCAAAACCGACTCGCTGAAGGTAATAATCTGTCACTTCGTTCGGAATCTGTATGGCGAATGTTATTCCCAGCCGTCATGTTTACTCCTTCATCCCAAAAACGTACCAATGGCTCATAATCGTCTAGCATCAACATGAACTCGGCAAGGGTGCGATCCTTCCGAGCATCTTCCGCTGCTTGCCTTGTTTGAGGTATAGCTGAGGATGTCGAAGCAGCGCCTGCATTTCCAGACTGTGTTTGTGGGGTATCTTGCGTACTCTGAGACTGTCCTGGCGTGGTTGCCACTGCGAATCCTGATGGTACAGTCGACATGAAGATGGTGGGACGTGTTCGGAGTTGGCGGAGTCTTAAATTTGCCATAAAAACGAACCAAGGGTTGTGATTTTCTTTGTTATGAACCCATCTCCCCATGAACTTGCTTTGACTTGTGGTGAGTACAAGAACAACACTCTTTGTTTTTCCCCCTTTTATTATGATGTTTGAGGCATTTGGCTTTACGCGGGAGCGCACCCTGCACTGCAGAAACGTATCTCAGCTACCTTCGGGCGGTGCTGCTTTGGTGGTATCCGTCCCGCTTTTTCTGAAACCTTCATTCGTTCCCTTTGTCTGCCATCCAATAAAATCGTATACTGATGAACGTCCGCCTGTAGACTTTCTTTTATTTGGTGGTCGTTGGGGAGGAAGGATTCGGATTACTTACTGTAATTTACCCTGTCATGAAAGGATCCGGAGCAACAATACCCCGTGATTTGTGTAATAGATCGGTCATATGCTCTTCACCACCGGCCACGGCCACTCTACATCGCCGCTTTCTTCAATTTGTGGACACACTTCGCTGAGTTCGACGGATCCAGGGGACTTATAATTACGTGGGTCAGCAGATGTAAACTCTGGGAGCCAAGGTACATATATGCGTGGCAAGACCGGCAAGACCCTTTCACCCCAATCATTGACCGCTTGGTCCCTCAGCTGTGTCGCTAGGTGTCGCTCCGACTCGCTCGACCGCGGAACCTGTGATAATCATCTGGCTGTGCCGAGCTTGACCAAGGTAAGGGTTGGACCGGTTCCAGGGTTCGAGAAATTATTTAACAGCCACCGAAAGTCGAAAGCCTCTACTCACGCTCAGTTTGTCGAATTCCATGACCACCTCCAAACTCGGTGACGACTCGGGATCAAGAAAACAAGGTCTGTCATGTGCTGAATGCCGAAGGTCAGAGAATCATTCCGTCAGAGAGCCCGCTCGTGTCCTAAATCGATTTTCATTTAGGTCGAAACTCAGGTGTGATAGGTACCCAGTCATCAATGAACCTCCATTTTCTCGCTTGGACTGATCAGTACGGCAGAGTGTTTCCGTGTCAGTCATGCATCAGGTAGTGTTCCCACCATCGAAAGGTTGAACGTCCTGCTCAAATTTCATAGGCGGGGATGTTCTGGCATTTGCCCAGAAGGTGCGTCCGATTAACCCTTGTCTATCCTCTTTCCCGAAATCTTTTATCGCGGTATCAGGAACGCTAGCGGCGACAAAGGGCAACAAGTAAATGCTATTCGTTTCCGATCGAACGCCGCCATCAGTTGACCCGGGCCTTCTTGCAGGGTTCTTTTGGCTCAAGCACAGAGACTTACAGAACAGGTTAGGAGTCTGAACGCGAGAGTCCTGGAGCTGGAAGCCACTCTCGTTCAAACACAGCCTACGCGATCTGGGACGAAGGGTCATCCGCAAGTACCCACACAGGATGACAACGACGACTACGGGGCGGAAGAGGTAGAGGAGTGTAAGGATATATCTGAGGCAATCGGTTTGCTTTCACTGGGAGCTGACGGACAAGCCAAGTATCATGGAGCAACCGCCGGATCTGAGGTATGTTGTCCTTGGGTTCAACTCGGTCACAAAATCACCAAAGAACAACAGTATTTACAAGACCTCCTTGGGGTGTGTTCCTTTTGTTTTTACTTGTATATTGCCTTTCATTCTCTCGTTCCAGCCGTCTGAAGAGGACATCGAAATATACAAGCACGGTTCAGTCAATCTCCCTGCCGATATCAATGATTTGATGCAGGCATTTCCATTCGGCTTGAAAAATTGCCCTTACAACAGGTCTATCTTTCGCCCTTATCTTCCAACCAAAACAAGAGCCTTGGAACTAGCATCAATATACTACAGAAGTGTAGCCTGGATGTATGTTTTTACGCCTTCTTATATCCAATACTGATCTGTGGCTTTTTTAATAGGTACGATCCTGTTTCGTATGACGATTTTATGACTTCCATAATTCATCCGATCTACGGCGATCAGGACTATCCGGTGATCGATACCTTACATTCACATCGCCTCTCAGTTTTCTTCATTATCCTGGCTCATGGAATATTCTATCACCCCCATCCGCCGACAGATACATCTGCGGAACAATACCATTCGCTTGCTCGGGCGGCGCTCTCCCTCGACTCGATCCTGATTGAGGTCACTCCCGCAACAGCTCAAGCCGTGTTCCTCATTTTTCGCTTTATCTATGACGCGGACCTAACAGCAAAAGAAGAACGGTGGTTGTTGTCGGGCCTTTGTGTTAGAATTGCTCACACGGTAGGTTTGATGTCAGATAAATGTCCCAGCTGCGTTAACGTTATTGCGTGAAAAGATTGGTCTGCGTAAGTTCCGGTGTCGGCATCCTGATGACCTCAGTGTCTCATCCGTCTCCCGTAGAACGCGACGGTGCCGCATGGGATCTCGGGCATGAGGAACTTGAGCGACGCCGACGCGTACGATTCTTCTATATTGTATTCAGTTAAGCTTGCCTGAACATTCCCTCTAGCTTTTTTGGGAACTATTTGTCTGGGAATCTTGGTCAGTGAGTGTCAGGTGAATGCTTTCCTGCAATCCCAGCTTATCCCCGTATTATAGAGCCTTGTTCATGGTCGTCCTGGCTCCCTTATCATCACTCAGACCAACTGCCAATTCGCAGAAGACTTAGATCAAAAATTTGATCCATCTGGCAAACCCGAATATGGATGTGCGAATCCTCTCACTCTAGTAGTACCTCTGACGCCCTAATATGCATCTGAAATAGTTCATGTCTGGAAATTCCGATATTCTGCAAAGTGTCTATCCGCTTCAGTGGAGCACGTCTTCAGTACCAAAGCCCCATCTTATTCGGCCCTCTTAGCAATTGAGAAGAACATACGTCAGTTTGCAGTTCCCAGTCATTTGCGCTGTCCAGGGGCTTCCGACACTGGTCCATCCTGGTCAAGCGATCCCGTGTGCGCCCTTCAACAATATTGCACGTTGTGTGTAAGACAATCGAGTTCGCGCTCAGTCCTGTTCTTAATCACCCATCGATGACTGAAGAAACACTTGACAGATCTTCTCTACATACATCGGAGTTACTTTGCTCAAGCTATTCGAGAGTCCTCCGACAATCCATGCAACCACAAGTATGGCCATTCGGTCGTGGCTACGTATCAAAGCGCTTGTCGGCTAATATCCAGTCTTCGGAGTCTATATCCAATCTGTCCTTTCTCCGCCCACGTCTGGTTCTTTTGGTCGGGAATCTTCTCCGCCTGTGTATGCAGTTCATCCACCAGTACAGATATGTGATTTGACATTATTTTCCAGGTAGTACTAGGGGCGTTAGTTGTCGAAAGTCCAGGGTGCCCCTTATCCGAAAGTGCTATGCGAGAGCTGGAAAGTGCACTTCCCTTTTTTGAAGAAGGCTCAAAGCCCTGTCGACCTCCATCCACATTGGTAGCATGTCATTCAACTGGGCTTTATTATGATCTGATTGCTGTCTCCGACAGATTTTCCTTGAGAAGATGTATAGGCGCGCGGATTCTTCATACGCCGCCTTTAAAATAGGATCACCCCACATGTCAAGCAAATCAAATGAATTGGATGACCTAGGAGTGGTAGGGGGCCACAAGTTACAGTCAGTCATTACCCCCAAGTCCAATACAAACTCTCCGACCCACCTTCATCGCGAGAGTGAAGGGGGTAGCAGTCCTACCAGTCATTCTGGCGCTGCCGAAATGCTCATGGTACTTCATCGACAAATGGATAGCCCTGGGTCACTCGGCCAGAAAAACCCCAATTTCGGAATGCCTCATGCCTCATCCCAGTTCCAACATGCATCATATTCGAAGCTGATGGATGCAGAACCCGACTCTGTTTCAAGCACGAGCGTCGGCCGCTTGGATGCCCGCACTGTTCCCGAATCACACATTGATCTCTCGTCCTCTCATCAAGCCGATCTCAGCCCTGCTAGAAAAGTCCCAACTTGGCGACCATCTTATGGCACTGATCATCATCACTTCTCCCCTCACTCATCCCCACCCCATGTCTATGCGCCTTTTGACATGGCTGCAGATATACATGAACCAGGCCACCAAGGAGCACCATACGAGTATGTCCCCCCTCAAAATGAAATCTGGCGGACTTTCTTCAATGCTTACGTTTAACATGTCATGGGAGGCGGGCTATGGCGAGGAACCATTCATGCACTACCAATTTGTCGTTATATGAAGTACAAAAAGACATCTATCCCTTCGCAGGTCATACATGTCGTCGGGACTAAATAAAGGATTGGTTTGCTGGACAATCGATAGGGAGTGCCGCAGCGGCACTGGACCAATCTTTGACTATTCCTATCTGCCCAGCACAGGGTTCCAAATTTGGCCTCTGCCAATGTTATTTTTAAATAGTTTGCGAAAAAATATTTGCAAAGACTTGTGCAGCTGCAAAGTTGAAGAAATGTGGAATTCGATATTTTGCACAGGCCAAAGTGGGTGCCTGATGTTTCACCTTTGCGAAATGTCAAATTTCACGTGCCTTCGACTTTCGCAGAAATATTATTTCACGAACTATTTAGAAATAACATTGGCAGGGGCCAAATTTTGGACCCTGTGCTGTGGGCCGTACGTACCACCTTTTCAGTGGAGTGTATTTTCAAGTGAGGGCCCGGACGTGATTCGGAGGATCGTCCCATAAGGACATCATATACTTATAGCCAACTCGTCAATAGGGCTACATGGTACGACTGACTACTATATCACGTTCACGTCGTGTCCATTGTGATAAGTTCTTGACCATCTAACGACATCGATGGGATCTTGTCTTGAAGCTCCATGGCAGTGAGAAGTGCATCGACGTCAGGAGAGACGGAAAATCGTTTATTGACTTCCCCGAGTACGACGAGTCGTTTACTCGTCATGTCAAGATGGACCGCTTGCTGAAGGAAAGAGGGTTGTGTGGCGGCATTGACCTGTACCCATGGATCAGAATCAAAGTAGAAAAATACGCGTCTAAAAAAAATACACACATCCAGAAGAATCCCACTTGCTAGTCTCATCTTAACGGCGCCGCTTCGGTAAACGAGAAGTTCTCCAATGACTCCATCAAGGGTCGGTTCTGTGGCTGTCATTTGCTGTCGGGAAGCCGCGGTTTTCAAGGATCCTGGTTCACCTTTGACGCTGAGAGGGACAGGTTGCGAGTTACTAGATGAAGCTGCACCGTCCGAGATACCATCAGTTGGTGGAGGAGGCGGAAAGCCACCTGGAGGTGCAAATGACGGGAAAGGAGACGGGAACTGGAAGAGATATAGTCTTTCTTCCCGAGGGGCTGTAGTCTGGAGGATGACAGACGTGAGGCACTCAAACCCGAAAAGGCTGTCTGGAACAAATGACCTGCTCAGCATCCGCTCTGGCCACAAAATGTTCGATGATATCTTCCAATTCCTCTTCTTCTTCACTCTCGCTAAGGTCGAGTGCATTGGCCGTGTCGACTGTGCCCGTTGTTGCTTGGACAATAAAGGGTTAGGTTTGTAACAGTGAAAGAATACGGTGGAAGGCCTACCAGAAAATTCAACTGGCTCCTCTTTCTTTATTTTTCTCATATGGTGCTGCTTTCGCAAACTTTCCGGAGCCATCCAGTCCATTTGAGAGATATCTTCCATGTCAATAATTTCGACACCTTCATCTGGTTCCGAATATACTTCGTCGTCCTCGGCATTTTTTTTGGCACCTCCATGGGCGTTGCCGTCAAGTTCTGCTTTGACAGCTGCAAGGCAGTTGCGTCCTATAGTCGAGCCGGGTGGAGGGCCGGATCCAGGGATTGGGACGGGCGTAAAATTTGAGCGCGGAACGGACCGTCGGGAGCTGTTTCCAGCTAAAGCAGGTCCCATCGCGAACGGGCCACTGGCAGTCATTTCAAGGTCTGGTCGAGGTGTACCACGGCCTCTACCCCTGCCATCCCCGCGTCCGCGTCCTCGCCCTCTTCCACGCTCATTTGTCGGCGTGGTCGCTTGAGAAACGGGTTCCTGCAATTTTGCGTTCCAACATCTGGATTGAGAGAGAGAGGAGTCCGGAACGCACAGCTTTTACTTCTCTGCACCAACCTGTGAGCGATCTCGGTACGATTTGTATGAGCTGGAGATGACTTATTCACTCCTTTTTTCTTCTCGTAGGCAGCGTCGGGACAAATTTGAGCTTTTGGGTACCCTGGCGCGTGATGTCGCTTTGCTTCTTGGCGAGACTTCCTATGGCCTTTTGTGAGAGGGGCCCCGAGCCTGATGCGGCTGGTATGTCTGCTCAATCCTTTGCTCAGTGATGCGTGAACCAGAGGTTGGAACAGCGTCCTCACCCGAGCCTTGACCAGACATGTGTGGACACTGATATCGGACACGTGACAGCTGTCACGATCTCTCGGGGTCAGATTGCACAAGTTTTTAAACAAAACCGCGACAAAATGGCGTACACGAAGATTTATGTTACCTACAACGATATCCACAACCTCATTCGCAGATCTACCGCGAAAATCGCCGACGAATTCAATCCTGACCTGTTGATCGCGATTGGTATGGAAAACCCAGCGTGATCGCTGGCTGGCTGACGCTCTCTTTATAACAGGTGGCGGGTCAGTTCCCGTTATCTCACCGCCATCAGATACTGAATCGAGGAACCTACAGGGGTTTTTTCCCCGCCCGCGTCATGGTGAGCGCATACACCCGTGCTTGACGATCGGTGTTGATAACGGAGCCGCTTAGCGTACCTTCCTTAGAAAGGCGACAGAGAACAAAACTCTACAGATTCAAGCCATAGGGTTGTCCCTTTACGAACCCGTGTCCGGGACAACCATCGAAAAGCTTGGAAAAGAGGTCATTCGGACGCAGTGGATGTGAATTTGTTTAGTATTTAATCCCGTTGTGCATGTGATTGACTTTTCGATAGGTCGAATCCGGGCAAGATGCTTGTAGGAAAGAGGAACCTGATCGTTGTGAGTCGTGTTTGCGAAGGAAGACGCTCTCCACGACCGAACGTGTAATGTGCAGGACGAAGTGGACGATAGTCGGAAAACTCTACAGTCAGTCTGCATGTCCTTCGAAATGCGATAGCACCCAACGTCCTGATATCACAGTTATGCGCTGTCGGAATTGCAAAAGGACGTCGAGGTCGAACTGTTGCTCCATCCAGAATCGGAACGTGAGAGACTGCGGGCGGCGACCAAGTTTGCGGTCTTTGTGGTGCACAACAAAGTCAAGGCCAAGCTTGCAGAATTGCCTCTGGGAACACCGTGGGTGGCATTTTGCACCGCTCCCGGCCGTTCTTTGCAATGACAGATATGACAGATATTTCTTTGGCGAGGACACGGTCGGGGATGCATGGTGAGTGCACCGATTTCTGTCTGGTCTTTAAATTTAACAAGAGTACAGGGTGGAGTATCCTTGGGAAGCCATGTAAGGAGCTACGCTTGTAGACTTATTCTGTGCTGAATACTGGCCCACAGCGACATTGAAGAGCACGATCAGAAGGCTACGCTGGATAAGGCGAAAGCGTAGCTCATTATGTAAGATACTACAATAGATCCTTCGCGATTATTTATGCTTTGACGGCCACGACTCCCCTACTTCCCGTTATGCACCGCAGCATCAAGCGCCTATCGCGATCATTTAAGTATGCTGTTGACCCAGAAGTCTGTCCTTCCTTCTCCTCCACATGGATTCCGCCCGCCTCGCAAAGCTCAACAAACACCTCCATGCCATCGTCCATGGCAATGTCGCAATCACCCTCCAGAATTCAAATCTCTTTATCGAAGCCATCGTTGCTCAGCAGGATCGTCCTGCCTGCTGCAACAAGCTCGTCGCCAGCAAATGCGGACTTGATGCAGTGCAGGCAGCCATGCGGCACAACCTCACCCCTGCCTTTTTCAACTACCGCGCCCCCTCCCTATTGTTATATTTCCAGGAGTCCAGTTTGAAGGATATCGCAGGTGGTCACCTTTTGAACGCGATAGTCATGAAAATCGTCGACCCTCCCATTTTCTGGGATGAGTTTCGCCTCTCTTATTCAAAAGGCTTGCTTGTAAATGACGCACAGGTGTGCTTCGCCTGGCTCCTACACCATCTCATCTCTTTGCCTGCCTCGGTGTCAACCACATATCGCGACCAGGCCCCCGCCGTCCTGAGCGCACTTTTGGCTTCGTCAGAAGTCATTGTAAGGACCCTTGGTCAGAAGATAAAACACATCCTCGCGACCTGCAGCACTGTAGTCCCCACAAATGTCCAGGATGGTCCAGGTGGCCGCCACGACAACGATTTCACCGACTTTCGTGATATCGCCATCCTCCCCACGTCGGACGAGGTTCTCTCCACAGATCCTCCTTTCTTAAGACCCAGTGCCGTCTTGGATGACCCAAGCACAGAGTCCTCACGCCTTGCCATCCATCTCGACAACCAATTTCGGCTATTGCGGGAGGATATGCTTTTCGAAATGAGGGAGGAGTTGCAGATTGCCTTTGGAAAGAAGAAGGGTTATCACAGAGGGCTAGTCCTGGACGGACTCACCGCGCAGGATATTCACTGTGGCCCTGAAAACAGGCGTACCAAATGGGGCTTCACACTCTGTTGCACCGAGGATATCCCCCAGCTCTCGAGTGCAAAGGATCGCAAAAAGTTTTTGAATGAGAATCGGAATAAGTTCCTGCGTCATCAATCCTTGGTATGCTTGATCGCCGACGATGACATCTTGGCCTTCCCCACCATCAATCGCGATGAAGAGCTCCTTGCCCGCAAGCCTGCAGTGGTGGTTTTGCAGTTGGAAGGAGAGGCGTCTACCTCTAGGGTGTTCCTCAAGCTCAAGACCGCCAAACAAATCAAGCTCATTCAGATAGATACAGCCGTGTTCTCTTATGCACCTGTTCTCAATGCCCTTCAGCAAATCACATCCATGCCGCTTTCCTCTGACCTCCTGCTCTGGAAGAAGGATAATATCATCCAAGAGGCCACACCACAAGCACGGCTGGAATCGGTCGTGCAGGCTCTCCGTCAGAACCCAAGAAGCGACCTGAAAGATCTACTCGGGACATCCAAAAGCATCGAACTAGACCATTCGCAAGCAGCGTGCCTCCTTTCAGGGCTTACTGCGAAACTATCATTGATCCAAGGTCCACCGGGTAGGTTATCTCAGAAGGCCCCATGCTCATACTTTGTTGCTGAACTATGTCCGTCCGTCTAGGCACGGGGAAGTCATTCATCGGCTCACTTATTGCCAAGTCGATACATGATTTCACCGACCTCACCATTCTTGTTGTCTGCTATACCAACCATGCACTCGATGATATCCTTACGGGCCTCCTTGATGTAGGCATTCCTTCAGCAAGCATGGTGCGGCTTGGCGGAAAATCCACCACCCGCACGGAGCCCATGACTATGCAAAAGCAGACATCTCCGTTCAGGAGAGACTGGAGCACCTGGACAATCATCAACGGGCTCAAGGCCGAAGCTGATATCTTCCGCGAGGATCTGGAGCGGAAATTCAAGCAATATTTACAGTCGAACGTTTCGTGGAAGAATATTCTAACTCACCTAGAATTCGAAGACCCTGGATACTTTGAAGCGTTCCGAGTTCCTCAGGCTGCCGACGGTTCCATAAGAGTTGGTCGGGGTGGAAAAGCAATCACTGGATTCTATCTCTTGCAACAATGGGAGAACGGTCGTGATGCAGGCATCTTTAAAAAGGAGCCACACATCCAGCAGGCTTCAGATATATGGGCCATGCCATCCAGTGCTCGGTATGAACAGCGCCTTAAATGGGCCAATGCGATCTTGCAGGAGAAAGTCAATGATATGTATACCAATGCATCCAAATACAACGGCTTGCAAGATAAGCTTGATCGCCTTTGGGCAGAGAGGGATACAGCAATTCTCAAGAGTAAGCGCATCATCGGATGCACCACAACCGCCGCGGCGAAGTACACCGAGAATATCCAGACTGCGTCTCCAGACGTAGTTCTTGTCGAAGAGGCTGGCGAAATCCTTGAAAGCCACATACTGACCGCACTCGGCCCCAAGACGTCGCAGCTCGTCCTCATCGGGGACCACAAGTGCGTAATGCCGACTTCTAATGTTGCCCATCATACTCATGTTCTTTGCAGGCAGCTGCGACCTAAAGTGAATAACTACAACCTTACGGTCGAAAAAGGCGAAGGATATGATCTCAATAGGTCTCTTTTCGAACGGCTCATCATAAGAGGGTACCCTCACACGGCACTCATTGAACAACATCGCATGCGTCCTGAAATATCCGAACTTGTCAGGGTTCTGACATATCCCGAGCTGCTCGATGCCCCAGCAACGAAGAATCGCCCCGATCTTCGTGGTGTACAGGACAATATTGTCTTTATCAACCATGACCATCCCGAAGACAATGCTCCACAACTCAAGGACCGTCGTGATGGTGATGCTACTTCCTCAAAAACAAATTCACACGAAGTACAGATGGTCCTGAAGATATTGCGCTACCTTGCGCAGCAGGGATATGGAACTGACACCATTGTAATTCTGACACCGTACCTGGGTCAGCTTCACAAGTTACAATCTGCACTCAAGAAGGATAACGATCCAATTCTTAACGACCTCGATTCTTTCGACTTGGTTCGCGCTGGACTTCTGTCTCCAGCAGCCGCCAATATGTCTAAGAAGCCGATTCGCCTCGCGACCATAGGTTCGTGAACTAAGATTTATTTCCATAGTTGATGACTAAATTGATAATTGCAGATAATTACCAAGGCGAAGAGAGTGATATTGTGATCGCTTCTCTCACTCGAAGCAATGCTCAGCACGACATTGGCTTTATGTTCTCGCCAGAACGTCTGAATGTTCTCCTCTCGAGGGCTCGGAATGCATTAATTATGATCGGCAATGCAAAAACTTTCATGAACTCACGCAAGGGCGGAGAGCTTTGGAGGAATCTCTTCGAACTATTCAGGAAAGGAAAACACATCTATGAAGGCATGCCAGTCCAATGTGACAGACATAACGATCGAACTGCCATCCTCTCTCGTCCTGAAGATTTTGAATTACAGTCCCCGGATGGTGGCTGCCTGGAACCATGGTGAGTAATATCTTACCGGCCCATATTCTACTTTCCCCTCTGATGTTTGGACGTGCTAGCGGCACCCTCCTTCGCTGTGGTCAACATAAATGCCCATCGAAGTGCCATCAGATATCTGACCATTCAAAGATGTCGTGCTTGCTTATCATGCACTCGCGCTGCCCGAACAATCATCCGCAATCGTGGAAGTGTCACCAAGGTATCCCCTTGACCTGCAGAAAATGCGAACAGGCAGCCAAGGCAGCTGATGAAAAGAGCCAAAAGGACTTTGAACTCCAACAGCAGAAAGATGCAGATCAACTCGCTCACAAGCAAGCTATGGATGCTCTGAATGAGAAGATAGCGAAAGAGGAGCAAATTAGCAAAGATACCAAGCTGGCTGAAGAACGAGAGAATGCTCTACGGTTAAAGGAAAAGGACTTGGCTGATGCCAAGGCTCGAGCTTCGAAAGCTCAGAACCCAACCAACGATTCTCCAACCCCACCGCCTCAAAGGAGTATTTTCGATCATCTTTCCAGTGTATTGGGCAATGTGTTAGGTAGTAACGAAAAGCCTCTCCCCGATGTTGTATCATCAGATACCATAACAAGTAGGACATCCCTCAATTGGAGCGCACCCACATTAACTCGTAAACTCTTTATAGGCTCTGACAACACAACTCAAGAAACCCTGGGACCTGGTAAACCCTTTCCGCCGATGGCACCATCGCTGTCCCAAATGGAATGGCAACGCCAGAAGGATATCCACGGCACTGTAAATGAGGCCATTGATGCGATCATGGACATGACTGGACTAGAGGAAGTCAAAGATCAGGTACTCACGATAAAAAACACTATCGATACGAGGAAACGTCAAGGGGGATCTTTCAAGAATGAACGCTTGAATGTCGTTCTGCTTGGCAATCCCGGAACAGGTGAGTGGCGGCAGATATACAGCACTGGTTGCATCAACTGAATCGTTGTATACTCAGGTAAAACGACGGTCGCTCGCCACTATGCAAAGTTTTTAGCCTCACTCGAGGTTCTTCCTGGCAATGCTTTTGTGGAAACCACAGGCTCTCGTCTTGCAAATGATGGAGTCCCTGGAATCAAGAAACTGCTGGAGGAAACCGTCCAGGGTGGTGGAGGCGCGATCTTCATCGACGAGGCTTACCAGCTGACCACCGAACACAATTACCAAGGAAAACAAGTTCTCGACTTTCTCCTCGCTGAGATGGAAAACAATATAGGCGTCCTCGTTTTCATCTTCGCGGGCTATAACAAGGAGATGGAAAAGTTCTTCGAGCATAACCCCGGCTTGCAAAGCAGGGTCCCGTACAAACTCCACTTCACCGACTACACAAACAGCGAGTTGCTCACTATGTTTGAGAAACTGGTCGAAAAAAGACATCAAGGGAGAATGAAACTGCAAGAGGGCTTTGATGGCCTTTATATGCGTATCGCTATCAGGCGGCTTGGCAGAGGGCGAGGAAAGGACGGGTTTGGAAATGCCCGGCAGCTGGATATTACGCTGAGCAAAATCCTCCAACGTCAAGCGAAACGTATAAACGAGGAACGTGGACGTGGTCAGCGCCCTGATGATTTTCTGCTCACCAAAGAGGACTTGATCGGGCCAGACCCCTCCAAGGCAATGTTACAATGTGAAGCGTGGAAGGAGCTGCAAAATATGATCGGGCTGCACTCCGTGAAGGAATCCGTTGAAACGTTAATCGACTCGATAACGGAAAATTACAATCGCGAACTGGGGGAATTGAAGCCGATAGAAATGTCGTTCAATCGTGTATTTCTAGGCTCTCCCGGAACAGGAAAGACGACGGTGGCCAAGTTGTACGGGCAGATACTCGCAGATCTAGGGCTGATCAGTAATGGCGAAGGTCAATTTCGTCTAGATTCTTCTGCTATCGGCATTCTTACACATGTTATCCCTGCAGTCGTTACGAAAAACCCGGCAGATCTCGTCGGCTCTGTTCTTGGCGAGTCAGAGAAAAAGACCAAGGCCATTTTAGCATCTACCGTGGGGAAGGTTCTCATCATTGACGAGGTCAGTACCCACATTATGTGTCTAGGATTCTGCACTGTCTAACGTGAGTGTAGGCATACATGTTGTATGGAGGCTCCGGCGCCAGTGGCTCCGGGAACTCCAATGATATTTACAAGACGGCTGTCATTGATACCATGGTAGCGGAGATACAAAGCGTTCCCGGGGAGGACCGATGCGTGCTCCTGCTAGGGTATAAAGAACAAATGACTGAAATGTTCCAAGTGAGTGTATCTCTATGCACAGTAGAAACACCCACCTTATCTCTATCTCAAGAATGTCAATGCGGGACTTTCGAGACGTTTTGCCATCGAAGATGCTTTCAATTTCGAGGACTTCACCAATG
>Ga0307516_10003465_pt1 | contig 20218 bp, 25 predicted proteins | sample 19_EM_MG_FD_203310 | JGI IMG/M metagenome (GOLD analysis project Ga0307516, IMG submission 203310) | Populus trichocarpa ectomycorrhiza microbial communities from riparian zone in the Pacific Northwest, United States - 19_EM | ecosystem: Host-associated > Plants > Roots > Unclassified | place...
GAGGTAACAGAGTGCAGCACATAAAGCGCAGCGCCGCCGCCGACGTCTCTGGCCGTTGCACGGTCACATACCACATACACGTTCTCTACGGCTCCACTCGTCCACTCACCCGCCATCACACACAGCAATGTACGCCAAGGCCCACTCGCTCATGGCCGCGGCCGCCGCGGTGCTGCTCCAGCTCGCCGTCGTCGGCGGCGAGAAGCAGTCCATCGAGTACACGTTCACGCCCGGCAGTGACTTCGAGTGCCGCGCCGGCGCTCTCAACCGGACCTGTGCGTTTCCCTTCGTCCCAGCGTACGGTCCGGTCCCACGCTGACTGGCGTACCAAGGCGGTCCGGGAGATCCCTACGGCGGATGTGTGTACGCTCCCGAAGCCGTGGATCCCGTGCTGTGGTGCTGTCCCGCCGGCGGTAAAGCAGCCTCCCCCCCCCCCCCCCTTCCGCCCGAACGACTGCTGATGCCGCGGCGGGTGCTAGACGCCGCGTGCTGGGGCTTCTCGTCGCAATGCGACGCAGGAAAGAAGCAGTGCAAAGCCGACGACGCCAGTGAGTTTACCACCCCCCCCCCCCCCCCCCAACTTCCTCTTCGCGTCTAACACGGCCGCGATACGATAAAGCCTGGTGCTGCGACGGCCAGTACGAGGAGTGCGAGACCGCCCCGGGGAAGATCAACCTCTGTCTGCTGCGCCAGGACGTGTTCCCGAACCCGCAGGCGGCACTGCCGACCGAGAAGAAGTTCGGCGACGGCCTGGACGCGGTATCGACCACGATCGCCGTCGACGTTAAGGCCGCGAAGTCTACCTCTACTACCGCCACCACCACCACCACCGACGACGACGACAACGGCGAGGACGTCTCCGCTACGGCGAAGCCGACGTCGCCAGCTCGGATATCGTCGTCCTCCGGCGCCTCCGCCACCGCCACAGAGACGGAGCCCTCCCCCACCGGCTCCGCTGTCCCGGAGGTCTCCACTGGCAGCGCCGCGCAGATCGCGCTGCCGCTCGGAGGTGTGCTGGTGGCATTCGCACTCGCCCTGCTGGACTGATTCGTTACCGGGTGGTGGCATGCGAACATTAGATTATCTATCAGATGCAATAATTTACCCCCCTTAATGTTTGAACTCCGAACTCTCGATTACAAATACACACCTCCACGTAAGCCACGCCTACACCGTCACCCGCCTGCCTTCGGGAAAACGCCACTCTGTAAGTATGTAACACTATCTACATAAGCGCGTCGACCCCGCTGGTGTGAGTGATACGCCGTGCTCGGGCGACAGCCCAAAACCTGAACCGCCCGGACGCCTGGAACGACTATTGTGTGCGCGCCGAGCGGAAAGGAAAGAGCGTCGACCTTGCCATCCCGTCCCCGAGTCGAGTCGAGTGCGCGTGTACGATGTGGTCAGCAACCGAGGAGAAAACTATGTATGTAGGTATGTACCCACAGTAGATCGATCGCCAGCTACGGAGAGTGTGTGTGCGAGTGGGGGAGTGGGGGAGCGGGAGTGAGAATGGGAGTCGGAACCGGGGGGGTGAGAGAATAGAGAGTGAGAGTGTGTGAATGGGGAGCGAGTGAGAGTGAATGCGAGTGAGAGGGAGATTGGAAACATGGCACCGCGCCTCTACCACTGCGGTACGAATAGCTAGCTGGTCGTGCAGGGAGACGATACAACGGTCCGGAGCAGTGAGGGCGAAGAGCGTCATAGTCTGTGCACGGTAAGGCGACAATTGCAAGTCGTCACGGCCGACAGACTTACGGTCACAGCCATTATCACTTCACTCGACCGCAGTAGCAATGCAACAGGATAGAGGGAAAAAAACGAACGCCTCACTTCCATGACTTCCGCATGCCTCGATCAAGGCCCCCGCCGACCCCATATATAGTATAATTCCCCCCCCTCCCCCAGTCCAACCCAATCCTCCTCGCCCATACAGGAAGACAAAAAAAACGAAAAAAAACAATGGAGGTAGAGAGAGCTTCGTCATCGACATCATATGATAAGTGTGAGTACAAGGAGCAAGATGCAAAAGGAATCAGTCAAATCATATAAAGTGTAGTAACAGGGAAAAAAAGAAAGAAAGAAAGAGTTCAAAGGCGTAATATAGCAAAGCAATTGAAAACGACGCATCCAAGAAATGCAAGGCAGACACAGCACACAAGATACACAAAAAAAGACAAAACGAATATCAGATAGTGTCGTATGATGCATCACCGCCGCGCACCCGCTCACAACTTGGCTTCGCAATCAAATAGCAGTGCTTTAAAACGAAGTTAACCGGACGATTTAACGCTACGGGCCACTCGTCAGTTGCGTTCGCCACTGCGCCAGGTATCCCTGTTGGTAGCACTCACCCTTCCACCCCGTCTCCCACCGCCGTGGCCACCATTGCTGCCGCCCTGCTGCTGCTGGGCTGGTTGCTGCTGTGGCCGGTGCTGGGGGAAGGATGGCATGCCACCCGGCATGGAGCCGTATCCATATCCGCTCATCAGCTGCTGCGCGACGAGAGGATTGAATCCGGGCGTGACGGGAATACCTCCGAGCATCGGGCTCCCCATTCCGGGCGGCGGCATCGGAGCGTTTCCTTGTGCTCCACGGAACTGATCACCTTGCTGAGCGTTGAATCCGTCTGGAAGATTAAAGAATCCGGGTGCTCCACGTCCAGCCATCTGCTGCTGCAAGAGCTGGTACTGGAACGCCGGGGATCCGATTCCCGGTGCCGCGGCTCCATACATGGTGTTGAGATTGATCTGTTCCAAGGCCCTGAGAGTTTGCTGATCCAATTGCGACGCCTGGGAGAACTGTCCGGCAACGGCCGAGGCGATAACGGCTGGGTCGTACATAGCGGGGGTGCCACCGTAGAAGCCCTGTCCCTGAGCGCCACTGTCTCCCATGCTGCGATGCGTGGGGGTGTTGGCATTGCTGTTGGTCAAATGGGAGTGCTGTGAAGACCGGCGCTCGTTGGGGGTACCGCCGACGCTGCTGTCGCGTTCCTTGCCAGGAGTCGAGTTGTTGGCGTTTCGGGTTGACAGTCCAACTTCATCCATCAAACGCTTGTATCCCTGTGAGGGAGAGGCCTTCAATTCAAGCAACACGCTGCGGACATTCTGGACCACGTCCGTACGCATCGATTCCTCGAAGAACGGAGTGGTGAGGACCTTGAAAATGAGGGTCGCTCCGCACTGATGGTCCTTGAGGATGTCTTCCAAGACCTTGTCGCCGGGGGAGAAGAAAAGGGCCCTGAGGATGGTGTCGCGAGCCTCCGGCTCGTTCTTCTGGTTGATGACCTTCAGAACGGTCAGGTAAGCGACCTTGTGCGTGCAGAGGCGGACCAAATGAGGAACCAGACGGGGCGCAAGCACGGTTCGACGCTTCGGGAAGTTACAGGTGTCCAAGAACCAGGTCAACAGCAAAGCTCCGTTGGCGTTGGTCGCCAGCTGAACGCTGTGCAGGGCGATCGCGGCGGCGAGCATGCGTTGTTGGGTCTTGTTGGCGTGGTGGCTCTCAAGACAAGCGCGCATGGCCCTGGATCCGAATCGGCCCTGAGAGATCTCCCAGATGCGGCTCAACATGGTCTCGAAGATGTAATCGTTGTACGGAGTACCGAACCGGAGGCAGCATTGGAGAACATAGTTTCCGTACTGGTCGAGGAACAGGGCCACCGTGTAAGGCCGGAGGCAGTCGGTGATCTTGTTCATCTGCGCAGGCGTCTTGGCGACATCGATGATCTTCTGGCCAGCCCAGGTACCGTTCTTGTCTACAAGGCTTGTCAGCATCAGGTGATACAGAGACACACAAAACGAAGAAGCACTTACGGATGCCGATTTCGGCCAAATGAGGGCCAATCTCGACGAGCATCGTCTCCTTGATTTCCTCGGAGCAAAACTCAAAGAGCTTCTGAACCACGGTGTTTCCAAGATAGTCGCTAGACAGCTCCGCAACCTCCGGTAGCATGGCCACAGCGATCTCTTCAATCTCGGATTGGGAGCAGTTTCCGTTATCGATCCTCTTGCGGATATCGCGCAGCTTGGGAGCGTCGTGCACTCGATTCTGGCTGGACTCGGGGATCGTCGGAATCTCGGGCGCGAAGTCATTAAAACCAACAGCGTTGTCGATGCACTGGGCGATTTTATCCACGTCCGCTTCCTCGGCACCGAACTCCTCCACAATCTTGAGGATATCCTCCTTGAGATCCTGAAGGCTCGGCAGTTCTAGCTCCACAGTTGAAGATCCTCCATCGATACCATTGACGCCGGTGCTGCTAGCTCCCTTCGACAACGGAATTCCTCCTTCGTTCGAGGCCTCCGCATTGGGTCCCGGACTCGGTGAGCCATAGGCTCCTCCGTTAGAAGTAGGTGTTCCGTTGCTTCCAGAAGACGACGGCTTCGCGAAACCGATACGAGTAGGACCGGCTCCCGGGAAGATTTCCTTTCCGTTCAGCGCGATACGGGCCTGCATAGCATGTTCGATGCTGGTATAGTTGATAAAACCACAGTTCTTATGAGTCAGGACGCGGGCCGATTCAACGGTACCGAATGGCTGGAATATGTGGATGAGCGACGTCGTAGTCGTGGAAGCGGGAATGTTGCCCAGCCACAGAGAACGAGTAGGTCCCTCCAACTGAGATTCCTCGATGGAAGCAAGTCCACCTTCTCCGCTCGAAGGCTGTGGGTTCATAGCAGCAAACTTCAACGCGTCAAAGCTGCCCGAAATGTCAAAGTACTCATTCCGAAGGTCCGAGGCACTCGTCATGGAGTCGAGCTTCGACGGGGTAGCGAGGTAGCTCTTCAATCGGTTGACGGGTGGCGAATCGAGGACACCGGCGGTACGAGCCCTAGGTCTGCTCGGGGTCGGGAGGCTGTTCATACTGTTCATGCTGCCCATATTCATAGGATTCATATTCTGCGCAAAAGCGGCAAGAGCCATAACTTGGGCATGCGCCTGAGCCTGAGCGGCCAAGGCCCCAAGGCTGCCGCCCTGAGGAGTAGCAGTACCGCTGTGCTGGCTGCTGTACATATGTCTCGACTCCTCCTCTTCCTCTTCGTCTGCGGCGTACTTCTCCTTCGCGTTGACGGAGTATGAGCGCATGCGATTGAGCCGCTGCATTCCCGAGAGGTCAGTGAGGAAAGGCTGCATCGCCGCCGCAGCACGTTGGCCTTCCATCAGGATGTCCAGGCCAGTCGGTCTAGCCAAAGCCGCCCTCGAAGTCTGAGGGGTGTCGACGAGCCCAAGATAATCCAACGTGCGGGGCGCCATATGGGAACCCTCGTCATCCTTGGAGAAAGACGAATGGGCGGGCGACGATGGAATCTGCGGCAATCCCGAGTTCGTGTGGCTTCGTTCGCGGGTCTGGGACCAAGAGCTGGCAAATATCGACGGACCGAACGGGTTAACGTAGTTGGTACGCGGCGGGATATTGAGCGATCCGGAGCGGAGCCTCGACTTGGTCTCAGTGACGGATGGTTGCAGCTCGTTTATATCGGGGGTTTGCGGAGGATTGGCTTTGAAGGGACTCGGGGCGGGCGACGGCCGGCTCGTGGACGGGATGCTTGCTATCGCTGGAGGGGTGGTAGACATGCCACCGGGAGAGAACCTCGACGGAAGGGTTCCGGCGCGGGCCCGGCGGGTGACAGGCGACTGGAATTCTGTGCTCGTTACGGGGGTTGGCTCGGGGAAGCCGTTAGACTGCGGAGATTCGGGTATAATGTTCTCGCGATCGCGGAGCGACGAAGACGAAGTTCCTGTTGACATGGGTCCCCAAAGGCTCGGAGGAGCGACGCCTTCCTCCACCTGGATCTCGCGAGCTCTATTGCCACAATGCCAGAGCGTCAGTACAAGCCTCATCGTCGCCATCTACCTCGGAACGCCGGCGCGGGTAACTCTACCTCTTGGAGAATAGGCGACTGCCAGCCGAAGCCTCGTAAGAAGGGGAGCCGGCCCCCAGTCTTCCGTTGTTCGCCGCGTTGCCCGCGTTGCTCATAATACCGTTCGAATTGTAGCGCGAGGGATTAGTCGAAGATGCTTCGGTAGGGGAGGAGTTGGCGGTATTTCTTCCGGACGACGGGGCAGAAACGTTCTGTGGCGGCTTCAATTTACCCGAACTGAAATCAGATGTAGTCGACATTAAGAATTACACCTATTCTTTTTTTTCCGTCGTCGACGCAGCCTCGAAGTCAGCACGATGACAGCCCTCGTCTTGTCGCCACATTGCCAGCTTCTCTGCCTTCTCCGACAAGAGACGCGGCGATGGCACAGCGGAGACGTCTGCAAGGGGCAGGAAAGGAGGGGGATGATTGACGGACCAGTAGTAGCCCCGCCAGGAGGGAGACTTGCTCGTGGAGCAACGATAAGATCGAGTACCGGAATCGAGATGTTTCCCTTATAAAGGAAGGGATATGATTGATCGAGCGGGAAGTTCAACCTACAGCCCTTACTTCGGTTTTGGTTATAGGTTGGAGAGAAGGGGAGGGTGTTGGTGTTGGTATGGGGAATAGTGTTGTTGGGGAGGGGTGTGACCGAGTAGCGGAGAAGAAGCTGCTTCGTTGCTCCCACTGCAAGTTGCAGTCTGGAAGCTGCCGCTCTTTTTCTTTTTTTTCCCCAGACAAGTCCGAGGTCGTTGTGTTGCGCGGTGTGAACGCGAATGAGAAAGGCTTCTCACTTCGGGCTTACCTACAATCGGGCCTCAACGACGTCGACAACCAATCAACGGTCGGTTTATCACTCCAGCAATGACCAACAGTTCAACGGCGGTTCTCCTCTCGTCGCAGATTATGTGAAGTGGAAGTGAGTTGATTAGAATCCGTGAAAACGCAGCTAGGCGTGTGACGCTGATTGAAGGATTTCTTTAGTAATTAACGCTGCGGTCGGCACAAAAGTCGTAGAAATTGGTGAAGGCGGACTGAAGAGGCGAGAAGTAACTGCAGGAGGAGTCGTCAGACAACGATCGAGCCACGGCAAATCTATAATTGTGGACGCAAACACAGAAGGGAAGATGGGGAAACGGACTCGGAGAGGTGGAAGGCGGGTGGTGGGAAGAGTTGAAGTGGGGGCGGACGGGGACGGGGACGGAGGGGAGAGGTGCGGAGGGAGGGGAAGAAGAGAGAAAAAGGGAAGGGGGAGAAAGTTGATGGGCCCATCTGCTTTGCATACCATCTAAGTGGCCAAGGGTTCTCCGCGTGACGAGTAGAACGAGGTGGTAGATAGAGCACTTTGGCACTCTATCGAAGCACTCCGCAGTACCGCAGGTACGAACAAGCCGTTCCAGGGTATGCGGATACGGAAACGGGGGGCACACAGTGGCGGAGAGGCACATGTGTCTTGGGCAAGGCGAAGAGGACAAAGACGGATATGGATGGATGGATGGAGATATAGCCTTGGGGGGGGGCTTTTGGGTGTGCGTACGACTTGAGAGCCGTGGACAGAGGGAGAATCAACGGCAGCAGGACTCACCGAGCAGATTCCGGGCTCTGTCGAAGATAGCGGATCGGGGATTTTCCAGAGAGCCGATAAAGGGACGTCGTTAAAGAAGAGACGCCGTCAGTTGGTGGGGAGCGGGAACGGTATTGCGAAACGGCCGCGGGCGGGGAGCGCGCGGGAGAGGGAGAGAGAGGAGGGAGAGAGAGAGAAGGCCAACAGTTGCAGATGGGGCGGGGATGTGGACCGATCTGCGACTAAGTCGGGTAGCAGTGCAGCGTTAACGGTGGATTAAAAGGGGTGCTTTTCGTGTGGACGAAATGCTCCGCCGAACAATATACGAAGAGCCGGCTGAAGGTATGTATTTATGTATGTAGATACAGGAGGAGCAGCGGCAACGCCCGGAAACACGGCAATGCTGTTGTGGAGGAGGAGAAGAAGAAGAGGACGAAGAAACGAAGAAGGAGAAGAAGGATGGAAGGGAGGAGAAACGAGTAGGGACAAGTCGAGGTTTGATAAGAGGGGAGGAAGGCGGAGGGGGGCAGGAGTTCAGGGCCGGCGGAAGAGTTACGGACGGTACGGGGGGCGACGGGGATGGGATGGGATGGATGGATGGATGGATGGATTGGCTGCCGTTTCGGGCCACCGATTTCTTTCCATCCACATTCCACCGCGACACAAACCATCCGCCGTCTTCTTCTGGAGCATCTACCCTTCCGCCCCCCGCCGCCGTCGGCTCTGATTGGGTTGCAGCCACCGGAAGGGAAAGAGCCAAAATCCCGAACGTCTTGGACGCCAGGTAAGCAGACGCCCGCCGCCGAGCTGCGATGAGTGGAGGCGGGGTGCATGTCTGATGTCCGTGCTGGAGGGGATTGCAATTGCAATTGCAACTGCAGCGGAGGCGAATGGCGCCCTCCCCCATGTCGTGGGCTCCGTCCCGTTCGATGTCGATGTGCGCCGTCGTCCGCCGCCGCCGCCGCCGCCGCAGCAGCAGCGTGCAAGGCAGTGGCGTTCGCGGCAGTGCTGTGCCTGGAGAATATGTATGTAGGGTTTCGTCGCCTCCGCGAACGTTGTTTGTTCTCTCTGACTTTCCGCGCGTGGCGAACAGAGATAGCGTCCCCACCCCCGGAAGCTTTGGACGCGGAGCTTTGGACGCGGAGCCTACACATCTACCGAGGAATCTAACCCCGATCCGCATGCCGAAGGTTGGTTTAGCCCTTCGCCGGCGGCAACAGGATCCAGAGAACGGAGAACGGAGAATGGGGAATGGAGAATTGAGACTGGAGAATGGCGAATGGAGCAGTGTCCTCTTGCAGGCCATCCTCATCCCGTCAGCACTCGGGACACCGGGCGAGACGGCCAGTCCGTTCGCGTGGGATGGACATGTCCACCGTCCGCGCCGTTCGGGGTCGGCGGACGTCGATGCTCCCGCGGGCCGTTCTCCGCCCCGCATCCGAAAGCTTGACCTTCGATGGCCGGCCCCCATCGGCCATGCGGGCAGGGCAGCAGAGCGCAGTACATGGATACTCACTTGAAGCTCGAGATGTGCGCGTGCGACGGCCGCAGAAAAAGAAGAACACGCCGCGCGTGTACACATATATATATTATATATCTCCGCCGGCGCGCAGAGAACAGGGCGGCGAAAGAGCTCTCGATCGCGGCCCTGACCTCCAATCGTCCAATCGTCCAACCCGTCCAATAATCCGATCCATCCGTCCAATCACACCGCACCCGAACACGAGCGAGCCGGCAGCTCTGGCGCTTCATTGGGCCAAGTGGGTGGGTGGGGCGTGCAGGAGTTGTCCTTCGGGTGTTTCAGGTTTCCACCGGAAGGGGCGACCTCTCGAACGCTCCGAGCAAAGCGGATAGCCGCATCGCCAGATCCTCGGTGCAAGTGTGGCTGGGCAAGTAGCTCCCCTCCACCACCGGCGAGTCCGTTCGAGCGCTCCCGGTCGCAGGCGCAAGGCTCGTCGCGGAGCTCGTTTTGGATATGTAGACACGCGGCCGACCACGACCAACCGCCTCGATCGATTGACCGCCGCCGGTTTCCCTTTCTCCTTCTCTCCGTGCGCGGTGCCCTGTGCTTGGCTGCACGACTTGCGGGCGCGCTCGGCACGCAGGCAGACGGCGCCAACCCGCCCGGCAGCCGCGGGGTGTCTCAGGGCCTCCTCGTCGTCGTAAGCTCTCGTTTCCGCAGGGCGCCGTGGAGCATCTATCGATCCATGATCCATCTACATACTCTACATGCATAGCAGGACGTTCCGTGAGGCTTCCTGCAGAACGAACGCGAACGAACGAACGAACCAGCGGCATCCTTTGCCCTCCCCCGGCATGCATGTGTCCGTACCTAGACTAGATACACCTGCTCGCCCGCTCGTCTGGTGCCTTACATACCGCACGTCCGCGGCGAGGCAAAAGTAAATAGAGCAGCTGACGCGAATTGTTTTTTTGTCCTCTTCCCGCCGCCGCCCCACGAAGGCGTACGCGTCCACCGTCCCGAGAGAGAGAGAGAAAAGAAAAAAAAAACCCCGCCAGCCCCACCGCCGCCTATGTAAGTAGTATGTAGGGCCGGCCGTTCCTGCCGGCCGTGCAACCAGATCGATCGATCCACAAATAGCCTTTTTTTCCCTACCATGATACATACCATGATATCTGCGTCTATACGCACGCAGAGTGGTAACTGGAGTACTGCAGCTGGTAAGAAGAAAAAAAAAAGAAAAAAAAAAAGCTTCGTTGCGAAAGCAATCCGGAAGGTGCCGAAAGAGCGGTCCTAGATAGCTATGTAAGTAAGTATCTACATCTTATCGAATAGACGTCGCTACCCTGAACCCCAGCGCAGCCGCGCACGTCACTGCGCTGCACTCGCCCAGCCCGCACGATCGCCCGAGTCCCTGCGTCGGCGCAGACATCCCGAGGCTCGGTATTCCAGTCCTCGGGGAGGGGGGGGGGAATCGGTGCTGCGGCCGTCGGCACCGGAAAGAGACGCCCCGATCCGCAGCGCTTGCACGGGCGATGCTGGACCTCCGCGGCTCGGCTGTCCTGGCCCGCACGTTGCCGGACCGCTTTGCCTTCCCCCCCTCGCTGTGCCCCCAACCTACATACACATGCGTCCCCTTCCCCCGCGTGCGCGCTAACAGCTAAGACGTGCCGGGGCCGCCGAGCCGGAGAGTTTGCGCTAGCGACGGCGGAGAGGGGGGCGTATGTATGTATCTATGCTTACGCTCGCCCGCCCCCGCCCCGCCCGAGGAAGGTTCGCATATCTACCTTCCTGCAAGCATGCATACCCTCGAAAGCGGTAGGCTCGGGCACGTCGGCTGCCTCGGGAGGGAGGGGAGGTCTGGACTGCGGCCGGTTAGATGGGCGGGTCCGAGTCCGGGTTTCTCTGGGGGAGGGGGGGGGGGGGGGGACGTGGCTCTCCGGCGGCGCCTCGCCGCGAACTGGCGGCAGAATCATTAAACCCCATACGCAGCCGGCGCAAGCCCTCACTGGCGGCCACGGACGTCACTCGGCCCGGTGTCGCAGCTCAGTCCCGTCGCGCTTCGTGGCTCGCGTTAGGTACCGATGCAGCGCATAGACGCTCCCTGTGAGGACTAGCGTCTGCGCGTTGCTGCGGGTGGCACAGCTCGCGGCAGTGCGGCAGCGGACTGTTGCCGCCCCGTAATGGGTATAGCTCGTGCACCCGGCTCGACCTCACTGCTCACGACGGACATCACGTGCCCAGTCGCTGCCATCTCATCGCGTATCACTCGCACTCACGGGAACAAAAATGAAAGAAACACCCCCCCCCAGTCGACGCCGCAGAATGCAGTTCGCATCGACACAACGGCGAGAAAGCAAGCCAGACACCGTCCCATCTAGTGTCCCACGAGGCGCGCGGTCCCCGCAGGCGGCGCAGGCGAGAACGGACCTACGCGACGGCAGGCCTCCTATCACTCATCAGCGGGGGTAACATGTGTGTACGTATCCTGCAGCGCGGGTGTCCGCGGAGAGGGGGGGGAGTGCGCACCTGGTGGAAGGCTGCACCTTGAAGATGGTGGGCTTCAGCGGTGCCGCCGCGCGTCCCTCCTCGGTGGCGACGGCGCTGCAGTCGGTGAGGCTGCAGCTGTCGGTGCATCCCATGGCATCGCGCACGGCATCCCGCGAGGCGCGCACGAAGCGGGTCGCCAGGTACAGGAGGAGCGCGAGCAGCGCGATCGCCACCAGTAGGACCGCCGCGATGCTATGGTTGGGCTTCATTCTAGTTGCTCGGTTCGTCAGTGCGGAGAGGTGGGGGTTGTTGGTGGAGGAGGTGGAGGAGGTGGAGGAGGTGGAGGAGGTGGAGGGGGGGGAGGAGGAGGAGGAGAGGGAGAGAGTGTTGGAACGGGCGGCACTACGAGTGATGGCTCGGCCGATGCAGGTCATGTGATTCCGATCAGGAGTCATGACTCGGAGCAGCCGAGTCGTCGGCCCCGGCTCCGAGTTACATCTAGGGCACACCCGCCTATCCGCGCCCGACCGGGGAACCGGCAGGACCAAGCAGATATCACCTCCCCGACGCCGCCCGAAACATTGTGATATATGACTTCGACGGGAAGGAGGAAGATCGGAGAGGTGTGTGTGGGGCCAATCAGAAACGCTGCGCTGCTGCCAACCCGTTCCTTTCCGCTGGGCTGCGATTTCCCCCGGCAGCAGCACCAAAAAATATGTAAAGCCGAGCGGATCTCCATCGCCTTCCCTTCTCTCATCTCTCTCTCTCTCTCCCTCTCTCTCCCTCTCTCCCTCTCTCCCTCTCCCTCCCTCTCCCTCTCCCTCCCCCTCCCTCCCCCTCCCTCCCCCCTCTCTCTCCGCACGATATCGACCCAGGGGTTGCCGCGGTTCTCCTCCAGTTTCCTCATCCCTGCCGCCCAGCGGGTGCAGCGGAAGTCGGGCGTCTATGTTTGCACGAAGCACACGAGCGGCCCGCCGTCTTCGGGACGTTTCTCGAAGCAACCGTTTCGAACCGGACCGATGGGTGTAGTGCTGTCCGGCCCTTCAGTGTTTTCTCCTATTGGATGTTCTCCTGGCTGAAACGAATACACCGGCGCCCGCCCAATGGCGGAGCCGAGACGTCGATGCTCGCGCCGTTGGCCCAGCCCGAACAGATGCGGGCCCGCTCCCGCCGGCACGACGGCCGCTACTAGCCGCGGCGGGTGGAACCGGCGATGTGGCGTCCGGCGGCGACCAGCCTCGTCGAGCGAACGACGATGTCCACGCGGTGCGACGAACGGTGGGACCCGTGACACACCGTCACAGCCTCGGCCGGGGGGAGGGACCTGGACGGTGACTGAGCCCGGCCCTCAGCCTTCCTTCATTTTTCTTTTTTTTTTTTCTTTTTTTTTTTTCTTTCTTTTTTTTTCTCTTCTCCTCAGGATTGACTTTCTGACCCGGACTCGGTCCCAGTAGGGGCGCACATCTCGGGTCCGTCTATTGTGGGGTTCGACCACCACGCACACGCACGCACGCAGGGGGCCGGGAGCTTGCGTTCCCCTCGAGACACCAGATCCGTTGGGACATAGTCGTTCGTCCGGGATGTCTCCACGCTCGACCGCCAGACAGCTCGACCGCTCGCCCGCTCGCCCGCTCGCCCGCTCGCCCGCTGGGGACGCTCCACGCCGAGAGCTCGACGTCTTGGTCCGGAAGGGAGGAGGGGCCAGAGAGAGCGAGGGAAGACATGGCAAATAATGGCTGGTGGGAACCACACCGTCCCACGTCCGTCGGATCCGCAAGATGTCTGGCGATGCAGTTCGGATTCCCAACATGGGTAGCTGCTCGTCAGAGCGAGCGAGCATCCTTCGACGTGGATCGCTGCCCCGCCCCCTGTGCAGAATCCACGGAAGTCTCGTGCCCAACACATCCCACGACGGGCAGGCGAGCGGCGGAGGTGGGGAGGGCAGAGGAGCGGGTGGGCCGGACTGTCTGCAGGCTGTTAGCTAACTGCAAGTCGCGGAGAGCGGGGCGACGATGGGTGACGGGGCGTCTCCGAAGTGGGCACGCTCGCGATTTGCAGTCCGCAGCCCGCAGCCCGCAGCCCGCCCCCATCCGGCGACGGGTGCAGAGCGATGCATCCGCAGACTGCCACCACGCCCGGATGCATACATGCGTCGAGACATCCAGACAGCAGTCGTCCGGACGGACCGGCGTCCATTCTCGCATGCTGCGTGCTCGCCCTCTCCGCAACGCCAGCGAGCGATTTACAGCGGGATGGGGGCGCTGTTTTCTTTTTCTCTTCTCGCCGAGCGTCGTTCCGCCACCGCCGTCCGTGTCGTGCTGCCCAGCACGCATCGGCAGAATTGCCGCCAACGCGCACACTCAGCCCGCAGTCCGGGGGCGTCTCCGACGTGGATACATGGAGCACATGCGCATGCCCAGACACAGAATGGAAGCGACATCCGAGCGAGGTGCTGCTGCTGCTGCTGTTGTTGGGCTCTCCACAACATCCATCCCCAAACCGACGGACACAGCGCACGTCCCCCACCCCCCGCATTCCCCCCTCTCAGAAGTCCGAGCGTCGGAGGGCGAGCTGCAGACGCATGTGTGCAGCAGAGTGCTCTACATACGTGCACGGTGCATACTGCTCCACTCGTCCTTCGTGCTCTTCGTCACCACGCTCACTCGGTCGATCCTCCTCGGATCCGCCAGCGGCTACTTGCCCGGTTGGAACCCCGCCATGATCCAATGGGGTCGCATGCGATGAATGAATCATCATCACCATCATCACATTCATCAGCCCGGCTGGAACCCCATGTCCAAGACCGTGTCCGCAAGTACAGATCCGTCAAATCCATGTCCCGGGCTCCCTCCCTGCACATCAGCTCGCCGCCCCAGTCCATGGCCGGTGCGGGTTCGCGGTGGCGAGACAACCCCCCCCCCGTCCGCACACGTACATCCACGTACCCACGGCAAAAAGCGCAGGTTGCCGCTCACCGCCGCGTCTGTCTTCCGTCTCCAGTCGTCGGTGGATGCTGCAAGATGTCCATGCACGGACACGACTGCATCCCCTGCCACTGTGGGGTTGGCGGTCGCCGAACAGTGTGCAAGTTCGGGCTGGCCGGTCGTGCTGGACGCCGCCTGTTGGCCGGTCGCTGTCCGTCCGGCAGACACTGCACGCCCCGACGCGCAACGTGCTACGTCCGCACGCGCCCTAGGCAGGACGTCCGCAATTTCGTCGTGCTGCTCGCTGACTACTGGATCAAGGCAAAGACTTGTTGAGCGACACTACTGCGACGCACGTGCTGTGGCCAGCCATAATCTTAGGGGGGGTTTTTCCCGTTGCATTTTCTGTTCTTTTTTCTTCTTTTTTTTTCTTCTTCTCTTTTTTTTTCTTTTCTTCTTTTTTTTTATTTTACTGTACTTCCCGCTGCAAGCGGACGCAGGGTCCGACGATGTACCCCACTCTGCCCTTTTTTCTTTCTTTCTTTCTTTCTTTCTTTCTTTCTTTCTTTTCTGGGCGGAGTCCGAGTGGGCCAGCCAGTGGCAAACCTGCCGCCGCCCCTCCGCACCAGCAACCGCGCTTGCTGGACGTCTGGCTGGCCGACTGGCGGGCGGGCTTCGGCTTCACCCGGACTCTGGGGCTCAGCCCTGGTGTGCTCTGCGCTGTGCTGGTGCTTACATACTCATCCCCGCACGCGCCGGCCGATCGAGGCATGCACACCCGCCTGCCTGCCTGCCTGACCGCCTGTCTGTGTCTGCCCTGCCGGTCTGGCATTATGTATGTCCAGCAGCCACTATCTGTGCCCGTGCGTGTGGGGTGCAGCGCAGCACGGGTACATAAGCCTCCGCACCTACAGAGTATACGCACCTGCGTATCTCCGTTCAGACATCCTCCGCTGCCGCCGCCGCCGCCGTCCGTGCTGGCCTGGTGCACGCCGCCGAGGCCCCCCGCGCTCGCTCGCATGCGGAGTAGCTTCGTCGCGCCAGCACAGCCGACAAAGACCGACCGACCGAAACTCCGGACGAACGTGGGGCGCGGCGTGCGGGCCACGAGCTGTCACCACGTACATACATAACTACTATACATATGTACAGCAGCACACAGTCAGCTACCATACAAACATACAGCAGCGCGCTATATACAATGGCCCCCGCCCCCAATCAGCTGCGATCCGCACGACCAGCTTGTGACCCCGAGTGCTCCATCCTCTCGGGACCGAACGATCCGGTGGGGGGGGGGGATGGAAGGGGCGACGCAGCGTCCACGATCTGCCCCTTTCTTCGCGATCCGGATATCCCCATCCCATCCTCATCAATTCCGTTTGGGGGCGCCAAGCCGATTACACATCCAAGCCAGACAGCCGGCCAGGGAGGCAGGCGATGCGGTATAGACTTTTCGGCGTCTTTGCGGGCTAGCCGTTTCTGGCGGACGATTACCCGCTCGCGGCCGGACGTGGGGGGACGACGGACGTTGGGGACCGCGACGGTGTTGGGGGGTTGGCGGGTGCTGCTGTTGTTGCTGCTGCTGAGGAGTCCGTCAAGTCGGTCTGCGCGGCGGCAAACGCACAGCGCAAACGCGGGCGAGCAGAGCGTGGCATCCGCTCCGCGCATTCCAGGAACGGCGGAACCGCAACGGCCTCCCGAACACATATGTAACCTACGTGTGGACGGCTCCTGCCGGCGACGCTTTCCCTCTCCGCCCCGCGCCTCGACAAGTGGGCGGCGGACATTGCCCCAGCCGGGCTGCGTGCCCAGCGCCGTCCCCACGTCCGGCCGCGGGCGTCCGTCAGGCCCACCCCCCAAAAAGAAACCAAAGAAGTAGATATCTACTGGTGGTGAATTGATGCGGCCACCCAAGCAGAGTTTTCCGAGATCCCCGCCGCCTGAAGCGAGAAACAAATGTAGATGTGTATATAGATAACTATGCTGTAGATACTTTACATAAGAGCAAGGAAGCTGCTGGCCTCACGGCTTCGGCCGTCACGGGAAAGTTGGTTGGCTACCGGTGTTGACGTAGGCCCCGTTCATCTCAATCCGCCGCTGCGTACATATCTCCCCCCTCTCTCTCACTCAACAACAACTGCGTGGGGGAGGGATGATCTGCACGCATACATTCGCGACTCACCGACGATCACTCGGCCCGCGTGGGGCTCGGTGGAGGGGAGTGGAGTAGCGATGCATGCGCGCGATGCTTGTACATACGTGCATTCCGTCGTCGTCGTTGTTTTTTTTTTCCTTTCTGCGAGTAGCAGATAGTCGGAACTATAAAAGCACCGCCCGATCCCACACGCAATTCTCTGATCGCGACAACCCTTTCCACACTTGTCACCCCTTCTCCCCCCCCCACCACCCCCCCTCCCCCCTCCCACTCCATCCACGCAGACTACTTACTCATGTACAATACTCACGTACTTGCCTGCTTAGATACCTACAACCCCGCGGTGATCTACTCTGCAGCGAGCGAGTGAACGAGCGGCCGAAGCCAGCGAAGGCTCCAAAAATACCAGACGCACGGCAATGCCAGATGTCTATCTACATACGTACATCCTCCACAGACGGCCCCCCTCCCCCACTCTCCACCCCCACACCGTCCACGCACGGCGCAACACTCCGGGGAGAGGGGAGCCACAGACGCGACGCGACGAGACGAGACGAGACGAGACGGACGGACTCACGAAGCGGTGGACTCCTCGCCCGCTGTGGACTGCTCCTCCTCCTCCTCCTCCTCCTCCTCCTCGCTATGGATTGGGGGGGGGGGGCAGATCACCCACGGTGGATGGACGGGAGGGGACGCTCCGGAAACCCCCCTCTCCCCCCCCCAACAATTTTTTTCTCTCTTTTTTCTTTCTTTTTTTTTCTCTCTCTCTCTCGGTTGCTCCGCCTTGCTGGGCGTAAACTTTAAATTTTAGGGACCAGGGGGGGAGGGGGAGGGGAGGAGGTAATGGGTTGGGGGTTGGTGTGGACGGGAATGGTTGATTTGGCCGATGTGCTGCTTTTCGGACTCACCCGTCACCACCACCGCCACTGTCGCCGTCGCCGTCTGCTGCCTTCCCCAGAAGAACGAGAAGAAGAAGGAGAAGAAGAAAAACCGGATCGCTGTCATCTTGCGATGGGTGCCGGACTGGACTGGACTGGACTGGATTGGGTTGGGGGGTTGGTGGGGACTGCACGGCGAGGAAACGTCCGCCCCCCCCCGGGCAGGCACGCAAGCGTCAATTCGTCAGTGAAGAGTTTTTCATTTCTCTCTTGCTCACGAGACTGCTTGCGTGCTGGCTGTTTGCAAACACGCATGGAGGGACAAGAAACCCCACGGACGCCCCCCCCCCCCCGTGTGAAGAGGTTTTTCTTTCCTCCCCACCCAGTCAGGGCGTTTCTTTTTCGGCCTGCTGGAAGCGTGGAGTGGACGGACGGGACGGGACGTGTTGACGTGACGTGACAATTGCCACCCCCCCGCGGATCAATCTTGCTCTTGGGGGCTGTCCTCACGATTCCGATGCGGGGAGGGTGGTTGTGGGGTTGGGGGCGGTGGTGGACGGACATAGTTACTGCGTCGTCCGCTATTGGAACGATCGAGGCGGCGCAGAGAGTAATCTACAAACAGGCAGAAGATGGCGGGCGTTTGCCGCCTGTCTGCTCGCTTCGTCTTGTGGGGGGGGGCTGCCTGTTTGCGGAAACGGGAGGTTCCATCGAGAATCTATCGCCTCCTTCTGCCGAAGAAAGTCGCTCTAGAACCGAGTTCCGAATACGCCACTGCCACCGCCGCCACCACCACCCCTACCTGTCGCGCGACGACGGACGGGAAGAACCCGAGCGCCTACCGCTGCCGCTCTGCCGTCTCCCCACCGATGGTCCTCAGCGTCGGCGTCCTCCCGCAATGGACGGAACCGGCCGGTGTCCGAACACGGCGGAGAGAAAGAAAAAAAAAAAAGCTGTCCCCACGGAGCGGCAACTCCATCAATCTCGATTGCGATCTTGGTCGCCGCTCCTCCCCCCACGCAGAGCGTTCGCTGTGATCCGAAGGTCCCCCTCGTCGCAGCACCGCATCCGGCGAACGTTTCCCTCTCGGACAGGTCACCGCCGAGGAGGCAAGAGGGAGCGAGGAAGAGGACGAGGACGAGCAGCGGAATAGACGCCCTTTGCGCACCTGGAATACAGCATCCCTCGTGCACTCGGATCGATGATCGCGGGGAGCAATTCGTCCGTGCCCCACCGTCGCCGCCGTCATCCGCGTAGCCGTTCGCTTCTGGCCGGCCGTGGGCACTGCGACTGCACGTTGGACGGAGCGGAGGACACAGGCTGCAAGTGCGAGCGAAAACCGCTCGCACGGTGGGCGGCGGACGGTGGGCCGACAGCGAAGCGGGGCCCCGCTCGCTGCCAAACAGTGCTGACGGGTGGCGGCTGAGCCCGGCGGGCCATCACAGCGGATCACTCGCCGCGTTCGATCGTGCCCCTCGAACACCCCGAGCACGGCCGCTGCTGCGCAGGAAGCCAGCGCCAGCAACCTTCCCGGAGCGACTGCTCGTTTCTGCGTTGCTGCCTCTCGTTGCCCCGGACCTTTCTGCGCTCGGACAGCTCCATGTCCGATTCGCTGCAATCTCACCACGTGAGCACCCAGCCCGATCCGCGCGCAAAACCACCGATCGCCGAATCCACGCCATCGCAAGATCCATCACCTCGCCACCCACCACCAGCACCACCCACCACCAACCTGGGACCACCAACCACCACCACCACCAGGCCCCTCCCCCCTTCCACGGGGCATGCCTCCCTCGCGCCCACCTCACTTCGTCCGGCAGTTCCCCCTTCCCCGCGTTTCCTTCCAGTGGCCTGGACACGGACGCCAGCACAGAAGGCAACGGTGTGGTGTGCGGGGCGGTAGCTGGGGTTCCCCAGATTTTCGCGGCAGCAACACGCTGTCGCCTGCTGTCGCCTGCTGATGGATTCTCCGTACATGCTCCACGCATCCGAGAGAGGTTCTGGGCCGCTTCCGACGTCACGTTTCGGTCGGAGCATGTGCCACACGTGCCGACCGCTCGGGGCTCGGACAGCCCTGCGGTCCAGCCATTGATCTGCTGCGACGGTGAAACGGGCGCGCGCACGAGTCCAACCCTCTTTTTTTCTTTTTTCTTTCTTCTGTATGTACATATTCAAGCATGAATTCGAGCGCGCTGTCGCTCCGACTCGGCTGCCGTTTCGGGGTGTGCGGCCGTTCGTGTGCGCGAAGGGGGTTATGTACGTACGCGCTGCACACTCAATGTGAGGCCATGGGGCGATGACGAGAGATGACGTCCGCGAAGAAAAAAAAGCCATTACCATCATCCATCCGCGTCGCGAGGGAGTCGTAGAAATCAGCAGCGAAAACCAAGGCACGAGCCCCGGGCCCTCCACCTCCGTCGTCGTGCCGCCAGATGGACAGCGCCCCCCCCTCACCACGGGCGAACGAGCCTTGTCGGCAGAGGTGTGGTCCGCCCAGCCCAGCCCAGCCCAGCCCAGTCCAGCCCAGCCCGTCCAGCTCAGTCCAGCTCAGTCTAGCTAAGCTTCCCCATACATAACCCCACTGCCGACGCACGCCGCGATCTGGCGATGCTACTGCCATCGTGCTCCAGCGTACACCACACGGGACGGACGGATGGACGGACGGATGGACGGGCGGATGGACGGGCGGGCGGGATACGTGGTCCGCCAGCGGCCGCTGATCCGACCGACTTACATACCTACATATGTATCTACCTACATAAAGTACAGGGACAAAAGTTTCCGTACAGGGGCCGTTTTACACCAAAAATGCCCGTTTTCACACAACCAAAAACCACTCTTTACTTGACGGAAAAAAACTGTGCCTTTCACAGACGTCTTA
>Ga0307516_10003466_pt1 | contig 20215 bp, 19 predicted proteins | sample 19_EM_MG_FD_203310 | JGI IMG/M metagenome (GOLD analysis project Ga0307516, IMG submission 203310) | Populus trichocarpa ectomycorrhiza microbial communities from riparian zone in the Pacific Northwest, United States - 19_EM | ecosystem: Host-associated > Plants > Roots > Unclassified | place...
TGGCGCGTGCAATCGAGCGATTTCAAAAACGTGTCCTTGCCGACCGAGTCGTACACCACCTTCACGCCCTGGCCGCCGGTGATTTCCTTGACGCGCGCCACAAAGTCTTCTTTCGCGTAATTGATGGTGAAAGCTGCGCCGTGTTCTTTTGCCAGCGCGCACTTTTCGTCGGAACCGGCCGTGCCGATGAGCTGCAGGCCCATGGCCCTGGCCCACTGGCAGGCGATCAGGCCGACGCCGCCGGCGGCGGCGTGGAACAACACGTGGTCGCCTGCTTGCAGGCCCCCCTGCGGCTGGGTGCGGCGCAGCAGGTAATGCGTCGTCAGGCCCTTGAGCATCATGGCCGCGCCGGTGTCAAAGGAGATATCGTCCGGCAGCTTGCAGACACACTTGGCCGGCATCACCCGGACTTCGCAGTAGCTGCCGGGCGGCTGGCTGGCGTAGGCGGCGCGGTCGCCGGCCTTCAGGTGCGTGACGCCTTCACCCACCGCCTCCACCACACCGGAGGCCTCCATGCCGAGCTGCAGCGGCATGGGCAGCTTGTATAGGCCGGCGCGCTGGTAGACGTCGATGTAGTTCAGGCCAACCGCCTTGTGGCGGATCCGGATCTCGCCGGGGCCGGGCTCGCCCACCGCCACCTCCACCAGCTTGAGTTCTTCGGGTCCTCCGTGCTGATCGATACGGATGGCTTTGGAGGTGGTCATGCCCATGGTGCGGTTTTCCTTGAGAGTTGTTGAACGATGCGGCCTGCATCCTGCCACGAAACCGACCGGCCTGCTGGTCACCCGGCAGGCGCCCATCCCTGGCGCCGGACCTTCAGGTTTAGTTCAGCAAGGCGGCAGTCAGGTGGTTAAAGTTCCCGAATGAAGACCGGGCTGAATTTTCGCACCTCCCTCTTGTTGCTGGTGCCCCCGTTGCTCTGGGCCGGCAATGCGGTGGTCGGCCGCCTGGTCCACGAGCTGGTGCCGCCTGTCACCCTGAACTTCCTGCGCTGGGCCCTGGCCCTTGTGTTCCTGCTGCCGCTGGCGGGCTGGCTGCTCAGGCCGGGCAGCAGCCTGTGGCCACACTGGAAGCGCTTTGCGGTGCTCGGCCTGCTGGGCGTGGGCTGCTACAACGCCCTGCAGTACCTGGCGCTCAAGACCTCCACGCCGCTGAACGTCACCCTGGTGGCGTCCAGCGTGCCGGTCTGGATGCTGGCCATAGGCGCACTGTGTTTTGGCCAGCGCATCTCGCGCCGCGAAGTCGCCGGGGCGCTGCTGTCGGTGACCGGTGTGCTGGTGGTGCTGTCACGCGGGCAGTGGGCCCTGCTGGCGCAGATCCGGCTGGTGCCGGGCGATTTTTATGTCCTGCTGGCAACCCTGTCCTGGGCCTTTTACAGCTGGATGTTGTCGCAGCCGAAAGAGCCGCCGGAGATCCGCCGGGACTGGGCGGCGTTCCTGATGGCACAGATTGTTTTCGGCCTCGCCTGGTCGGGCCTGTTTGCCGCCGGAGAGTGGGCGCTGACCGATGCCCACATCGTCTGGGGCTGGCCACTGGCCACCGCGTTGCTGTATGTCGCCATCGGTCCGGCCATCCTGGCGTACCGCTGCTGGGGCCTGGGCGTGCAACGCGTCGGCCCCAACATTGCCGGTTTCTTCTCCAACCTCACGCCGCTGTTTGCGGCGCTGATGTCAGCGGCCTTCCTGAACGAGTTGCCGCAGCTCTACCACGGCATCGCCTTTTTGCTGATCGTCGGCGGGATCGTGGTGTCGTCGCGGCGATAAACACCCGGGCTGCAGGCCCGGCCCGGCGCCCGCCTAGCAGTCGGTCCTGCGGTACTGCATGTAACACAGCTCCCGGATGCGCTGCTTGTCGGCTGCCAGTTTTCGTTGGGCTTCGTAGACCCGCTGCCGCTCATCGTTGCGCACCTCCGACTCGCGGCGCAGCTTGTCCCGTTTTTCCGCTTCAATCTGGCGATTGGCCGTGTGTTGCTCCTGCATGTTGGCATAGGCCACATTCCTGGCGATCACGCTGCTTTCCGCTCTGAGCTGGCGCTCCTGGCTCTCGGCCCTGGCCAGCGCGCGGGCGCGTTCCGCCTCCGCCCTCTCCTGCTGGGCCTCGGCCTTTGCGGCCTCTTCCGCTTCCAGCTTCTTCTGCGCCAGTTCCTGCGCTGCCGCCACCTTGCGGGCCTGCTCGCGGGTGTAACTCATGTAGCCGCCGCCAGCGAACATGACCACCACGAGCAGCGCCATCACGATCAACAGCTTGGCGTACGCGGGCGTAGGGTTGGCTTCGACGACCACGCGCGGGCGGCTGGCCGGCCGCTCGACCGCTGTGCTCAACTTGCGGTCATAGGATTCGCGCATTTCGGCATTCGACAGGATCCGGTGGGCATCCCGGATGTCGGCCAGTTTGCCCATGGCTTGCGGATCCTCTGCCAGCCGTTCGCGCGTGTAATAGGCCAGCGCCTTCTGGAAGGCCTGCTCGATCTCGTCGGCACGGGCGTTGCCGGGAATCCCCAGCACTGAATAAGCTGACTTCATCAAGACTTCTCCCTCATTGACATGCTCTTTTTTTGGACCCCTCCCGGGCCTGGCAGGAATGGTAACGCATCAAGCAGGCCGCCCGCCCGCCGGAACGCCGCCTTGGACCGGCTCCGGTCGGCAAGCAGCCTGCGTCGTCCTGGGATAGAGTCCGCAAGCCATCTGCCTCAAAACAAAGGAGACAACATGAACCGCTTTCAGCCTTTTTGGCGCGCACTGGGCTGCGCAGGCCTTTTCTTCTTCACGCTTTCGGCCTGGGGAGCCGACTACCCCGCCCCCCGGCCAGGCAGCTGGGTGGTCAAGGACTTCCGCTTTCATACCGGCGAAGTCCTGCCCGAGCTGCGCCTCAACTACAGCACCGTCGGGGCGCCGACCGGCGAGCCGGTGCTGGTGCTGCACGGCACGGCTGGCTCGAACGCCAGCATGCTGACACCGGCCTTTGCAGGTGAGCTGTTCGGCCCCGGGCAGGCGCTGGACGCCAGCCGTTACTACATCATCCTGCCCGACGCGATCGGCGCCGGAAAATCAAGCAAGCCCTCCGACGGTCTGCGCACGGCCTTCCCCCGTTACAACTACGACGACATGGTCGATGCCCAGTACCGTCTGGTGAAAGAACACCTGGGCGTCAAACACCTGCGCGTGATCATCGGCAACTCCATGGGCGGCATGCAGAGCTGGATCTGGGGCGCCAAGTATCCCGGGTTCATGGATGCGCTGGTGCCCATGGCCTCGCAGCCCAGCGAGATGTCCAGCCGCAACTGGATGATGCGTCGGCTGATCACCGACTCCATCCGCAACGACCCGGACTGGGCCAAGGGCAACTACACGCAGCAGCCACGCAGCGCGCAGTTCGCTTCGGTCTTTTTCGGCATCGGCACCAACGGCGGCAACCTGGCGTTGTACAAGGCGGCCCCCACCCGCGAGAAGGCTGACCAGTTGCTCGACCAGCGCCTGAAGGCGCCCTTCACCGCAGATGCCAACGACGTCCTGTATCAGTGGGATTCGTCACGCGACTACAACCCATCGCCAGGCCTGGAGCGCATCCAGGCCGCCGTGCTGGCGATCAACGCCGCCGATGACGAACGCAACCCGCCGGAAACCGGCATCATGGAGCGCGAAATGAAGCGCGTCAAAAACGGCCGCTACGTCCTGATCCCCGCCAGCGACCAGACCAGCGGCCACGGCACCACCGGACAGGCCAGGCACTGGAAACAGGCGCTGGCCGAGCTGCTGCAAAGCGCGCCGCGCACAGGAAGGTAAGCCCTGGAGCGGAATCTGAAAATATTTCCGGCACCTTGCGTCCAAATTTCTCCCTCAGGCGTAAGTAGGTGCAGAACGCAATGTCGCGTTCCACTGGTTCACCGGCTGGTGACAACTCACAAGGAACCTGATCATGAAAAAACAAACCCTTTTGGCGGCAACACTGTTGACGCTGCTGCACTTTGGCGCTCAGGCACAACCCGTGGTGCGGGATGGCGCATTGGCCGACGCCGCCGGGCGCACCGTCTACATCTTTGACAAGGACGCGCCCAACAAGAGCAATTGTTCTGGCGGCTGCCTGACCGCGTGGCCGGCATTTGTAGCCAAGTCTGGCGCCACGGCAAGCGGCAACTTTGGCCTGATCGATGCAGGGGGTGGCAAGCAGTGGACAGTGAACGGAAAACCCCTCTATTACTTCGCCGGTGATGCCAAACCCGGAGACCGAAACGGCGACGGCAGCGGTGGCGTCTGGCACATCGTGTCACCCGCTGCAGCGAAGTAACACTGTTCGGCCAACCGGGCCATGGCGCCCGGTTGCTTACCCGGGCACCTGCATACGCACCCGCCGCGCCGCCTCTTCGGCGCGCGCGTCGTCGATCTCGCGCAGCACACTGCCCATGTTCACCGGGGCGGTGCGGCGCTCGAAGCGACCGGTCAGCGGCGTGTCGACCTGCAGCGCGCCCCGCTGGTAGAGCTCCCAGATTTCCAGTCCGTAGTCGGTGGACAGCAACTCAGGCGCGGCACGGCCGAAAAAATGACGCAGGTTGTCGACGTCGCGCAGCAGCATGCGGGCGGCGTGGTTGTTGCCGGCCGCATCGATGGCCTGCGGCAGGTCGATGATCACCGGGCCGTCCACGCCGTCCTGATGGCCCAGCAGGATGTTGAACTCGGACAGGTCGCCGTGCACCACGCCGGCGCAGAGCATGCGCACCACCTGCCGGATCAGCATGGCGTGGTGGGCCAGCGCCTGCTCGCGTGACAGAAGTACATCGTTGAGCCGCGGCGCGGCATCGCCGTGCTCGTCGGTCACCAGTTCCATCAGCAATACGCCGTCGTGGAAGTTGTAGGGCGTGGGCACACGCACACCGGCGGCGGCCAGCCGGTACAAGGCATCCACCTCCGCGCTTTGCCAGGCGGCCTCCTGCGCCTGCCGGCCGAACTTCGTGCCCTTGGCCATGGCGCGGGCCTGGCGGCTGTTTTTGACCTTGCGGTTTTCGGTGTAGTCCACCGCCTGGCGGAAGCTGCGTTGCGTGGCTTCCTTGTAGATCTTGGCGCAGCGTGTTTCGTCGCCGCAGCGCACCACGTAAACCATGGCTTCCTTGCCACTCATCAACTGGCGCACCACGGTGTCAATCAGGCCTTCCTCGATCAGGGACTGCAGTCTGGGGGGAGCTTTCATGGCGCCATTGTGCCCGCTCAAGTGTCCGCAAACGGCCAGCAGCCTGCCGCCATGCGCGCCATGATGGCCATTTCCGGACTCACAGACATGACCCCGACGCTTCCCCGCCCCATGGCAGCCCTCACTCGCGCCAACCTCGCCGCGCAATCGGCCGAGCAACTGAGTCTGGCGGCAGTGCCCATGGTTGCCGTCCTGATGCTGGGCGCAGGGCCCGGCGAAATCGGCCTGCTGGCCACGGCGCAAACATTGCCCTTTTTGCTGCTGTCGATCCCGCTGGGCCTGCTGGCCGACCGCAGCTCGCGGCGGCGGTTGATGGCGGGCGCCGAGGCCCTGCGCATGCTGTCCCTGCTCGCCCTGCTGGCAGCGCTTGTTGCCGGCGAGCTCTCGATCATGCTGCTGGCGGTGCTGGGTTTCATCGGTGCTGCGGGTACTGTGGGTTTCAGCGTCGCGGCGCCCGCGCTGGTGCCTGCACTGGTTCCGCGCGATGCGCTGGCCCAGGCCAACGGCCAGCTGGAACTGGCCCGCAGCGCCGCGTTTGCGGCCGGCCCGGCGCTGGGCGGTGCACTGGTGTCCTGGGCCGGCGCACCGGCCGCATTTGTGCTGGCGGCAATCCTGTCGCTGACTGCGCTCGGCTTGCTGCTGCAACTGGCGGAACCAGCGCGCGTGCAGGTGGCCTCACGCCATCCGCTGCTTGAATTGAGCGACGGGGCCTACCTCGCGTGGCGCCATGCGCTGCTGCGACCCATCCTGTTGACGGCTGTGGCCTGGAATATTTCCTGGTTCGTGTTGCAGGCGGCCTACGTGCCTTATGCGCTGCGACTGCTGGGCCTGAATGCGGCCGGCGTGGGCTTGACGCTGGCTGCCTACGGCGCCGGCATGGTCGTGGGCGCCCTGCTGGCGCCGCGCGTTGTCGCCTCCCTGGCGTTTGGTCGCGCCATCCAGCTGGGACCGGCCGTCTCGGTGCTGGCAGCTTTGACCATGGTGGCAACGCTGGCCTTTCCATCCGGTGCGCTGGCCGCGCTGGCCTTTTTTCTTTTCGGCGCCGGCCCGATCATCTGGACCATCACCTCCACCACGCTGCGCCAGACCGTCACACCCGGTGCCATGCTGGGACGCGTATCGGCCATTTTTCTGGCAGCCAATGCCGGGGCCCGGCCGATCGGCGCCGCGCTCGGCGGTGTGATCGGCGCCACTTGGGGCGAAGCCGCCTGCCTGCTGCTGGCACTCGCCGGTTTTTTGGTTCAGGCCGGGCTGATCCTCAGGCCGGCGATTCACAACCTGCGGCATTTGCCCGCCGCCGGGGACTAGGCGCCAGGCGCCAGAGCTCAGGCAGGCAGGTCAATCCTGGCCAGCGCTTCTGCAATCGCCGCGTCATCGGAGGGCCGCACCAGGCGCGCCAGCTCGCGGCCATCGCGCAAAAACACCAGGGTCGGCCAGAGCTTGATACCGAAAGAACGGCCCAGCCGCCGCCCGCTGCCGTCCTCGACCTTGATGTGGCGCACCGCCGGGTGGGCTGCAAACGCCGATGCGATCAGCGGCTGGGCGGCGCGGCAAAACGAGCACCAGCCCGTGCCGAACTCCAGCACCACCGGGCCGGGCAAGGCATCGACCTGCGCGCGCCCGGGTTCAGGATGAGTGAAGCTGTCGGTGAAACCCATGGTGTGTCCGGTCATGGTGTGCCGGGAAAGTGCGGTGAAACATCCGGCAGTGCCTCATCCCAGTGCTGCAGCATGGTCGGCTTGTCGCCGCCAAAGCGGCCCAGCAGCTCGGCTGGGTTGACCGTCAACCGGCCTTTCTTGAATTTCATCTTCACAAAAACCTCGGCGTGAAGTGTCGTCCCCACCCTGAACACATGGTGGAAATAAGCGCATTTTTCGTCTGCAAAAACCACCTGCGAGGCCACCGCCACGCGATTGAAGATCCGCACCGGCCTGGCAAAACGCAGCAGCTGGGAGGCGTTCACAAAACTGTAGCCCTTGCGCAGCATGTGCCCCAGCAGCCCGGTCCTGACCACATAGTCCAGCTGGGCCGCTTCGGCCATCTGCAGGTAGCGGTCGCTCTTGAGCGTGGCCACGCCGGTGTCCAGCGGGCCGACCATAAAAAACACCCGCGTCTGCGATTGCGGCTCCAGGCTGCCATAGCGCCACAAGGCCAGCATCAGCGTCAGGAGGTTTCTCAGCAGTCCCGCCATGGTGCGCCTGGGCAGCGTGCTACCGGCTCAATAAGTGCCGGGATAGGCGCCGCCATCAGCCAGCACGTTCTGGCCGGTGATGTAGGCGGCCTGGGTGCTGCACAAAAATGCGCAAATCGCCCCAAACTCCTCGGGCGTGCCGAATCGCCCCGCCGGGATGGTCTTGCGCCGCGTGTCCATCACCGCCTCCATCGGCTGGCCGGTTTTGGTGGCCGCGCCCTGCATGGTGCCGCGCAGGCGGTCGGTGTCGAAAGCGCCGGGCAGCAGATTGTTGATGGTCACGCCGCTGGCGGCAAGTTTGGTGCGCGCGACACCGGCAACAAAACCGGTCAGGCCGCTGCGCGCGCCATTGGACAGGCCGAGGATGTCGATGGGCGCCTTGACCGCGCTGGAGGTGATATTGACAATGCGGCCAAAACCGCGTTCTGCCATGCCGTCCACCGTGGCCTTGATCAGCTCGATCGGCGTCAGCATGTTGGCGTCCACTGCCTTGATCCACGCATCGCGGTCCCAGCTACGGAAGTCACCCGGCGGCGGGCCGCCTGCGTTGGTGACCACGATGTCGAAGTCTTTGCGCACGGCAAACACCGCGGCACGGCCTTCCGTGGTGGTGATATCCGCAGCGATAAATTGCACGCCAGCCCCCGCCGGTCGGGCCCGGTCTGCTATCAATTTAGCAGCTGCCGCTTCCAGCACCTCGGCGCCGCGGGCGACGATGAGCACATTCACGCCTTCGCGCACCAGTGCCTGGGCACACCCCAGACCCAGGCCCTTGCTCGCCCCGCACACCAGCGCCCATTTGCCTGCAATACCCAAATCCATAATAATTCCTGCTTCGTTTTCGTGAAAGGGACCGGCCATGATACTGAGTAAATTCAACCGTCTGCGCGCGCTGGTCTCTTGCATGGTGCTGCTGGGCGGCGGTCTCGCCCAGGCGCAAAACGAGGCGCTGCATGTCAAGCGCCCCGCCGAGTTGCGGGAAGCCCCCGGCGAGAATTCGCGCAGCCTGGCCCCCCTGGCCGCCCGTACACCGGTCACGCGGTCGGGCGCGCGGCAAGGCGCCTGGATCCAGGTGCGTACCGCCGAGGGCGCCTCGGGCTGGGTGCACATGTTCGATGTTGGCGCCGCCGGCACCGCCGCGCCGGCCGGCGCAGGCACCAATGCCCTGCGTGGCTTGACCAGTTTTTTCAACAAGGGCAGCGCACAGGGCGGCACCATCACCGCAACGTCCACCGTGGGCATACGCGGACTGGGCGCCGAGGACCTCGCACGGGCCCAGCCGAACCCGGCTGCCGTCACGCAGGCCGAAGGCTTGCGACAGGATGCCGACCAGGCCAGGCAGTTTGCGGCCGCCGCAGCGCTCAGCAGCCGGTCGGTGGAGCCCTTGCCCGCGCCCGCGCCGGTTCAGGCAGCGCCCGCGGGCGGGTTCATCAACAACAATAACTGAGGAGCCGTGCCATGACCCCGCAATCCCCCGGCATTCACACCCGACGGCTGACATGGCTGGCACTGGCGGCGCTGGCCGCCGGCCTGGCCTGGGCCCCGGCGCACGGCCAGGACGGCGCCAAGGCGCTGAACCTGCTCGGCTCTTTCCTGCGCCAGGCGGCCCCGGCCGAGGCGCCGGCGCAGCCCCAGCAGCCCGCCGCCCCCGGCGGCATGCTGGGCAACCTGCTGGGCGCCGGGCTGGCGCCATCGGGAGGCAACCGGGCCGCCAGCGCAGGCAACCTGATCGGGCTGCTGTCGCAGTCGCTGGAGCAGATTGACGAGCCCAAGGAAATCGAGATCGGTCGCCAGCTGGCGGCGGTGCTGCTGGGCAGCAAGCCGCTGCATCCCGACATGGCGCTGCAGCGTTATGTGAACCAGCTGGGCCGCTGGATCAGCCTGCAATCCGCGCGACCGCAATTGCCCTGGACATTTGCCGTGCTTGATGATCCCGGCTTCAACGCGTTTGCCGCGCCTGGCGGTTATGTATTTGTCACCAAGGGCCTGGTGGACCAGGTGGCCGGCGAAGCCGAGCTGGCCGGCATCCTGGCGCATGAAATCAACCATGTCACCGGCAAGCACCATTTGCAGGCCATGGCCAAGTCGGCGCGCGCAGGACTGTTGACCCAGGTTATCGGCTCGCAGGTCAGGGGTGAACTGGCCGGCGCGGTGTCGGCCCAGTTTCTGAGCCTGGGGCGCGACCTGTACTCGCGCGGCCTCGACCAGAGCGACGAATTCGAGGCCGACCGCAACGGCGTGGCGCTGGCCGCGCGCGCCGGCTTCGACCCCTACGGCCTGGTCGCGGTCTTGCAGCAGCTGCGGACCGCCGCACCGGACAACCCGCTGTTCGCCCTGTCCCTGAGCACGCACCCGCCCGCGCAGCAAAGGCTGGACCTGCTGGAGCAGGCGATGGGCAACCGCATGGACAACCTGGCCGGCCAGCCCGCGGTCACGGTCACGCAGCGCATGGAAGGCCTGGAGGCCGCACGCACGGCCAGCCGTGCCGATGCGCCGGCGGCCAGCGTGCCAGCTGGGCGGCGGGTGCCGGTGAAGAAATAGAACGCTTGCCTCACGTTCGACTGAGGGCGGCCTGCGGTCCGCACTTGACAGCAGGACTTGACTCCCCACTCCCACCCCTAACCCCTCCCTCGCCCCGCTGGGCGATGGAGGGGGACCTCATGTGGCCGCGTGCGCTGCGCTCGCGTGCAAACATGACAGTCTGTTGGGATTCCCGCGGAAGAAGCGCTGCGCGCTTCTTCCGCTCCGGATTCTTTTCCCCGCATTGGTTGTCCCCACCCGTCGGGCTGGGCCGAGGAGCGCAGCCAAAAATGGATCAGGGCGAGCGATTGTCTGAGACGGGAGAGTGCTAGCTCGACCCCATTTTTGGCGAGCACCGCAGGTTGCCCGTAGCGAAGCGCAGGGTCCCAGACCATCGGGTCGCCTTTCTTTTCCTTAGGTGTGGTGTTCGCCTAACTTCGCTTTGCGAAGTGAGCGAACCCCGCGCGTACAACGCGCCTTTGGCGAGCAAAGAAAACCCGCTTGGCGGGTTTCACCAAAAGTAAGTCGCCCGCCGGGGCGAGACCCGGCTTGCCGGCCTACTGCTGGGCAGGGGTGACACAAGGGAAATTCACCAACTGCTATCAATGAAATAGCAAACCAGCTAGAGAGGGCGGGGGCTACAGTCTTAAAAGACCAGAATTTCCAATGACAACCCCTGGGCCCACCGAAAACCGGCGCTTGTCAGGCGTCTTCACCGTAGTCGTGGTCAGGATGATTGACCGCATCGAGTTTCCAGTAACCGCGTCCCACGATACGGCTGCGCTCCACGCCGAGTTCGCTGATCAGGAGCTGTCGGATGCGGCGCATCGCTGCGGCTTCACAGGCCAGGTAAATGCGTGTGTCGGCCGCAATGGCTTCGCCTTCACGCAGCGCCTTTTCAAGAGGCAGGCCAGCGTCGCGGTGGTTGGTGCCGCGGGGCAGCCAGCGCACGTCGAGCGCGGCGGCGCTGTGCAGCGCGCGTTGCTCGGCCTGACTGATCACTTCAAGCAACACACTGGCCTGGGCGCCGGCGGGCAGGGCGGCGAGTATGGTTTCCACCGCCGGCAGCGCGCTGTCATCGGCAATCAGCAGGTGCCGGGTGGCGGCCTCATCCACGGTGTAGCCGGGGCCGGGGCCCATCAAAAACAGCACCTGGCCGGGGCTGGCCTGCGCCGCCCAGGTCGAGGCCGGGCCTTCGCCGTGCAGCACAAAATCCACATCCACCTCCAGCGTGTCGGGCCGCACAGCCAGTGGCGTGTAGGTGCGCATGGACACGGCGCGCGGGCCGTCGGGCAGGGGGCGCACGGGCTCGGTTTGTCCGGGCTCGGGGAAGATCAGCTTGATGTAGCTGGCCGGGCCGGCAGGCGCGAAGCCTTCGAGTTCCGCGCCCGTCAGCGTGATGCGCCGCATGGCCGGGCTCAGCACCTGCACGCGGCTGACAGACACGTGGCGCGGCGGACGGCGTTTGCGCGGCGTTGCCGGGGCGTCTGCGGCGGGAGGTGGGGTTTGGGCAGATGGGGTCAAGAGGAAGTCCTTCGCAAGAGTGGGCGGTGTCGCGGCAGGGAAGACCGCGCCAATGAGAACGATTGTCATCCAGAACCTCCGGGGCATCGGCCAGTAGGGCTATGCAGCGCAGGCCGCTTCATGGGTCGGCTGGGCGGGCGCACGCGCCGGGTGAAGTAAAGTGTCATTTCCCGGGGCAGGCGCTTCCAGGCGCAAGCGCCGCCTCTTCCCTCGCGACCGACGTACCCTGATTCCCCATGACCATTTTCGGAACCCCCCTGTCCCCCCACGCAACCAAAGTGATGCTGCTCGGCTCCGGCGAGCTCGGCAAGGAGGTGCTGATGGCGCTGCAGCGGCTGGGGGTGGAAACCACCGCCACCGACCGTTACGACAACGCGCCTGGCCAGCAGGTCGCCCACCATGCGCGCACCATCACCATGAGTGATCCGGCCCAGCTCAAGGCGCTCATTGAAAAGGACAGGCCGCACCTGGTGGTTCCCGAGATCGAGGCCATTGCGACCCCCATGCTGGAAGAGCTGGAAGCAGCCGGCGTGGTGCGCGTGGTGCCCACGGCGCGCGCCGCGCGCCTGACCATGGACCGCGAGGGCATTCGCCGGCTGGCCGCGGAAACCCTGGGCCTGCCGACCAGCCCCTATGTGTTTTGCGATTCGCTGGCTGAACTCCAGTCAGCGATCGATTCGAAGATCGGTTACCCCTGCGTGGTCAAGCCGGTGATGAGTTCGTCCGGCAAGGGCCAGAGCAAGATCAGCGGCCCGGCCGATGTGCAGGCCGCCTGGGACCACGCCATGGCCGGCGGCCGCGTCAGCCACGGCCGGGTGATTGTTGAAGGGTTCATAGACTTCGATTACGAAATCACCCAACTCACCGTGCGCGCCCTGGGCGCTGACGGGCAGATCGAGACGCATTTCTGCGAGCCCATCGGCCATGTGCAGGTCAGTGGCGACTACGTGGAAAGCTGGCAACCGCAGCCCATGGCCGCCGCCGCGCTGAAGAAAAGCCGCGAGATCTGCAAAGCCGTGACCGACAACCTCGGCATCGGGCATGACGGCAAGCCCTCCGGTCTGGGCCTGTTCGGGGTCGAACTTTTCGTCAAGGGCGACGAGGTCTGGTTCAGCGAGGTCAGCCCGCGCCCGCACGACACCGGCATGGTGACGATGTGCACCCAGTGGCAAAACGAGTTCGAGCTGCACGCGCGCGCCATCCTGGGGCTGCCGGTCAACACCGCCCTCAAGAGCCCGGGCGCCAGTGCGGTGATCTACGGCGGTGTGGATGCCCAGGGCATCGTGTTCGAAGGCGTGGCCGAGGCCCTGCGCGTGCCCAACAGCGACATCCGGCTTTTTGGAAAACCTGAAAGCTTCACCAAGCGCCGCATGGGCGTGGCGCTGGCTTTCGATGCCGATGTGCAGACCGCGCGCGACAACGCCAAGCTGGCGGCGTCGCGTGTCAAGCCGCGAAGGGCCTGACGAGGGGCCCATGCAGTTTCCTGAACTCCTGACACTGCTCAGCTGGGCAGACGACTCCTCGCTGCGCATCGTGCTGGTCGCGGCGGTGGCTGTGGCCCTGGCCCTGCTGGTGCACGGCATCGGCTCGGCGCTGGTGCTGCGCCTGACCCGTTTCATGCCGGTCGCGTCGGTGGTCGCGCAGCAATCCCGCGCGCCCGCGCAGTTGCTGTTGCCACTGGTTGCCTTGCAGGCGGTCTGGCAGGGCGCGCCGGACGACTTCGCCCTGATCTCTGGCGTGCGCCATGCCAATGCGCTGCTGCTGTTGCTGGCCCTGACCTGGCTGGGCCTGCGCGCCATCCGCGGCGTGGCCCAGGGTGTTATCGACCGGCACCCGGTCGATGTCGAGGACAACTTGCACGCGCGCCGCATCCACACCCAGACGCGCATGCTGGCGCGCACGGCCATGTTCATTGTGCTGCTGGCGGGGCTGGCGCTGATGCTCATGACGTTTCCGGGCGCGCGCCAGTTCGGCGCGAGCCTGCTGGCTTCGGCGGGGGTTGTCGGCCTGGTGGCCGGCATCGCGGCGCGTCCCATTTTCAGCAACCTCATCGCCGGCCTGCAGATTGCGCTGGCGCAGCCGATCCGGCTGGACGATGTGCTGGTCGTGGAGGGTGAGTGGGGCCGGGTCGAGGAAATAACCGGCACCTACGTCGTGCTCAAGATCTGGGACGAACGCCGGCTCATCATCCCGCTGCAGTGGTTCATCGAACACCCCTTCCAGAACTGGACCCGCAACAGCGCCAGCATCATCGGCACCGTGTTTCTGTGGGTGGACTACCGCATGCCGCTGGAGCCCCTGCGCGCCGAAGCCCAGCGCGCCTGCGAAGCCTCGCCTGACTGGGACAAGCGCCTGTGCAAACTGCAGGTGACTGAGGCCGGCGAAAGCGCGATCCAGCTGCGGCTGCTGCTGACGTCCACCAGCTCGGGCCGCAACTGGGACCTGCGCTGCAGTGTGCGCGAAGCCCTGGTGGACTTCATGCAGCGCACCTACCCGCAGTACCTGCCGGTGACACGCGCCGAACTGGCCTCGCCCCCGTCCGGCAGCCCGCCCGCCATGCGATGATGGTGGGGCATCACAAAACGTGATGTTCAAGCCCACACAAGCCCACTCAAGCCCCAAAGAGGAGTTGCATGGAACTGCGCCAACTGCGTTACCTGGTCCGGGTGGTCGAGCTCGGCAGCATCAGCCGCGCGGCGCTGGACCTGGACCTGGTGCAGTCGGCCCTGAGCCAGCAGATCAGCCGCCTGGAAAGCGAGTTGTCCACCCGCCTGCTGCAGCGTAGCCCCAAGGGCGTGACGCCTACGGAGGCGGGGCTGGCCTTTTTTCGGGAAGCGCAGCTGGTGTTGCGCCATGCGGAGCAGGCGGCGCGCGCGGCCCAGCAGTCGCGGCTGTCGGGAAGTGTCAGCGTGGGCATGGCGCCCACCACCGCAGCCGTGCTGGGCCTGCCCCTGATACGCGCGATGCGCGAACGTTATCCCGACGTGCGACTGCACATGGTCGAGAGCCTGTCGGGACACCTGACAGGCATGCTCAATGCGCGCCAGCTGGACCTGGCCATGCTGTTCGACCCCCGCGCCGGGCGCCGCTGGAGCGTGGTGCCGCTGCTGGAGGAAAAGCTCTTTTTGATCCAGTCGCGCCGGACCCGGGCCGGCAAGCCCCTCGCACGGATCAGCCTGTCGCAGCTTGGCGAGCTGCCGCTGATCTTGCCCACCGGCGTCCACGGTTTGCGCAGCACCCTGGAAAACGCGTTTGCCCGCGCCAAGTACAAACCCACGCTGGTGGCTGAAATCGACTCGCTGGCCATGCTGATGGACGCCGTCGACGGCGGCCTCGGCTGCACGCTGCAGCCCTGGGCCGCGGTCAGCCGTTTCGGCGATGCGCAGGAGCGCTTTCACCTGACCGAGATCACCGATACGCTCGCACGCCGCGTGAACTCGCTGTGCAGCCTGTCGGATGACGAACTGTCCCCCGCGGGCCTGGCCGCGCGGGTGGTGCTGACCGATTGCGCCACCGAGGCCGTGCGCTCCGGCCAGTGGGTGGGCGCACGTTTGCTGAGCCCCTGAGTCCGGTCCGGTGCCCGGCCACGGGCTCACAGTTGTTCGCGCAAGACAGCCACTTTTGTTCCCGTCCGATACGCGGTATGGTTGGACGTGTGACTTGTGTGCACCCGCAGGTATGCGGCGTTCCGGCCACGCCCGGGCGCGCAAACAGCCAGAAACATAAAAGGAGACTCCGCCATGACAACTGCCATTTCCCGCCGTGTGCTGATCCAGGCCGCCAGCCTCGGCGCCTGCACCCTGGCGATGCCCGCTGTGCGGGCCCAATCCGCCTGGCCCTCCAAGGCCGTTCGTTTTGTGGTGCCGTTTGCGCCGGGCGGCACTTCTGAAATCGTCGCGCGATCGGTCGCGGCCGAGCTCAGCAAGCAGCTGGGTCAAAGTGTGTATGTCGAGAACAAGCCAGGTGGGGCCGGCACGGTCGCCATGCAGGATGTTGCCAAGGCGGCGCCGGATGGCCACACCATCATTCTTGGCCATGTGGGCACCCTGGCGGTCAATCCCTACATGCTGAAAAACCAGCCCTACGACGTGAACAGGGACTTCATCCCCGTCACGCTGCTGGCCAAGGTGCCCAATGTGTTTGTGATCCATCCCGACGTGCCGGCCAAAACTTTCCAGGAGTTTGTGGCGTACGCCAAAAAGAATCCCGGCCAGCTCAACTACGGTTCGGCCGGCAATGCCAGCGCCGGCCACCTGGCGATGGAGTACCTCAAGCTGGTGACCGGCATGTTCATCACCCACATCCCTTACCGCGGCACCGGACCGCAACTGACGGATTTGCTGGCGGGCCGCACCCAGGCATCGTCGGCCGGCATGCCGGCGCTGGGCGCGCATATCCGCAGCGGCAAGCTGCGCGCGATTGCCGTCGGTACGCAGCAGCGCATCAGCCAGCTGCCCGATGTGCCCACCGTGGCCGAGATGGGTTTCAAGGACTTCGAGACCTCGCAGTGGTACGGCATCCTGGCGCCGGCAGGCACACCGCCGGAGATCGTCAAGCGCATGCAGGAGGAGTCGCTGAAGGCCCTGAAGTCCTCGGCCGTGACCGAACGGTTTGCCGCGGACAACGCGGTGGGTGGCGGCGGCCCGTCCGCGGAGTTCGCGTCTTTCATCGCGCGCGAACAGAAAATCTGGAGCGACATCGTCAAGCGGGCCAACATCAAGGCGGATTGACCGGGCCGCGTGTCGGCTGGCAATTAACCAGCCTGCAGCCTTCCCGCGCAAGCTACACATCCGGTGGCCGAGCGCCTGTCTCGTCGGGTCCGTACCGTTGCGATGTGGCCGGCCGCAGCGCGGTCTGATCTTTTGCGGCGCAGACCATCACGATTTGTGATGCCCCTATGCCATGCACCCCCTCCCGGCTCGCCGCGGTACCCCGTACAGTCCTGCCAGCGCCCACGCAGTGCGCTGGCGGTTTGTTCATGATCCATGCACCCCGTGTGCATGTCCCGAAACAGCGCAGTCTGTACCGCTGATGGAGATGTTTCGAAATGCTTGATGTTCTGGTGGTTGGCGGTGGCAACGCGGCGCTTTGTGCTGCGCTGATGGCGCGTGAGGCCGGCGCGTCGGTGTTGTTGCTGGAATCGGCGCCGCCCGAGTGGCGCGGCGGCAACTCCCAGCACACCCGCAACCTGCGCTGCATGCACGATGCGCCGCAGGATGTGCTGATCGAGGCCTACCCGGAAGAGGAGTACTGGCAGGACCTGCTGAAGGTCACTGGTGGCCTGACCAACGAGCACCTGGCCCGCCTGACCATTCGCGCCTCGTCCGAATGCCGCGACTGGATGCGCAGCCACGGCGTGCATTTCCAGCCGCCGCTGTCCGGCGCGCTGCATGTGGCGCGCACCAACGCTTTTTTCATGGGTGGCGGCAAGGCCCTGGTCAACGCCTATTACCGCAGTGCAGAAAAATTAGGCGTGCAGATTCGCTACAACACGACGGTGGACCGCCTGGACATCCGGGACGGACGCTTCGTGGCCGCTTATGCCGGGCAGGAACGCATCGAGGCGAAAAGCTGCGTGCTGGCGGCCGGTGGTTTCGAGTCCAACCGCGAGTGGCTGCGCGAAGCCTGGGGCCAGAATGCCGACGGCGAATGGCCGGCCGACAACTTCCTGATTCGCGGCACGGCCTTCAACAAGGGCGTGCTGCTCAGGCACCTGCTGGAAGAACACCGCGCCGACAGCATCGGTGACGCGACGCAGGCCCACATGGTGGCCATCGATGCGCGCGCGCCGCTGTACGACGGCGGCATCTGCACCCGCATCGACTGTGTGTCGCTGGGCGTGGTGGTCAACAAAAACGCGCAGCGGTTTTACGACGAGGGCGAGGATTTCTGGCCCAAGCGTTATGCCATCTGGGGCCGGCTGGTGGCGCAGCAGCCCGGCCAGACGGCTTATTCCATCATCGACGCCAAAGCCGTCGGGCGTTTCATGCCGCCGGTGTTTCCCGGCGTGCAGGCCGACAGCCTGCCCGAGCTGGCCCGCAAGCTCGGCCTGGACGAGTTCACTTTCATGCAAACCCTCGACAACTACAACGCGGCCTGCCGCATCGGCACCTTCGACCACACTGCGCTGGACGATTGCCATACGGAAGGCGTGCTTCCGGCCAAGACCCACTGGGCGCGACCGCTGGACACCGCGCCCTTCTACGGCTACGCCCTCAAGCCCGGCATCACCTTCACCTACCTCGGGCTCAAGGCCAACGACCGGGCCGCCGTGCATTTTGGCGGCCAACCCAGCGACAACCTGTTTGTCGCCGGCGAAATGATGGCCGGCAACGTGCTCGGCAAGGGCTACACGGCCGGCGTCGGCATGTCGATTGGCACGGCGTTTGGCCGCATTGCCGGTACCCAGGCCGCGCTGGCCGCCATCAAATCCGGAGCCGACCTTGCAGCAGCTTGAAGCCCTGACGCGCGACGCCCGTGCACTGGCCCTCGGCGAATTGCCGCTCACGCCTTATGAATCGGAGGTTGGCCGGCAGTTGCAGATCTGCAATGCCTGCCGTTACTGCGAAGGGTTTTGCGCCGTCTTCCCGGCCATGACGCGGCGGCTGGAGTTCGGCAAGGCCGACATCCATTACCTGGCCAACCTGTGCCACAACTGCGGCGCCTGCCTGCATGCCTGCCAGTACGCGCCGCCGCACGCGTTCGCGGTCAATGTGCCGCAGGCCATGGCCCAGGTGCGCGGCCAGACCTATGCCGACTACGCCTGGCCTCCCGCGCTGGGCGTGCTCTACAAGCGCAATGGACTGGCTGTGGCGCTGGCGCTGGCGGCAGGCCTGGCGCTATTCCTGGTGCTGGCCGTGGGGCTCAACGGCACGCTGTTCCATGCGCCGCTGGCCGGCAACTTTTACGCCATTTTTCCGCACAAGCTGCTGGTGCTGATGTTTGCGCCCATTTTCCTGTTCGCCACGCTGGCCCTGACCCTGGGGGTGCGCAGGTTCTGGCGCGACGTGTCGCCCGGTCAGGCGACAGGCGCCGCGGTGGGCGAGGCGGGCCTGGACGTGTTGCGCCTGAACTACCTGGACGGCGGGCATGGCGAGGGCTGCAACGAAAGCGACGATGCCTTCACCTTGTGGCGCAGGCGATTTCACCACTTCACGTTTTATGGCTTCATGCTGTGTTTTGCCGCGACCTGCGTGGCCACGCTGTACCACTACCTGCTCGGCCTGCAGGCGCCCTACGCGCTGACCAGCCTGCCGGTGCTGCTGGGCACGGTGGGCGGCATTGGCCTGCTGGTCGGTCCGGCCGGCCTGTTCTGGCTCAACCTGAAGCGCCATGCGATGCACGGTGATGCCGCGCAGCGGCCGATGGACCGCGGTTTCATTGCGCTGCTGTTTTTCACCAGCCTCACGGGACTGGCCCTGCTGGCCTGGCGCGACACCGGCGCCATGGCCCTGTTGCTGGCCATCCACCTGGGGGTGGTGATGGCCCTGTTCCTCACCCTGCCTTACGGGAAGTTTGCCCACGGCATCTTCCGCAGCGCGGCCTTGCTCAAGTGGGCCATTGAAAAGCGGCTGCCCGGCACCTTGAAGCTGGGCGACGACTGAGGCCCGAACCGTTCTGGAGACATCATGAAAAACGACGGCACCCTGAAAATTGAATCCATGAAGGACCGCTGCCCGCCCGCCGAGTGGCAGGCCCGCGTGGACCTGGCCGCCTGTTACCGGCTGGTCGAGATGTACGGCATGGCCGACATGATTGCCAACCACATTTCCTCCCACGTGCCGGGCGAGAAGGGCGCCTTCCTCATCAACCCCTACGGAATGATGTACGAGGAAATCACCGCCTCCAGCCTGATCAAGGTCAATCTCGCCGGCGACATCCTGTCCAAACCCGATTTCGGCGACCTCAACTACGGCATCAACAAGGCCGGTTATGTGATCCACAGCGCGGTGCATGAAGCGCGGCCCGACGTGGGTTGCATCATCCACACCCACAGCTGGGCGTCGATGGCGATTTCCTCGCTGGACTGCGGGCTGCTGCCCATCACGCAGACCGCCATGCGTTTTCTCAAGATCGGCTACCACGATTACCAGGGCGTGGTGCTCGACGAGAAGGAGCAGGCGTCGCTGCTGCAGGACCTCGGCCAGGGCGAGGCCCTGATCCTGCGCAACCACGGCGCGCTGGTGGTCGGCCGTACGGTGGGCGAAGCCTTCAACTGGACGCACCGGCTGGAGCTGGCCTGCCGTTCGCAGATCGGCGCCATGTCCTGCAATTCGCCGCTGCGGCCGGTGCCCGCCGAAGTGCTGGAAGAAACCTGGAACAACTACCAGCCCGGCACCCGCCGACCCTATGGGCTGATGGAGTGGCCAGCGCTGCTGCGCAAGCTGGACCGCCTGGATCCTGGCTACAAGGAATGATTTGCGTAAGACCTGAAACAGCTGAAAGACGGCTTGATAACAACCAAGGAGACACCATGAACGGACACAACACACCATCGAACAGCAACAGCGGAGCGGATCGCCGGCGCTGGATGGCCGCGGCAACGGGCCTGCTGGCCGGCCTGCTGCCGGGCGCCCGGGCGCTGGCGCAAAGCGCGCCTTACCCGAACAAGCCGGTGCGCATCGTCGTCGCCTTCACGGCTGGCGGCACCACGGATATCCTGGCCCGCGCGGTGAGCCAGAAGCTGACGGAGCGCTGGAAGCAGCCTTTTGTCATCGACAACAAACCCGGCGCAGGCGGCAACATCGGCACCGAGCAGGTGGTCCGGGCCGCGCCCGACGGCTACACCCTGATCGTCAA
>Ga0307516_10003467_pt1 | contig 20213 bp, 17 predicted proteins | sample 19_EM_MG_FD_203310 | JGI IMG/M metagenome (GOLD analysis project Ga0307516, IMG submission 203310) | Populus trichocarpa ectomycorrhiza microbial communities from riparian zone in the Pacific Northwest, United States - 19_EM | ecosystem: Host-associated > Plants > Roots > Unclassified | place...
ATCGCGCGCGACGATCAAGGCATCTATCTCGCCGGCGTCGACGATGCGCATTTCTACCGGATGGACAATATCGAGAAGGCGTCGCTTGAGATCCCTGAAGGCGCGTTCTCGATCCTGCTGTCGCATACCCCGGAGATCTACCGTCAGGCGGCGCATGCGGATTTCGCGCTGATGCTGAGCGGACATACCCATGGCGGCCAGCTCTGCTTGCCGGGATCGATTCCCATCACGCTGGAATCGGTGCTGCCGCGACGGATGGGGGCAGGGGCCTGGCACCATAACGACATGTCCGGCTACACCTCGGTCGGCGCCGGATCGAGCGTCGTTCCCGTGCGCCTCAACTGTCCGCCTGAAATCACGTTGCATCGGCTGCGCCGCGGCTAGAATGTTCAGAAAAGAATGAGGTCCGAGACCCTCATGGTGAGGAACTCGCATAGCGAGCGTCTCGAACCATGAGGCCGTCGATGCGCAGGGCCGCGTCTGCGCCGTGTTCAAGCTAATACGGCTCGTCGCGCATGTGGACCTGAAACAGGAACCGCGACAGCAGGAGTTCGCCGACCAGGAAGATCGCGACGCCGGCTGCGATATCGATCGCCGTTAACGCCAGCGCGGTGCGGGCTGCCAGCATCGGCAGCAGCGATTCCGGGACTTGGTCGAGGCCGAGCGCCTGGCTGCTGGGCTTGAAGTCGAGCCGGCGCTTGACGAAGCTGGAGATGAGATCGCCGGCCATGGCAGCCGCAGCTACGATCGCGCCGGTCGCGAGGTCGAGACCGATCAGCGGCGCGCCGGCGGCGGTGGCAACAATCGCGGCCACGATGCAGCGAACGGTCTTGGATTTGCCCAACACCGGGCGCCCGTCAAAAAATGCGAGGCCGCCATCGAGCGGGACGCTGAAGCGATCGCCGAACATCTTCTTGGCGACGACCGGCGCGCCATTGGCCAGGGTCAACAACACCAGGAGTTGCAGCAGAGCCGGAAAATGCATCTACGCCGCCACTTCCGCATGGCGCGCCACCAACGCGTCCCTGCGCGTCGCGACCCGCGCCGTGATGCATTGTGGCGAAATGGCAACACTCAGGTTCAAAGTGTGGCTCTCCGGTGCCTTGGCCTGATCTGGCCACGGAATTGCCCAGATTGGAGATGGGCATGGCGATCTGCCAGTCTGGGTTGCAACACAGGTGCGAGTTGCACGCAGCGGGTGGGGAGTAGCACGCAGGGCGTACCCGTTGGGTCGGGAGTACAGTTTGGGGTGCAACATGTCTTCCATTGGTGGCACAGCGTCAAACGGCGATCTTCAATCAAGCCGCGTTAAATCAGGTCGTATTCGTCTCGACGCGCCGTGGGTCTCGGCCGTCACTGTTCGGAACACAATTCGGCTGTTGGCCGTCGCGCTCGCGGCAGCTTCGCTTGCAGCCTGCGCCCGGTCCTCCGTCGTTGCCAGACACTCCGATTCTGTTGTCGCCAGTCGACCGGCGCCGCTGCAACACGAGCGGCCGGCATCTGTGGTGATGAGAAGGCCGGTAACCGTCACCAGCACATCTGCTCCGTTCGTGCCGCCCAGGACGACGGCCGGCATGCCGGTTGCCTCGCAGGGCTTGGCCAGCTTCTACACCGAGGGAACGCGGACCGCGAATGGCGAGAGGTTCAATACATACGAATTGACGGCCGCCCATCCGACCCTGCCCTTCGGCACCCGCTTGCGCGTGACCAACGTCGTGACCGGGCGGTCCGTGACAGTTCGGGTCAATGACCGCGGTCCATACGTGCCCGGACGCATTGTCGACGTGTCGTATTCCGCGGCCGAGTCGCTGGGAATGGTGGGACAGGGTATCGCAAAGGTCAAACTCGACGTCGTCCGATAGCGCGCCGAGTCACGACTGTCCAGCCAGCGCCCGTACGGCCTCGTCGACGCTGTGAAAGATACGTTCGCGCGGCAGCACATCATGGATCCCGAAGCGTTCGAAGGCGTCCTGCGCCCGCACCGATTCGAGTCGGGCGACTGCGACCGTGACGCCGGAGGCGTCGCAGGCCTTGATCAGGTCGCGCAGCGTCTGCGCGGCGGTGAAGTCGATCTCCGGAATGCCGCTCGCTTCCAGCACCAACAGCTTCGGCGCCGGGCGCGAGGTCCGCAGGATATGCCGCACATCGCTGCGGAAGGTCGCGGCATTGAGGAAGATGAGCGGCGCCTGGAACGCGACCACGGTGACGTTGGGCACGCGTTCGCCCGCCACATGCGGGCTCGTCGGCCACCAGATCGTGGTGCCCGGCACGCGGTCGAATTGCACCAGGCGGGTCTGGGTAATGCTCCAGATGCCGTGCAGCAGCGACAGCGTGATGCCGAGACCGACGCCCTGCTCGATCGGCAGCACGATGATGGCCGCGGCCGTGGCCACGATCAGCATGAACTCGCCGAACGAGGCCTGATAGATGTTGACGATCTGGCGGAAGCGGATGATCCGCAGCGCCACGAACAGCAGCACGCCGCCGAGCGCGGCCTCCGGCACGTGGCGCAGCAGCGCGGCGCCAAAGGCGAGCAGCGCCAGCACGAGTCCCGCTGCGAACAGGCCCGCGACTTGCGACCGTCCCCCGGTCTCCGCCACGATGCCGGTGCGTGGCGGACTGGCGTTGACCGGAAACGCGCCGAACAGGCCGGCGAGCACGCTGCCCGCGCCGGCGCCGAGAAAGTCGCGATCGACATCGGCGGGCCGATCAGGGTCGGAGAGAAACGAGCGCGTGGTGGCCGCGGTCTGCACCATCACGACGATGGTGATCAGCAGGCTTAGCGGCACCAGCCGCGCCCAGCGCTCGAGGGAAATGTCCGGCAATGACGGCACCGGCAGCGACGCGGGAACCAAGCCCACGACATGGACGCCCCTGTGCTCGAGATCGGCCGTTATCACGGCCAGCGTCGCTGCGATCAGTCCGATCAGCGCGCCGGGAATCTTGGCGCTGATCGCCTCCGACAGGGCGACCACGGCCAGCACGCCGAAGCCGATCATGAGCGTGAAGATGTTGGCGTCGCCAAGATGTTGCGCGAGGATCGCGATGCGCGCCAACATTGGCCCGCTTGGCGGGGGCAGCCCGAGCACGCCGGGCAACTGCGACACCAGGATGTGTACGGAGATGCCGGCGAGAAAGCCGACCGTCACCGGCGTCGACAACAGATTGGCGATGCCGCCGAGACGGAACGCGCCGCCCGCGATCAGCATCACCCCGACCATCAAGGCGAGCGCGACCGCGAGCGCCTGGTAGTCCGACGACCCGGAGGCGGCGAGCAGCGCCAGCCCGCCGGCGAAGATCGGCGTGATGGTGGAATCCGCCCCGCAGGACAGGAAGCGGTTGGCCCCGCACATGGCAAAGCCGACCGAGCCCGCGATGAAGGCGAAGAATCCGATCTGCGGCGCGAAGCCGCCAAGCCGCGCGGTCGCCATCTGTTCGGGAATGGCGATGGCCGCCAGTGTCAACCCGGCAACGATGTCGGCCGGCAGGTAAGCGCCCCGGTAGGCGCGCAGCGAGCTGAACAGCGGCCAGGGCTTGTCCGATCTGGGGGACGTCTTGGGGCTCGCCAATCCCGGACTCCTCTCATGCCATCAAGATCTGCCCTTATGACACATCAACCCTTGAAGCGAACTTTGGATTCGGGACACGAATGTTGATAACTCGTCACGCCGGCGCTAAAGCCTAAACCCGTATCGACACGGGAGCCCGCGATGAGAAGCTGTGACGTCGGCATCATCGGTCTGGGTCTCATGGGCAGCGCCGCGCTTTACGAACTGGCGCGCCGCGGCTGCGATGTGCTCGGGTTCGATCAGCTGCCAATCGGCGCAGCGCGGGGCTCGTCGCACGGCTCCTGCCGGATCTTTCGCCGCTTCAATTTCGAGAGCGAGGCCTATACCGCGCTGAGCGACCGCGCCTTTGCGGGTTGGCGGGCGCTGCAATCCGACACCGGGCAAATGCTTCTGATGCCGAGCCCCATCCTCGAGGCCGGTCCACCGGGATGTGAGCTGGTGGCGAAGTCGCGCGCGGCGGCGACGGCCGCCAAGAGTCCGCTTACAGGGCCACGGAACGGCCGAGAGGCCAATGCGGCCTTTCCCGCCTTCGCTCTGCCCGATGATTGGGACGTCGTCGTGCACGACAGCGGCGGTATCTTGCTGACTGAGGCGGCGATCCGCGCCTTTCGTGCCGGCGTGCAGGCGCGCATCATTCAGGCCGCGGCCCGGATCGAGCCGACGCCGGCCGGCATCCGCATCATCACCGCAGGCGAAGAGGTGATGGCCGCGCAGGTGATCGTGGCGGCAGGTCCATGGATTGCGGACCTCGTGCCGGGGCTGAAAGCGCACCTGACGGTGACGCGACAGGCGGTCGGCTGGTTTCGGCCGGCCCGGCCGGAGACCACGCGCTATGGCGAATGTCCGATTTTCATCCTCGAGGGTGCGCGCGGCATGGTCTACGGCTTTCCCGATTTTGAGGGCCGCGGCGTGAAGGCCGCGCAGCATGACCACGGCCCGGTCGTCGGTGCCGACGCCTGGGACCCGCCGGCAAGTGATACCGAACTGGAAACGGTCTCGGCCACGCTCGCCGAACTCATTCCCGGTGCCGCCGGTCCGCTTAACGAGCGCGACATCTGCCTCTATACCAACACGGCCAGGGCCGACGTTTTGGCCGACGACGGTAACGAGTTCATCATCGATCGGCTGCCGCCCGATCGGCGCGTTATCGTCGCGTCGCCCTGTTCCGGTCATGGCGCGAAATTCGCGACCGCTGTAGGCGCCATGCTGGCGAACATGGCGCTCGATCCGAGCGTGAGGCCGCTCGATTCGTTCAGGCTGGACCGGTTTTCGAGCTTTGCGTGACGCGGCGGACCAGCCGGTTCCATTCCGAACAAAGTTCCCTATCCACACGTAATGAGAGTGATCTTACATTTTTCACTGCATTTTCTTGCTTTGGTCACAGCCCCGCGTCGATCTGGCACACCTCGTTCGACTCGGTGACGCTTGACTGACAAGGAGTGCGAATGGATCGCGCGCCGCACCCGCAAGAGCCTTCGAGCGAGACAGGCGATAGGCCCGAGCACGAAGGCATCGATTACAAGGAGATCGCGCGCGAAGTCCTCGCGCGCATCGACCAGCGGCTTGCCGACATCGAGAGGGATCATCCGCCGCATTCTTCCGACGCGGTGTTCCACGCGCAGACGGTCAACGACATCATGGGTTCCGACCGTCAGGCTGCGTTGGCCAGGATGGCGTGGCGCGGCCTCATTGGACTGCTGCTGTCGGCGAGCCTTGTTGCCGCGATTTCCTTTCTGTGGTTTCGCAATGAGACCGCGATGCAGGGTGTCGCGCAGTCGGGGCCCCGGTCCGATCTCGGTTCGACGACGCTGGTCGAGAAGCCGGAGCCTGGTCCGCCTGCCACGGCAAAGGCGACAGCGGACGTCGCGCCCGCGCAAGCCGTGCCCTTGCTTCGAACCGCGCCGGACTATGACAAGCCGAGTCCGGCGCCTGCTCCTCCGGAACTGGCGGAGCTGTTGCGGAAGTTCGATCGCAATGTCGCAGGCCTCACGCAGGCGGTCACGGAGCTCAGGCTGGCTCGGCAGCAGGAGGCTGACCACAACGCAAAGACCGCTGAGGACATCTTGGCTAGTCTGGATCAGGTCGCCCGCGCCGTGGCCAGGACAACCATGGCCAAGACACCCGTGCAGGCGGCGCCGCCGAAGCCCCTGGCACCAACGTCGCCGGCAACGGCGCCCCGAGCCCGCAGGTCCGTCCCGATGTCCCGGCCTCCCGGTGATGCCGCCCTCGAATCGGATGGCGTGAGGTAGCGGCGGAGCCGGGAGGAGGAGCGGATCAATTTCAGGCCGTGTCCATGCTTGCTCGCGTTCGTGGTGCAATGGATGATTTCGCTGGCGCGCGCAGCGTCCACGAACGGCTGGCATGCGCCTTGGACGGTCCTGCGGACCTTCCAAGGCGTCGGTTCCATTCTGAACGGAGTTCCCCGACATCTCGCGACAAGAGCGGCCTTACACTTTCCACTGCAGCACCTTGCTTTGGTCAAAGCGCTGCGCGATCTGGCGCAAGACGCCAGAGCGTCCTATCCGGGGGCATTTGACCGGACAAGGAGCACCAATGGATCGTGCGCCGAGCTTGCAAGACATTCCGAGCGAGACAAGGAAGCCCGAGCCGGCAGGCACTGGTTTCGATTACAAGGAAATGGCGCGCGAAGTCCTCGCGCGCATCGACCAGCGGCTTGCCGACCTGGAGGCGGACACTCCGCCTGATTCTTCCGAAGAGGAGTTCGACTCGGATTCCTCCGAAGAGGAGTTCGAATCGGAGACTGCTGCCAGCATCATGAGTTCCGACGATCAAGCCGCGCTGGTCCGGCTGGCGTGGCGCGGCCTGATCGGATTGCTGCTGTCGGCGAGCCTGGTCGCCGCGATTTCCTTTCTGTGGTCTCACAGCGAGACGGCGGTGGAGAGTGTCGCACAGTTGGTGCCCCGGTTCGATCAAGGTTCAACGACGCCGGCCGAGAAGCCGGAGCCCGGTCCGCCTGCTGCAGCAACGGCGATAGCGGACGCCGCGCCTGTGCAAGCCGCGCCTCTGCCGCGGACCGCGCCGGACTATGACAAGCCGAATCCGGCGCCTGTTCCTCCGGAACTGGCAGAGCTGATGCGGAAGGTCGATCGCAATATCGCAGGGCTCGCGCAAGCGGTCACGGACCTCAGGCTCGCCCACCAGCAGGCGACCGGCGATAACGCCAAGACCGCCGAGGACATCAGGGCCAGCTTGGATCAGATGGCGCGCTCCATGACCATGGCCAGCGCGTCCGAGGCGAGGGCGTCCGCCCAGGTCATGCCGGCGAAACCCCCGGTCCAGGCCACGCAGGCGAAACCCCCAGTCCAGCTCACGCAGGCGAAACCGCCGGCCCAGGTCGCGCAGGCGAAACCGCAAGCGCCACCGCCACAGACAGCCGCGCGCCGAAACCGCAGGTACGTGCCGCCGTACCTGTCGCCCAGCGACGCCTTGGGGTTCATGAGGTAGCGGCGCAGCGGGATGCGCGAAGCGATATCAGGACTGCGTCATTCGCTCACTCGTGGTGCGATAGATGGCTTCGCTGGTTCCCGCGATGACGGTCTCGACTTCGCGTCTCCGCTGTTTGAAATTCGAATGACTTGAAGTCATTGATTCGAACGGAGTGGCAAGCGCCGCCCTTGCCCTGTTCTTTGGTTTGGCCCTAGAGTTGGGAGAGAATGCACCGTCGCGACAACGATCGCGATGCAGAAAAGAATAGATCCGGGGAGCAAGTGCCATGACAAGAGTGGCCGTCAGCCGTCGCGTGGTCCTGAAATCGTCGAACGCGGCGCTGGCTTTGCTGGCTTTCTCTCCCGCCATCATCGGCCGCGCAGAGGCCGCCTCCCTGAAACTCAAATGTTCGTCGTCGCTTCCCAACGATCCCAAGTTCGCTAATGGCCGCGTCTACTACGACAATCTGATCAAGAGCCTGAAGGTCAACGGGCTCGGCGACCAGGTCGAGGTCGCGTTCTTCCCCGACAATCAGCTGGGCCAGGAAATCGACGTCATCAACTCCGTCAAGCTCGGCGTGATCGACATGATGGTGTCGGGATCGTCGATCTCGGCCAATCTGGTTCCGCTGGTCGGAACCTTCGACCTCGGTTATCTCTTTGCGAGTTTCGAGCAGCAGACCAAGGCATTCGACGCTGGCGCTGCCAGGCCGATCGAGGATGCGCTGCAGAAGGGCGCCGGCATCCGGATCATCGCCTGGGCCTATAATTTCGGCTCGCGCAGCGTACTGGCGAAGAAGCCGGTGAAGACGCCGGAAGATCTCGCCGGCCTCAAGATCAGGACACTGCCCAATCCGGTCATCACCGAATGCCTGCGCCTGATGGGCGCCGCCGCGACGCCGCTGGCGTTCGGCGAAATCTACACCGCGCTGCAGGCCGGCGTGCTCGACGGGCTCGAACATGATCCGCCGACCATCCTTGCCAGCAAATTCTACGAGACCTCGAAACACTACGCGCTGACGCAACACAACTTCTCGCCGCTCGCGATCTATTTCAGCGACGCCACCTTCAACCGCATGGATCCGAAACTACGCGAGGGCTTTGTCGATGCCGCGCAGAAGGCGGCCGCCGACACCCGCGTCCACGGGCGCGCGGTCGAGAAAGAGGCGCTGGCGGCGCTGTCGGACAAGGGCGTCAGCATCGTCGAATGCGACAAGGAAGCGTTCCGCAAGCGCGTGCTGCCGCAGACCGACAATTTCATCAAGGCACGCCCCGAGGCGAAGCCTGTGGTGGACATGATCCGCGCCACGCAGGCCTGAGGCGCGAGATGGTGTCTGGCGCCGTGCCACGCCCGGGCGGCCGCCACGGCCTCATGGTATCGCTGCTGGCGTTGAGCGATGCCATCGCGGCGCTGCTGCTCGCCACCGACCTGCTGGTGGTCTGCGGGTCGGTGCTGCTGCGCTCCCTGTTCAACGCTCCCGTCGAATGGGCCGACGATGTCGCCCGCGGCCTGATGGTCGGCTCGAGCTTTTTCGGCGCGGCCAGCGCGCTTGCGCGCGGCGAGAATGCCGGTGTGGTCTTTTTCATCGACCGCCTGCCGGCGGGCATTCGCAGCCTCGTCGATGCCATGGGCGCGGTGCTGGTCGCCCTGGTGGCTGGTTATGTGGCCATCAACGCCATCAAGCTCGGCTGGCTGACCTCGGGACAGACCACCGGTTCCGGCCTGCCGCTGGAATTGACCTTCTATCCGATGGGCGTCGGCGCACTGTTCATGACCGCGTTTGCGATCGACCTGTTTCGCGCCCGCCCGCTTCGTGACGCGATCGCCGGCGTGGTCGCGACCGGCATCATCGCGGCACTCTATCTCGGCTGGGATCTTGTCGCGCCCGCATCGGTGCCGTCGTCGGGCATCTTGATGCTGGTGGGCTTTTTCCTGACGCTGCTCGGCGGCTTGCCGATCGGCTTTGCGCTGGCGCTGGCGGCGCTGATCTTCATCTGGGTGGAGGGCACGCTGCCCGGCGTCATCTTCGCCCAGCAGATGGCGCGCGGCATCGACAATTTCGTGCTGCTGGCGATTCCGTTTTTCATCCTCGTCGGCTACCTGATGGAAGCCAACGGCATGTCGGTTCGCTTGATCGAACTGTTGCAGCGCGCGGTCGGGCACATGCGCGGCGGCCTCAACGTCGTCATGGTGACGTCGATGGTGCTGTTCTCGGGCATTTCGGGGTCCAAGATGGCCGACGTCGCGGCGGTCGGTTCGGTCCTGATTCCGGCGGCGCGCCGCGCCCGCCAGAATCCGGGCAGCGCGGTCGCGCTGCTGGCGGCCTCCGCGGTGATGGCGGAAACCATTCCGCCCTGTATCAACCTGATCATCCTGGGCTTTGTCGCCAATCTGTCGATCGGCGGCCTGTTCGTTGCTGGCATCCTGCCGGCCGGGCTGATGGCCCTGGCGCTGATCGTCGTCTCCATCATCAGCGGCAGGACGCCCGCGGGCGTTGACGACGAACCGCCGCGAATGCCGACGTCCGGCCTGTGGAGCGGCGCCATCGCGTCGTTCGGTCTCATCTTCATGATCTTCTTCGGCTTCAAGAGCGGCTTTGCCACCGCGACCGAAATCTCGGCCTTCGCCGCCGCCTATGCCCTTGTCGTCGGAGCCGTGGTGTTTCGCGAGCTCGGCCTCAAGTCGGCCGCCGCCAGTTTCGTGCACGCTGCGACGCGATCGGGGCTGGTGCTGTTCATCGTCGCGGCCGCGCAGTCGCTCGCCTTCATCCTGACCCTGCAGCAGGTGCCGCATGCGGTCGGCGACATGATGCTGGCGCTGTCGCAGAGCAACGGCGTCTGGCTGTTCATGCTGCTGTCGATCGTGGTGCTGATTGTGATGGGCTCCGTGCTCGAAGGCGCCGCCGCGCTGATCATCTTCGGGCCGCTGCTGCTGCCGGTCGCGGTCAAGCTCGGCATCGATCCGCTGCATTTCGGCGTCGTGCTGGTGATCGCGATGGGGATCGGGCTGTTCGCGCCGCCGCTCGGGCTCGGGCTCTACGGCGCCTGCCTGATCGGCAAGGTGCCGATCGAGCAGACGGTCAAGCCGATCATGGGTTATCTCGGCCTGTTGCTGGCGTGCCTGCTGGTGATCGCCTTCGTGCCGGCGATCTCGACCGTGTTGCCGCGCGCGTTCGGCTATTGACGGAAAGGGCGCTTCTACGCAGCGGGTCGGCGGCCGCCGGCGGGTAACTCAGGATGAGGTCCGGGGAGTCTTCCTGTTCTTGCTTGCTTTCGTTCGCGTCCCCGCGGCCGCTTTCGTCTTCTTCTTCAATTTGGTCTGATTGTAATCGACAGCGGCGCGGATGAGATTTTTCAGCGCCCGTTCATTGATCTCATCACCCTCGAAAAAATCGATCGCCCGCCACACCTTGCCGTCAAGGCCTGCGTTGAAGAGCTTGTCGGGATCCTTGAGGCTCGCCCCGTGGGAAAAGGTCAGCTTCACCTTCTCCTTGTGGGCGTTGGCGACCGCGATCATTCCGTCGCGAGACCACACCGGGCTTCCCATCCACTTCCATTCCTCTGATATTTCCCGGTCGGCCTCGAGGATGGTATTGCGGATGCTGGCGAAGGTTTTGCCGCGCCAGTCCGTGAGCTTTGCGATCAGCTGGTCGATTTGGTCCGATGCAGTCATTGGATCTTTCTCACGTCCGGCGAGGCAGTCTGCGACCACTCCTTGCTATTTTCCGCGGCAACGATGGTGCGTCGGCCGAACCACATCCGGCGGAACAGGCCGTCCTTCAGCACGAACTGGTGGTAGAGCGCGGCCGCGACATGGGCCGCGATCAGAAAGGCCAGCAGCGCTGCAAGAACCGCATGGGCCCGGAACGAGGGGAACACGGCGAAACTGCTGGGCAGAGATCCGCCATTGGGCTGGAACACGCCGCTGATGAGCCACCCGGTGGTCCATCCGGTGGCGATCATCAGGAACACGATCACATACAGAGCGGAGTGCGCGATCGAGGCCAGCCGGTCGAGTCGAGGCGAACCCGTCGTGGCCGCAGCCGGACGGGCGCTCCAGATGCGGATGATGAGGCGCGGAATCATCAGGACCAGCACGAACATGCCGCCCGCCATGTGCCACACCAGGATATCGAGTTTGTTCGGATCGGTGTTCGGCATGTTCGCAAGCACGAAGAAGCCGAGGCACAGCAGGCCGATGATCACCAGCGCGAGCAACCAGTGCAGCGCGACCAGCACGGGCTGGTAGCGCGAGGCGAGGGCGCGGCTCACGACAGGCCTCCCACGACGCGTTCGAGGCTCGCGAAGAATTTCTGCCAGCCGTATTTGGCGCCCTGGTAGGCCTGCTGCTGATCGGGACGGAAGCCCGACTGCTCCATGCGCAGGTGGGTCCCGGCGCCCGCGGGGTCAGGGTCCAGGTGACGACACTCTCAAGGCCCATCGCAGCCCAGGTGTAGGACAGCGTCTTGTTCGGCTCGATGGCCATGACCTGACAGTCGACGGCGCCCCAGTCGCCGCGAAGATTGAAGCGGTGGTCCACCACCGGCTTGAAGTCGGTCTTCATCAGCCACTCCTCGATCAGGTGCGGTTGCGTCAGCGCGCGCCAGATCTTTTCCGGCGGATGAGGGATCTCGCGTTCGACAACGACGGAGCGGGCTTCGGTCGACGTTTCGTTCATTGGTCCATCCTTTTCAGCAAGTCTTCGAGGTGGTCGAACCGGTTCTGCCAGAACCCGGTCATCTGGCTGGTCCAGTCGATCAGGGGGGCCAGCGCGCCGAGCTGCGCGCTGTAATGGGTCTGGCGACCTTCGTGGCGGTCGTGCACCAGCCCGGCCTGCTTCAGGAGCTTCAGATGCTTTGAGACCGCCGGTTGCGAAATCCCGGCGCGCGCCGTCAGGGCCCCGACCGTCGTCTCTCCTTCGCGGCACAGCCGCTCGAACAGAGCCCGTCTGGTCGGATCGGCGAGCGTTCTGAAGATCACATCCCGAGCGTCTGGCATTCTAGATCGATAACCCGTTGGCTATGGATAGATGTATAACCATTGAGTTATCGGTTAGTCAAGCAGGGATGTGGAGCGGCAGAATGACCCTCGTCACCGGCACTACCGAGGATGTCGGCTACGCGGTCGTCAGGTTGGCGTCACTCGGCCACGACCTGGTGGCGATGCTCTATCCCCGACCCGCAGCCTTCTTCTCCCTCCCCCCGCGGAGCGCCAGCCACGTGCAAGGGTGGCCGGCCGAAGGCCGGTCGGGTGGGGGAGCTTCGGCAAGCGAAGGCGCACCTGATTTGCGCGCATCTCGCTCCAATGGAAGTCAGCGAAGTTACCCAAGTCGCGCGTTCGACCGAAACGAGCTCGCATGAAAAAGGCAGTTCGTAAGAGCAAAGGCGCGATTGGCTCATCCTTCGACGATTTTCCGAAGGGGACGGAATTCATGAAGCTGTCACCGCGCCGGCGATCCCGCGTGTGCTGGCGCGGCAATGCGATGAGACCAAACAGAAGTCAGTGGGGCGCATTGGTGAAGCGTAATCCGCCGCTATGACGCTGTCGGATCGCCGCTCAAACGTTCCAACTATCATCTCCGTAGCATCTTGTAATACTCAATCATTGTTCGTGGCGCTATTTCCCGACAGGGGAGGGTCTTGCGAGGTTCAGCGCCTCCAATCACGTCTTCGATCGTCAGCAGTTGCCTGCTTCTATTCCACGACAACCGACCAGAGGTGCCGCCGTAATTCATAAGCAGGTTGATGTTGTCATCCTCAGCGGACGTGACTGCTCCCTCGTAAAGTGATCCTAGCCCTCCGCGTTCGAAGATGACCTTCTTCGAGTCCACATCCATCGTGAAGTACATATGCGTCGTCTCCTCGCATTGGACGGTGATGGGGTGCCCGATTGGTTCCAGAGATCGAAAGCTCAGGATGCTCCTTGGGGGCGTGATGACGCAGGAATGCGTTAGCGTCTGGCGAAATGGGTCTTCGAGCCCGGGCCAGATCATTTCCTTCCGCTCGGCGTTAAACCTGAACGTAAACGTGTATCGAGAGGAATGAAATGAGTGTTGCGAGGAATGCAGTATGAACTCGATAGGCTTTTCGAATCGATCGCCGGAATCACTGATCTCTCCAGCAAAGAGGTTCCCATCGGTGGTCGCCGCATTTGGGGACGATGACTCAAATACGACCGTCTCCGCCGAGGTGTCGAACGTCGCGAAATAGGGGCCGGCTGGTGTCCCGCCCTCGCACCGAACCGAGAATTCCGACGCCGCGGCGCTATCCAGGGTAAGCACCGCGAGAAGGGCTGTCAGGAAGATCTTCATGAGAGACGGCTTATTCCTTGATGCGGCTTGCCGGTTGAGTCGATCTGCAGATTCGTCACGAAAGTTATCAGCCCAAAGTTCATCGATGATGAAGAGGCGGGCGACAATTGTTGGCTGAGCGCTCCTCTGACTCGCTGTCGTCATCGTGCGAAAGCGGCGATCCATCGAGAGAAGTCCTCAATCTCTCTTTTCCCTCTCCCGCGAGCGCATTTGCGAAGCGTGGGGAGGGTGGCCGGCCGAAGGCCGGTCGGGTGGGGGCATCTTCGGCAAACGAAGGCACGTCATTTTTCCGGCCTCTCACCACGTGCCAAGTCAGCGAGACTCGCGCAAACCCAGCACACTCTGAACGCGCCGAGACAGCCCCCACCCCGATCGCTCATTGTCATTCGCGATCGACCCTCCCCACGCTGTCGCGGGGGAGGGATGGCAAGAGCCGCTACTGCGCGCGCTGTATCGACGCATCACGTTGCCCGTCGAGGCTGAGCAAGAATTCGTTTGCCCGCAAGCGTGATAGAAAATGTTTGCTGCTTATCGGTCAAATTACCGAAAAGTTTCTGCCACCGGTTCAGCACAAGCCATCAGAGGAAACTGTTTTCTACGCGTTGGAGAGGCGAACGAATTCTTGCCCAGCCTCGTCGGGCAAATCACCGGCACGTCTTCGCCCATCCCGCCTCGATGAAGGGGCGTTACGCGCGAATCGTCACGAAACGTGGGGCGGGATGCGGTGGACGCGACGATGTCGTGTGCGCATGAGATCGCAGGGCGGGGCAACTCGTGAGCGGTCGAGAGCGGCGCGCGAGACGAGCGGCATTGTTGCGGACGGTGAAGTCGTGTGGTCCTGGCACCCGTTGTTGATGCTAAGCGCGCGCGGAGGCACACTCAGCCCAACCGGGATATGAGATGCCATGCAATCCGCGGCGCGACGGTGGCAAGAGGAATTCGTCGCCGGGGGGATCACGTAAAAACTGTTAAAACCATTGCGTGGGGAATGCCGGATGATTCCGGTGCCTCCGCTGTGAGTACTCGCGTGCTGACTTACTACCCCCAGCGCACGCGAGGCTGCGGGTGCATTGGGCACCCGGCATTCCCCGCGCCCTCTGTTTTCAAAGGGCGAACGCATTGATAAAGCCCGGGCGCTGTGCGCCGCGGCAGCGCATCGGCGCGTTCGGATCTGACCTTCCTGATCTGACTTGCGAGGTCATGGACTTGACCGCGCCGCTCCCAGATGCTCCGAAGGACGACAAGTGCATCGGCCTCATGGTTCGAGACGGCGGCGCCGTGTCGAAGGATGAGGCCACTGAGGTGCACGAGCGCGGAAGAGAAACACCATCCAATGCGGCTGTGCCGGCGGTCTCGACCTGTTGCCGCGTGCGGATATTGACGAGAGAGCCTCGTGAAAGTCCTGTTGACCCATACGCCGCAGTTTCGCCGCCAGTATTACGGCGAGCGCAGCCTGAATGGCTTGCGCGCCGTCGCGGAGGTGAAGCTGCATGAGGCCGATGATGCGCTGGATGCCGCGGGCCTGATCGCCGCCGCGCGCGACGTCGACATCATCGTCGCCGACCGCCTGACCGAAGGCCGCGGCGAGATCTTCGCGCGGCTTCCGAAGCTGATCGCCTTCGTTCGCTGCGCGGTCGATATCCGCAACATCGACGTCGAGGCCGCATCTTCTGCGGGCGTGCTGGTCACCCGCGCCGGACCTGGCTTTGTCCAGGCCGTGGCCGAACTCGCGCTCGGCTTCATGGTCGATCTCGCGCGCGGAATTTCGCGCGCGACCGCGGACTATCAGGCCGGACGGCAGCCGGATGTGATCATGGGGCGGCAGCTCTCCGGCAGCCGCCTCGGCATTATCGGCTTTGGCCATATTGGCCGCAGGCTCGCCGGCATCGCCAAGGTGTTGGGCATGGAGATCCTGGTCGCCGATCCCTTTGCCGTGGTCGATGATCCCGCCGTCGCGCATGTGCCGCTCGACGATCTCCTGGCGCGTTCGGACTATGTGGTGTGCCTGGCCGTCGCCAATGAGGCAACCGAGAACCTGATCGGCACGGCAGCGCTGGGGCGGATGCAGCCGCATGCGGTCTTCATCAATCTGTCGCGCGGCAATCTGGTCGACGAAGCGGCACTGGCCGCGGCTCTGCGCGAGCAGCGCATCGCGGGAGCCGCGATGGATGTCGGCCGCGCGCGCGACCAGATGCCGACGCCCGCGCTCGCAGGCCTCCCGAACGTGATCGCGACGCCGCATATCGGCGGCCTGACGCCGCAGGCGATCGAATATCAGTCGCTCGAAACGGTGCGGCAGGTTACCGCGATCATCAAGGGTGAAGTTCCGATAGGGGCCGTCAACGCGGAGCACTGGACGCAACGGCCCACGTCGAGACAGGATCATGGACAGCGGGGCGCGGTGTGATGCGGCTGCCGTTCTTCTATGGCTGGATCATCGTCGCGGTGACCTTCGTCACCATGGCGATCGGCGTCAATGCCCGCACCGCGTTTTCATTGTTCTTTCCTCCCATTCTCTCCGAGTTCGGCTGGGAGCGCGGCATCACCGCGGGCGCCTTCTCCTTCGGCTTCGTGGTGTCGGGCGCGGTGAGCCCGTTGATCGGCCGCCTGATGGATCGCGCCGGTCCGCGCGCGGTGATGGAGGTTGGCGTGCTGCTGATGGGCGGCGGCTTGCTGCTGGCGCCGCTGACCTCGCAGCCCTGGCATCTTTATCTCACCATCGGCGTCATGGTCGGCGCCGGCAGCGTCTGCCTCGGCTATTCCGGTCAATCGCTGTTCCTGCCGAACTGGTTCGTGCGCCGCCGCGGCCTCGCGATGGGGCTTGCGTTCGCCGGCGTCGGTCTCGGGTCGATGACGCTGCTGCCCTGGGTGCAGCACATGATCGAACAGACCGGCTGGCGCACCGCCTGTACCGCGATGGGGATCATGGTGCTGATCGTGCTCGGGCCGATCAATCTGCTGCTGCGCAGGAAGCCCGACGACATCGGGCTGCGGCCAGATGGCGACGCCGCGCCGCATGCGACATCGGCGAAGCCGGTGTCGAACATCGTCGATCCGGCCTGGGCCGCGACCGACTGGACGTTGCCGCGCGCGCTACGCACGGCGCGGTTCTGGTGGATCGCGTTCGGCTATTTCTGCGGGCTGTACATCTGGTACGCGGTGCAGGTGCACCAGACCAAATTCCTGCTCGACATCGGCTTCAGCGCGAACGTCGGGGTGTGGGCACTCGGCACCGTGAGCCTGCTCGGCATTCCCGGACAGATTTTCCTTGGCCACGTCTCCGATCGCATCGGGCGCGAGGCGGTGTGGGTGATCAGCTGCTCGGGCTTCGCGCTCTGCTTCGCGGCGCTGATCGCGCTGAAGTTCGTGCCGAGCCTGTGGCTCGTCTATCTCATGGTGCTGACGCAAGGCGCGCTCGGCTATGGGCTCACCTCGATCATGGGCGCGGTGGTGCTGGAGATTTTCCAGGGCAAGAACTATGGCAGCATTTTCGGCAGCATCATGCTCGCGGCGCTGGCTGGCGGCGCGGCGGGGCCGTGGGCGACCGGGCTGCTGCACGACATGACCGGCGATTACACCATCGCCTTTGCGATCGGTATTGCGATGAGCGTGTTGTCCGCGCTGGCGATCGTGATGGCCTCGCCCGGCAAGGTCCGCGCCGTCGCCGGCCGGCTGCACCGAGTGCCGGCCGAGACGTGATGATGTGATCCATATGCTGCTTGCCGGGACTGGCCAAATGTGGGCAAATCAGGCCAGCCAAACATAAGCACAGCGCGGGGAATTGCCATGAACGAGCGTGTTCAACCCTCGACGACCGAGCCGCTGTTCAATCCGCTCGCGCCGGAGTTCATCCGGGATCCTTATCCCGCCTACGCGCGGCTCCGCGCGACCGACCCGATGCATCTCAATTCGTTTGGCGCCTTCGTCGCCAGCCGTCACGCGGAAGCGAGCCTCGTGCTGCGCGACAAGCGCTTCGGCAAGGACTTCGTCAACCGCAGCGTCAAGCGCTACGGACCGAACATCATGGACGAGCCGGTGTTCCGCAGCATGAGCCACTGGATGCTGCAGCAGGATCCACCCGACCATACGCGCCTGCGCGGCCTCGTGGTGAAGGCCTTCACCGCGCGCCGCGTCGAGGACATGCGTCCGCGCATCCAGCAAATCGTCGACCAGACCCTGGATGCGGTGGCGGATCGCGGCCACATGGACCTGATCGCGGATTTCGCGTACCGCCTGCCTGTGACCATCATCTGCGACATGCTCGGCATCCCCGAGGAGCATCGCGAGATCTTCCATCAGCGGTCGGGCGAGGGCGGGCGGCTGCTCGATCCCGTGCCGTTGTCGCCGGCGGACATTGCCGAAGGCAACGCCGGCAACATGATGTCGCAGCTCTACTTCCAGCAGCTGTTCGAACTGCGGCGGAAAAATCCTGGCGACGACTTGACCACGCAGCTGGTGCAGGCCGAGCAGGACGGCAGCAAGCTCTCCAACGAGGAACTGACCGCCAACATCATCCTGTTGTTCGGCGCCGGCCACGAGACCACCGTCAATTTGATCGGCAACGGCTTGCTGGCGCTGCATCGCAATCCCGACCAGCTCGCACTTCTGAAGGCGCGGCCGGACCTCATCAGCAACGCGATCGAGGAGTTCCTGCGCTACGACTCGTCGGTGCAAATGACCGGGCGCGTGGCGCTGGAGGACATCGAGGATCTCGGCGGTAAGAAAATCCCGAAGGGGGATACGGTGCTGTGCCTGCTCGGTTCCGCCAACCGCGATCCGGTGGCCTATCCCGACCGGCCCGATAGTCTGGACATCACGCGTTCCAATGTGAAGCCGCTGTCGTTCGGCGGCGGCATTCATCACTGCCTCGGCGCCCAGTTGGCGCGGATCGAGGCGGAAATCGCGATTTTAACCCTGCTGCGCCGCCTGCCCGATCTGCGGCTCAACGACGCGCAAAACCCGGAATGGCGCTCGACTTTCGTGCTGCGCGGGCTGAAACGGCTGCCTGCGAGCTGGTGAGGCTGTGTCAGTCTCCGTCAGGATGCTGTGACTCCGCCTGACTTCGCCCTATATAGGGGTGAGCTCGGGCTTTGATTGCGGTGGCGGGTGGCCTGTCGCGCGCCGGAGCGTGAGGGGAGACCCGTGCAGACAACGCTGCTCGGATTGGCGATCGCGTTTATCATTGCGCTGGTTGCGGCGCTCGTCGGTCCGTATTTCATCGACTGGAACCAGTTCCGGCCGCAATTCGAGGCCGAAGCCAGCCGGATCGTCGGCATGCCGGTGCGGGTATCCGGCGCGCTTGACGCACGCCTGCTGCCGGCGCCGTCGCTGCGGCTGCGCTCGGTGACGGTGGGTGGCGTCAAGGATCTCGGCAAGGTTCGCGCCGACAAGCTCGACGTCGAGTTCAGCCTCAGCTCCCTGATGCGTGGCGAATGGCGCGCCAACGAACTCGCCATCGACGGCATGGCGCTTGACCTGGGGCTCGATTCCAGGGGGCGGATCGATTGGCCGGCCGCAAGCGGAAAGTTCAATCTGGCGTCGCTGGCGATCGACCGGCTGAACCTGACCGGACGCATTGCGCTGCATGACGCGGCAAGCCTCGGCGCGCTGGAATTGAAGGATATCGCCTTCAGCGGCGACGTTCGTTCGCTTGCCGGCTCGGTGCGAGGCGACGGCCATGCCACGGTCGGCGGAATCCGCTATCCGTTCCGGATCACCTCGGGTCAGATGCCCGACAACGCCGGAACTCGGGTCCACGTCAGCGTCGAACCCGGGGAACGCGCGCTGTCGATCGATCTCGACGGCCTGCTCAGTTTCACCGAGCGGGCTCCGCGCTTTGAGGGCGCGATCACGGTGGCGGTGCCCTCGCCCGCCAAGCCGAAAGATGACGCGCCGACGCCGTGGCGGGTCGCGGCGAAAGTGAAAGCCGATTCCTCCATCGCGCGGCTGGAGCAGATCGAGGCCAATTACGGTGCCGAAGACCGCGCGCTGAAATTCACCGGTCTCGGCGACATTCGTTTCGGCAGCGCGCCGCAACTGCATGTCGCGCTATCCGCGCGGCAGCTCGATGCCGACAAGCTCCTTGCTAGTGCCACTGCGAGGCCGGCCGCCGCAGAGGTGATCCGATGGATGCCGGGGCTTCGGGCGCTGATGGCGTCACTTCCGGCACCGATGCTGGCGACGCAGATCGAACTCGGTACCGAACAGATCATGCTGGGCGGACGCCCGGTTCAGAACCTGACCGGCCATTTTCGCGGCGATGCCGCCGGGTGGAGCATCGACGGACTGGATTTCCGCGCACCCGGGACCACCCATGTGGCGTTTTCAGACGCAGGCGCGTCGCCCGACAGTCTTTCTGGCACGCTCGACATGGATTCCTCCGATCCGGATGTGCTGGTCGGCTGGATGCAGGCGCGCTCCGATATCGCCTTTCGCAATCCAAAGCCGCTGCACCTGCGCGGCAAGGTGCGGATCGGTCCGGATCGCGCCGCCATCGAGGCGCTGAAGGCCGAGATCGACGGCGGCACGGTCGAGGGCCGGCTCGCCCTGTCGCAGCAGGCCGGAGGCGGCTCGCGCTTCGAAGCGACCTTGAAGGCGGATCGCCTTGATCTCGATGCCGCGACCGCGTTCGCGCGCGCGCTCGCCGGTCCGCAAGCGGAGTGGCCGGACCAGGCGCAGTTTTCGCTCGACATCGGCGAGGCCATCTCGTCCGGTCAGCAACTGCGTCCGTTTTCGGCCAGGTTCGGCTACAATCCAAAGAACCTGTTGCTCGATAATTTGAAGTTCGGGGACGCCAGCGGCGTGACGCTGGAGAGCTGGGGCAATTTCGATCGCATCGGCGCGATGGGAAAGCTCGAGCTCAATGCGACGGCGGGCGCGCTCCGCCCG
>Ga0307516_10003468_pt1 | contig 20210 bp, 29 predicted proteins | sample 19_EM_MG_FD_203310 | JGI IMG/M metagenome (GOLD analysis project Ga0307516, IMG submission 203310) | Populus trichocarpa ectomycorrhiza microbial communities from riparian zone in the Pacific Northwest, United States - 19_EM | ecosystem: Host-associated > Plants > Roots > Unclassified | place...
GGATTTAAGGGGGGGGGTGGAAGGATTTCTGGGGTAGTTAGATAGATATGTATGTATGCGCTGCGGACGCACCACGCGAACACGCGCACGTGAGCATCTTGGCACATATCTAGAGCAGATATCTAGGATATGTATCTACTCTGGATATGTATGTATGTGCGGTCGACGTGCGGAACAGATACCAGATATCTACGGGTGTCGATATAGGTACATATCTATGAGTGTGGCGCTGTCTCGTGTCTCTGAGGAACGTTGTTGCGAGGACGGGCACATCGTCGCTTTTCGTGTGGCATGTACATATATATGTATGTAGTATGTATGATGTATGTATGTATGTATGATGTACGCATGTATGTATGACGACTGTATGACTGTATGGGTGACTGTATGTATGACTGTATGTATGTATGACTGTAGATATGTGGATGTATGCACTTCGTCGGGCGTCTGGATGCACAGGCGAGCAAGCATACCATACCTATCCATCTGCCGCACAACCGCATGCAGAAAAAGAAAACGAAAAGAGAGAGATATCCGTGAGCGGAGGAAGCACGGTAGACGCTCCCGACAGCAAAAGATGCAACGGGAGAGACAAATGCACGTACAAATACATAGATTCATGATATATACTCTTCTGTCCAAACATATACACATCGCCAGGTCGCTCTGTACAGAGTGAAGTTCAAGACATGGAATCATTTGTTCCGTCCATCTAAAACGAGTCGGGTTCTAAAACGGTGAGGAAGGAAATGAAAATGAAACCGAAAAACTCAAAGAAACCGGAAAATGCAATTTCTCACTCGCTCAATCGTCATCCTTGCTCCGCGACTTCTTGGATTCCTTCGACTCCTGGAGCTGCTTCTTCCACAGCATCACCGCCCTTTCCTTGTCGAGGTTGTGGAACGCCAAGTCGAAAACCTCCGAGTACCAGCTAGCCGGTCTTCCATCCAAGCCTTCTTTGATGTTCTGCGGCACAGCAGCGTTAGCGAATCAGCGAACACCGAATAGAGTGTACGGCACGCGACAACACTCTACCTACCTCGGGGAGTTCCAGCCAATCAGACATGTTGTCTGTCGGGAAGATTATTGTCTTCGCTCCGGATCTACGGGCGGCGACGGCCTTCTCCCGGAGCCCACCTACCCGAAGGATCTTTCCAGTGACAGTCAGCTCGCCAGTCATGGCGATTGTGGCGTCGACTTTGTGGTCCAAGGCTAGAGAGAGTAGCGAGGTAGCCATAGTGACACCGGCGGACGGTCCTGCAGAAAAGAAAAACACGAAAAGTCTCAGCATTGTTCGGGGCCAAAATGGGGCGATGCACGATGCCATGTCGTTGAGCTGCTCTTGGGAAGAAGCCCGTAGGGGGGGGGGGGTTGCAAGTGCTTACCGTCCTTAGGCACTGCGCCCTCGGGGCAATGCAGGTGAACACGTGCATACTCCAAGAAGCGGTTCTTGGGGAACTCCCTGGCCATCAGTCCCTTGGCGAATGAATAGGCCACGACTGCCGACTCCTTCATGACGTCCTTCAAGCTGCCCGTCCTTTCTAGCCCTGGCCGACCCGACGATGACAAAACAGTCTCCAGTATGGACTCGACATATAGTGCTGCTCCTCCCATACGTGTCCAGGCTAATCCCATGACTACTCCAGGCGGTGGCACATCGTACAGCCGATCCGACGTGAACACCGGAGGCCCGACATAGTCCTTGAGATTTCCCCTGGTGATGTCGACGTGGACAGTGGAGGGAACACTCAACGATACCCTGGGCTTTTCGGTAGTTTGCGACTCCATGTTCAGCTCCAGCAATTTCGCCGCTTCCGATCCCTCGATTCTCGCCTTCTCCTTTTCAGCGTTGTCGAGGGCAATCTTGCCTTCCTCGGTGATGGCCTTCTCCTCGGGCAACCCCTGCTCGCCTAGTTCTTGGACGATTTTGAGAGCGGACTTGCGGAACACTTTTTCGATCTGCTTCTTGAGGTTGCGGACTCCGCTCTCCCGGCAGTACGATTTGATCAGCTCCTCGATGGCGTCCGGCTTTAACTGAACATCGACGTCCTTCAGTCCGCTCATCTCCTTCGCTTGTGGGGCAAGATAGGTTTCGGCAATCGCCATCTTCTCGTCCGCCACATACCCCGACAACTCAATCATCTCCATACGATCCAATAGCGGCAGCGGGATTGTGTCCGTCAGGTTGGCGGTGCAGACGAACAGCACCTTCGAGAGGTCGACGGGCACGTCCAGGTAATGGTCCAGGAAGGAGGAGTTCTGTTCCGGATCCAAAAGCTCGAGCAGTGCCGACGCCGGGTCGCCCTGATGCCCGCGTCCGATCTTGTCGATCTCATCTATCAACACTAGTGGATTCTCCGTCTGGCATTTCTTCAGAGCTTGAATGATTCGACCGGGAAGCGCGCCAACATAGGTCCGACGATGTCCCTTGATCTCCGCAACGTCAGTGAGACCACCGACGCTAAACCGGTAGAACTGCCGATTTAACGCCCTGGCAATCGATTTGCCGATAGAGGTCTTGCCGACACCTATCCAACGAGGCTATCAGATGAGAGTTCCACGAGAACACGGCAGATTGCATACCTGGGGGACCGACGAAGCAGATGATTTTGCCCTCTACAGTTCCACGTAGTTTACCGACAGCAATGAATTCCAAGATGCGATCCTTGACGTCCTTGAGACCGTAGTGATCCTCCTCGAGCACCTTCATCGCGTGGCCGATTGAGTAATTTTCCGTAGACCGTTGGCCCCAGGGAATCTGCGTGAGCCAATCGAGATAGTTCCGAGTGACGTTGAATTCGGATGCCGCAGGTTCCAAGTGGCTGAGCTTGTTTAATTCCTGTGACATCATCAGAAAGTTACTCGATAGGAATGATGAGGTGCTTGGCTCACTTCATCAAACACCTTCTTGACGGCTTCCGGCATTGACAGCTTCTCTGCCTTCTCCTTGAACTTCTCCACAAGCTTGTCCTTACCGTCGCTCTCGATCCCAAGCTCCCTCTTGATACCTTTCATTTGCTCCATGAGCCAGTATTCCCGCTGTCGCTTCTGGATTTTGGCTTCGACGTCCTTGCTGATCTTGCTCTGCAGCTGAGCATTCATCAACTCCTTCTTGAGCACGACGAGCGCCTTCTGGAGCCTTTCCTCTACCGACAAAGCCTCTAGAACCTCTTGTAGCTCCTTTACCTCGCCGGACGAAACAGCGGCAGCAAAGTCAGCCAATTTGGCGGGTTCATCGATAACGTTTCCGGCGGACTGCGACATCGAGAAGGTAGAGATTTGATCCCTGAACAGAGGATTCAGATTGGCAACCTCTTTGAAAACATTAACGATTTCTGAGGTTACCGCGCGGATGATCGGCTCCTTCTTGTCGTGAGGGTCCTCGACAAGGTTCTCGACATCAACGACGCTGACATTATACTTCTTCAGGAATGACGTAGCGTATTCTCCGGCTGCCGTCCGTCTGTCCGTCTCCATCGGCTCTTCGAAGCTAGCGACAACATCCCCCTTATCGCTCCGCTCCTCGTACTCCTCGGTCACTTCGCTGATTTCCTGGGCGGAAACTAGAGGCTCGTCTTGTTTACTCGCCTCTTCGGCACCGCGCGCGTGCAAACCGGTGATCCGGATACGTCGATGGGGGTACAGCACCGCAGTCAAGCCACCATCCTCTCCGTTTACCGGGAACGCACTCGTGATCTGAGCGAACACTCCTACGTCGTGCACTTCGTCTAAGCTCTCGATCGTATCCCCGTCCACGTCTTCGTCCTTGAAAAGAAAAGCTCCAATGTACGGCTGGCCCCGCTTCATCATCTCCTGGATCGCTGCAGCGACATTAGGGTCTTTAATGGTAACGGCCTTGTAGAATCCCGGGAACAGTGGTCTCTTAGCGATCGGCAATGCCATCACCTGTGGGTAGATATCCGGCACCATCGGTTTCTGGAGGGCGTGATCAGGAGCCAACGTCTTCTTGTACGGAGTCCCGCCACTGGTGCCGTTGCCGGCACCCCCGTTCTTGCCACCCGCGCCGCCCGTAGCACCTCCCGCCGCCGCACCTCCCTTGTGGGCATCCCCGGGCGATTGGGTATTCTCTTCTCCTTCGCCCTGCTTTGCACTCGCCTCAAGCTTCGCAGCCTCCTCTTTCGCAGCAGCCTGTTGCTTCTCCTTCAGCTCCTTCTCCTTTTGCTTGAGCTCCTCATCAACCTTCTCTTCGACAATGCCCTTGCCTCCCGGAGGGCGGCTCTTGAGTCGCAATACGGTAGTCGTGAACCCGCGGTGTTGTCGCAACTCGAGAAATCGCGCGTCGAAGCGGAGCGGAACAGGGGATGCGGTTGCCGTCGTTCGTGACGCTGACGCCCAGGTGCTCAGACCGCCTGTGTAGCTCCGAGTGGCCGTCGCCACCGCTCGAGAGGAGGACGCCCGTAATCGTCCGTGAGAGACGCGAATTGCAGATCGCCAGGGAAGGTTATGACCGTAGGCCATCATGATGGTGCTTTCGTGAGAGTGAGGTTGGTGATAGTAGGAGGGGTGGATTCCGAGCCGTGGCCGGCGCCGAGGGCTGCGAAGCACTAGACACCGATGACGAGGAAAAAAGGTGGGGGGGGGGAGCGAGATTCGGTGGTCAACCAGATCAATGCAGGCGGTATTAGCGGCGACGCAGCGACGATGATAGTGTACAAAGTGATGACGAGAGAGATGGAGAGAAAAAAAAAAGGTTTGAAGGTAGGTAGAGTAGGTGACGATATCTACCTACGTTGCACGGAGTGATGGACGGAGCACGGGTAGTGGGGGAGGTGTTTGTCGGAGCGAGAAATGAAAGGCTGATTGGTACATATCAGTTGTCGCCGCTGCACGGGTTTGGGGGTGTTGGCACAAATTGCCCGCACGATTTGTCATTGCCGAAAAATCGAACGGAAACATCCGAGCTCTCTCAAAGTTTGGGGGTGGTCGAGTTACCCGTGCCAGATGCACAAATTATCACCACGAACCCTGGGTGCATGGATTCTCGCTCGCGACTGTCTCTTGACAGTATATAATATCGTCATGATCCAATAGGGTCGCACACGATAAATGAATCATCATCATCATCGTCTCTTGACAGTATCCGTTGTGAGTAATGAGTGAATAAAAAAAACGGGAAAAGTCTAATATGCCACACTTTTCGTGTTTTTATTCAGTTCTGCCACTTTGGGCACCAAATTATCCGTCCTGCCACAATTATTTTTCGGATAAAGTCTAATATGCCACAATTTTTGAGTTTTTATCCAGTCCTGCACTTCGCATCCCAAAATGATTTGTCATACCAGGGTTTTTTTTTTGTAGGTTCTACCAGGTTGTTGCTATGCTGACCGACAGGAAACAGTACACGATTCGCACAACACAGTTTGTAATTTGCAATATTCGGATGCAATGCTACAAACTCTAGCCTACTGAAAAGGAAATGGAACACACCGACCGCAGGTAGTAGGTTGTGTCCTACTTGGTTGCACTGACTGCAGCGCTATTGTGCTCCGTCAGGTACATCCGGGAGCTGGCCGGCAGCCTGTTGTCCCACGCGCTTCTTCACGCTGTCACCCTTCCTCATTCGACGTTCCTTGGGTCGTCCTCTAGGTCTCTTCAACTGAGGTGCATAGCAATCCGCGAATACTGACAGATCGGCGTTTTTACCGGGTCGATATTGCGCGCATAAGTCTTCTCGTAGTTTTCCAGCAAGAAGACTGCTGGCATATACTCTCGAGCCTGGTGCTTGAGCCCGCAACTAAGAGCGACTGCGTGACCACATGGAACAATTGTCCTGAAAACGACCACAGGCGCAAGACTTTTTCACAAGATCAACGACGTACGTTGTCCTTCAGCTGGATTGCCTCAATGATTGCCTGAGGTTTTGTATTCTTGCGGACCACAATTGCTGAGGGTAGCGTAGGCTGCAACCACTTTTGAGTGCCACTGACAGAACGGCCAGTTGCAACTGTGGTCCACAAACAGCTATGCGTGCTGTTGACTGTTCCCACCACAACACACCCCTTTTTGGTAGACCACGAAGCACGGATGTAGAAGGGACACTGTGTGTCGGCGCAGTGAATGATATACCGGGTCCTATCTCTAGGTTAGCAGCTTGTTAGACGGTTCCGAGGTTTATACACTTAGCCTTCTTCAGTACTCTGGGGGGATATATTTCTTCGCGATTGCCCAGGCCTCAATAGATTTCCGGAACTGGTCAAAGGAAGCAAATCCAGTACCCATGGTAAGCTCCATTGCCGCGATGGTTGGGGGTTGACTGGTGTGATATGACGGAGCGAAGGGTGAGGCCACCAGGAGATTTGGTGGGGCGCGATACGATTCATAGATTATCGATCGGTATATTTTGCTAGCGCGCACCCAAAAAAAAAGTGTGGCGGAACGGGTAATTTGGTGCACAAAGTGGCAGAACTGAATAAAAACATGAAAAGTGTGGCATATTAGACTTTTTCATTAAAAAAAATAGAACATCCCCATCGAAACCCAGTGGTGCCCCGCGCATAAAGGGGTCTCAAGCAACGAGAAGGCTAATGAATGGGCAAAGCTCGCAGCGGAGGAGCCAGACTTGTGAAGGATGGAATAGATGCGGTTTTCGGACTGGTACAGTTCGCGGCCAATGGTCAGACATCATTAGTATCAATAAGGGCTTAGAGAGGAGAAGCGGACCGAAGCCAAGCGCTGGGCAGGAGGACGAGTCTCCGGCAGGAAGTATGAGCTGCCAACCACGCAGCGACCAGATGGAATGGGTGGCCAGTAGTCCCAAGAAGCTTGCCTCTAGGTTCTACCAGCTAAAGATGGACCACTGCCTCACCGGTCAGTACCTACAGTGGCCGAGGAAACAGCCCATAGCCAAGCGCTGGTGGTGCCCGTACAGAAACCAGACGCGGGAGCACGTCTTCAAAACTGCCTCCGCTGGAAGACCCAGCAAAAGGAACTGTGGGCAAAGGCTCGGGAGGAGACTAGGAAGGGAAGATCGTTTTGGATACCGGACCTCCTGGCTGATGCTAGACGCTTCCAGGCAGTATTGGACTTCCTCTCCACCGCCGGGGTGGCGAGGCTGGGAAGACGCACAGAGTGAGGCGTCAGAGTAGGGACTCCGGGAGCGGAGAGAAAGGGGAGAGGAGCGGAGGCAAGAGGTCGAGGAGCTGGGTGCCGCCGGTGAGGAACCGCTGTTCTTCCCCTCGCCCTCCTTCACGTCCTCCGCGGGAGAGGAGTAAGGAGTCTTGGGGCTCTCGGGGGCGGTCACTTTCCTCTCGTATTTTCCTGTCTTTTCCCATGTTAGTATTTCCTTGGTGCGTTCTACCACTGTTGGGACAGGCCTGGGCAGAGGGCAAACGGGAGACTTTCAACGGGCCGCCCGCAGTCTGGTCGAGGTCGGGACGGACGACGGCAAGAAAACGGACAGTTTGTTCTCGCCATGATCTAGATTGGTCGCATGCGAGTAATGGATAAATAAAATAAATAGAAAAAAAACCCCCCCGCCGCGCCGTTGAATCAAGGCAGCAAAAAGTGGCTCTTGTATGCCATTACATCTCCCTGCGCCAGTTCCTTCGACGAAGTCGTTTATTAGTTCTGCCCGGACGGTATATAAGTCCTCAGAATCGATCTCAAGGTACAAGTAATGCGCGGGGTGCAACTTTTTTTTTTGGCTCAAGACGTCTGACCACGACTGAACACCTACAACTGCGTCTAGTTCGTTCGATGCATCCAATTCGCAATCACAGTTTTATGCATCCAATTTTTTATGTACCTACGATGATTATGTAAGATAAGGTTCGGAGGAGGCAGCCAGTCTGATTGTGAATCAACATCTCAACGCTCATCGTAGGCTCGACATGATCGAGCAGGGAGAGAGTAGATTAGTGGCGGTATTGGACCGATGCATCATCGCCACGACAAGAATCACCGCGACAGGAACGGGCGAGTCAACACGCCGACTGCTCCCCGCTGCCCTCGCCACCTGTGAAGCACGTGTTTCGCCGAACCTGCGTATTCTAACCAGACAAAGCGACAAACTCTTGAGCGCGAGAACAGTATTTAAAGATGTCCCCGCTGTGCATTCAACGCATTTCAAGAGGGCGACACGCATCGGGGCTAATTGGACAGAAAAATCTGTCCCGGCGCGATTCAGACGCTTCGGACACATGGAATGCATTGGATGCATAAAAGTATGCTCGCAATTTACGTGTGCGCATTCGGTGTGGTCTTCCCTCATTCCAACACATTTGCTTGTACTGTAGGGAGCACACAGTTTACGTTTTCGCGCACCTGAAGCGGGAGATCTCGGAGAGAAAAAAAATGGGCGGAGGCACGACAGTGGGCTGGAGGTCGGACCTCCAAGAAGTACAGGATACCAAAGAGCCAGAGGCCGGACTGCACGGCGGCTGGGAGCCCTAAGGGGATTGCCTCGTGGTTCTACAAGATTAAGACAGGGCATTGCCTCACGGGGCAGTGCCTCCAGTGGACGAAAAATTGGCCCACCACCCAGTGCTGGTGTGCCGGTGCCAGATTTAAACGCGGGAGCACCTTTTCGAAGCGTGCCCTGAATGGAGGGCCCAGCAGAAGATCCTGTGGGCAGAGGTGCTAAAGGAAAGTGGGAAGTGGAAGAGTCGGCGGAGGATTTGGAATCTCCTGGCCGATGGGCAGTGCAGCCAGGCGGCATTGGACTTCCTCTCTGCTACAGATGTGGGAAAGCTAGTGCCGGCTGAGGGAGACGCGGGGAGCGAGGTGTCGGAATGGGAGCTCCGGGAGTGCAGGGAGCGGGCGGGAGGAAGAGAGGAGGGCGGAGGCGAAGGAGCTGGGTGCCGTGGGGGAACTATTGCTGTTCCTACCCACGCCTTCTTTCATGGCATCTGCAGATGGAGAGTAGGGGGCGGGACACGATTTCCTTTGCTCTTTCTTTGGTTCGGACTCTTTTCCTTCTTTGGTGCGCATTACATCTTCTCGGGACAGGGCAGAGGGCAAAAGGGGAGCTTGCAGCGTGCCGTCCCGTGCGGACAGCGGACGGGGAACCTGGATAAAAAGTGCGTTACCATAGTCTGGATAGGTTGCGTGCGAGTATGAATAAACAAAAAAACACAGTTTACGTTCTATGCATCACACCGAATCACTCGAGTCAATGCCGTGTGGGGGCCCGAAATGAACGGACAGTTCTTAGTCTCGATGGCTCGGCCTAACGCAGCGGCAGAGAAGTGGAGTAGTCGGGCGTCAGCTTGCCCCAAGTCGTTGGGTGTTCCCAGCCGGTCTTCAAAGTACCATTTGCTGTGGCAAACCGCAGTCACGCCTATGGGATGAACGAGATGGCGTGGCGGGAGGCTACGTGCACGAAGATGGACAGCGACATTTGGGCGGCGGCTGCCAGCGTAGTGGCCGTCGAGCCGTGGGCCCAGACATGTCGCTGCTCTATCGATGCCGCCACCAACCAAACCAACGATAGCTACAGGAGTGTCTCATCGGCGGCCTGTAGCCGGACACGCACCCACAGGGAAACCGCCACAGGTCACTTGCGGATCGACTCTGGGCGTTGAGATGGTGCTACTGTCGGTCTCTAGCCCGTGTCTCTCCCACGGTTGCTCAGAAGCCACGGCACCATCTAGCCTGCCACGAGATTACGACGCCGTCAGGTGGTCATCCTGAAGTTCCCGCACATACTTGGATGGGTGGCAGATGCAGCAAACTGATCTTCTTCGCCACCGCTGTGGGGGGTTCCATGTTCACGACCAGGAATCGAAGGGAGCACCCTCGATCCTGGTTCGCTCCCAGCCATTACGTTTCCAGACAAGGTACAGCTGCACGGCTGCGCCATCGGGAAAGCCGGCTTAGGCGCAAAGCTGCTATCTACTTCGCACCAAGCAGTCCCAGCGACGGCGGAGACATCGTGGCCAGGTGGCGTTTTTAGTACGCACAGTTTGGACCGTAAAAGTAACGCGGGCATAAGACCTCCCTGCCACTGAGGTTGAAGAAAGGAGTTCGAGGGGTCATGGATTACACCGCAAGACGTAGCCGTAAGCAAAGAAATTGCGATAGGCACGGTTCCTGGGGATCGCAAGCTGCGTACGTGCGCTTGAGCCCGCCGTTCGACATGGACAAAGCAGATGTGGGGTATAGGGTTAGCTAATACAGCAGGTCCGCAATAAAAGCGACCGAAATGGGCTCGTTCTTACAAGGGCAGTCGGAACTCCTCGATCTCGATGGGAGTCTCGTTGAGCGGGTTGCGTTGGCATCACTCGCATCCCGTATTGCGACACCGACGACCAAGACCTTGTGCGGTGGTCAAGTGATAGGGTGCTTATATATAGGTGAGGAGCCATTCTCATGGTTCGGTGGTGCTCTGGTGATATATCCCACCCGTATCATATCATCAATCCATCACAATCCAACGTTTTCGCCCCAGTAATGACTAGCCGTATCATGATAGGCAGCTGGAAGCTTTGATGGTGGAGCGCGCAGGAAGCACATGGAAGAAAGCCCGTCGTAAACCAGTCCACCGAAAGCAGAGCATTGGCCCTATCAGTCACACCCACAGTCACACACATACACACACCCACAATGCCGCTTTGCTTTTTCGGCCTCGATCCGCTGCTTCGTGACCATTCTCTCGCGGCCCCTACAGCCTGCCATGAGGAGGGAAAGCTGTCAATTGCCGATCCCTTCTTCCGCAGAGCTCAGGTGGAGTGCTGTTTTTTATCTTTCTTGCCAACACATGCAGAGCCAGTGTAGGTAGGTAACCCATGTGTTGCAGGGCCGGAGAAGGCAAGGACGGTCTGCCAAGCAGTGTACCTATCTACCTCTGCAATATTGAGTAGAGTTAGCCATGCGCTTGGTCGCCTAATACGTTGGGGGCATGCACGTACGCACATAGTTAGGTACTAGAGTTCCAAGTTCACGGAACAGAGTCCACCTGCTGCTGGCGGTAAGAGCAACCTCCATGAAGAGGTCTGCCCACTACGTCGGTACCAGCGAGAAGCGGGACAAGCCCCGCTGCGTATTGTTTTTCTTCTCAGCTGCAGTGTCGTTTCCGCGAAAAGCAGCCAGATGGAAACAGAGGCATAGTTACTGCATATGTACGACGGCGCCCATGATGGTCTGACACCCAATCCCTGTTCGACAGGAGTGTTGAGATGGAGGAAAGAGCTTTGCTTTACGGACGGCGCCCCTGCCTTCAGATGGACCGTCCGTGATCGCTTCCCCAATATTGGTGACTCTAGTCGATGGGCGAATCCGCGGTCGGAGTCGCCCATGCACCATTAGGGATACATCGACCGACCGCTCCTTGCCGTAACTGTCCGGAGCGTTTTGCTCGGTCTCCTGGTTTCAGTAGGGAACTCCCATATCGAATGGGTGCACCTTCCTCGAGATCTCAATGGCGCTCCGGAGATGTCCACGTCGTTGGAGATGAAACCCGACGGTTCGTACAGCCAGCTCCTTCATGGCTTGTCATTCACCCAAGATCACTGCGTAAGACGGACACTGTCCGTCCATAATCCACGCACGGGCGTTCCTGAAGACGCCAGGTACACTCTGGTGGCGGGTCGCACATACATGCCTATCTGTCTGGCGGCTGCATAGTGGTACGAGTACATGGGTTCGTGGCGTCGTGTGGGATTTGTTGTGATGGCGCATTTGTAGCAATAAACCCCACTGTTTCCCAAACATCCGGCATCGCGCCTCGTTGATGCCACCTTAGCTAGGGTGGCGGGGCCAACAGAGTACATAATCGAACCTGCACCCAGGCACAGATCTCCCGGGTAAGTTGGGGAAAATTTTTGCACAGGTGCAGTCGAGTCATTGGTGGGTTAGTCATGTGCCCCCAGCATCATCTGCGAACAAGATCCGACGGCCGCAATCTGCGTAATTAGGCGCATGGATAGATACATGACAGTACCGGCGGACGCACATGGAGAACGTACTCCATGCAGACGGCTTGGGCATCACTACGGCCCTTGCCCGCGGGTGGACGGGAGGCCCAGATGCCCAGATGGACGACATGACCTCACCCCCGTCACATAGTGCCCACAGCAAGTCAGTCGGCCGGCCGTCCGTCGGTCAGTCGCCGTCGACTCGTCCACCCGGGACAGGTGACGGAGATAGAGGGCCGCCTGGTTCCAATTGCCAGCCGTGTCAGCAGCATCTCCGTTCGTCATCCCTTCGCCCGTTGACGGAATTCTGAGAGGGTGTGGTGTGTTGAGATGAAACCATATGCAAGCGGACTGGATCCCGTAGTCGCCGAACCGCACTTTTTTTTTCTTCCTCGCCTTCCTACACCATGTGCAGATGCGGCAACCGATCTCACGGGGACCCACGACGTGTGTATAACATATGTGAGCCGCTCCTATCGGGAATCAGTAGCGCGGGGTAAGGCGAATTGCGAACGGCGAGCGAACAATAAGTACATGCTAGGTGCCCGAATGACCGAGCAAAAAAAAATGGTTCGGGCATGAGGATCCGGCGGTCGGTAAGGTCAAAACAGCGAACAGCCACACGCGAACTGGCATCAGGCTCGCCTTTTCAGGAGAAATGACCTCGAAATGGCTCGATGACAGCAGGCCACGGTGTTTTGTTGTGAGTTGAAAGCGTCGTGGGGGTGTGCATGCGTGGGGGTTGAAGGAGCAAGTCAGCATTGTGGGGGTTCAATGAGATTAGATAAGATGAACGTGGCTCGGTTACACGAAACGTCATAGAAACTGCACTTACGCACAGACCACTCACTAGTCAGGTGGGCAATGCACTTGACTGCATGACAGCCATCAACAAGCAACCCCCCCCCCCAGTCCGGCACAATTCATCACGCCATTGGCTTCTTCCTAAGCGCTGGCTCATGCGCACGGTGTCCAGGCCTCCTATAGATATACTCTAGACTCAATCGATCTTGCAAATCCCGACGCAAGCTGCTAGACATCCGTTATTGATGAATTGCTCGACTGTCTACAAAGGGCTCCTCTGTGCCGAGAGACAGACATCTCAAGGCCCCAAGGCGAGACAGAGCCAACACGGACGACGTGTTCTCGCCTTTTGAGAGGTCAATCCGGCGTGGTTCCTCTCCCAGAAGTGCAGCATCGTCGGAGATATCCCTTGTTGGTGAGTATGCGAACCCTGGGAGCGGCGACTATTCTGATGCCCGTGCTGATATCCTCCGTGGTTTTTGCGGCGGAGATATGCAGTCGGAGACTGTCCTCAGACACCACTTTCCCGGCGTCCGAGAGGTGCTGCCGTCTCTGATCCGCCTGCAGGCTTTCTCCGCGGCAACAGTCCCCCTGGCTCCCACAAGGCTGAGCCACATCAGGTTCGTGGCAACAAGCTCCTGCTGCGACCACCCAAGGATTACCCGGCGGAGGGTCCGTCCGAAGCTCTCGCCGGATGGCAACGGAAGTGTTGCGATGGCGGATGTCTGCACAGGACCTTCTGCTGGGTGTGCGACCCGAGGAAAGCCATGCGGACGCCTTCGACGGACAACATCGGCGAAGCCGAGACCCTTCAGCATGCGGCACATGGATCCTCTTGACTCGAACACGGAGGATTGCTGCCAGACCCTACACACTCCGGATCCATTCAAGAGTCGACGCCACGGCCGGCGGATGGCGAACGCCTCCGTCGGAATACATAATAAGTCCCTTCCAAGCGGTTGGCTGGTTAGATACGTTGCTTGCTCTGAGACATGCTTGGCAACCTGACATCCACTAGCACCAAAGAAACCGTGCGGCTGGCCGTGAAAGGATCTCCTGGGGATCGGCTCACTGTACATGCACTCCTTTCTGGAGATTTTATGATCTGATGGTTTTTCCTCGGAGTCCCGTTGATCGAGTACCGACCCCATAGCCGCTATCGACTAGGGGATTCCGAAGCACCGCCTCCCCGCCAACCAGGGTGTTTCGCGTGCGGAGCAGAGTGTCGGATCAAGCCCCTGATGGTGCTCGAGATTCATACCGAGCGGAAGTCTGCCGCGCCCTGCGCCAGGCGTTCTGGAATGGCCAGCTATCTACCTGCTCTATCGCGATGTTTCGCTCGCGAACGGCAGGTGCGAAAGGACTCAGCACGTATGTACATATTGCACGCGCCCCTATTCCAAGGGCACGTGTTTGTTACCTCTTGTCGCCAGTTATGCAGCAATCACACACTCTACGATAGGTACATGCTCGCGACCGGCGATTGGCATCTGCAGCCAGTCCTGACGAGACTGGCAGAGATGGACAAGGTGATGCGCCCACTCGTCGCTGTCCCCTGCATCTCGCTGCTCTTCATGCGGGCGCTCTCCGCATTCTGGAGCCAATGGGGGAACGAGCCGAAGTGATGATAGGCCTTGGTCTCATAGCAGCCGAGACGTCCCATGTGCCTATCGACTGCTCTGCGCTGCTGGATGGATGTTGCTCCACAAATTTGAGGGTTGCGTCTACCATGCCGGAGTCCTCACTCGCGTGGCGGGCGAACAGCCCCGTCAGCACGATCGTGGTCCATTAACAGTATTATATAGAGTGCTGGACGCAGGGCGGAGCGGTTTTCTACGCCCACCCCCTTGACCTGAACATAAGAAAGAATTCACGTAAGCAGCGTATGATGGAAAGGAAGCATGTGGAGAACATTTCTACGCTTTCTGCTCTCTATTTGGTGGTATCTTGGTGATTCTATAGGGGTTTAAAGTGGAGGATATTTTGGTGGCGGGCATCCAAATCTGTGCGTCGCTTGGCGGATCTTGACGCAATGCAGCACCTAATCAGGCTAGCGTCCGGGTGATACCGTATGACTATTTATTTGGGACGATCTGTACTGCTTTTCAGCATACTCACATCGTCGGGTCGTTGATATATATGAGGCCCTTTCCCCCCTACACACAGCCACTATCGGGCATTTGCCGGTCTGAAGCTGCGTCGCCACTGCTCTTTTTGCTGGAACCGACTGCCGAGGCTGACAGACGGCGTGTACGAGGCGTTGCGCAACCCTCAACATCTGCCAATCGGGAACGGCCTATATACGAGTGCAGTAGCGGGTATGGCGAGGTGATTGCAGCAAATCGAAATTCGAGCCCTATGTATGTGGCTCCAAAACTGGTACTGTGGGTTCGCGGCTGGGTAACTCTGCGGGGATTGTTTAGCGGGTCATACATAGCCGAGCACTCGCTATTAGTCACCGGATCGACAATTTGTCCTTTGCCAAGACCTGACCCGCCCAAGTGTCCGGCACTCTGCATCTATTCCCTTACCCACTCAAAAGCTCGATAATTACATACCCAAGCGATAGCCAGCGTCAGGTTAATGAGGCCGCGAGCGGATGCGTCCCAGTCCTCTCGCGGCATTCTCCCCCCTCGCTCGATAGTAGAGCACAGCAACCGGGTGGGCGAGCACCTGCTGCGTGCAGGCTACGGTTGGTGCTCCTCCGAAATGCCCGTTCGAGGGGCTGCGCGAATTCCGGGCGATGTCCGACTTCGAGGGCTTTTCGTCCATGTCGCCCAGGCCGCTGTGGAGAATTCGCTACCCAGCCTTCGGCTGGCTGGGACGGCTGGGACGGCTGTCCGGCTGTCCGTCCGTCCGGCTGTCGTGCATACATACTCTACATACTCTACATACTCTACATACCCTCGGAGAAGTCCTATGTACAGCAAAAGCAACGCGCCGCCGCCAGAACCTCTACGCGGCCACCTCCGTGCTGCTGGGATTTTATTCGCTGTGTTTCACATCGCTTTCGTCTCAAGCGTCTTTTTCCCCGCATTCATGAAAAATTTGCGCCGCTGCTGTGCGATGTGAGGCAGAGGGAGCAGTTTCGCTGTTCGTGCACGCAAGCTGCGGGCGGTCTGGGGTGCGGTGGCAGCAGCAAGCAACCGCAACCGCAACTGCAACTCCTGTACGTGTGTTTTCCTCTGCGGATGGCATCTCGAGGTCTCGTGAGCAGTCGGCGGGCTCGTCATCGTCGTCGTTGTTGTTTCGGAGGCAGATATTGCTTCCTGCACCCGCAGTCGTCGTGGTCATCGTTTACGCTGATATTGCGCACGATGATCTCACCTCCCCCCAGAGTTGCCACTGGGATCTCATTCGCATAGACACCATACTTCTTTTTCTGCCGAACAGCACCGTTACTCCATCGGTTTGCACTTCAGCGCCAACGCAGTTGGACCGAATGCGGCCTCTCCAGCCAGCCAGCCAGCCTTGTTGTCGGGCCTGTCGGCGGAAAACGCACGTATCGCCGTTTTCTTTTTCCTTCATTCCATCTCCCCTGAACCTCAACACGGAGCACAGCGCCGAAATCGAAGACGGTATGTAACTAGATATGCATGCGGCGAGGAGAGCACCCCGGAACAATAACGACTCTGGTGTGCAATCGACAGCTACTCACCGACAACCACAGGCACCCCGCAGGGAACGACAAGAGGGGTGGAACAGAGCTCCTGGCACCTGAGTATCGCTGAGGCTTTTGCTTCTGAGGAATCTTCTATGCATCCAGCCGTTTCTCCACGCACCCATCCCACATTTGCTCGACTGATATGTGCTGTAGGTATGCACTCAGCTGGCGGAGCTAAAGGTACGGCCCGGCGTGACTAAGATGGACGCAACGGGGATGTCCAGAGCACTCACAAATCGCTCCATGCGAGCTGGCCGTGCAGGAACGGAAATGAACCCGAACTCTACATACTTCGGCACACGTTTTGCCTTGGAGACTGCAGTTCCATGGGGTTGGTAGAGGGGCAACAGTCCATCAAAAGCAAAGGAGTCAACCCGTGTGCGCAGTCCACGAACCTGCCAGCAGGCTATCTATCTATGCATATACCTCTGACTGCCATTGTGGGGTAGGCAGGGTATCGCATGACGGATGTAACCTTACCTGTGATTTGGCGCTCTACGGGGGTTCGGGGAGTGATTGGAGGATCGAACGATGGATCGTGACATGCAAAACGACGAGCCGGATGCGGTCCTGCATGTTTCCCATCGCCTTTTCCGGAGGTGGCTAAGGGGCTGGATCTCAACCACACCCGCTCCACAGTACAGCGGAGCACGAACGGAATGGCGCTGTCCGGTTGGCTCTTTGTTCACGCACCAATCGCGGATACCCGTGGTCTGGTTGGGGTGCCTTAGGTACTCTAACTGCTCTATTTTCTCCGCCTCACGGACTACCTGCGGCTGCAGCTTACCCAGGCACACGGAGCCGCAGATGCGGGCAGGCTTTGCACTTCAAGCTCGGAGGCTTCCCGCTCACGGCCAAACTGGCGTCTTTTTGCGGCACCGAGCTCCGCTTCCACCCGCATAGAAGATTGGTCGGTTAAGTGGATCATCCACGGTCCGGCCGCGGTGCATTCGTGTGCGGGGTTCTCTCCCACCGATCGCCTGCGCCATTCACCTCCAGTTGGTGGTTGCACAGCGGCGCATTGGCTAGGCTCTGCGGGGTTCATTTCACAGCATGTAGCAAGGGCCGACCTGTTGCGATTGGGCTCATCTCTTCGAGCGAGGCTGCTGGTTCGGAGTCGGCGTCGAGGGGATACCTACCGTTTTCAGGAGCATATGGCGGTCGCCGTTCAGCCAGCCAGCCAGCCAGCCCGTGTCTCGTCAACGCTCGGCGCTCCACAGCAACATGGGTAGCGAGTGACGGCCGAGGACTCGAATCATTCACCCAACAACACTACTCTTCCACCTCTGCGAATCGAAGCCCGGATCTTACCGGGCTGAACCTTTCATTGATTTGTCGATATGTATGTAGCCATGCCATGCCACCACCTTCAATTTTTTCTTCTTTCCCCGCCGGCTGCAGGCCGCTCGTGTGCCTCCATCCTCCGTCATCTCTTGCGGCTGTGACTGTGGGAGATTTTTTTTTTCTCCCAGCGCGCAATTGGCTGGAGAGGAAGGCCCACAGACACCACAAAAAAAAAGAACGGATCGAAAACGGGTTGCTGTGCGCGATCGAGGCATGCCAGCCAGCACCTGGCTCTTTCTGTGCCTTCTGTGGGGCCACCGCAAAAGAGGGGGCCCGGCCGGTGGGCAGGTCGGCCAGCAAATCATGACCGCGGAGGAGACGTCGTGTCCGTGCAAGGGGGGATCTGCTCTTCCAACCTTAGATAATGGAGTAGGTGGTGTCCGTGAAGAGAGCCTGGTGCCTACATACACCGGTGCCGATTCCTGTGCAGAGCCGTCGAGTGCTTCGGATGCTGTGGAGAAATGGGGACGATACCCATTCTTCTCCGCATTTTCGAATTCTCCGGGCTGGATCCCTCTGGTGCTCTTCCTTCACGGATGAATGCACGCAAGTGGGCCAGGGCTTCCGTGCTACGGCTCTTGGCAATATCTACGAAGCGGGCCGTCGTACGCACTCGACGTCGACTCGCACTCCGTGGTTCCATATCTTGCGGCAGAACGGATACAATCGTGGACTCTTACGGAAACGGGAGGAAGCGCCTCCGCCCCACTACTTCGTGGCGATGGTTCGTTAATTTAAAGGGCGGCAGGCCACTCGAGCTCTCCTGCTGCCACCCAGCGCCCTGTCCACCCCCGCCATCGTCATCATTTGGGATAGGCCACCGTCCGCAGTGGCACAAACGCCCAACGCACGAAACTCGACTTCAGTGTGCGCTCATCCTCTGCTCGTCTCTGCCTCGAGCCCGCCCGCACATCGTGGCCAGAGGCGCCCAGGATGCCGTCTCGTCTCGCACTCCTGCCCACCAGCATCTCCCCCGCCGCCGCCGCCGCCGCCTCATTCGCCTCCGTCTCTTCGTCCTCGTCCTCCGGCTCCTACGCACGTACGTGCGTACCTCCTCCCTACACGGAGGGAGGTGCAAAAACACGAGCTCCGCAGACGCCGCATTTCGATTGCGTAACATATAACTATCCTCATCACTTTTTCTTTTTCCGCCCAGGCTCAAATCAGACGCTACGGATCTGAAGTCACGCTGCCACTTTTCCTTCTCTCGGACTGGGCACTAGGTAACCAGCCAATCGCCGCACCCCAAGCACGATCCCCCGACCGGCATAATCAAACGAACGCGGAGACGAAGAAGGGGGAGGGCCAGCGTGATGTAGAGTACGTAGACTCGAGTGTACGGATGCGGTGGCGAGATACGCCTCCGCATGTCTTCGTACTCGCAGCCTTCCTCCAGCCGCAGGGGGCAGCGAGGGTGGCGATGTATGTCCGTATATCCAGTCGTCGTTCACAGGCACAGGGTGGAGCATCCTAGATCTAAAGACTTCACAACTGCACGATGGCAGTGCGACGTACCTTATTCCTCTCCTGCAAGGTCTTCTCTCTGGCCGTTTTCAATGCGGAACCATCTCCCTCTGCACCATCTGCCCAGGAGCAGTATGTAGACTATGCGCAGCTTGGAGCTCTCTGCCAGTCTATGTACCTGTAGCCGACATTTGTCTGCCTGCCTGCCTGCCAGCCCATGCCGCTTCCGAGCACCACCCGAACCATCCCAACGCACAATGGCCGACAATCAAAGACGGTCTAGGAGGAAGACGGCCCCACCTCCACCACCTCCGCCTCTACTAACTTCTGGACCCTTGCCAGTACAAGTTACCGCAGACGAAGGAGGGGCTGTCTAAAAGGGAATAGCGGACAATGGCCGAGACCAACCATTTTCACTGCAGCCTGTTCCCTGTCTCCACACACCATCATCATCATCACATCCGCCACCACCACCTCCGCCAACACCACCTCCATTCCTCACCGCAACCTCCACCACTACCATCTCTACCTATTGCCACCACAAACAAACCAAAAAAAAAAAAAAACCTCTACTGCCTTCCCTCCTCCATCTGCACCCTCCGCTACTCTACTTAAAGCTCCTCGCAAGAGAAAAAAAGGGTCCACTATCATAGAGAATACTTTGTCTTGTATTCCATTGTACCGCCACAGCCTAAGTACTTAGGTTATCTCTAGAAGAGCGCTCGCGAGAGGAAAAAAAAAAAAAAAAAACCGTGCCATCACGGAAGACGTCGACGACTGGAACCCCTCCACTCATCGATCTCCAGTCATCTGTCCCATCCGTCCTTCGCCGACTCAAACTGCCTCCCCCCTCCCCCGGCTTTTACCCAGGAGCCAGACTATCGAATCTCCTCCTACCACTATTCCTCCTAACCTCCTGCCTCCTTCTCCTCCGAAAACATACTCTTCCTATCCTTTTCCGTATACATCCCCCCGTAGCCTGCGCTGCCCATTCCCATCCACCCGTCGATCCATCCTCCTCCGCGGGGGGGGGGGGGGGGGGGTGGGGGGGGGGCGGCGGC
>Ga0307516_10003469_pt1 | contig 20207 bp, 25 predicted proteins | sample 19_EM_MG_FD_203310 | JGI IMG/M metagenome (GOLD analysis project Ga0307516, IMG submission 203310) | Populus trichocarpa ectomycorrhiza microbial communities from riparian zone in the Pacific Northwest, United States - 19_EM | ecosystem: Host-associated > Plants > Roots > Unclassified | place...
GGCCGGCTACCACTGCAGGTAGTGAGTGTGAGTTACAAGATATACACATCATAACAGCAATCCTAACGGAGTCGCACCTAGCTCCAAACATGCGGTCTGCAAAATTTTGTGTCTCTCCGATCTATGATTGTTGAGTATCGTCGTTTTTTCTCATTTCTAATAGTGTCCGACTAATGGGTAGTAGCCGGGTAACCCCTACAGTACGTTAGTCCTGAGCGCACTTGAAATACATTGAATATTATCTCTCCCCACAGACCTACCTCTACATCCCTGTGACCGGCGCTGCGACCACCACTCCCACGAAGAACAACGAGCCCATGCAAGGCGTGTGAGAAGAGCCCCGAAGAGACCACGCCGAGCGTGACGGATACCGCGAGAACCACGAGCCCACGCAAGGCGTGTGAGAAGAGCCGCGAAGAGACCACGCCGGGCGTGACGGATACCGCGAGAACCACAAGCCCACACAAGGCGTGTGAGAAGAGCCGCGAAGAGACCACGCCGGGCGTGACGGATACCGGGAGAACCACGAGCCCACGCAAGGCGTGTGAGAAGAGCCGCGAAGAGACCACGCCGAGCGTGACGGATACCGCGAGAACCACAAGCCCACGCAAGGCGTGTGAGAAGAGCCGCGAAGAGACCACGCCGGGCGTGACGGATACCGCGAGAACCACGAACCCACGCAAGGCGTGTGAGAATAGCCGCAAAGAGACCACGCCAGGCGTGACGGATACCGCGAGAACCACGAGCCCACACAAGGCGTGTGAGAAGAGCCGCGAAGAGACCATGCCAGGCGTGACGGATACCGCGAGAACAACGAGCCCACGCAAGGTGTGTGAGTACACCCGAAGTGTGAGTGCGCCGGAAGTGTGAGTAGGAAAACATCGCGCCATGGAACCCAGCTACGTTGCCTGTTGAGCCCAACGGAGAAGTCGAGGCACGATCTTGACACTAGATTGCGTCTCCCCTATCGACACCTGACGTAGCAAAGTGGCACCCATGGACGAAGACAGCGAGGACCCCCTCACCCTTAGAGAGTTCACAAGGGTACCCGACGACCACCGATCTTCCAGCCCCATGACCCCGGACCCACCATCCAGGGTACAGACCCCGGATTCCCCAGAGCAAACCCAAAGTATGGGGGACGAAACAAGAGCAGAAGGGGCGGGACCCCACCTCCTCACCACGGAAAGGTTACTAGAAATCCTCTCAGCTAGAGACCCACCCCGAAGCAGCTACCGAAAGCTCTGGGACCCCGAACCATTCGAAGGAGACAAAACAAAGTTCAAAACATTCCTGGCCCAATGCGAGCTAAAATTCAGAACGGAAGGAAACCGGTTCAACGACGATGAAAAAAAAACAGGATATTCATCCTCTCTGCTACGAGGGGTGGCATGGAATTGGGTGGAAACCTTCCTAAACCAGGAAGGAGGAATCAACTTGACATGGGCAGAACTCAAGGACAACATGAAACATGCCTTCGGCCAGGTAGACGCCGAGAAAATCGCGTTCGAGAAGTTCCAGAAGATCCAACAGGGAAATCGACCAGCAGCCACCTACTGGGCCGAATTTCAGCGAATCAAAGAAGACCTCCCATACGCGGACAACGTATGCATTGCATGATTCCGGGACGGATTGCACCCCGAGGTAAAGAGGCACCTAGTCATGAGCGAAACCCCCGCCACAGTTCTAGTAGACTACGCCACGGCCGCCATCAAAACTGATAGCCGCCTATGCAACCTCGGAGTCATTAATCGCCGACCTACGACCAACCAAGAAGCGCGCTTCCATGTCCACACAAAAGAGCCTCCGTCGACGCCTCCGGGAGACCCGATTGACCTCGACACCACCCAAAGATTCAAATTCACAAGAGGAACGCCGAACCGTTTCCCACGACGAGCAACTACGGGAGAATGTTACAACTGCGGGAAAAAGGGGCATTTCGCAAAAGAATGCCCCCAGCCCAGGAAAGAACGAGTTCCATGGAGAAGACCATACAAGGCCGCCGAAGCCAACTATGAGGAACCAAACGAAGACCCCGGCACGCAAGACCCCGCACCGGCGGGAAACGACAACCCTTGGGAATAAGTGCCGACGACCACTACCCGAGGGAAACACCAGTTGTCAAAACTGAGGAAGACCCATACCTAGTACGAACCACCCGATACGACCGAGAAGAGAAAATTATTGTCAAAGTACGAATCCAGGGGGCAGACGGGAATGAATGCACCACCACAGCCCTGGTGGACAGTGGGGCATCAGAAAACTTCATCGATAAGGCCTACGCGGAGGCCAGCGGAATACCGATGCAACAGAAAAAGACACCAACGCGAGTGCTAACAGTCGACAGAAGTGAAGTCACCGGCGGGCCGGTAACCCACGACACTCAGATACACCTAACTATCAACCACCATGAAGAAGATATCCGGCTACACTGTATCACGATCGGGAACACCCCGATCATCCTAGGTCTCCCATGGCTCAAGCTCCACGACCCGGTGATAGGATGGAAAAACCATACTGTGAAGTTCCACTCGGACCACTGCGCCGACAAGTGCTTGCCCAGCTCACCAAGAGCCAACACCGTCCCAGAGGAGAAAGCCACAGAGCAGTACTATAAGAAAACACCAGCCGAAGAAGAGAACTGGGAAATCAGCGAAACAGACCCTTGGGAGGTTGTGCCAGACAGTAATCAACAAAATCAAGGAAACCTCCAAGACGAATAAGAAACCAATTCCCCCGGAATATCACGAATTCCTCGAAGTATTCACCGAAAAGGAACCAGTGGCCCCGCCGCCCCACCGCACTCAGGACCATCATATCCCATTAGAAGAAGGAAAGACGCCCCCGTATGAGCCCCTGCGCCCCCTAAATGAGGACAAAATGAAGGCCCTCAGAGGGTACCTAGAAATCAACGAAAAACGGGGGTGGATCCACGCATCCACCTCCCCGGCGGGAGCCCCAATAGATTTTGTAACAAAGAAGGATGGAGGACTACGCCTGTGTGTGAATTACCGGCAACTAAACGACATTACGATCAAAGATCGAACACCACTGCCACTGATCAGCGAGTCCCTCGACCAACTCCCCAGCGCCACCATCTACACCAAACTCGATATCCGAGACGCATACTACAATCTTCGCATTGCAAAAGGTGACGAATGGAAAACAGCGTTCCGCACACGATACGGACTATACGAGTATTGCGTCATGCCATTCGGACTCACCAACGCCCCTGTCTCCTTCCAGCCATGGATGAACGAGATCCTAAGCGACTACCTAGACATCTTCTGTGTAGCGTATCTGGATGACATCCTGGTCTTCTCACCCGACGAGGAAACGCACTGGGAACATGTCCGGGCCGTACTCACACGGGTGCGAGACACTGGACTAACACTGAAAGCATCCAAATGCGAATTCCACACAACAGAGACAGAGTACCTAGGATACGTCATATCACCACAAGGGCTAAGGATGGATGAAGAGAAAATCCGGACGATCAAGGACTGGAAGGAACCAACAAACATCAAAGGAGTACAGAGTTTCCTGGGCTTTGCCAACTTCTACCGACGATTTATCAAGGACTACAGCAAGATCACAACGCCCCTATCCTCCCTACCAAGGAAGGAAAAAGCATGGGAATGGGGTGATAAGCAGCAGGAGGCGTTTGAGACACTCAAAAAAGCAATGATCACGGAACCAATACTACAGCAGTTCGACCCGGAACGAGCCGTGACCATCGAGACAGATGCATCAGATTATGCCATAGGAGCGATCTGTTCCCAACCCGACGAAAAGGGGATCTTGCATCCTGTAGCATACTACTCAAGGAAACTCAAAGATTCGGAGCGCAACTACGATATCCTTGACAAAGAGATACTAGCAATCATAGACTCACTACAAAAATGGGATACCTATTGCAGGACAACGGGACCAAAAATCACAATTCTGACGGACCACAAAAACCTCGAATATTGGAAGACAAAGAAAGACCTAAACCTACGGCAAGCCCGGTGGGGCGAGCGATTAGCCAATACGACTTTATAATCAAGTATCGACCCGGTAAGTTGGCCGGCAAACCAGACATCCTCTCTAGAGAGTCAGGAGACTCTCCCTGAGAAGGGGATATGAAGCATCGACAGAACCATGGCCGAATCCTGTTACCTGAAGAAGCGTTCGAAACACTCCAAGCCAATACAACAGAAACCATCAAACTCGAGATAGACAAGGAACTCCTGAATGAAATTCGGACACTAAGCGCAGCAGATAAAGAGATCCAAGAAATCCGGAGGAAAAAGGCAAGCGGGACCACCCACGACGGAAAGATCGCGCTAGTGTTATACAAGGAAAACAGTGGGCTGCTAATGTACAACGGCCTCATATGGATCCCGGACAACGACACCCTGCGACTACGCATATTAAGAGACTACCATGACGCACAAGCCGCAGGACACCTGGGCCGAGCAAGAACCCTGGAACTTGTTAGCCGAAATTTCTACTGGCCAAGACAACGAAAGTACGTCCACAGATACGTCGACCACTGTGACACCTACCATCGCATCAAACCAATCCGACACGCGCCATTTGGACTGCTAAAGCCACTCGAACTTCCGCATCGACCATGGGACGCGATATCAATGGACTTCATCACTGCACTACCACCGAGCAACGGAAAAGATGCGTTATGGGAAATAATCGATCGCCTCACGAAAATGGGGCACTTAGTCGCCTGCCAGGGCACAATGAACCCCGAGGACCTAGCCGACCAGTTGCTCAAGCAGATAGTCAGACCCCACGGGTTGCCAAGCAGTATCATATCAGACAGAGGGGCACTGTTTACCTCAGACTTTTGGAAACGGGTAACGGGAGCACTCGGGATATCACGGAACCTCAGCACAGCCTTCCACCCACAAACGAACGGACAAACGGAAAGAGTCAATACCACCCTGGAGCAATACCTCCGAGCATACTGCAACTATCAGCAAGACGACTGGGAAAAACTGTTTACAATTGCTGAATTCTGCTACAACAACACCCAAACCGGAACCACAAGAATAACCCCCTTCTGGGCCAACTATGGATATCACCCTCGATTCCTGCCAGACCTTGGCCCACGAAACGACGAAACACCGGAAGTATCAGAATATGTCGCGGCATTAAGGAAACTTCACGAAGAACTCCCAGCAGAGATCAAGGACGCACAAATGGCTCAGGCGGAGCAAGCCAATAACACCCGACACCCGGACCCAGTCATAGAACCTGGCGATAAAGTCTGGCTCCGGCGAAGGAACATCCGGACAATCCTACCGTCGAACAAACTGGATCACAAGCAGATCGGCCCATACACCGTCTTGGAGAAGGTGGGCTCATGAGCATATAAACTGGACCTGCCAGCCACTGTCAAGATCCACCCAGTCTTCCACATCAGCCTCCTCGAACCCACAGCCAGCACGGAACCTATCCCAGGACATCACCAGCCGCCACCGCCTCCCGTAGTCATCCAAGAACAGCAAGAGTGGGAAGTAGAGAGAGTCCTCGACTCCCGGCGCCACCGGAACCAAATCCAGTATTGAGTGAAGTGGACCGGCTTCCACGACCCTGATCGTACCTGGTATCTGGCCCGCAATTTTGAGCACTCGCCTGACCTCATCGGCCAGTTCCACGAGGAATATCCGGAGAAACCCGCACCCCAACTCTAAAAATGTCCACCAGCGCCACTATCGACACCAACGAAGGCTGGACCTTCGCTGGCAAAAGCCGCACCTCCGAGTTTCCCACCACGACCGACCCGGACAACGTATCCACCGAACTGCCCACTCACAACAAACCACTCCCCGACTGGGGAATGCCCCGCCAGCTGCACCCTCGCCGCCGATGTCCGCCGTAGGGCAACCCCGTAGCGACGATCACGTATCCCTGCACTGGACGGCCTGCTACGACGATTACTGCAACACCCACCGCCAGAGCAAGGACAACAACTACTACCCATGCCGAAGCCGCCGCCACCGAGCGACAAACTGCGACTGCCCGCTCCCACACCCTAACGAACTACTCGAAGTAACCCGCGAACGACGCCTCAACCCCGTCAAAGCATGCGCGGACTGGCACTGAGGAAAGCGGGTCTGCCCCGAATGCCGGTTCCTTGTCAACATGGAAAACCACGACCTCCGCTGCAGCGCCACCGCCCCGCAGAACCCCCTGGCAGACATCACGACCCCTCAAGAGGATCAAGAAAACATCGCACCCCCGGAGGAGGTAGCTGCCAATAACAAGGCCCGCGCTGCGACCCCAGCAGCCCTCCGAGACGAACAAATATCTTTGCTACACGACATCGTAACCATGCTCCAACACACTACCACCAGCGACGCACGCCGCAACCACGTCGTACACCGGACGCTCGCCCAGCGGATGAACGAATTCCACGACGCGGACCAACAGCAACTCCAGCAGATGGCCAACACCCTGGGAGCCATCATCACCAAACAGCAGCGAATGAACGAACAACTCCAAGCGCGGCAGCAGGCTAACCGGCCCGTCCGCATCCACCGCACGCCCATCCGCCGCCGGACCCTGACAACCCGACATGACCTCGCCAGAGCTTCGGTCTGGACGGGGGACGTACTGTCACAAACCTCGCGCGACAGGCTCCTAAGCGCCGCCGCTGGGGCCGCCGTCACCCTTGCAGCCCTGTGGCTTGGCCTCATTACGGCCGCTGCAGTCACGATCATCCTCCACGCTTAGGCGCCTCACCCGATCACATCGCTCTGGCAGCGATACTCCCCGACCGCTGACCGGTCCAGATTTCTCTCCTTTGTTTCTTCTATGTTGCCTACGCGTCATTCTCGTCTTTGCCATTTCCGATTGATATTGCTTGCGCATCATTCTCCTGTTCGCTACGTCTGTTGTCTCCCGTTGATTGAGCCTGCGCGTCCTTCTCCGTTATCGTTCAAAGTATTGTTTCCCCTTGATTAAGTTGTACGTCATTCTTCCTTTGTCCCTTACTGTTACTGCTTGTGCGTCCTTTCTCCTGTTGCCACGAGTAGAGTGTTGGCTGCGCGGCGGCCGAGTGCGATCATGTGTTTCTCTTGGGCACGGCGATTGAGTCATGATGAGCTATGGAGGAACTGTGTCAGTCTTGCGGGCAAGCTGTGATTCCACAGAGGGAAGGAAAGGTATAAAGGAAGGGCGCAGTAGCTAGTCTGGAGATTCTCTCTCCACGTAATCTATTATCTCTCCCCACAAACCTACCTCTACATCCCCGTGACCGGCGCTGCGACCACCACTCCCACGAAGAACAATGAGCCCACGCAAGGCGTGTGAGAACGGCCGCGAAGAGACCACGCCGGGTGTGACGGATACTGCGAGAACAACGAGCCCACGCAAGGCGTGTGAGAAGAGCCGCGAAGAGACCACGCCGGGCGTAACGAATACCGCGAGAACCACAAGCCCACGCAAGGCATGTGAGAAGAGCCGCGAAGAGACCACGCCGGGCGTGATGGATACCGCGAGAACCACAAGCCCACGCAAGGCATGTGAGAAGAGCCGCGAAGAGACCACGCCGGGCGTGACGGATACCGCGAGAACCACGAGCCCACGCAAGGCGTGTGAGAATAGCCGCGAAGAGACCACGCCGGGCGTGACGGATACCGCGAGAACAACGAGCCCACGCAAGGTGTGTGAGTACACCCGAAGTGTGAGTGCGCCGGAAGTGTGAGTAGGAAAACATCGCGCCACGGAACCCAGCTACGTTACCTGTCAAGCCCAACGGAGAAGTCGAGGCAGGATCTTGACATCCCTGACCGCTGGCAGGTCTAGACCTCTCTCCTTTGTTTCTTCTATGTTTCTTGCGCGTCCTTCTCCTGTCCACTACGTTTGTTGTCTCCCATTGATTGAGCTTGCACGTCCTTCTCCCATGTTCGTTACGAGTATTGTTTTCCCTTGATTAAGTTGTACGTCAGTCTTCCTTTCCTTTACAGTTACTGCTTGGGCGTCCTTTCTCCTGTTGCCACGAGTAGTGTGTTGGCCGCGCGGTGGCCGAGTGCGATCATGTGTTTTCCTTAGGCGCGGTGATCGAGTCATGATGTTAGACGGAGGAACTGTGTCAGTCTTGCCGGCAAGCTGTGATTCCACAGAGGGAAGGAAAAGTATAAAGGAAGGGTGCGGTAGCTAGTCTGGAGATTCTTCTCCATGCGATCAATTCTCTCCGACAACCCCCCCACGTTTTTGAAAAGAACTTTTCTCCCCGACCATCAATCTCGATAACAACCTCCTCAAAGCGTTCCCTGCGTCTTGGGCTACAGTCTCAATAGCTGGAAAGCTGATTGGCTTGAGTTTGGTTTTCGAGCCTCACCCCGACCCTCCCTCAGTGATCGCGGACTCTGCATATCCGCCCATCACCAACACGGTCACAGCCTCCCTCATGCTCGCCTCAGGCCCTGGCCAGGGACCAAAAGACACCGTTCCAGTTCCTCCTTCTCTCAAAGCTACAGGTAGTTACACTCGTGCGTCTACCAAGGGACTCTTTGAGGACAGTGACCCTGATTCCGACTCATAGTGAAGATAACGATAAAGCCGATATGGAACAGATGGACTTCCAATCTAACGCCACTCAGTACATCACCGAGACCCAGGCAATAGGAGATGTTGACGATGAACTCCCTACCTTCAATCCTAGAATGGCTGCTCCCCTCAGCCCCGAACACGTAGCCATTCGGGTAGACTTCGAAATCATCACGGCTACCACTATGGAGCAACTGTATGCGCGAATTACAGATGAAATCACCACGTCTGTTACTGCAACATTCCAGAAGACCACCAGCCAACTCAATCAGCAAATTGGCTTGATAAACGCGCATATCACTCAAATGCAGCAGCAACATCTTACAAACCAGAAGTAGACCCTCCCTCCTCAAACTACACCGATTGCAGCCCCAACCAAGAAGATTCTCAAGACGAAATTAGAGAAGAAGAACACCAGCGAGGACCAGGTCAGGGCCAGCACTGCCAGTGCTATTTGTGGTATTACCGAATCATCGACTATACCACCAACACCAGTCACAAACACCCGAGGTTGGGAGACTGTGAAGTGTACTGCCCAGCAAAAGCAGAAGAACCCCACTCCAGCGAAATTCATCCCAATGATCTACCCACAAGTGGAACGTGAAGTGTCATGTCACTTCCGCGAGCAAAAACACAACGACACACCAGGAAACGACTCTGCTGCACGACAAAACGCTGCTGATACAGCACTCCGCCGTGTCAACTTGTCATGAACCTGGCGCGACAGGCTCCTTGGCGTCGGCGCCGGTGCCACTCTCACCCTTGTCGCCCTGTGGCTCGTCCTCGTTTCTGCTGCCACAGCCACAGTCATCCTCCGCGCTTAGGCGCCTCGACGGATCTCCGCCATATCGCTCCGGTAGCGATATCCCCAACCGCTGGCCGGTCTAGACCTCTCTCCTTCATCTCCGTTATGTTACTTGCGTGTCCTTCTCCTGTCATCGTTACGTATGTTGTTTCCTGTTGATTATGCTTGCGCGTCCTTTCTCCAGTCCGCTATGTTTGTTGTCTCCCATTTATTGAGCTTGCGAGTCCCTCTCCCATGTTCGTTATGAGTATTATTTTCCCTTGATTAAGTTGTACGTCAGTCGTCCTTTCCTTTACTGTTACTGCTTGCGCGTCCTTTCTCCTGTTGCCATGAGTAGAGTGTTGGCCGCGCAGCGGCCGAGTGCGATCATGTGTTTTCCTTGGGCGTGGCGATTGAGTCATGATGTTAGATGCAGGAACTGTATCAGTCTTGCGGGCAAGCTGTGGTTCCACAGAGGGAAGGAAAGTATAAAGGAAGGGCGCGGTAGCTAGTCTGGAGATTCTTCTCCACGCAATCTATTTTCTCTCTCCACAGACCTACCTCGCTATCCCCGTGACCGGCGCTGCGACCACCACTCCCCGAGAACAATGAGCCCACGCAAGGCATGTGAAAAGAGCCGCGAAGAGACCGCGCTGGGCGTGACAGATACCGCGAGAACAACGAGCCCACGCAAGGCGTGTGAGAAGAGCCGTGAAGAGACCACGCCGGACGTGACGGATACCTCGAGAACAATGAGCCCACGCAAGGTATGTGAGAAGACCCGCGAAGAGACCACGCCGGACGTGACGGATACCGCCAGAACAACGAGCCCACCCAAGGCGTGTGAGAAGAGCCACGAAGAGACCACGCCGGGCATGACAGATACCATGAGAACACCGAGCTAACACAAGGCGTGCAAGTACACCAGAAGTGTAAGTACACCGGAAGTGTAAGTACACAGGAAGCGTGAGTAGGACCGCTCGTGCTGCAGACCCCGCCTACGTTGCCTGTTGAGACAAACGGAAAAGTCTAGGGAGGATCTTCACACTAGATTGCGTCTCCCCATCGACACCTGACGTAGCAACACAGTGGGCTCCGAGGACGAAAACAGCGAGGATCCCATCACCCTCAGAGAATTCACGAGGGTGTCCGACGACTACTGATCCCCAAGCCCGGTAACCCCGGACCCCCGATCAAGGCCCCAGACGCCAGATTCACCAGAGCAAACCCAAAGAATGGGGGACGAAACAGGGGCAGAAGGGGCGGGACCCCACCTCCTCAACACGGAGATGTTACGAGAAATCCTCCCGGCCAGAGAGACACCCCGAAGCAGTTACCCAAAGCTCTGGGACCCCGAACCATTCGAAGGAGACAAAGCAAAGTTCAAAACATTCTTGGCCCAGTGTGAGCTCAAGTTTAGGACAGAAGGAAAACGATTCAACGACGATGACAAGAAAACAGGATATGCATCTTCCCTGCTACGGGGGGTAGCCTGGAATTGGGTGGCAACCTTCCTTAACCAGGAAAGAGGAATCAACCTGACATGGGAGAACTAAAAACCAACATGAAGCACGCCTTCGGCCAGGTAGACGCCGTGGAAATAGCGTTCGAGAAATTCCAGAAGATCCAGCAGGGAAATTGGACAGCGGCCACCTACTGGGCCGAATTTCAGCGAATCAAAGCAGACCTCCCATACGCGGACAACGTATGCATTGCACGATTCCGAGACGGATTACACCCCCAGGTAAAGAGGCACCTAGTCATGAGCGAAACCCCCGCCACAGTCTTGGTGGACAGCGCCACAGCCACCATCAAAACAGGTAGCCGCCTATGCAACCTCGGAGTCATTAATCGCCGACCTACCATCAACCCTGAAGCGCGCTTCCACGTCCACGCAAAGGAGCCTCCGGCGGCGCCCCTGGGAGACCCGATGGACCTCGATGCCACCCGATGATTCAAATTCGCAAGGGGAACACCGAACCGATTCCCACGATGAGTAATCAGGGGAGAATGTTACAACTACAGAACGAAAGGACATTTCGCAAAAGAATGCCCCCAACCCAGGAAAGAACGAGTTCCATGGAGAAGACCATACAGGGCCGCGGAAGCCACTTTCGAGGAGACGACCGAAGAAGAACCGTCGGGAAACGACAACCCTCAGGAATAGGTGCCAACAACCACCACCCGAGGGAAACACCTGTTGTCAAACCCGAAGAAGACCCCCCATACATAGTACGAACCGCCCAGTACGACCGTGAGGAAAAAATTACGATCAAAGTACGAATTCAGGGGACAGACGGGAACGAATGCACCACTACAGCCTTGGTCGGCAGTGGGGCATCAGAAAACTTCATCGATAAGGACTATGCTGAGGCCAGCTGAATACCTATGCAACAAAAAACAACGCCAAGACGAGCATTGACAGTCAATGGAAGTGAGGTCACCGGCGGGCCGGTAACCCACGACACTCAGATCCAACTAACCATCAACCATCATGAGGAGGACATCCGGCTACACTGCATCACGATCGGGACCGCCCCGATCATCCTGGGACTCCCGTGGTTCAAACTCCACGACCCAGTAATAGGATGGAAGAATCACACCGTGAAATTCCACTCCGACCACTGTGCCGAGAAATGTCTACCCAGCTCACCAAGAGCCAACACAGTCCCAGATGAAAAAGCCACAGAGCAATACTATAAGAAAACACCAGCAGAAGAAGAGAACTGGGAAATCAGCAAAACCGACCCATGGGAGGTATGCCAGACAGTAATCGACAAAATCAAAGAGACCTCCAGGATGAGCAAGAAACCAATTCCCCCAGAATATCACGAATTCCTCGATGTATTCACTGAACAAGAACCAACGACACCCCTACCTCACCACATGCAGGACCATCATATCCCACTGGAGGAAGGGAAGACACCCCCGTATGAACCACTGCGACCCCTGAACAAAGACAAAATGAAGGCCCTATGAGAATACCTAGAAATCAACGAAAAACAAGGATGGATCCGGGCATCCACCTCCCCGGCCGGAGCACCAATACATTTCGTCAAGACAAAGGATGTAGGACTACACCTGTGTGTGGACTACCGGCAACTAAACGAAATCACGATCAAAGATCGGACACAGCTGCCACTGATCGGCGAGTCTCGCAATCAACTCTCCATCGCCACCATCTACACCAAACTCGATATACGAGATGCATACTACAACCTCCGCATTGCAAAGGGCAACGAATAGAAGTCAGCGTTTCGAACTCGATATGGGCTATACGAGTATTGCGTCATGCCGTTCGGACTCACCAACGCCCCGCCATCCTTCCAACGATGGATGAACGAGATCCTGAGTGACAATTTAGACATCTTCTGCTTGACATATCTGGACGACATCCTGGTCTTCTCGCCCGATGAGGAAACACACCGAAAACATATCCGGGCAGTAATCACACGAGTACGTGACACCGGACTAACACCGAAAGCATTCAAATGTGAATTCCACGCCCTGGAAACAGAATATCTGGGATATGTCATATCGCCAGAAGGGCTGAGAATGAACGAAGAAAAGATCCGAACAATCAGAGACTGGAAGGAGTCAACAAACGTCAAAGGGGTGCAGAGCTTTCTGGGTTTCGCCAACTTCTACCGAAGGTTCATCAGAGACTATAGCAAGATTACGACGCCCCTCTCCTCCCTCACAAGAAAGGACAAGTTATGGGAATGGGGCGACAAGCAGCAGGAGGCGTTTGAGATGCTAAAGGGAGCAATGATCACGCAACCGATATTGCAACACTTCGATCCGGAACAACCCGTCACCATCGAAACAGACGCCTCAGACTATGCCATAGGAGCGATCTGCTCACAACCTGACACAAAGGGAATCCTGCATCCTGTAGCATACTACTCGAGAAAACTCAAAGACCCAGAGCGCAATTATGACATCCACGATAAGGAGCTACTGGCGATAGTCGACGCACTACAAAAATGGGATACTTATTGTAAAACAACGGGACCAAAAATCACGATCCTCACCGACCACAAAAACCTCGAATACTGGAAAACAAAAAAAGATCTCAATTTGCAACAGGCCCGGTGGGGTGAGCAATTAGCTAACAATGACTTCGTGATCAAGTATCGACCCGGGAAATTCGCCAGCAAGTCAGACATCCTCTCTAGTGAGTCAGGAGACTCTTCCTGGGAAGGGGATAATAAGCATCGACAGAATCACGGCCGAATCCTGTTACCCGAAGAAGTGTTCGAAGCACTCCAGGCCAATACAATGGAAACCATCAACATCGAGATAGATAAGGAACTCCTGAATGAAATCCCGACACTAAGCCCAGCAGGTAAAGAGATCCAAGAAATCCGGAGGAAAAAGGCGAGCGGGACCACCCGTGACGGAAAGATCGCACTAGGGCTAAAAGAGGAAAACAGCGGGTTGCTGATGTACGACGGCCTCATATGGATCCCAGAAACGACACCCTGCGACTACACATATTAAGAGACCACCATGACGTGCAAGCCGCGGGACACCCAGGCCGAGCAAGAACCCTGGAACTTGTTAGCCGAAATTTCTACTGGCCAGGGCAATGAAAGTACATCCACAGATACGTCGACCACTGTGTGACACTGGGGTCGTCTCGTAACCAGAGTGTGGGTAGAATCAAAGGTAATCAGGCTACTTTCGATAATTCACAACGGAATAATCTTAGATCTTGTGTGTGGGTTTCGGTAGTAGCGTTCAGTCTCTCTCTTCTTTCTTTACGGGAGAGAAGTGCCAGGTTATATATCTTTCTGCGGCGTCGTGAGATCTGATGACTCGGGCTAACTATTCCTCTGAGCCTTTCGACCCCGTGGGCAACTCATTGGTCCTGGCCGGGGTCCAGATAAGAGAGATGAGTTCTTTATGCACCGAGGTGGAGTCGCTGCGCCTAGACTCTTTTCCACGTACACCTTTCGGGTGACGTGGCAGCTCCTTTCGGGAGTCTGCCCAAGTCTAGCCAGTCTCCGGTTCGTGTGCAATCAAATCCCTCATCCCGGTGTTTAACACTCTTACGACCGGCCTCGGCCGTAAGCCTAAACTCCATTCCCTTATCTCCCGCCTAGACTCTCTGAGCCGATCTTTCCAGAAATAGCTAACTACCGGCACCTATCTTTCTCTGGTACGTAATTCTAAGGATACGTACCGACCCGTGATTTCCTCAGGTGTAACACTACCTCCCCCTCCTCTTAGCTTCGTCCCGAAGCGTAACAACCGTTTTTCTAAGTAGCCCATCTCTTCCTTGGATCGTGGGATTCTTTCAACGCTGAGTTCCTTTCAACGTCACGGACTGCAGTCCTCCACCCCTGCAGCCCTCCCAGTCATCCGGCCAGCGGCTGCTCTCCCTTGAGCGCCGGGGGCCTGCGGAAACAACTGGGCCCTCTGAGTAAGCCGGTGCGTACTCATACTGTCGTGTCATATTGAGTCGTACTCGCCGCCGCACTGCGTCAAGGCTTTGTCCGGCTCGGTGAGGTTCCGGGGTCGTAGTGGGACCAGGGAATCGGGAGAGGTATGGTGACCTTTGTGCTAGTGACCCGTATGCTCGGCAGTGACCGCGCCCACGTCCTTCCGGGGGGAGACAAGTATGCTGGAGCAGTGACAGCGCTGTCGGGGACTCACTTCATCGATTATGGACCTGCTGCGCCGGTTTCGCCGGTCCGAGTCGGTCGCTGAGAGGTCGATATGTCGGTTCTGAATGGTTTTCCTGACTCTCAACAGTTTCGGTCGCGTGCACTCCTTGCCGGGCGCCTGGTCGGCGGCTTCTCGTGGTTGCCCGTGAAGCGGGTCCTTTTGTTGGAACATGACGCTGTGGTACTGACGTCCTCCGCCCCATCAGCCCCCTACCGCCAGGTCCCGGGGGATCTGGTCTAGCCCTCGGTGAGTCGGTAGTCCCTCGGCGAGTCAGGATTCCGTCGATGAAACTCCCAGAGTTTCTCCAGACCGCCTACTGAAAAGTTGTCGAATGGTTCTTCCGTCCAGTCTTTGCGTTCCGGATAGTCGAGCCATTTGACAAGGTATAGAATTCGTTTGTTATTTCCCCGGCCGCGCTCGATCGAGGACATAACTTCTTCGACATCGTATTCCTCGCTTTGTTCGATGTCATCTGCCTCCCGGAGTACCTTGGGTGGATCCGGTGGGGCTCGGTGTTCACTCGTTTGATATAGTTCGAGGAGCGAGACATGGAAGACGTTGTGGATCTTCCAATTCCGAGGCAGCGTGAGGCGGACGGCGAGCGGGGAGACGATTTTCTCGATTTGAAAAGGGCCATGGTTTTTGTGGTCCAGTTTCTTCGTTGGTCGGCGGGTTTTGATATTCCGTCCGTTGAGCATTACCAAGTCTCCCACTTGGTACGCCGGAGGTTCCTTTCGGGCCGGGTGGGAGTATCGGCGCATTTGTTCTTGCGCATCGTTCAATCCTTGTCATGAGTCCTCATGTACCGTTTGCATCCAGTGAGCGTAGACTGTGCTTGCTGGGTTCAAGGGTTCTTCGACAGGGGGGTTGACGGTTGCTGGGTGGAAACCATAATTCGCGAAGAACGGTGTCATCCCGTTTCCTATCGTGACCGAATTCTTGTAGGCGAATTCGGCCATTCGTAATAGGGAGACCCAGTCGTCCTGTTCCTTTGCGACAAAGGCCCGGAGGTACGCCTCGATTGTTTGATTGAGCCGTTCTTTTTGTCCGGTAGTCTGGGGGTGGAATGCAGTGGACATACGCGGTCGTATCCCAAGAAGTTCCAGGAACCCCTTCCATGTTTCTGACGTGAAGCGTGAGTCCCGGTCCGATACTATGTCCGTGGGGAGTCCATGGAACCTCCAGATTTCCCGGGCGAATATCTTAGTTAGATCCGCCGCCGTTTTTTTTCTTTTAATGGGATGAAATGCACCATTTTGGTGAACCTGTCTATGACCACCCATAGCTGGTTGCAGCCTTCCGAGCGGGGTAGCTCCGTGATGAAATCCATTGTGATCGACTGCCATGGGGCGTACGAGAGTTCCAGTGGTGAGGACAGTCCGTAAGGTTGGTGCCAGGATGCCTTATTCCGCTGGCACTCCGGGCAACTTCGGACAAAGTCGATTATTCGCTCGTTCATTTTGGGCCACCAGAAGTTCCGTCATATAAGTTCGATGGTCTTGTCTTGACCCATGTGCCCCGCTACCTTGGTGTCGTGTTCGGATTCCAGTATCTGCTGTATTAGCCCCTGGGGTACCCAGAGCAAGCCCTTCCTATATAGTGCCCCATTTTCCTCTTTTATATCCCTGGCCGTTCGGTCCTCCGGCGCCAGTCCTTCTGATGCCGCTTCCCGTTCCATCGTTCGCTTGTACTCCTCATCCTTTTTCCCTTCCTCTTTTACTTTTGCCAGGAATTCCTCCTATCATTTCCTCGCCGGGAGTGATGCAAGTCTTGCTGAGGAGCAGATGAACGACTGGTTTCTTCTGTTCGCTAGGTTTTTTTCTTGCAAAACCGCCGTAATTGGCTGGTTTTCTATCCCCCCCTTTTCCGGGCGATACTCCGAATGCCTGGATAGCGCATCGGGTTTGCTGTTTTGCGTGCCTGGTCGCTAGTAGATTCTGAAATCGACTCCCGCCAACTCCTGGGCCCACCGGGCTTGTCGTCGGTTAAGTACCGTGGTCGTCGTAAAGTATTCCAGGTTCTGGTGATCGGAGAATACTTGTACTTGGTGGGCAGCCCCTTCGCAATAGCGTCTCCAGTGCTTAAAGGCGTCGACGACTGCCAGGAGTTCCTTGTCGTGGACTTCGTAATTTATTTCCGCTGGCTGGAACTTCCCGGAATGGAAGGCCACTGGGTGCAGTCTTCCCTCGCTGTCTCGTTGCGAGAGTACTGCTCCAATGGCAAAATTGGAGGTGTCGGTTTCGATTATTACTGGTTTCTGGGCGTCGAAGTGGGCCAATATCGGTGCTGATGTGAATCTGTGCTTTAGTTCCTCCAATGCACTTCCCGATTCGTCGTTCCATTCCCATTTCTCCGTTTTTTTGGTCAATTCCGTGAGCGGTCGGGCGACCTTGGAGTAATCTTAGATGAAGCGTCGATAGAAGTTAGCAAATCCCAGGAATAATTGTACTTCCGTTAAGGATTTCGGAATTTTCCAGCTTAGGACCGCCTGAACTTTGTCGTTTGACATCTTGATTCCTTCTCTCCCAATGACATAGCCCAGAAATTCCACCTCCTGAGCTCTCCAGATGCATTTCTCAGGGGACACTGTGTTGGAATTGCTTCTCGCCGCTCCGGCGTGGCGCGCCGGTGGAAGCGTCACCACAGCAACGGCAACGACAGCAACGCTGTGGAGAGCAATGGCATAGCAACGGCAGTGGCAAAGGGATCCTGGCAACGACGGCTTGGCATTCTCTCATAGCAGCATCTTTGGCATTCTTTCTTGTCTTCTTTTACATACTTCCATATAGCATTGAAATAGAAGATCAACACACTTCAACGATACAATCATCACGCCAAATCTCTTTCTCTCTCCCTCTCTCTGCTCGTGTGAAGACTCTCAGATGAACGGTGATCGGGCAAACTTTCACAGGTTATGAGCCCGGAGCCTTAACCGCTCCACATACGATCAAACCTCACCGCCGCCAAACTCTCGCGCAATAAATAGCTCCTCAGGAGCCAGTGATAAACGCGGGGGCCGGCGATTCCGAGGCCCTTTCCTCTACGTCTCACTTGGAAGATTTCTCCTCGAAATTGATCGCTAACCATCTCAGCGACAGAAGACCTCGGACGATCGACAAGAACTTTCCTTCTTACGCATCGATACAATCTCTCCTCGTAAAACACCCTCGATTTTCAGACCGATTCCTCTACCTACATACCTATTCGACGAGCATCTACAACGATCTTCACCATGAGTGACGAAACGTTCAAACATCCTCTGGGCAACATCCGCCTACTCGATCGTACCAATTACGCAGTCTGGAAAGAAGATATCATGAAGGTCCTACAAGGAATCATGGCGTGGGACATCGTGATGGAGAGAGAAGATGAACCGCAAGATCCGGGAAGACCCAACGACTTCACCATGGCCCTTGTTCAGGCACGGAAGGCGTACAAGGACTACAAGCAACGGAAGTTGCAGGCCTTGGCCATCATCTACGGATCCTGCACCAATGCTGTCAAGGTGTACATCAAAGGAATGGAGGATCCCGTCCAAATGTGGAAAGAATTGGAGGCCCGCACAAACACTGCCAACTCTTCGGTCGGAAGAATGTCGCTCTTCCGGAAATTCAGCACTCTCCGCCCCACTCCCGGACAGCTGCTAAATGCCTACTTCGCCGAATTGCTCGACATCACCACTGAGCTTGCGGGCTCCGAAGAAGCGGTCTCCGACATGGTCCTTAAGAATCACATCTACACCACTCTTCCTCCCGCCTATGCAGTCACGATTGAGATTCTTCAATCTCGTGCAGGAGTCACTGTTCAAGAAGTCATTGATGCACTGAACGAATGCGAAACAAATCGATCGATGACAACAAAACCTGATGCCGTTTCAGAAGCTCTCTACACACAACAAGGAGCAAGGGGAGGACGAGGTGGCTACCAGGGACGATACCAAGGAAATGAGCGCTCTCAGAGGTGGTGTGATTGGTGTAAGACCGGCACTCACTCTACCTCAAATTGCTGGAGTAAGAAGAACAACAAACGGGCACGAGACCAGAATGACTGCTACTATTGTGGAGAAGAGGGCCACATCAAGAATGACTGCCCGGCCAGAAGAAAGGGACAGGCCCTGCGAAACAGCAGAGGAATAGGACGCGACGGACGCGAAGGAAACGGACGTGACAGACGCGAACGCGACGGACGCGAAGGAAATGGACGCGACGGACGTGACGGACGCGAAGGAAACGGACGCGACGGACGCGACGGACGCGAAGGAAATGGACGCTCTCACAATACCTCTGGCAACCAGCAATGACTTGCGGGATCTACCTCCCTCAGCTCGGAGGTAATGGTGGTGTCATATCGATCGGCAATAACAACAAGGACCTGGGTAATTGATTCTGGAGCATCTCACAATTACGGCAACAATCTACGAGATTTCCAGAAGAACTCAGTTAAGGAAACGGATATGATCATCAAGTTAGGAGATGATCACCAAGTACAAGCGAAGAAGAAAGGGATTGTACGTCTAGGAAGAGTGGATATTGAGGCGTTCTTCGTTCCGGAATTCCGAATATCCCTCATATCAGTAGGACAACTCGACTCACATGGATACACAACAACATTCCGCTCGGGGATTTGCTCGATTGCCGATGCAAATGGACAGAAAGTTCTCGGCGCCAACCTTGAAGACGGCTTATACATACTATCAACAGATGGATCAGCACATATCTCCGAAATTAGAATGCTTCGAACAGCTCCACATTCACATACAATAAACATGTGGCATCGACGTCTCGCGCATCTTAATCATCAAGACTTGAAACGACTACTGGAATCCTCAGGAGAACGCATTACGGATTCTCTCAACATACACCCGGTCGCCGTTCCGGATATCGAACCAATTAAGGATCCTACGGACGTCGAGCTAGTTACGGATCCTATGGACGACGAGCCGGTGATGGATCACATGGACCCAAGTCCTCGCTGGGAAACACCTGGATTGTGTCGGACATGCGTTCAGGCGAAGCAACAACAACATATTGTACCCACCAGAGTACCTCGGTCGTCAATGCCGTTTGCGCTTGTGCACTCAGATCTCTGCGGGCCGATGAAGCACAGTATCGGAGGCGCCCAATACTACATCATCTACATTGATGACTGTACGAGATACACAGAGGTGTACTTTCTGATCACAAAAACCGCGGAA
>Ga0307516_10003470_pt1 | contig 20206 bp, 21 predicted proteins | sample 19_EM_MG_FD_203310 | JGI IMG/M metagenome (GOLD analysis project Ga0307516, IMG submission 203310) | Populus trichocarpa ectomycorrhiza microbial communities from riparian zone in the Pacific Northwest, United States - 19_EM | ecosystem: Host-associated > Plants > Roots > Unclassified | place...
TGGCAGACGTTGCCGGCTTGAGGTTTCCGATCCGATCTCGTGGGCAGTTTGTCGCGGGTCCTGCCGGCCTTCAACGGACGAACGCAACGGGTCGGCAGGACCCGCTTCCACATCCCGTCCGGCGAACCGGACGGGAAACTCGCTGCCGCCCGGTCGGGACCGCAGCCACACCGCCTCGTCGCGGTGCGACTCCAGCGGGGCCGGATAGTCGAGGCCTGAGCGAACCGTATCCGGTAGTCGCCACGGCTGGTGCACGGCTCTGCCGGGGATGGCCGTCAATTCGGGAACGTAGCGCCGAACGTACACGCCGTCGGGGTCGAACCGCTCCGCCTGCAGGATCGGGTTGAACCGCCGGTAGGGCCTGGTGTCGTTCCCGGTGCCGGCCACCCACTGCCAGTTACCCGAGTTGTTCGGCACGTCACCGTCGATCAGCCAGCGGAAGAACCACCGCACGCCGTGCCGCCAATCGAGCCCGAGGTGCTTGGTCAGAAACGACGCGGTGATCAGGCGGGCCCGGTTGTACATCCAGCCCTCGGCGCGCAGCTGCCGCATGCCCGCGTCGACCACTGGCACCCCGGTCATCCCGTCCTGCCAGTGCCGCAAGGCCTCCGGGTCGTCGCGCCACCGACCGTCGCCCGCCGGGCGGTAGGCCTCGGTCGAGATCGTCGGAAACGCCGCCGTGACCTGATAGTAGAAATCCCGCCAGCCGAGCTGGCGGACGAAGGCGGCCGGTCCCGGACCGTCCTTCGCGCGCGCCGCATTTGCCAAGGTCAAGGGCGAGACACAACCAAAGCGGAGGTACGCGCTGAGCCGCGAGGTCCCGTCGGCGGCTAGGTCGTCGTGCAGATCGTCGTCCGGGCCGAGGTGACCCAGCCACGCCTTCAGCCGGCGCCGGCCCTCCGACTCGCCGCCCGCGGCCGCTCCGGGCGACTCCCCCGCCGGCGGCTCGGGCAGATCTCCGCTGGTGACCCCTGGCGGCAATGCGATCCGTGCGGGCGTGGCCACCTCGTCGCGCCACTTCGCCGATCCCCAGGCCCGGTAGTACGGCGAGAAGACCTTGTAGTGCCCGCCTCCGCCGCTTGGCACCACGGCCCCCGGCGGCACGACCGTGGTGCCGGGGAACAGCCGCAGCGAGATGCGATGCCGCTCACATTCCCGCGCCAGGCGCTGCTCCCGGCGCCGGGCATAGCCACTGACATCGGCGCTCAGCGCGATGCCCTCGGCGCCGGCCTCGACCGCCGCCTTGATCACCTCGGCGACCGGGTCACCCGCGCGGACGACCAGGTCACCTCCCAGGCGCCGAAGCGTCTCGCGCAGGTCGGCCAGGCTCTGGTGCAGGAACAGGGCCCGGTTTGCCGAGAGCCGTCCCAGGCGCGGATCGAGGACGAAGAGCGGGATGACCCGCTCCGCGTTGGCGCAGGCGGCGGCAAGCGCCGGGTTGTCGTGCACCCGCAGGTCGCGGGTGAACAGAACGACGGCCGTCCGCATGTCAGCTCCGCACGAAAGCGGTCGTCGGGGTGCCCGGCCGGGACAGCAGAGACCTGGCCACCACCGCGGCCCGGCGCGGATTGGGCACCACTGCCCGCCGGGTGAAGACGTCGTAGTCCTCGGCGGCCACCTCGTCGAGGATGCCGCCGTACAGCTCATAGGCCGTACGCATGCAGGCCTGGGAGCCGGGCAGCAGCAGCGGGATGCCGGGAGCCGCGGCCGCGTAATGCTCGTCGGCGCGGGCGACCTCGGCCCGGATCAGTGCCTTGATCCGCGGGGTGGACCGGCCCGCCGCGCGGGCGCCGAACAGATCGTCGCGGGTGACGCCGAACTCGGCCAGGTGCGCGTCCGGCAGGTAGGTGCGGCCGCGGTCCAGATCCTCCGCCACGTCGCGGATGAAGTTGGTGAGCTGGAAGGCGAGGCCGAGCTGACGGGCCGGCTCGCGGGCGGCGGCCGGGTCGCTGGAGCCCAGGATCGGCAGCATCATCGTGCCGATGACCGCGGCCGAGCCCTCCATGTAGCCGAGCAGGTCGTCGTAGGTCGCATACGACGTGACGGTCAGGTCCATCGCCATGCTGCGCAGGAACGAGGCGAAGTCGGCGCGGTCCAGGTCGAAGACCGCGATCGTGTGCAGCACCGCGGGCAGCAGCGGGTCGTCGGTGGGCGCACCGGCGAGCCCCGCGAGGAACTCTCCGGACCAGGCGGTGAGCCGGGCGGCGCGCTCGGCCGGCGGCAGCTCCTCGGTCCGGTCGACGATCTCATCGGCATACCGAGTGAAACCGTATAGAGCGTGCACATGCCGACGCTTCCACCCAGGCAGCAGCCGGGTCGCCAGATAGTAGGTGCGGCCATGACGTTTGTGCAGCTCACGACACCGCGCGTAGGCCGCAGCCAGATCAACCTCCACGGGCCCCTCCCGAGTAAATCGACGCAACAATCGACGCAACTGGCAGCTTACGGTACTGTCGGCTGCGTGGCCAACGACATCCTCATCGGGATACCCCGCCAGACCGTCCCCTCGGACAGGCTGACCGCGGCTGTCGAGAGCACCCTGGCCGAGTTCCTGAGCGGTCAGACCGCCGCGCTCGGTGACATCGACCCGGCGCTCGGCCGCTTCGCCCGCACCACCCGGGCTCTCGTGCTGGCCGGCGGCAAGCGGTTGCGTCCGACGTTCGCCTACTGGGGGTGGCGCGGCGTGGTGACCGCCCGCGAGCCCGTCGAGCCGGTGTTGCCGGCGCTCGCGGCTCTCGAGTTGATGCATACGTTCGCCCTCGTCCACGACGATGTGATGGACGACTCGGCCACCCGGCGCGGCAGCCCCACCGCGCACCGCGTCTTCGCCGCCCAGCACACCAACGCCGGCCGGCACGGCGACCCGGACCACTTCGGCACCACCTCGGCGATCCTCGCCGGCGACCTCTGCCTGATCTGGGCCGACCAGTTGCTGGCCCGGGCGGCGGTCTCCACCGCGACATTGTTCGCGGTGCGCGCCTGCTACGACCGCATGCGCACCGAGGCGGTCGCGGGGCAATATCTCGACGTGCTCGGCGAGACCGAGCCCGCCACCTGGTCGGTGGAGCGGGCGCTGCTCGTCGCCCGGCACAAGACGGCGAGCTACACGGTGCAACGCCCGCTGCAGTTCGGGCTCGCGCTGGCCGGGCCCGCCGAGGCCGACGTGGCCGCCGTCGACGAGGCCTACAACCGCTACGGCATCGCGGTCGGCGAGGCGTTCCAGCTGCGCGACGACCTCCTCGGGGTCTACGGCGACCCCGCGATCACCGGCAAGCCGGCGGGCGACGACCTGCTCACCGGCAAGCCCACGACGCTGCTCATGCTCGCCCACCAGCTCGCCACTCCCGCGCAGCAGGCCGAGCTGGCCCCAGACCCCGCCGGAGCCGTTATCCCCGCCGACGGCTCCGGCGGGCATATCTCGCCCGCGGAGCTCGCCCGCCGCGCCGAGGTCATCGCCGAGACCGGCGCCGTCGCGCGGGTCGAGGCGCTGATTCAGCAGCGGGTAACGGAGGGCGTCGAAGCATTGGCGAGCGCGCCGCTGCACGACGACGCCCGCGATGCGTTGACAAACCTGGCGGCTTCCGCGAGCCACCGCCGGGCATGATGGACCTTTGACCCCCCTGGAGCTGTTGACGTGCGAAAAGTGACGGGATCGACCGACCGGGTCGTCGTGGTGGGTGCGGGACTCGGCGGGCTGGCCTGCGCGCTGCACCTCGCGGCGGCCGGGCGGCAGGTGACGGTCATCGAGCGCGAGGCGGTGCCGGGCGGCCGAGCCGGCCGGCTCTCGGTCGACGGGTACGACTTCGACACCGGCCCGACCGTGCTGACGATGCCGGAGCTGATCGCCGAGCCGCTCGCCGCGGTCGGGGAGAAACTCTCCGACTGGCTCGAGCTGACCCCGCTGAGCCCTGCCTACCGCGCCTTCTACCCGGACGGCTCCACGTTGGACGTCAAGACGGACACCGTCCAGATGGCCGCGGAGATCTCGCGCGTCTGCGGCCCCCGGGAGGCGGACGGCTACCTGCGCTTCGTGGAGTTCGCCCGCGACCTGTGGCGGCTGGAACGCAACAACTTCATCGACCGCAACCTGGACACCCCGCTCGACCTGATGAACGTGAGCCTGCTCAAGCTGCTCGGCATGGGCGGCTTCCGGCGGCTCCAGTCCAAGATCAATCAATACTTCCGCGACCCGCGCACCCAGCGGGTCTTCTCGTTCCAGGCCATGTACGCCGGCCTGGCCCCGCACGACGCGCTCGCCATCTACGCCGTCATCGCCTACCTCGACTCGGTGGCCGGCGTCTTCTACCCCAAGGGCGGCATGCACGCGGTGCCCAAGGCGATGGCCGGCGCGGCCGAGAAGCACGGTGTGCGGTTCCGCTACGAGACGACGGTGGCCCGCGTAGAGACAACGAACGGCCGCGCCACCGCCGTGATCACCGAGGGCAGCGAACGCATACCGGCCGACGTCGTGGTGCTCAATCCCGACCTGCCGATCGCATACCGCGACCTGCTGCCCGAGTCCCGGCGGCACCGCAAGCTGAAATACTCGCCGTCCTGCGTCGTGCTGCACATCGGGTCGAGCCGGAGCTACTCGAAGACCGCGCATCACAACATCCACTTCGGCACCGCCTGGAAGGGCACGTTCGACGAGGTCATCCGCCAGGGCCTGCTGATGAGCGACCCCTCGCTGCTGGTCACCAACCCGAGCCACACCGACCCGAGCGTGGCGCCGGCCGGCCGGCAGACCTACTACGTGCTCGCGCCGACGCCAAACCTCGACGTCGCGCCGCTGGACTGGAGCGGCGGCCTCGGCCGGCGGTATGCCGACGAGCTCACCGGCGTGCTCGAGCAGCGCGGCTACCTGGGCTTCCGGGACGGCATCGAGGTGGAGCGCGTCGTCACGCCTGACGACTGGGCCGCCCAGGGCATGGCCGCCGGCACCCCGTTCGCGTCGTCGCACACCTTCACGCAGACCGGGCCGTTCCGCCCGGGTAACCTGCACCCGACTCTGCCCAACGTCGTCTTCACCGGCTCCGGCACGCAGCCGGGCGTAGGCGTCCCGATGGTGCTGATCTCCGGCAAACTGGCCGCCACCCGGATTACCGGAACGGCGGCGGACCTCGTGGGGAGGGCCCTGTGACCGCGTCCCGCGAGACGCACCTCGTCGAGCTCGTCGACATCGAGGGAGCACCGGCCGGCACCGCGACGGTGAACGACGCGCACCGTGCCCCCGGCCAGTTGCACCGGGCCTTCTCGGTGTTCCTGCGCGATCCGTCGGGCCGGCTGCTGCTGCAGCAGCGGGCCGCCGCGAAGACCCGCTTCCCGCTGCGCTGGGCGAACACGTGCTGCGGTCACCCCCTGCCAGGAGAGACACCGGCGACGGCCGCCGCCCGCCGCCTCGTCGAGGAGATCGGCGTCGGGGACGTGGCGCTGACCGAGGTCGGCGTCTACTCGTACTACGCCGAGGACCCGGCGACCGGACGGGTCGAGTACGAATACGACCACGTGCTGCTCGGCGACGTGCCCGCGAACGCGGGGCTGCTCGTCGACCCGGAGGAGGTCGCGGAGGTGCGCTGGGCGACCGTCGAGGAGCTGAACGCCGGCCTGCGCGAGGACCTGCGGTCGTACGCACCCTGGCTGCCGGGCGTCACGGAACAGCTGATCCGCCACCTGGCGCTTCGACCGCACCCCGCTCCACAGCCCGCCGACGACGCACCGGAGCGGTCGGGTGGCCGATGAGGCCCTGACGGCCGGGGCGGTCGCCCGCCGTCTGGGCGTCGCCGTGACCACCCTGCGCACCTGGCACCAGCGCTACGGGCTGGGGCCGAGTCATCACGTGCCGGGCCAGCACCGTCGCTACACACCGGCAGACATGGACCGCCTGCAGGTGATGCGCAGGCTCACCGCCCAGGGGGTGGCACCGGCCGAGGCTGCCGCCTGGGCTCGGCGCATCCCGGTCCCCATCGACGCCGCCGCACCGCTCCCGCCGCCGTATCCGATGTCAGCCGATGGCGGGGCGCGGCAGCCTCGCGAAGGTCCTCCCGGCCGGGGGAGCTCCCGCGGTCCGGAGCCCACTCAGCCGGCCTCGGGCCGGCCGGAATCGGCGCTCGAAAACGGTTCCCCGACTGATTCGATAGAGGTCTCGTCCCTCGACTGGATCGACGACGACCCCGGCGCGCGAGGCCAGCGTTCTGGGGGTCCCGCCTCTTCCGGGGCGCCCGCACAACCCGACCACACCGGCCATGACGGCGCGCCTCCGGCGGATGCGACCTTCTCCCGGGCCGGAGAGCGGGTGGGGCCACGGCGGCCGACCGTCGACGCGGTGTGGCCCGAACAGAGCGGCCGGATGTTCGTCGCCCGCGACGGTGGTGGGCACGCCATCCGTACCGGGAGGGCCGGGCCTGCCGCTCGCGGGCTGGCCCGGGCCGCCATGCGTCTCGACGGTCCCGCCCTGCGCGACATCCTCGAGATGACCGTCACCGACCGCGGCGTCGTCGCGGCCTGGGAAGAAGTGATCATGCCGGTGCTGATCGGCGTCGGCGAGCGGTATGCGGCCACCAAACGCTTCATCGAGGTCGAGCACCTCCTCTCGCGAGGAATCACCGAGGTGCTCGGCTCGGTCACCCGGCCGCCGAGCAGTCAGAATCCCCGGGTCCTGCTGGCAGCGGCGGACGAGGAACAGCACACGCTGCCCCTGGAGGCGCTTGCCGCCGCGCTGGCCCAGGCGGGGGTGTCGAGCAGGCTGCTGGGCGCCCGCGTGCCCGCGCAGGCCGTCGGCGACGCCCTCACCAGGACCGGACCGGCCGCGCTGGTGCTGTGGTCGCAACTGCCCGGCAGCGCCGATCCGGCGCAGTGGCCGCACGTGCTCTCCAGCAGACAGCGACCGCTGCTCGTCGCGGCGGCCGGACCGGGCTGGCAAAGCGACCAACTTCCCGACGGAGTCACTCCGCTCGGCAGCCTTCCGGAAGCGCTCCGGCTGGTCTCGGCGGTCGCCCTGCCCGCGGACCGATCGCATTAGCGCAGGTCAGCGACGCGGCCGCGGCGGTCCGGATACCGGTTTGGATGACGGGCAGGGGATCACGTATGCTTTCGAAGCCTCAAGCGGGGCCGGTTGGGGCCCACGCCGCCGGAGTTGGAAATATGCAATGATGGCGGGGTTGCCCTCATCGTCTAGTGGCCCAGGACGCCGCCCTTTCAAGGCGGTAGCACGGGTTCGAATCCCGTTGGGGGTACGAACCGACCTCGGTCGGGGAAGTGGTAGAAAGTAGTACAGCAAGAGCAAGGTCCTGTGGAGCAGTTGGAGTGCTCGCCGCCCTGTCAAGGCGGAGGTCGCGGGTTCAAGTCCCGTCAGGACCGCAACAAGCCGAGTCCGCGCGCACCACGGCGCGGCAGGGCCAGGTAGCTCAGTTGGTACGAGCGTCCGACTGAAAATCGGAAGGTCGGCGGTTCGACCCCGCCCCTGGCCACCAAGCCTCTCGCCGGGCTTTGAGCACCGCCCACCTGCGGAAACGCCGGTGGGCGTTTTGCTATCCAAGGTCCAACGTGTCAAGCAGACGATCTTGTGGTCTCAGTTTGGGTCTCATTCGCGTGCGTGGGCGGTCGCTCACACCGCATGAGTCGGCTCAGACCACCGAGTTGGAAGAGTGAGACATGCGCGAGAGTGCGACCGAGGGCGAGGTTGTGAGTGCGATCGTCAAGGCCATCTTGGCTCTTCTCGACCGCCCACGGTGGCTGGAACTCGGCGTCCTCACCAACAGTAGCGACTACATCAAAGGTCATGAACGGCTGCTACGGAGCCTGAGCTTCGGCGACGACGACTACCTGGACTGTGTCTTTGATGCCGTGCCAGTGGTGCTCGGTCAAGATGCGAAGCGCATCTACCACAGTTCCGGCTCTCGGCCTGTGAGTCGCAAAAAGTTTCCCAACCTCGCGGCGGTTGAAAACTACCTCAACCTCCCGGCCTGGCTGCAAGACAACGAGCCGACCTTGTACAACGCCCTTTACGCTGGTCAAGACGATGACATCGTGCTGGACGAGCTCCAGTCCGCAGCCGGGCGCCTCCAAATTCCAGACGTTGACGAGCATGCCGCTCGGATTCGTCGAGGGCTGCAGGACGATCCGGCTCAAGCCATCGGCTCCTCGAAAGAACTGCTTGAGACCGTGCTGAAGTTCGTACTAGGACTGCACGGCAACGGTCCCGAGACGAAGGTCGAGATACCGAAGCTGCTCAAGGACGCGAATGTGCTCCTCGGCTTCGACGCAGCCGGCCACCGAGGGGGCGAGCCTGGGGCCGACCACCGCCGGCGCTTGTTCGGATCGCTTGCAACCATCGTTACCGCGACGGCAGAACTGCGGAACGCTGGATATGGCACGGGGCACGGCGGAAGCCAACGGCCTGCCCTTGATGTCGCCACGGCCCGACTTGTCGTCTCATCGGCGGTAGCGGCAGCGACTTTCTACATCGAGGCTCATGCGGCCGGAGATATCTCGGGTTCTTCCTCACCCTGATTGGTGCAGACCAGGCCGGGCGGGAGCCACACGGCTACCCGCCCGACGTCCTACCAACCGGCAGATCATGACGAAGCCTGACACGCGGTGTCTAGTTCGTCTTTCAGTCACTTCTCAGACGGCCGCCAGAACGCCCGCCGCGCCCTCCTCCGGGTCGTCGTCTCCCCCGTTCTCGTCGTCGGTGTCCCAGAGCAGACCGCCGACCTGACCGGCGATACCGGTGATCACCTCGATCGGGACATGCTGGTATCGCCCGGCCATGCTGGCGTTGGACCAACCCATGACGTCCATCACAGCGCGAGTCGGAACCTTCAGGACGAGCAACATCGTGGCGGCCGTATGCCGGGCGTCGTGGAGTCGGGCCGCCCGTACGTCCGCTGCCTTCAGAAGGTCGCGCCATTCTTCGTAGTCGGCGCGCGGATCGATCGCCTTGCCTGTCGGCTGAGCGAACACCCAGTTTCCGTCCTGCCACAGATTCGCAGCCGCCTTTCTCTCCTCCTTCTGCGCGGCACGATGAGCGATCAGGGCCCGCATGAGGGTCTTCGGGACACCGACGACGCGGCGGCCTGCCCGAGATTTCGTGTCCACGATCGCGAGACCCCCACCGAACCTCTGCGGACAGTCCGCACCACGCTTCCGGCCGCATTCGCCGGCGCACCCATGTCGCCAGGTGTGCCGCTGCAGCGCGCGGCGGATCGTCAGCGTGCTCGCCGTCTCGTCCACGTCACGCCATTGCAGGCCCAGCGCCTCACCCTGGCGCAAGCCGATCGCGAGGGCGACGGCGAACCGCACGCCGTTTCGCCGCGGGGCCGCGACCGCGAGAATCCGCTGGGCCTCCTTGACGGTGAAGGGTTCGATCTCCTCCTCCTCCAACCGCGGTGGCTTCGCGACGAGAACGGGATTCCTGACGATCTGACCGCGCCGTATTGCCTCGTTCAGGGCTGCACGCAGGGTTCGGTGGGTGTGGTGGACCGTTCCTGCCTTGAGGCCCTTTCCGCGCATCGCGGCGTAGAGCTTCTCGATGTGCTCCGCCTGGAGGCGATCCGTACGGTGTCCCCCGAGGCCGGGGATGAGATGCCGCCGCACAGCGGTTTGGTACCCGGCGTACGTCTTCGGGCGCACGCTGCCGGCCGCGATGTTCTCCAGCCAGTGATCTAGCCACTTCTCTACCGTCCAGGCCCGGCCCGGTCGCTTCGTTCGGCCGGCGTCACGGTCCTTCTCCAGGTCACGAACCTTGCGGATCACCTCTGCCTCAGTCTTGGCGGAAACGTGCCGGCGGTCGGGCTGCCCATCGTCCTTCACACCCATCGTCACGCGGCCGTGCCAGCGGCCGTCACTCCCCTCGTAGATGCTGGCCGTCATGTTCGGTGCGCGCGTTCCTTCAGTGCGCTTCTTGCGTGGCATTCGCTATTTCCCTTTCAACGCAACAGTTCGCGGTCTTGGACGTACATGTGGAAGCGGTCGGCACGGCAGCGATACCGTTGACCCATTGGTCCCCTATGCGGCCTCGGCCGACGGCTCGGAGTCGCGGAGCTTGGCGACGTACTCGGTGAGGCACTCGACGGGAATTCGTCGCAGCCGACCGATGGTCACGGACTCGACTTCGCCGCTCATGACGAGCGAGTACATGAGGGTCCGGCCGATCCCGAGCCGCCGCGCGGCCTGTTCGATCGTGAGGACCAGGCGGATGGGTTCGGCTACGGGCTGGTTGTCGTCGGCGTTGGTCGTCACGGAGACCTCGGCGGATGCCATCCTGTGGACCTTTCGAGAGAACCTGCGGGGATACGAGGCGAGACGCCGGTTCGGGTGGACCTCGCGACGCAGGCCGAGTGCGAGCAGGGACCACGGCCCGCAGAATCCGCGATATCCGCGGAATGGTGCTCGGCCGGCCGTTCGGCGGATTCCGCGGATTCTGCGGACGGGCATGCGGGATCATGAGGCCCGTCCGGCGGTGATCGGCTGGACTGTGCCGGCGGGTCGGATGGCGTCGGGGTGGACGAGCCAGGCCGGCGAAGGGGTGCGGCCCGCGCCTTGGCGTTCCGGTGCCGGGGCGGTGCGCAGGTAGCCGTGTCCGGTGAGCAGGTTGAGCACCGGGTCCAGGTCGCCGGCCTTCCGGAACCGGCCCCGGGACATCGCAGTGAACAGGTCGCGTTTGGTGAACCGTTCGGTGCTGGTGCGCTCGATCCAGGCCAGGACGTGACGGGCGTCATCGACCAGAGGATCTGCGCCCATGTCGTCGAAGGCGGCCAGGGCGTGATCGGCGAAGTAGCGGCCGAGCGTCGCGGCCCGGTCGAGCGTGTCGCTGTCGATCGGCTTGCCGCAGCCGTGCTCGGCCAGGTGGATCAGGCCGGCGAGGCGTGCCACGGCGCCGACGTACTTGCTGCCCCAATCGACGATGTGCGCCCAGCTTCCGGCGGGCGCCAAGCGCGGTTCGATGTCTCGCTCGATCGCCAGCACTCGCTCGTTGGCCTCGGTGGAGAGCGGCAGGACAGCGGGTTCGCGCTGGTCGGCTAGGGACAGGACGAGGGCGCCCAGGTTGTCCGTGTACGCCTCGGCGATGGCGTTCGGGATCGGGTCGGTGCCGATGCGGCGGCGGCCGACTGTGTTCTCCGGTACGGCGAAGAGGATGCGACCGAGCAGCCCTTTGCCTCGGAATCCGGGCATCTGCGCGATGTCGCGCAGCACTTCCGGTTGCACGGCCAGGCCGAGGGTGAGCGCGGGCCGGTCGACGTGCTCGGCGGGCCGGGAGCGGCGGTCGACGCGGAGCATGTCCCCGGCGTGGCCCTTGAGGAAGACTTCGAGGTTCGGGGCGCCGGAGTAGCGGCCGGCGAGGGTGGCGAAGATGCCGCCCTCGGGCGAGAGCACGGCGAGCCGGCCGCCTTGCTCGGCGAGCAGGGACGCGGCTTGCTCGCTGGTGACGTCGTCGGCCACCAGGCGCGGCAGCGGCGGCACCGTGATGGCCTCGGCTGTCATCGCGGCGGCGGCTGCGTCAGCGAGCAGCCGGTCACGGGCAGCCGGATCAGAGGCAGCGGCGGCGGCGTTGGCGGCACGGTCAGCGGCCTTGGCTGCGACGCGGAGTGCGAGGTCGGCCTCGACGATCGCGGGTTTGGTCCGCTTGATCAGGGTGGCCTCGGCGGCAAGCAGCGGCCGGATCAATGCTGCGAAGACGGCGGACTTACGCGAGCCGGGCGGCAGTACCACGACGGTGAACAGGTTCGCCGGCTCGCGCCACGAGCCGCGGACTTCGACCTCCGCGCAGCCACCGGCGGCGGTCGACAGCGCGGCGAGTGCGATGCAGCCGGCGAGGTCTGGTGGTGTCTGGGTGAATTCGGTGACTGCCGCGACCATGCCACCGACCCACGCGGGCAACGCGTCGACCGGAAACGGTCGAGGCGTGTGCCGCGCGGTCAGCGGGATCGGTGCGGGCCAGGCCGGCTCCGGGGCAGCGTTGAGCAGAACTCGGCCGCTGGTAATGACGTCGGCAGTGTCGGCTCCGCTGGCGGCAAGCTGCGCCAACCGCGCGCCAAGACTGGCCACGTCACGGCGCCGGGCGTGCCCGGCGACGATGCGGGCATAGTGCGCGGCGTTCGCCGTGGTCGGCACGGCAGCAACGAGGGTGTGCAGGTACGGGGCACCACCGACGCGGCCGAGCCTGCCGGACTCCGCCAGCTGCGCCGTGACGCTGATCGGGTCACCAGGTGCCCCGGCGGCGTGCAGGTCGACGAGGACACGCCACAGCTCGGCGTGAGCCGGCCGGTGGAAGTCGTCGGCTTGCACGATCGCGGCCAGGTCGACGACGAGCCGCGGGGCGAGTAGCACGGCGCCGATGACGGCCCGTTCGGCTGCTTCGTCGTGCGGTGGTGTGCGAGTCACGGTGGCGATTTCCTCTACAGGCTCAGTGGAGTCAGCGGGTGCCGTCGCGGTGGATGCGGGTGGCCTCGTGGTAGAGGTGCCGGCCGAGCCGGATGCGGATTCCGGTGGCGTCGCAGCGGCGGCAAGGCCGGCTGCGCAGGCCCCGCGTGGTGCCGGAGCGGCCGAGGCCGGCGCAGCGGCGGCAGGTGCCGAACGGCGAGACGGCGCAGACCACGGCGTAGCCGAGAGTGACGACGGTCAGGGTGGGGCAGAGCAGGTTAGCGGCGATGCGGATGGAGTCCACGTGTGCCCTCCGGAGGCGTTTTAGGGCGTAGTCGGCCGTGGGCGCTAGCGCGCTAGCGTCCTGGTGAGGTTGGCTTTGTGGGGCTAGCGGTGCCGCTAGACCTAGCGGGTGCCGGGGCTAGGTCTAGCGGCTTGCTAGCCCTATGCGGCTCGCCGTCGCTGGTTGCGTTCCGTTACTGCGGTGGCGATGTCGTCGCGGTGGATGCCCTTGCGGTTGGCCTTCTCGCCGGTCGCCGGATCGGTGCCCCACACCTGCCGGCCGACCGTGATGCCGAACGGCTTGAGCGCGGCGGCCACCTGCTCTGGCTTCCATCCGCTGTAGACGTCGGGCCGTAGCTCGGCGAGCCGGGCCGCGACGGTCTCGGACCACACTTTCGGCTCGGTAGCCGGTACGACGGTGAGGATGTCGTCGAGCAGCGTGCCGGCGACATCGACGGTCTCAGCCTGGTCGCCGGCCGCGTGCCCGGTGATCGTGCCGGCGGCTTCGCGCAAGGCGCGTGCGCGGGTGATGACGGCGTCGATCTCCGCGATGGGTGTGCGGTTGGTTCGCACGGTGACGGCTTCCTCGACGGCGCCGGAGTCGTCGGCGCCGAGCAGGATGCCGACTCCCTTGTGCGCCCGCTGGAACCGCGACGAGTCATGCCCGGCGGTGTACGACCCGGCGCCCAGCACTGCCTCGGATGACTGCCACGTCATTGTTTTGAGGGCGAAGCGCGTGCCGATGTTGTCGCGCAGGTCGGTCGGCACGGCCTTGCTGTCCGGCTTCTGCGTAGCAAGGGAGATCATGATGCCGACCGATGGGCCGACCTTGCACAGTTCGGTCAGCAGTGCCACGATCTCGTCGCCGTGGACCGGGTGGCCGCTGTAGCGCTGGAACTCGTCGATCGAGACGAGGATCGGCCACAGCTTGAGCGAACGCCGCTCGGCAATCGCCCGGGTGATCTTCGATTCGGGGCAGATGTCGACCGGCAGGGTCGCGATGGTGTCGTAGCGCCGGTTCATGTCGGCCACCAGCGCGCGCAGGTCCTCCACCAGCGCCAGGACCACCTCGTCGCGGACCCCGAAGCCGACCCGGTGCGCGATGCGTTCGAACGCGCGCCAGTCCTGGCCGCCCTTGCCGTCGTAGATGTGCAGCTCGACCAAGACGTCCAACGCGCATGCGAGCGCCGGGAGCCGCGCGGCGAACGTCTTGCCCATCCGCGGAATCGCACCGATCAGCAGGGACGTGAACATGAGCAGCAGCCGCACCGACCGGCCGCGCTGGTCCTCGCCGAACGGGAACGGCTCGAACACGTCGACCACGCCCTTGGCGATGAGCGGCCAGAGACCGGAGGGCTTCGCGTATGGGTCTTCGTCGGCCACCCAGAGCGCCAGGCGTCGCGCGGAGCCGGCGGTGCCGCGGACCCGTTCGGGCCAGACCTGGACCTCGTCGAGGTCGAGTCCGGCGGCGAGGTCGTTGCGCTTCTTGATCGCGGTGTCGGCCTTGGTCCCGAACGGCAGGTCGATGACCGCGCGCCAGCCGGGTCCGTCGCGCATGATCGGCGCCGGGAAGGTGATCGGGTCGTCGGCCTTGCACAGGCCGGCGGCCAGGAACGCGCGCATCAGCACGTCGGCGGTCAGCTTCCGGACCCGTGGTTTGACGGCGGCGACGTCGACCAGCGGCTTGTCCGCCGACGAGCCGATCACCCCCAGGATGCCGACGATAGCGGCGAGGGTGGCGTACCACGCCCACCGCGGGGCCGCGACCAGAACCGTCGCCACGGCGACGATGCCGAGAGCCAGCGAGGCGAACAGGATCAGCATCCGCAGCCGCACCCGGCCGTCGCGTTGCCGCGACAGTTTCAGGTATTGCTCGGCGTCCTCGCGCCTGACGGCGGCCAGCCGCACGGGCATGCCCTCAGCGTCGGAAACCCATCGGGCGATGCCGGCGATGGTACGCAGCAGGCCACGCGGCGCACGGAAGGCGAGCCGGCCGGCGTAGAGCGGGAGGCGGGTCAGGTGGTAGGCGCTGACGTGGGTGTAGTGCCCGACGATCCACCGCACCAGGGCGCGAGCCTCGGTGGCGGACCGCAGCCAGGCCGGGACGATCGGCCGCCGGGTCGCGGACCCGCTGGCCATGGTGGACGTGGGCGGGTCGACGGGTAGCGGTTCGTCGCCGAGGTCGTCGTGTTCGTCGTCGATGTCGGCCGACCAGTTCTCCGGCCGGCGCTGGCGGCGGGCGGTGCCGAGGTCGACGACATCGCCTATCTCGGCCTCGGCGGCGGTCCAGTCGAATTCGCCGTCAGGATTCGGGGTTGCCATGATGGGGTTCCTCCGGGTGGTCTGTTGGCCGATCGGGAGAGGCCGGGGCGCGGCCGGTGGTTGTCGAGGCCGGTGGGCCGCGCCCCGGGCGGAGCTACCGGTCGAGGTCGTCGATCACGTCGCCGTTGTCGTCGGTCGCGGTGTCGATCAATGCGGGGTATGCGCCGAGGTCGAACGCCAGGACGAATCCCGCCACGGCCGGCGTCAGCCGGACCTCGACGTCCTCGCCGCCGGCGGTGCGGATCGTTGCGTAATCCGACGTGACGGCCGCGTCGGTCACGTCGGTCACGACCGTGCGCAGGTACAGGGCGACCGGGCAGGAGTCCCGGCTGTAGGTCAGGCCGCGCCATCCGCCGAACTGCAACAGGTGGGCGACGTCCTCGGCTTTGTTGCCAAGGGCATCGAGGACCATGGCGAGGCGGCGTTGTGCGTTGTTCACGGCTGTTCTCCGGTTGCTCAGGTGGTTGCTGCGGACAGGTGACGGCGTACGGTCCGATCCGTGACGCCGAGCCGGCGGGCGATCTCATTGGTCGGCAGGTCGGGATGCCGCGCGCGGAGCCGCGCCACCGCCTTGCCCGTGTCCCGCCTACGAGCGGGACGTTTCGGCACGTCCGGTGGCGGGTCCGGGGTGATGTCCGGGACGGTGTCCGGGGCGACGTCCGGCTGCGTGTCCGCGGCCGTGTCCGGCTCGGCGGACAGTTGCCGGATGCGGTCGGCCAGCTCGACGAGGCAGACCGACGCGACCACGATCAGGCCGTCCACCGACAGCGGGATCAGGTACGGCGCCGCGCCGACCTCGCCGTAGCGGGACGCGACGCCGGTCATGTGCCAGTAGGACACCCACGCCGCGATGCCCGCGATGGCTGCGGTCGCCGCGAGCCGGACCACGGTCAACGACTGCCGCAGTACCGGTATCCGCGAGATCAGCTCCACAGTCAGCAGCAGGGCCAACGGCGGCCACGCCGCGATGGCCTGGCTGATCGGGTTCGGCCTGGCGTGCAGGATGTTCGCCGCGACCGAGGTCGCGACACCCAGGAGCAACGCTGCCCGCACGCCCCATCGGATGCGGGCCAACTGGTCGGCGGTCACTTGCTGCCGCCCAGCGACTGACCGATGGAGGTCAGGCCGGAACGAACGCCGTCGACCAGCGCCCGGGACGGCTCGACCAGGACGCCGTTGCTGCCGGCGATGACCAGGCCGAGCATCAGCGCGCAGAGCGAGGCGAAGACGATCCGGCCGCGGGTCTTGCGGTCGATGCCGAGCATCACGAGGGCGGCGATCAGCATGAGGGAGAAGATGCCGAGGCTCATGTGGGACTCCAGATCAATCCGGGCCTGGCAGGGGAAGTACCGGCCGCCTGGCGGATGTCGTGGGCTGTCTGACGGTCCGGCATCAGGCCACCTCGTCAATGGACCGCAGGTAGCGCTCGACCAGGGCGACCATTTCGCGCAGGACGCGGTTCTGGGCTCGGCGCAGCCGGCGCCAGTCGAGCTGAGTCGGAGCTGGCTCAGCGGTGAGGAACCGGATTTCGGCGTCGACCAGGGCGATCTCGGCTTCGAGGAGACGCTGTTCGCGCTCGATCGCGGCGAGGTGGGCCGGAGTCGGTTCGTCAGGGATGTGGTTGCTGTACACGGGGTTCCTTCCGGGTCTGCGCCGACCGGGCAAGGCTGGGATCGAATACAACGTCGCGTTGTGTTCACGAGCGAACCGTACAACTTGAGGATGTATTCGAGCAAGCCACGCATGGCCGACGATGGATCAAGGGGGTGTAGTTGCGGCTACATGAATCGCGTACCCTCGCCGGTGATGGCCGAGACGAACGGTGAGCTGCCCGAGGACTGGTGGACGACCGAGGAAGTGCTGACGTTCCTACGGTCGGTAGGAGCGCCGATCAGCCGTGTCACCTGGGCTGCCTACGTGTCGCGGGGCCAAGCCCCAGCCGCCGACCGGATGTTCGGGCGCTCGCCCGCCTGGCGGCCGGCGGCAGTCCGGGAGTGGCAAGCGTCCCGGCCTCGTCGCGGGTCGGTGGAAGCTCCTGGCATCGATTCCTCACCTCCTTCGTAAGCGCTGCTTTCCGGTGAGACCCAGTCAACCGGGAAAGCCGTGCGCTGCCGATGAGGCAACAACCATGCTCGATGCATCTCCGATGCAGTTGCGGTGAAGCAAGCAGCCCCGAACGCCGTCGGCGTTCGGGGCTGCTTGTTGCATGCGGACACGACCTACGTGCGGTCCAAGAGGACCGCGGCGACATTCAGCGCGTCGCGCAGCGTTCGGGCCTCGTCCGCCGTCAGGTGCGCGACGGCCGGCTCATTCCAGCCCATACCGGTCGCCATCTCGATCTGGTCCGCCTCGTCGTGACGGACGACGTTCACGGTGACGGCATTCGCGTCCTGCACGTCGACCTCGGCGATGAGGTGCGCGTGTGCGGTCATCCCGCGCTTGTGGTTGATCGTGCAGTAGCGCGGACACTGCGTCCGCGGCCCGGCGGCAGGTTTGACGGCCATATCTAGCTCCTTGTCGGGAGTGGCCCCAGTGACGAACGACTACTGCTGAGGCCAGTGTGACGGTGCCGCCTTAAAAGATACGCACGTCTAGACGCATACACCACTCCTTGCCTATTCACCTGTACCTACCGTGATCATGTGATTACCCCGGATCGCGAAGGCGCTGCCTACCGGCAGCTCGCGGGCATCCTCCGGGATCGCATCCGTAGCGGAGAGTTAGCAGCCGGCAAACGGATGCCATCGGAAAAGGATCTCCACGACGAGTTCGGCCTGGCGCGCGAGACCGTGCGCCGCGCACTCGCGGTGCTGCGGGCCGAGGGACTGATCGACGTCCGCCACGGACACGGCACGTTCGTCGCCGAGACACCAGAGCGCATCGAACTGCGGCCAGGCGACAGCGCAACCTCGACGGCCGCCGTCACGGTCACCCGCGTCAACGGCGCCATCGAGACCTACCCCGCCGGCACCACCCTCGCGGTGACCGACTGAGTGATGGCGACCGATCCGCGCCCCTCGGGATTCGCGTGGACCCGTCTGCCCAACACGCCGTTCAGGGCGGCGGTCTGGTGAGCCAGCCAGCCAGGCAGGCGGTCATCGATCAGTGGACCGGCCGACACGCGACCGCGCTGCAAGCGGCGTTGCGCATGTCTCAGGACGAGATGGCCGCAATCATCGGCGTCGCAAAGCGCACGATCGCCTCCTGGAGCAGCCAGCCGGCGATCGTCATCCGGCCCGAGCTGCAACGGGCTCTCGATACCGCGTACCAACGCGCCGACGAGTCGGCCAAGCTCCGTTTTGCTCGCCAGCTCAAGGCCGAGGACGACGCAGAAGCGACAGCGGCCGGCGGTGGCGCTGTCGCGCTCACGGTGGCCATCGCCGTAGTGCTGAACGACGCCGAGGTTCTGCTGGTCTGCCGGCGCGACGCCGATCCGAGCGGTATCACCTGGCAGTTCCCCGCCGGCATCGTCAAGCCCGGTGCGACACCGGCCACCGTTGCGATTCGCGAAACGCTCGCCGAGACCGGCATCCACTGCACCGTGCGCACCGAGTTGGGCAGCCGCGTGCATCCGCTCTCCGGCGTCAGCGCCAGCTACTTCCTCTGCGACTACCTCGCCGGAGAGGTCGAGAACCGCGACGTCGTCGAGAACACGAGCGCTCTCTGGGCGCCCGTGGACGACGTCACACGGTTCATCCCAAAACAACGCATTTACGCGCCAGTGCTGCGCGCCTTGGAAGGGGAACAATGAGCCAGCCGAACAGTGATGAGCGCCCTGCCATCGCGGCGGCCGTCATCATCAACGACGGTCAAGTCCTGATGGTCCGCCGCCGGGTAAAGGAAGGCCAGCTCTCCTGGCAGTTCCCGGCCGGCGAGGTCGAGGCCGGCGAGTCGGCCGACGATGCCGCGGTTCGGGAGACCCAGGAGGAAACCGGCCTCACCGTACAAGCGGCCAGCCACCTGGGGGAACGTGTTCACCCCAACACCGGCCGCACCATGCTGTACGTTGCGTGCGACGTCGTGGACGGCACCGCGCACGTTGCCGACGATGAGGAACTGGCAGAGGTGGCGTGGTGCGACCGCGCCACCCTTACCGCCTACGTCCCGTATCCGTTCTACGGCCCAGTGCAAGAGCACCTGGACGCCAGTCTCCGCTGACGTCTCAGGTGTGGCGCTATGCCACGTTGAGCAGGTCTGCGAGCCGCGACCGGACCACACCATCATGGAAGTGGTCCGGCAGTGGAACGCCTCCAACCGCCTGCCGAGTCGACACCACGTCGTCGAGCGACTTCGACGGCAGGGACTCGGCGAGCTGGACGCACTCCTCGGCGTAACGCCGCGCCTCGTCGGTCTGCCCGACCTCACGCAGCCGCACCGCGAGCGCATAGGCGTACTCGGCCGCGGCCCGATTGTCCTCGTAGAACCGCTCGTCGTCGTACTGCTTCCGGACCTCGCTGATCGACGGCCGCGGAGTGACTTCCTCGTCAACCATCAGAAGACGTACTTCTCGGCGACGGTCTGGTAGTCGAACAGCTCAGAGCTAGGGAACCACAGGTCAAGCTCGTACTTGGCCTCCTCCACGTTGCCCGAGGCGTGGATGAGGTTGGCAGCCACAGAATGCTTAGCCTCGGTGTACGCCTTCGAGGTGTGTGCAAAGTCGCCGCGGATCGTGCCCGGCGCCGCCTGATTCGGGAACGTCGGACCCACCAGACGCCGAACGTTCGCGACTGCCTCGGCACCCTCAAGGACCAGAGCGACGACCGGACCTGACTGCATGAAGGCGGCGGTCACGTCGAAGACAGACTTGCCGAACCGCTCCTCAAGGTCGAAGTAGTGCCGTCGCGCCAAGTCGGCATCCATCTGCACCATCTTGGTACCGACGACCTTCAGCCCAGCATCCTCAAACCGCTGGAGCACTCGTCCTATAAGCCCGCGAGCAACCGCATCAGGCTTAAGAAGCACGAGAGTTCGCTCTACAGCAACCATGCCCAACACCCCAAATCATGATCAGAGGCGCCTAGCTTACCGCACCATCTTTACCTCAGACCTGGCGGTGTGACTTAGCAAGTGCGATCCTCTATGTCTTGTCGCGCACTCGCCTACTTATCTATTCTGCGTTGAATCATCCGCGCTGGCGCAATTGTCCACGATGGGTTACGACGGCTGGTTGCTCCAACAATCGGATCTCCACTTACATCCGAAGCATTCCCGATCACTGCGCCAACAGTCCTTTACCCAAGAA
>Ga0307516_10003472_pt1 | contig 20204 bp, 31 predicted proteins | sample 19_EM_MG_FD_203310 | JGI IMG/M metagenome (GOLD analysis project Ga0307516, IMG submission 203310) | Populus trichocarpa ectomycorrhiza microbial communities from riparian zone in the Pacific Northwest, United States - 19_EM | ecosystem: Host-associated > Plants > Roots > Unclassified | place...
ATTTCAATCAATTCCGGATGGCCAAAAATAAAACTCCTTCCCTCCGGCGATCGCCCCAACCCATCAGCAATGGCCAAACGGCGCCTCGGGCCCAGCTTGTCGATCCCAACTCTCCCGACCACATCCCTCACCCTCCGTCATCCTCTAGGCATATGCCAGGAGAATCTGAATATGCCGGGCGGAACGGTCTGGTTGCAAGGACTGGGCCGGGAGGTCGCATTGAAACAACAGGAAAGAGAGGTATCTCAAGGGGGATCTCGAGTTCTTCTCGGAGTTCTTCATTCAGCGCCGCGGTAATCCTCGCGGACAGGGAGCGTTCGGGATTTCTCCGGGATCGCCCACGCAGAGTCTTGTGTCCATGTTGCAGGTGAGGGGAAAATCCAGGTGGGTTGTCCGACCAGGTCGAGCCGCTTCAAGTGATGAAGTGGCACACGAAAGGAGGACCAGTTGCTGCAATCGTGGCGGTCAGGGTTACTCCCGTTGGCTCTTTCCGTGTCGAGACCACGTTTAGGTATTTTCCTCGTGTCACCAACGCGGGGCGATACGGCACTTGGAGTCTTTGGTTCCATGATAACCAAAACGCTTCTCCCTCACGCGTGCATCTTCAACAGACTGTCATCGAATGGATCTCCAAACTCTACAACGGAGGCCCCCCTGGTCAATCAAGTGATTAAAAAAGAGGAACAATCACGCACTCCATTTGAACTTCTCGACGATATTTTCCCACTCAGCTCCTCCTGCTCCTCGCTAACGTGTCCTCCTGTTCGCATGGCTTTTGTATACGGCTGGGGCCAACGCGTGCGGTTCTCTTCGATTGTGAGGATCGAACGCGATGTGTCGGTACCAATGTCTTGGGCATTTCCGGTGGGTGGGTTGAATTTCATCCAGAGGTGAAAGCTACCGGGCTACAGAGCCATCGGTGACGGAGAGCTAGGTTCCCGTTCTTTGAACGTTTGGGTCTGATCGTGGTGGTGGATCGAAGATCGGGAGGTCGAAACCTGTAAAAGTGGGATGGGTGGGTTATTTTCGACGGTGAGAACCGATGTAGAGGGCGTACTGAGACTGGTTCGGCGTGTAGAAGGTCCGAGGAACGTCGACGGTGGAACGGCGGCCGGTTGCTGTTGGCCGTATGTGGACTTGGTAAAGAACGTTGAAGTTTCACGGTGATTCTTCGTGGTTATACGGTGCAGGGTTCTCGACGAGGTGGAGGAGAGGGAAGGCACGGTTGAAGCCGAAGCAGACTTTTCGTCGAAGACATCATCGAACGCCAAGCGGAACCAGTCGCGGAGAAATCGTGCGTCTGATCTCTTTTTTCTCTCTCGCCCTCTTGGCTCGGGTGGCGAGCAAAGGTTCGAAAGGGAACGTTAAGGTGGACTTTCCCTGGAGTCGGTGAGGAGGCGTTCGAGTGGGTTGTTCGAAGAGAGCGAGGCGGATTTCTCTTGCGATGGTTCTACATACACACATCCCGGGACCCGCCAAAACAAACCTACACCTCGTACTCCTCGACCTTCACAGGTCCCAAGTGGTACCTTTGATGGTCCGGGCTTAACTCGATGACCCTCACCATGCGCTTCTTCCTTCCCTCTCCCTCCCGACGTCTCGTCCCCGGCTCTTTCAAGCAGTCGATCACCAAATCCGCCACGCCTTTAATCCGCTCCCTCAACACCCGGTTCTGTCGTTCCGAAAAAGACGGGATAATGCATCCCCCCCAGCCAAGAGCCGTAGTCGAGAGAAAATACACGATCTGGATTGTATCGAAATCCGGCAGCTCTTTGCACGCGTTGACCATCTCTAACGCTGCGGAGCGTGTGGTTTCAACCTTGTCAAGCAGAACCCCCTGGTTCGAGAATGAGGTGTCATGTGGGTGAGGATAGGTGACGGTGAGTTCGGTGAGCCTTTGACACGCAGCCACGCGTTCTAAGGTCGGAGGCGGTCATGACCCTGTGATACTACGGAGTGGTGGACCACTTACTGGATGTATCGCAGCTTGAGACCAGAGGGATGGCCAACCGCCTGACCTTTGAACCCCGAATCGACGCGAGGAATTCAAGGAGGTTCCTGGAGTGTATAGCTCGATCGCCAACTACGCAATCAACATCCTCGACATTATGACAGCGTTTGAGCAGCGGGTAAGCACCGGGAGGCAGGATCAGTGCCTTGATCTGGGGGAGTTTGCAACGCTCGAGCGCTTTCTCGAGTGAGTTTGTGATAGAGATGTCTGACGAGCCTATCGCTAGCGTGTGGAGATTTGGGAGAGACTCGAGGCAGCTGACAAACAAGGGAAAATTGGCCACGTTCCACAGAGAATGCAACGTCATAAACCTACAGCGGGAACGAGTCAGCCCAAACTCACAGGAACAAAGAAGGGCCCAGAAGTACTTAACGCTACTCGCCAGGGATCTATCCACGCGTACAGCATTCGTGATTCTGTTGAGGTAATCACCCCACGACGGCTCGAGATGTTCCCATATCCATGGGAGCAACCGCAGCCGCATCGCCTTGCACGTCATGCTTAACGGTCGTAAAAACCGCATCCGCCGCTCATGGTAATCGTCGATCGTCCTATGGTATTGAACACGGAATCGTGCGTAGTGGCCGCGGAGCGGTGGGTCTGGCGAGATGTGGGAGAGAATGGAAAGGATGAGTTCGTTTGGGAGTTCGAAAACTGCGAAACGGGGCGAGACAGATTAAAATGCGTCATCGAAAGAACCAACGCGAAAGCTCATACTAAGGCTGGTTTGAGGTCCAGGAAAGCGGAGGGACTTCGACAGTGGGACGACGGCTGGGAAATGATTCATAATGAAACTGTACGCGAGTCGAGTGCAGAACCTTGCGGCCTTTTCGCGGCGGAGATCCATGGTTCTGTCGCGCTGAGACTCGACGAGGTGGGGGAGGAAAAGACGTGCCAACTACAGCCGAAGCGCATTTTGAGTGAATATTCCCAGGACGTAGTGCTCGCTTGTTCTACGGTTCCCCCGCTGAAAACGCCAGCCCAGAACAAGGCGATTGAGAGAAAAATCGCCGTAGCCCTCCTCGCCCACCGAACAGAGGTGGCGATTCGGATATTTGAGTCGATCATCCGGCCGATGAGCCTGAGTATGCCACGCATTATGAGGATCGAGGGATATTGAGATATCATTGTACGCCCTACGGACCGTTACTAAATACTTCATACTCCTCAACGTGAGCCTCTTCCTTCCCTCTCCCTCGTGATGTCCGGTTTCCGGTTTCGGTTTGCTGCCCAATCCCTCACACCACTCACCTGCTCCCTCAGTGCGGCTTGCCACTTCCCCTCTCCCTGTTGGCGCCCCATTCTCCCCACCTTCAAACAAGCTATCGCCCAATCACTCACACCCCCCACTTGCTCCCTCAACATCTCGTCCCACACTTCCGTGCACGACCCTGCCTCCCGCTTGCACCAGCAGCGACGGTGATTGGGGTGGGTTGAATGTACAATTTGGAGCGTGCAGAAATCTGGAAGCGCTTCGCACGTTTTGACTAGTTCTGATATCGGGAAGTATGGGATATCCGGCGGACGAGATAGAACTCCTGTTATCGCGGTACCCATCGGTGGACTGCTCGGACACGGTCACGGGGAAGGGAGGAGGATGGTGAGCTCGGTGAGCCTTGGACAAGCGATAATAAGCGCTGAAGTCACAGGTAGTCGGTTATGCAATCCTACAAAATGCTGGATCACGTATGGGATGGGTCACCCGGGATGACGAGGGGAATTGCCACCCGCTTAATTTTCGAGTCCCGGACTGTCGCAAGGGACCTAAGGAATTGATCGGAAACTATGGGTAGGGTTGTAACCACCCAGTCAACTTCCTCGGCATTGGCACAGGACTTGAGGAGAGGATGAGCAGCGGAAGGTACTAATAAGAGTCTTTATCTGGGGGAGTTTGGTGTGCTTAAGCACCCGCGCGAGATGGCGCGACGCACGCCATCGAACATTATCCGACCCTATCTCCAGTGTGTGGAGGTTCGGGAGGGACTCTATGCGGTTGACGAATCCAGTGATGAACGCGGGAGTCGCTGATGAACGGGAGACACAGGGCCGTGTACCTTAGGAGGACCCAGTCAGCCCCGTCCAAGGACAAAGAAACACAGAGGTACCTTACGCTAGTAACCAGAGACGTGTCTACGCGTGCAGCATCCACGATGATAGCGAGGTTCACCAGAACTTTCGCTGTCAATACAGAGGAATAGTGGCCACGGGTACGTGACAGCTCGATGAGATCCCATATCCATGACATCAATCGCAACCGCATAGCCTTGCATGTCATGCTCAGCGGTCGTAGAAACTGTGTCCACCGGTGATGGTCATTGTTTATCTCCATACAATACTGGGTACGGAACCGCGCATAGTGACCGGCGAGCTGCGGTTCTGGGGAGATGTGGAAGAGTATGGAAAGGATAAGCTCGTCTGGGAGTTCGAAAACTGCGAAAAGAGGATGAGACAGATCAACGTTCGGTTGGAAGTGACGCGAGAGGTCATACTGAGACTGGTTTGGGGTGCGGGAGAGGATAGAGACTTTGATAACGGGCTGATAGGCGGGCGCTGTTTCCCACCGAACCCGGATGCGAATCTGGTAAAGAACGTTGAGGTGCTTTCACGGCCACGGCCCATGGTTGATAATCCTGTCTGGCAGTTCACCGGCAATCCCAGGCGTTGGGTTCGTGCGCCGGTCTCGGTGGCGAGTGGGGAGAGCCGTTAGGATTACAGAACATCGAGCCTTCCCCCTCATTGAGAACCGGTGCAACGCTATGGGATCCGACGAGGACGTAGAACCAGTAGTCGATGCCGAGTTCCTACGTCTCTCCTCTGCCAGTGCAGAAAGCCAACCGTACGACCACAGAGCCTGGCGCGTCGCCAGAGGAACACAACGGGCTGTCCCGGTGCGCTGGCTCGTTCGTGCACCTGGTGGGCCACTAACACGGTTTCGCACCCTCAGGATGGTGCATATGATACAATCCCAGACGTCTTGGTCTACTGTTCTACCACGCGACGTATGTAGAGCTGCTTGGGCCGCGGTGTCCGCATCCGCGTTGAAACCAGATGAATAGAGTCTCCACAAGACTCAAATCTGCTCGTGGTCTACATCGATCCCGCGGTCATCGCGGCGTTCAACGATGGGGATCCGGTGAAGACCACTATGATAAAAGACTCGGTGAAGAGGCCACGCCTCGAGGACCTGCTCCTCGTGGCTTGGGCTACATACTCGGCGAGCAGCGGCCAAAGCCGTCGACACGTTACGACGATCTCAGTTTTCGCACGTGTCTTCAGTAACTTTGTCTTCTCTGTCAGTTTGCTTCCAGCGGGTAGATCGCCACAGCGGCCATGCTCACTGCTTTGTTAAGGCCTCATGTCTATACGCTTCCGTGCGAATTGGCCTCTTGTCGACATCGATCATCGAGGATTCGCTCGCATTGGGCAGGATGTACAATCTACTTAGGACTGCATTTGAAACGAATACAATAGAACTACAGAACGGGTTGGAATGGTCGCTGATGGGCGATCCGACCAGATACTACGTCCACCTATACAAAGTTCTTCCCACAGCTTTGACACGATGTATAATCACTGGTCCTCTCGTACCCGCAGTCACCGCACTGGAAGTAATAGGCGCAGCAGTTGCCGGAATTTGAGCACCAGAGAGCTGACCCAATAGACGAGTATGGGGTAGGCAGTGCACATTGGTGATTGCCACATCGCAACGGCGCACCGGGGGGCTGTTTCTTCCGTTTCTTGAGCTCAACGGCCTTCCTCAACCCGAGTTTCATCGCGCCAGCACGGTGAGAGGAAGACCCATCAGAGCTGCGTCCGATGTCCTCCTTCACCAGCGCAATCGTCTTCGGGTCTCCGAAATTCGAAACCAGGAGTTCGCACTCCATCTCCTTGATCTTCTCCTGACTGAACGAGCATGTTAACCCGAGATTATCGATCCCAGGGTCAGAGAACGCGACGGAACCCACCAGGCGGTGACCCAAGAGAAAACCTCATCCACCACGTTGTCCAATGACACTTTGCTTTTGATGTCCGCGAATGCGCGGTCACAGAGGGGCTGAATTCCAAGCTTGGTTTGACTCATTAGCCCCGTGCCTGAGATGTTCGATCGAAAGGTGGCTTACCAAACTTGCCAGAACGTAAATGCTCTTCGGTGAGCATGGAGGGGGTGCGGCGGCTATGGTATTCTCCCGGATGTGATTCAAGCGAGAGTCTGCGCCTTGCGATTTGAGGGGAGCGAACAAGATCGTGTCTGTGCAGCGGTAGAAGAAAAGGGATTTCCAGCTAGAGAGCCCGTCGTTTCAGTCAACGTGAGGGCGGGGTGAGAAGGTACACTTACGCTGAAAATGACCCAGCAATGAGCACCGCACGGGTCTCCTCATTTTCCTCTTCCTTCAACGTTCCATTCTCAGCCTCGGTCGATTCATCTTCACAGTCGCTGTCGACATTGGCATATTCCTCCAGGTCGTTTGCGAGAGCTTTTCGGTTCTTGAGGTGTTTCACCACTACAGATACTCAGCACTCCAGAACACTGCCCATAACGGAATTTCAACGTACGGCTGTTCACTTGCTGCACCTTGTCGCCCATAATTATGCTTGAAAAGTAAATGGGCTTCAAGATGTCTCCGGTCTTCGAGCGTCTCGCCCAGTACTTCCTGTCGAAGAGGTGGCCTTTGCGAATCGACTTGATGAGCGCGACCTTCACGGAGGCCCAATGGGCGGGGCTCGTTACCGGCGAGGGCTGGTAGTTTGGGGTAAGCAGCCTTGCATAACGCTGGGGGGAGGCAAAACTGGAACAGACTCACAGCGGGCGTCGCGCTTGAAGGGGCCACGATGTCTCCATCTTTGTTTACAATCTCCCACAAGACAGAGAGAGCTTCCGTCGCGTGCTCAAGATCGCCTTCATAGAAACTGTCGATCTTCTCGTCGACTCTGGCCCGAGTCGCTTCCGTTGTCGAGTCCTCCATCAAAACGGACACGAGCTGGTCGATATACAGGTTCCTGATCTCGTCATATCTGCGCCTCTGTTAGTAGGCAATCGGTTTGAGTAATGTGCGCCACTCACTGGGATGTAAATCTGCCAAATGCCTCCTCCACGATGTCGCACTTGGTCAGTTCGCCACGTATGTGGTTGAGAGCGAGGGTCTTCAGCGCGGGGACGTCGTACTGTGATGAAAGTATGTGAAATGCGGGAGGAGGTTGCGAAGGACGGGTACACACCTTGTCCGCGAGTCGGTAGATGGACTTTGGGGATGGTCGGGGGACATTGTCATCGGAGGGTGTGGCGATCTCTGCGCCTCGTGATCTGCGATTCTCACGGGACCCAAACGGTGCGAACTCTATCGCGTTCGTGTAAAGGTACATCAGAAACGCTTGGAACCTAAGAGGACGACATCAATGAGGTTGTGGAGGGATTCCTGGTTTACACTCACGTCACGAACGCCATGTCGGGGATTTTGACGATCTTTCCCTTTTCGACATGTTCTTTGTGCTCCTCGGGGAGGATCTTGTTTTCTTCGCCAATACTTGCAAACGGGTCGAACTGGTGAGCTTTGGACTTATTCGTGCCCTTGAACGACGCGTCCTTCTCGTCCTCATCGTCCTCGAGGTCGCTGTCGGACGCATATCCATAGTCTTCAGCGGATTCTTCGTCGTCAACTTCTTCCTTGCTAAAGTCCTTTGATTGGGACTCCGCAAAGTTCCCAAAGAGCACTTTGAAAACAGCGTTATGGGACTCTACAAGTAGTGTCGAGCGTGGCGGCGGACTCACGATCGTTAAAGTAAGGGACGGTTTTGAGAACGTGGCTGTTTGCGTAGAGCGCCCTCGGTCGGCAGACTCGACCGGAGGAGTCCCTATGCGAGCACAAGATGATCTTGGTGTCGACGAGGTTCCCGGAAGAGATTCCTTGGTTCAAGGCCTCGTAAAGAGCAGTGGTAGCCGCCATGTCAGTGGGTTGTTTGAGCGAACGCCGTTGGTCGCCAGCGTATTCCGGGCGTATTTATACGATATAGCAGGCCCGCCCGCGTCTGGTTAAGTCCTCAATACGGACCGAAGAGTACGATGGTTCCATGATTCTGGTAGACACGAAATACAGATACTTGGGGCCTAGACACCTTTTAGTTGAATTCAAATGGGTATTCGGTACGCACCCACCTGAGACACCGCGATAAGGCCATCTACTAGACAGATAGGAGGTCCTTCTCGCAAAGTGTGGCGGGTCAGGCGCACCCGGAAGATGCCGATAACCACCCGTGAGCGGAACCACGGAACGATCCAACGAACCAGTACTCTGTTGCAACCCCGCGGCCGCCTCTTTCAAGCGAAACACCGGATGCCCCCTTGGAGGTGGGTCAGTCCCTTCCCTTCGCGACCCCAAAAACGTTATCTGGCAAAACCCGGGGATTCGCCAGGACGGAGTCAAAACTGCAAGAACGTCCATATTTTAACGGGTGAGTCGCGACACGCTCGTAGGAAAAATACGCGCTACTTCCTACACGTGACTAGCGGTCAACCGCATGTGACCCTTCCAATTTCCGGTCGCGAAGCCGCGCTTTCTGCGTGGATCCTTGTTGAGGGGATGTCATGGTAAGAAGAGCTCCCGATCGATCCTCTCAGCTTCGCCGTGTGCCAGGTGGACATGTGCTTTCTTTGTTGTCGAAGACGAGGGTCTTTGCCTGACGGAGTAAGTGAGAGGACCCGCTCGCGTTGGGTAGAATGTACAATCTACTCAGTACTGTGTTTGAAATAAATACAATTGAACCGCGGAAGGGTTGGAATGGTCGCCGGTGGGCGACCCAACCGTGAATACGTCCATATATATATGCCATGATTCTTTCCACATCCTCGGCGTGATGTGTAAATGCCGCCGGTCCTATGCTCGTACCCGCACGCACCAAATTCCTACGTCTCCCTGGTTCACTGATACAAAAAGCCAAGTGTATGACCACAGACGATGCATCATTTGTCAGAGAGCTCGGGAGGTGGATACCTGGAGACACATGGTACGGTACTAGCCTCATCAGGAATACAAAAAAAAAAGGGATATGTCCAGGAACATGTACCCTACGCGCTGTACCTTGAGGGAAAGAATCAAATATCGATCACAGCACAATGGATCCCAAGGTTCCGGGTACACGTTTAAACTCTCGAACTAGCCCCTCGAGACCGGGTAGGGCAAAACAATAGGTACTGATCACCACGAGTATGTGAAGTGGGTTACCAGAGGACGCGCGCCAGTCCAGGAAGGCTGTGAGTGGACTCCAATCACCATCATCCACATCCACCCCGTCCAAAAGGACGTATTGGAGAGAAGGGGGGATCTCCTGCCCCTCATCGAAGTTTGACTTTGGGAACGCGGTGGCGAGGGGTGTTTTCTCGAAGTGTAGTCCCCTTATGTTCGGTGATTGAGTGTATACATCCTCCATAGCCACGGGTTCGCCGGATACCCGTGAGTAGACAACCTCTTCCCATGGGGTGTGCGCGATAAGATCGAGGATTGGTTTATCCAGTGGATCCTCAGGAGGTTCCAGATAGAAGATGGTGATTGTCACAAACGTGTTCATCCTCGCTGGTACCGGAGAAGAGAAGTCTACTTCACCTGCATCACCGATATGTAGTTCGAGGATATCCGGGTCAGGAAGCACGAGGAAAAGCCCCACAAAGGTACTGATTAGGGAGTCCATACCGACTCGTTTGCAACGCAGGAGGTCGGACGCGGTTCGCCAACGAGGTTATACGCGAGCTTAGTAGGAAGTGTTGAAGATTTTGAGCGGTGGCGATCCATGATTTGGGAGTGTAAGGATCGAGGGCCGAGCCTCAACAGGACAGGTAAAGGAGAGGTAGAGTTGCTGATCTATTATCTGGCTAGCGCTGGCAGGGAGCTTTTGACATGGGGGCCACCTACGTGGCGAGCAACGGCCAAAATCGTGGATGTGTCACAATAGTCTCGGGCATATGAACCCGTGCCATGGGGAAAGGCGTGGGCGGAGGACAATGCGCTCACAACGCTAACTGGACTGAAAATGTCACCGTATTACACACTGTTGTGATCCCGTTCAATCAAGATGCAAGAAGGAAGAAAGAGGGTCGGTGCAATGACCCGGGAAATTCAATCTCACAATTCTACGCGACGAACTTGACCCGCTTGTCCGAAAAACTTTCCTCCAATTCACCAAGGGTCATGCACTTATCGAGCTCCTCAGCCGCCTCAACTCGCAGCTCCTGAACGTGAACGTCAATATGACCGGTCAACCACCCCGCAAACGAAACACGACCGAACCCACACACCTGAGATTGGAACAGCGCCAACCAACTATACACCCCAAACTCCCTCCGCGGAATATTAAGCGGTAACTTCGGCACGAACAGTTCTCCGACGATTCCCAGAATCCATAGGAGTATCTGGAGGGCGATCAGTTGCCACCGCGTGAAAGTGGTATCCGCCAACGTCTCATCCGCGTACGATTGCGCGACGACGGGACCCGACCCTGCAAAGTACGGTAGGGTATTAGCCGCACCGAGTCGTCCACGGAAACTTGCGAGCCGGTTCGGGGAGAGTTCGGTGTATCCCCAAGGCCCGGTACCATTGGTGAAAGAAATGATCTGTGGGGTAGGCGGGGGTTAGAAGAAACGTCGTACGCGGAGGTGTGACTGGACCCACGGTGGGAGTGGGGGTATATTCACCACCCAAGTTGTTATCTTTCCATACCAGATTGACGGTGCTGCCATAAGCTACCGTGAACGCGTGGTCCTTTCCCTCCGTGTTGAGATGTCTAGTGCTCGCGACTGGAGCTCCTCGGATGTTCCCACTCGGCGGCAGCAAGGTACTCCCGTCCCCTTTCCCGACGATCCGCAAAATGGAGGGAGATGCAATGGACGTGTTATAGGTTTCCACGATCCAAGGTTCGTACTTCTGTATGCAAACTGCGACATCGCAACCGATCCTGGTTTCCGTCCCATTACCATTCGACACCGGTTCCCCGTATACGGGGAAACGACCAGAAGGGGTGAAACTGGTGTTGAGTTGGATGAGGACCGACTCGACGGTCATCCATTCTTGAGTTTCGTAAAGAAGTTTATAGAAGGGGACAACACCGACGGTGCCGTACCCCGACGCTGCAGTACGTCGATTAGATGCGAAGGATGCGAGAGAGGACCGACGAGAACTGACTGTAGAAGGAGAATGTTGAGTGGTTGAGGTTTGATGGGAAGGTATCATTCGCGTAAAGGTGGGGAGCGAAATCCGGTTTCGCGAGCTCCACCGGTAGGTCCATGCCGTACACCCCAAACAAGCGCCGAAGAAGATCTTGGGGAACGAAGGCGTAGGTGCGGGTCGACCGATTCGATACGGGTATCCTGAGTAAGAACAAACAGTGAGCTTGTTCGAAGAAAGGCATGCTAAGTTTCCTTACAAGTTTACTTCAGGGTTGGGCAGTTTCTCGCAATGGATCCTGAGTCCCCACTGGGGGTACCTAAAAAAGCAATCGTCAGAGTGTATCTCCAGCGAGCAAACGGTGCATACCGTAAAACCACACCAGTCTCATTCTTAGGTGGGTTCTTAGGCGTTTTACCACCCGTCGACGAAGAAGAGGCCGGGGTATCTCCTGGATTGATCGGCGCAGGTTGGCTAAGGTTGAAAACCCCAGCCCCGAAACCACCAGGGACGAGTTGGGATCGACTCGGTTGGGCGAAGTAAACGACATCGTTGCCGTAAACGAGCTCGGCGGTATCGGATGTGGCGCTACCAAATGGGAGCAAGGACCACGTTTGGTCAAAAGCCTTGGTAGGGTGTGAGAATGGGCGGGTCTAAATCCATTCACAGCCGGCTAACCTGGAAAGCCCTAAGCTGGTCGTCCGCCCCGAGAATATCCCCATCAGTTAGGTCTCCAGCGATCAAGGTTTCGCTGTACGCCTCGCGTTGGCTCTGTTGGAGGTTAGGGACTACGAGGGGGGGGGCAGGTCTACGGCACGTACACGAACGAAAACGTTGATTACCACGATGCGACCGAATATGAAAGGTAAGAAGGCCCCGAGGGCGGCAAGGACGACAAAGAATGCCAAGAACAAGGACCACGGTCGTTTGCTGCAGCAGGGTGAGAAGGTGCGGAGTAGGAGACAATATGGGGACAGACTCGTAGGATTTACGTGAACCCCTGGCAGCCCCTCGATTCCCAAAACGAGACATGGAGATGTGGAAGGCGGGCACGATGCTTGTTGGATCGCTTGAACCTTTGGCCAGATCGCGGAGCTTCATTCCTCCACCCTCGTAGCCCATGTGGATTACGGTCGCCCAGGCTGTTTGAAATAAAGGCTTAGAAAGTCTCGATTCTCAGGCAACACAGACTCACTCGCTGCCTCGAGGTGTTGCTTTCCGATCTTGAGAAGAATGTATCCGAGGGCGAATCCGGCCCCCGAACACCAGACGGAGACGATGGCTCGCACGACAAATAATGACTTATCCTTCGCCACTAATGTAAGGATATGGAACGCGGGGTATGTGATGGCGCATAGGACGGTAAGGATCGCGATACGAGAGAGGCTCGGTCTCTCGAAGCCTTGAAAGAGTGGTTTTGGCTCAAACGTGAGGTTGGCGAGCTTGGGGCGGAGCGATTGTAGACTCGAGAACGGCGATTTGTCGGTGGAGTGGAGTTTTTCTGCGGATGGTGACGAGGATGACCAGGCTGAATCCTTGATATCGGACTCTGTCCTGGTCGGTGCCAAAATGGAGGGGACTTCTTGGATGAGTGGTGCGACCAGGTTTTCAGGAGGGCGAGGACTGGGGCTGTTCTCCCTCGTGTGAGCGTGTTCCATGGTGAGAGCTCAAGGGAAGAGAGGTCGGGGGCAATCCGGCGTTTGCCCCGACCGCGAAGATACCTAAATGAATTGCAGGATGTGTTTGGTTTTTGTAATACTGCATTCGGACGCACCAGTGTCCATCACCCCCCCCGCCGGTCATTCCTCTTCCCAGCCCCGCCCATCTGGGAAGAAGATCAAACGCCGCGCGGTAATCCCAACGCCAAGTGAAACCATCAGCGCTTCGGCTTCAGCTGGCAGCCGCCTGGGTTTAATAAACGCACGTCCGCGAGAGCAGCGGTAAAACGAGGGGGGGCATAGTGGAGCATTCTCGATGGCCGCTGGTACGCCCGAGAGGTACATCGGAACCGCGGGGTTCGGTTGGAGCCCATCGATGAATTAATGAACCAACGGAGTAAATCGGGGAACCCCAGGCTTCGTTCCGTCTTTAAACAACGCGGAAATCAGCTTCGATCACATGGTCAAGCTTTCTTCTCCACCTCCGAGATCGGGTGGAGAGTCTGACGCGTGCGCAACCCTGCAGACCAGACGCTCTTGGTGTGCCGTTCAACCACAGGGCGTAGAGCTGCTTGGTCGCGGTGGTCGTCTGAGCTACGATCGCGAGCTCGAACACAGAGCGTCCTCCCCCTCCAAGAAATATTTGTTCCGCCCGCGGGCTACATCGATTCCGCTGTCATCGGGGGCGTTCAACAGGACTCTGGACGGTTTGGCGCGGCGATTGTCATTTCTCCAGTCGATGCTCACCAATTTTAATTAATCCTTGTCGACCGCGGGCGAGGTGCGCCGACTGGGTAAGATCTGCACTGGTGACAGGCATCAATTTCGCTTAATTTGTATATATGGTGCTTTCAGGATCCCCACGAACGATTCCTCGTTCTGGAAAGGGAGAATGCGCGAATGCCGTGGTCAGTGAGAGAGATGAGGTAATGGAGACGAACGACTGCAGCATGCCTTCCTGTCCCGCCCGACCTCCCCGGTCACGTTATTCTCCTTCAGCACACCCCAAGAACCTTTTACCTGCGTCACACGTATTCATCGGTGTGTTGAACCCAGATTTAGAACAGTTTCCTTACCTGAGCCTCGTCCTCAATCTTTTCTCGCTACTAGATATAATCACACAGGCAGTCGCTGGCCAGATGCAACTCGAAGGTGAATTCATCAACAAAACCCTTTACGACCTTCACCAGGTGTTTGCAGGTGTAGGCACGTTCCCCAGAGAGAGAGAGTGAAACGACGTGGCCGCCGGACGTTTGGTGCGCAAGATATTGTAACAGGATGTTCAAATCGTAGTGGTTCCGAACGACACGCTCCAGATATAGGTGTCGCAGTGATGGGAGGAGTTTCGTGCCAGCACGTGGTCCATCCGGATCTGGCTGCAGGAACCCGTTGGACAACGCGACGTCGGTGACGTGTAACTCTTTGATCCCCGGCATCGTTGGAACCATCTCCCTCAGAGCCTCCATACTCAGGACCCCCCCGAAGTGCACCACCTGCTCCCTCGGGGTGAACACGAGAAAGTCGATATGCAGCTTATCCATGGCTTGGGGAGGAACCTTTTCGTTATCAACCGCGGTAAACATTGCAAAGGGGACCCCCCAAGTCGGACCTCCGCCGTCGCTGGCCCGAATCGAGATGAAGTTCCCGGGAGGATTGAAGAAAATCCCCAGTCCATCTTGTACCCTCCTGTCGCGTCGGAGGTAGTCTCGCACGTACGGCCCGAATGTCCCCATAATTTCCTCCACCGTGCAATCGTATATGAGTAGTGTCATCTCATCCATCGTTTCGGGGTGGTCCAATCGATGCAGTAACCGAAAGACGTGGAGGAGGGCACCATTGAGGGTGAGCTTCTTCAAGTGGTGCAGTGGTACTCGAAATGCGGACCTATCCCCACCATCGCGAGGAATCGCGGAATGGAGGATGGCGAGGTCCTGAAGACGAGGGTTCGAGATGAGGATCGAGAGGATTTGGGCCATGGTTGGGTTGCATGAACTCCCTCCGTTTTCAAGATGTAGAGTGGTCAGAGCTGTGGTGTGCAAACCGAGGCACTCCCAGGATGAACCGTTGACTCCACTGAAGAGGTGGAGATGCCACAGTTTGGGAAAACGGAAACGAGCGAAGAAATCCGATTCGTCTGCGTAATCCAAGCTGATCGACTCGACGCTGCTGGACCGAACGTCTTCTCCGTCGGGGGTTAATGAGGAAAGAACGTCGGTCACGAGGTTCTCCACATTACTCCGGAGATAAAGAGATCGAATGGTATCGCGTGCGGCACAATCTCGGACCGCGTCTCGTAGGGGCCCGTCGGAGAAGGTACACGCGTCGCCATCAAAGTATCTGCTCAGCACGAGGTCGACGGGCCCAGTCCCGGAGTATTGATACCGTCGTGACCATTGTTCCAACGTGTTACCCCAGAAACTCCAAAACTCTGGTGTGTGAGAGGCGACCTTGAACCAATGGTGACAGACGAGGAGGAAACGGTATGACACATTCCGCAATTCGCAAACGTCTGGGTAACCTTCACCCGGAATGGCGGTCCAACGAAAGATGGATCCAAGGATTTCGGGCGGTACGCGGGCGGATATGTCCAGTAACGAGTTTCGAACCCGTTTGAGTTGGATTACATCCCCTATCCCTTTCTCGATTTCCTTCTCCAAAATCTGGATGGAGTGAGCGTTGATCTCGGGGCCCATGCTGTCCGACACCACCTGTGTCAGTAGTCGTAAAGTACTTTGAGTTGTGTTCGCTTACATTGAGGACGACACTGCTTCATGGCTCTCGGATCCTTGCGGCCGGTCACCGTGGGTGCGGAATGGAAGGGACATCCCCAGGTCGAGATCGTCGTCGTGATGAGGGAGTGGCGGCAACCTCCGCATCAAGCGCCCATCTCCAGAATCGCACCGGCAGAAACGGATGGCAGCGGAAGTGGTCAAATTTTCATCCACGTATGGCATGGATCCATAACGGTTGGGCTGGTGGTCCTGAAAGTCCCCTACCGGTCAAACACTCTCAGACCTTGCCTCGAGATTTACAACCATGCAAATAATCATGGGATTAATCGGTCCGCCATAATCGGCCCAGTTTGACCGTACCTATCAACGGAGACGACCGAGACATACCCTCTTGTCCCGTCCAGCCTCCCCGGTCTCGTTATTCTCCTCCAACGCGCCCCAAGAACCTTTTACCTGTGCCGCATCCATTCATCAGTGCGTTGAATCCCGATGCGGAACAGTTTCCTTACCCGGGGGTTGTACCATCTGCGTCGTCTGCGTCGTCCTCGACTGTTTCCCCCCCCCTGAGCCCGACCCCATCCTAGCCGAATAAATTGAAATAACCAATCGGCAGTCTTCATACACAGGCAAATCGAGGATTAATTCATCAACCAAAGCCTTTACTTCATCCACCGAGACTGTGCAGTAAGTGCAGATGTGGACATCTTTCCCAGAGAGAGTGAGTGAAACGACCTGGCCGCCAGACGTTTGATGGACGAGGTAGGGTAACAGGGGACTCCAATCGTCGTAATCCACACGGAGATCTTCCAGATGTAGGAGTCGCAGTGATGGGAGGAGTTTCGCGCCAGCAAGTGGTCCATCCGAATCTGGCTGCAGGAACCCGTATGTTAACACTGCATCAGTGAGGTGTAATTCTTTGATTCCCGGCATAGTGGGTACTATCTTCCTCAGAATCTCCATCCTCATGGCTCCTCGAAAGCGCACCACCTGTTCTCTCGGAGCGAACGCGACGAAGTCGACCTGGAGCTTTTTCACAGCCCGACGAGGAAGAATTTCCTGATACATCGCGGTAAACGTTGCAAAGGCGGCCCCCCAAGTCGGTCCTCCACCGTTGCTGGCCTGAATCGAGACACAGGGCCCGGCGAAATCGACAGAAATCCCAAACCCGTCTTGTACCCTCCTGTCGCGTCGGAGGTAGTCTCGCACGTACGGCCCGAATGTCACCATAATGTCCTCCACCGTGCAACCGGATACGAATAGTGTCATCTCGTCCACCGTCTCGGGGTGGTCCAACCGATGCAGTAACCGGAAGACATGACGGAAGACTCCGCGGAGAGAGAGCTTCTTCAAGTAATGCAGTGGTACTCGAAATGCGGACCTGCCCCCGTCATCGTGAGGAATCGTGTAATTGAGGGTAAGGTTTTGAAGACGAGGGTTTGAGGCGAGAATCGAGAGCATTTGGGACGTGGTCGGATCGCGCGAGGTTTCTTCAATTTCGAGATGTAGAGTGGTCAGAGCCGTGGTGTGCGAACCAAGGCATTCCCAGGATGAAATTTTGATTCCCCTGGAGAGGTGGAGGTACCACAGTTTGGGGAAACGGCAACGAGTGAAGAAGTCAGACGCATCCACGTATCGCAGGCTAATCGACTCGATGCTGCTGGGCCGAACGCCTCCGCCATTGGGGGTTAATGAGGAAAGGACGGTGGTCAGGAGGGTTTCCCTGCCACTCTGGAGATGAAGAGATCGAATGGTATCGCGTGCGGCACAATCCAGGACCGCGTCTCGTAGGGGCTCGTCGAGGGAGGTACCTGGGCCGACCTTGTGATATCCGCTCAGCGCGAGGTCGACGGGGCCGGTCCCAGAGTGTCGATACCGTCGTCACCATTGTTCCGGGGTGTTACCCCAGAAACTCCAAAGTTCTGGAGTTTGAGAGGCGACCTCGAACCAATGGTGACAAACGGGGAGGAAATTGTAAGACCCATACCGCAATCCACCGATGTCTGGGTAACCTCCATCCGGGAGGACATTCCAACGAAAGATAGACCCGAGGATTTCAGGAGGTACGCGTGTGGATATGTTCAGTAACGAGTTTCGAGTTCGTTTGAGTTGGATTACGTCTCCAGTGCCTTCTTCGATTCTTTTCTCCAGAACCTGGATGGAGTGAGCGTTGATCTTGAGGCCCATGCTGTCCGACCCGTGTCAGTCGTCGCAAAATACTTCGGAATGTGTTTGCGTACATCGAGGACAACACGGCTTCATGGTTCTCGAATCCTCGCGGCCGGGCTCTGTGGGTATGGGATGGCGGGGGCATCTCCAAGTCTAGATCGTGGGTGTGAAGGAAGCACCCACATCTCGACTCCTTAGCTGCCAGCCTAACCAGAAACGGTAGGCGCTCTGCATTTTACCGAAGGGTTCGATAACGAAAGGCATTCACTCAAACACCCGCTGACATGGCAGCCACAGTTGCTCTTTGCGAGGCTTTGAGTGAAGGAATCTCGTCCGGGAATCTCGTCGACACCAAGATCATCTTGTACTCGCACAGGGATTCTTCCGGTCGAGTCTGCCGACCGAGGGCGCTCTACGCAAACAGTCACGTTCTGAAAACCGTCCCTTACTACTTCAACGATCGTGAGTCCGCCGCCACACTCGATACCATTCTCCCAACCCCTCACGGTCACCGCCTCCCCGGAAGTGCTCTTCGGAAACTTCGCCGAATCCAAACCGAAGGACTTCAGCAAGGAAGAAATAGATGACGAAGAATCTGGCGAAGACTACGGATATTCGTCTGACAGCGACCTTGAGGACGATGAGGACGAGAAGGCCGTCTCGTTCAAGAACATGAGCAAGCCCAAGGTTTGTCCGTTCGACTGGTCTGCGATCCCCGAAGACAGAAGGGTTCTCTATGAGGAGTACGAGGAACGCGTCGAAGTGGGGAAGATCGTCAAAATCCCGGACCTGGCTTTCGTGACGTGAGTGCATACTAGGAACTCCTCCACCGCCCCGTTGATATCGTCGCCACAGGTTCCAAGCTTTCCTGATGTATCTCTACACGAACATGATGGAGTTTGCACCGTTTGGGTCCGCCGAGAACCGCAGGTCCCGGAGCGCAGAGATCGTCACGCCCTCCCACGACAACGTCCCCCGGCCGTCCCCAAAATCTATCTACCGACTTACCGACAAGGTCCGCATGCGATCTTTTCAATTTTCTCGGAGGTTGACGGACCCTCACCATAGTACGATGTCCCGGTACTCAAAGCCCTTGCTCTGAATCACATCCGCAGCGAGCTGTGCAAGTGCGACATCGTCAAGGAAACCTTTAGCAAATTCGCATCCCGGTAAGAGGGGCGGGTCACTGAAGTTGGCCATGTACTGACAGGGAGGCGCAGGTACGACGAGATCAAAAGTCTGTATATAGACCAACTCGCATGCATTTGGACGGAAAATAGCACGTTAGAAATAATTCAAGCCAGCGTCAACAAAAAGGTCGACAGTTTCAGAGGGGATCTTGAGCACGCGATGGAAACCTTCTCCAGGTTCTGGAGATTTTCAATAGCGATGCCGAAATCAAGGCTCCTTCAAGCCCCTTGCCCTCTGTGAGTCCGTTGTGTTTTCCCTTCTTCCCTGGCGTTATGTGGGAGTGCTTAGTATTTCACGTACACAGGTCAAGGAGGTCACGAGCCCCCAAAACTGGGTCTCCGTGAAGATCGCGCTCGTCAAGTCGATTCGAAAAGGTGTTCTATTTGACAGGAAGTATTGGGTTAGACACTTAAGGACCGGGGATGCCTTGAGACCCGTTTACCTTTCAAGCATCGCCATGGGGGATAGGTTACAGCGACTGAACACCCGTGCGTTGAAATTTGATTATGTTCGCTGAGGTATTGAAGAGTTTCCGTAGTGGTCAGATACCTCAAGGATAAAAATGCCTTCGCAAACGACTTGGAGGGATACCCAGATGACGTTGACAGTGAATGTGACGACGATTCGTGCGGAGTCAGTAACGCAGCGTTCGGGGAGCAAAATGAAGGGGAAACCCGTGCGGTTCTCGTTGTTGGGTCATTTCCAACGTGCGTGCCCTTTTCCTCCCCACCATCACTTCAAAAATGACGAGTTGTCCAGTTGGAGATCTCTTTTCTTCTATCTCTGCACAGACACGATCTCGTTCGCTCCACTCAAATCACAGGGTGTTGACTCTCGTTTGAATGGCACTCAGGAGAAGACCATAGCCGCCACACCCCCTCCCTGCTCACCGAAGAGCGCTTACATTCTGGCGAGCCTGGTGAGCCAAGCTTCAAAGGAACGTCTCAGGTGTAACGCTAACTCGCCAAACCAAGTTCGGAATCCAGCCCCTCTGTGACATGGCAGTTGTAGACATAAGAAGCAAAGTGTCTTTAGACAACGTTGTGGATGAGTTTTTCTCGCGGCTCACTGCAAGGTAGGGGCGCTATCGGATTCGAAACCCCGAGGTCGGCGTCGGGCTAACGTGTCTTCCTTCAGTCAGGAGGAGGTCATGCAGATGGAGTGCGAGGCTCTGACTTCGAACTTCGGGCACCCAAAAACTATTGCGCTCATGAAAGAGAAGATCGGACGCATCTCCGATGGGTCCTCCCCCCACTGTGCTGGCGCGTTGAAACTCGGGTTGGAGAAGGCCGCCAAG
>Ga0307516_10003473_pt1 | contig 20199 bp, 29 predicted proteins | sample 19_EM_MG_FD_203310 | JGI IMG/M metagenome (GOLD analysis project Ga0307516, IMG submission 203310) | Populus trichocarpa ectomycorrhiza microbial communities from riparian zone in the Pacific Northwest, United States - 19_EM | ecosystem: Host-associated > Plants > Roots > Unclassified | place...
GTTGGAGAAAGTCGGCGGTCTGCTTCAGGCGTGGCTCTGCCACGTCCAAGCCCGCCGGAAGGTAAGCATTAGTATTTTTCTCTGGGCTTTGCTAGACTCCTAATAAACTAGTCAATGTTTCCAGGAGCCGTTTCATGATCACACTCGAGACAGCCGTTTTTCAATGCATCGCGTCTCGCCATTGACGATGCCCTCCGCTTCTTGGGAACGTTCAGAGATGACACGCTCCGCAGCCTTGGAACCATTGCCATCAGTTTGTTGGGTACGTGGCCCCGTTCCGTTACAGAACAGAGAATCATCCGGTTAGTATGTCGTGGCCATCACCATTGGATGCGATCACAGTCGAGAGAGCGCCAATCGAGCGTATAATTATTCCTTGTCTGTTGACGCTCACTGCAATTCGCACAGGGCATCCGCGGACATTCCATCGACGGAAAGTACACGGAAACAGGCGAGGCCCACAACAGCTCCGACGGTCCCTGGCGACCCACTATTGGCCCGGTCGCCCGCCAGCGCCAGAATGGCGTCGTGCAGTCAATGGGTTCGCCAGGGTGTTTAACCGTCGTGGCTGAAGGGCTCGCGACTTTAATAGACCTGGCTCCAATCCGGTAACGTTGTAAACGCCGGGCCGTTAGGCTCCCAAGCGTCCACTTCTCCCGGGGTTGTCCACGTCGACGCGGGAGCTTTATCCTACGGCCCGATAGAGAGATGTGGTTCATCGCATCGCTCGGCCGCCATCCCGTGGATCTCGTGCCCTGTGCACCCGACGCGTATGGCCAGATGAGCAAAGCTTGCACCGACGCACGCGGGCCGCATCCAGGGTTCCATTCATCGGTGCGTGACGTCGAAGCATCCGGTTAAGTGGAACGACATAGCCGGTGCCGGGAACACACGTCTCGAAGTTTGCTGCAACTCCTTCGGTGCAATTCGGGTCCTCCTACGGCTTGATTCATAGAACCTCCCACGACTCACCTGGAGCTTTCCCCCTGCCCCAACCGTCCTGTTTGCTAAATCGGCCATGCGGTATTTCGCCGAGTCGGCTTCCTATTTCTTTGTCAATTCTCATGAAACCATAGCCCAAAGAAGCAAGTACAAACTCGCCTCGAAATCGAGCAAAGGCGAGGCGCTCAGCCTAGCCGTCACTGCACAGCACGGGATCGGGGTCCAACGTTGAATTCCCTTTTCACTTACAGCGCCCATTGCCACACGGCCGGTGGTCCTCAGAATCGCGCAGCTGTAGCAGCATAAATACCCTCGCCCATCGCCACCTGGTCCCTGAAACCATGTCAGGAATGCACGTCGTACAATGCCTTTGCCATGGGCAGGTGTTCTGGGGTCGAGTATCGCAATCCACGGGGAATGTTGCCCTTCAGGTGCGTAGGAAGTGAATATTCCATCCTCATCTGACTCACATCCTCGCTCGCAAGCCACTGGACCCTTCGATCTCCCACCTTGAATTCCTTCAGCACCTCGCAAGGCCTTCCACCATGCCCTTCGATTCCCTCAATACACAAACCCAAGGGCTCGCAGCGACTCCTGATAACCACCTCCCCCAACTCACTGGCATGCCATCCTCTCCACCGCCCATGACGATTCCTACCTTATCCCATCCATTACCGAATCACTTGCCGATGACGACCCAAACGTTCTCTCCGTCACCCAACCAGATACTCATGCAACCTCCAACCTCCATTTGCGGTTGCGGTTTCTGTCGACTCCCGGAGGTTCCTCAACGCCCCTATCAGAGCACCCAGATCTCGGTGGAGAGTGGCTCAAAAATAGGGGAAATGGTCACTTTCTCAAAGGGTGGCTGCGGCATTCCCTTGAGAGATGCCATCGAGAATCGGCTTTCCGGATTAGTGGGTGGCGACGACATCATGTTTGATGGTTTCAACGTTTCCGCGTTTTCACTCAGGATCGAGGTTCGCCCTACATTCCAATCTTCATTGCGAGCGCTAATCGTTCTATCGCAGTGGCCAGGTTACCCACTCTGGACTGGGAAGGTACGAATCCATAATCTACGCCTCTCCGACCAAACCCTCACCCGATATATACAGTTCCGAGCTCGGAACTGGGGAGGCAACCAAGGCCAGATCTCACGAGCGCGACTTGCCATCCAGATCGCAAAGCGCATCGCGGAATCCATTACGGTACGGTTTCTATTTCCCTGGGCTAAGGTGAAACCTGGACTTATTTGTTTCAGGCAATGGAAGGAGTCCAATGCGCCGAGGTGGGTTGGGAGTTGGGCAGCCACGGCATTCACATCGACCGCCTCATATTGGATTCCATAACTTGTGTGTCGCGAGGGTCGTGGCAACCGTTGTTACGGCTCCTTCCTGGTTGAACGTTTTACTTCCATATGGTCCTCCTGCTAGTATAATTCCGCCACAGTTTGTACAAAGTACCAAATAATTCAAACCGTCCTAATTCTGGCATAATCTCTGGGAAGCGTGTGGTCAAACCCACTGGCCCCGTGGCACTCAAACACGGTGCTAATGACGGATGATAGGAAGGCGGAAGGCGATCAAGAACGGCGTGTAAATCGCAATCGAAACTTGGCGAATGCAGAACGCATCAGGTGTGGCAATCGCCGACCTATGGCCACAGCGAAATCTTAGACATAAGTGACATACGGTGATGTATCGTACCGATGTGGGGTGGCCGGTGGTAGCCAGAGAGCTACGGCAGTTCGCAAGCCTGGTACACCCGAAGAGACTCCCAACCCAACACTCCCACACACCCGATTCATCCCGGATCGAAAATCGAGCGTCATGGAGCAGCGTCGTTGAGCTCCTGGCCTGGGCCTGAGAAACCAACCAAGGACTCCTGCGCTACTCACAAACAGGGTCCAAAAGTTGAGACGCGCGCTCGATCCCGGTCGCCTCTCCTGCGTCACAAACGCCAGTGGCCCTCCTAGAACCTCCTCAACATCTAGGCGCAGCTATCCCATGGTTTGAGATGCCCCTTCGTCTGCGCCAACGTTATTCGGCAGGGGAACCTTGCGTATCGGCGGGACAAAAATACTACCAGCGTTGCGTCGTCACAGCCTTATGACTCTTGGTCAATTCCGTGGGAAGCGGTCGCTTGCAAGAGACTGCGAGGAACTGTCGACTCATGAGCAGGTGGCGTGTCCGCAATGGAGAGCTCAAGGAAAACTGTGCGTCGGGTGTAGGGTGTGGCCGGAGGTTTTTCATAGGTGTGATCGGCTCAGATGCTCCACTTCCCGCGGTGATCGCCAACGAGCAAGGACCCCTGACCCAGGGGTGGGAACCATGGCAGCTGGGGTGCTGTACGCGCACACGGCCAATCTAAAGGTACGGTTCGTCCTACCCTCCGACGAGGACTGAGTTCCACACCCTCTCATCAGCCCGAAGAGACCACCGCACATGCCAAGCCCCGTGATCGCGTCACTTCTGGTCCTTTGTGAAAGCGAGGCCAACTCCTAGGGACTCTGTCCCTGGTTTCTTGTGCCTTGCACACTTCTGCCGCAAGAACGCGTCACCCTGCTCAGCGACGCGTCCGACGCCAATAACCAAAAAAGGCAAGTTCAACTCAAAAAACCGTCACACTGTCACGATCGATCACAGTCACGGGTTTATCTACCAACCTCAGGTTCGCTTTCCTCCTCATCCTTCGCTCTCATCTCGTCTCTCCAGACAGCGAGCGAAAATGTTGGTCACTCCCGCCATCGCCTTCCTTTCACTTGCCTTCAACTTTGGCGCTCTCCTGTTATTGCGCGGGGCCGATCCAAACTTCGTCACCACCAGGCGAAACCTCCAGAGCTCCATTCAAACCATCGAGTTGGCGGCGACGGAGACTTGGAGTGCCATCGCGGTGCACTATAACGACATACTCTCTCCTCCCCCAGCCTCCCCCTCTTCTTCCCCATTCACCCTCGTTGACCGCGCTGAATGGATCTATCGCAGCTGTGCAGTCAGAATCCTCCGTTCCCTTGATGGTTCATTTTCCCACTCCCCCCGTACTCCCTCTTCTTCCCTCTTCCCCTCTTCCTCAACCTCCGTCTCCGTCTCCGCCTCCCTCCCCAGCACCTCCGACCTCAGCCTGTACACTCCCCTCCCTCCAACCTGTTCCATTTCCAATGCCCCGTTCGTCGTAGACCACTTCGAACACCCTTGGGGAACGCCAGGGTTCATGGAGGTAAACTTTCCTCGTTTCTGGCCCCTTGCCCTCTGTATCCTGGTCACTTTGGTTATCTGCATCCGGTTCAAGGTAGTTCGTTCGTCCAAGTTTTTCATCTCCGACTCACTGCTTCAGTTTCAGGACCGCCATCCTTCCGATCCATCGGGCATTGAAACTGAACCAGCGTACGAGGCGTACAACACCGACTCAATTGCGGGCTCCGCACCGGTAGGCTCGGACTCGACCCCAGGTCCGAACTCGAAATTGGGCGTGAACCGCAAGCCCCGTATTTTCTCAACCGCCGCGGGCACCTCCTTGCCTTCTCTTCCCATCATCGTCACCACTTCCCGCGGTCGGGTCCTGTTCAACGCCGAGTTTACCCTCTCTTCAAACCAGATCATCTCCACCTCCCCTTCCTCCCTCGAGTTCTCCGTTGACGTCGTTGCCTCCCGCAACTTATCCTTTCGTAAGCCTTGCCCTTCTCCCTCCCTCCTTCCCTCCCCCTTAAACCCACTCTTTCAACAGCCTTCGACGACGACAGTACATGCTCCGAGAAACCTGTCTTAATCTTCGGCAGTGGCGGATCAGATATCGTGAGTCTGCCCTCTGCCCCCCTGTGTCGCTCACTAACCACCCGTAGGCGCTGGACACCTCTGTGAGCTCAGCCGGCCGCGCCTGTACTATTTTCGACAAGATCGAAGATTCGGAGGAAACCACATCCATCAGTGACGCCGCCGAAGCATCCGCTTCAGGTTATGATCAAGCTATCGATACCTCCACAAAAGTTACGGAAGACCTTCAACATGCCCCAAACCCGACGACCGCGGAAACCGTTCCAGAGTTTTGGATTGAATGGAGCACGGAAAACACGGACATCGGAGAACCCCCTTTCTATATCCTCGCTGGCGCCGAGGTCGACAACGACGGTGGCTGGCAGGTTTCCGGTGAGTATGTCCTTTCCCCTTGCCATCCCCACGCTCAGCCACACCCTCAGTCAACGGTCGCCACGGTGGTCTTCAAAACGGTAACCGCGCTCGGTCCGACCCCCGTCAGGTACACGAAGCCTCTTTTGAGTTGACCCAGTCTGCATTCGGCACGAAGGATTGGTCGAGGAGGGGTGGAATGGACGTCCCAGGATCCATCGATCCGTCTGCTCAAACCGGTCTGCGTCCCATCCGCAACCTGGTTCCAGCGGGATCTGGGCCGACTGCTCAATCCGATCCACCGTTCACCGGTGGTGAGGATCCAGCGGGCTGCGATCAAACTGCGACGTCCCCCCCATCCAAGAACGGTGATGGCACCATGCCATCCCCGTTAAATCGACCTGATGGGATCCTAGACTGCTGTCTATTGTCTGGCAACACTTTGGTTGGCGGAGTGTCTTCTGCGGGCACAGGCGGAATCGCAGGTGGCCCGGAGACCATTGGTGAGTGCTCCGCTTCGACGGTCTCTTCGGACCGGTCTCTCTCCCCATCGACCTCGCCTTCTCCTTCTCCTACTGCTTCTCCGTTATCTCCCTCCCTTCTAGCTCTTCCTTCCATGGCCTCCTCCCGCGCTTCGGTCTTCGTTCCTGGGCCAATCAGGCACTTGATCACCACGGCAAATGACGACTATTCTGGTCAGCCCAGGAGGGTCATCGTCGACAACCTCGACTCATCTACTGCTGCTATTGCCGACTCTACTTCTCCTTTCTCCTGTCGCCTTCTGGAGGACGCACTGCAGGACTTGGAAATCGAGGCGACAAGTGTCCGGTGCTTTGACGGCAGGGTAGTCGGCGGAGTGGCTCGCTATGGTGTTTCTTATGCTGTCCTTGATTTCCCAACGCATATGGACGCGCTGATCGCGGTCCGTCAGCTCAGGATCTACGACCCCGAGGGCAGGTGGCTTGCGGAGTTTTCTGACCCCAACGACGGGACATTCGGCGGTCGGATGGCTAACGGTCTCTATCCCGCCAGTCGGTCTGTGGGGGGTCTGCAAGCCCTCCGAAACCTTGCCGCTCAGCTTGACCTCTGCGAAAACTGAATTGACGCTCCCCTGTCGTCCCTACTACTCTACTCTCAGTCTACTCCACCCTCTCAGCCTACTCCACTCTCTCGGTATACCCCACTCTCTCGGTATTACCCCACTCTCTCGGTATTACCCCACTCTCTCGGTGTACTCTACTCTCTCAGTCTACTCTGCTCTTGCACTCCGATGTGGGCGGGACCCTAGACAATGTGACGAACCCCCCGCCGGGTTTGCCCTCAACCTTGTACTTTCGCTGACGCCTACTCTCGGATCCCACTCCCCTCTCGAACTTGGACTCCCATCACCTCTCTCCTGAATTTTCACAACCATCTCTTCCTCGCCCTCTTCTCGAACCCATACTCTCGTCCATACTCTCCACTCCGAACATCCTACTCGATCTCCAACCTAAGCAATCTCAATGGCCACCTCTTGCATCTACCCGGCATCTACGACTGTAATATCTTTGCCTCCTTGGCCAACCTCATGAACTCCCCGCCCCTCATTGACGACCGTTGGCGGTCAACCTAGACACATTTCTTATCACTTACGGACCTTTCGTTCCACATCGTATCCATGCATCTTTACCACATATTTCGTCTCTCGCCATTGTATCGACTAGTAACACAATGGAATAAATTGTTCTTCAACATTACTCGAATTGGGACACCCAGAATGTGGTGTCCGCCCCAGATGTCCAAATGTTACGAGGTTTTAGGACCGCGAGGAACACTCGCCCCCGAACGGGCAGGCTTCAAGTTTTCCAACGCTCCAACACTCAAGATCTCACGAATTTTCATACGAGGAATTGCTGCTGGATGGTATTGCAAAGTGGCCGGATGGGTGGAGCATTACATTTGGTCTATGATCTCTTTCAGTTGCGTCTGATCCAGAATCTCATATCCATTTGCAGGTGTGACCTGTAGAAGGTTCCTCCAGTCAAACCGACGAGACGACAAATTGGAAGAAGGAGAGTGACCTGGGCGATCTGAACGTTGTGATGGTCTAGTTTCTCCTCCATAACCTGCTTGAGCACTCGTAAAGCTAATAACTGAGCGTCGTTGAGAGAGAGTTGCTGTGAAAGAATGTCAATTAATGGCCGTGGATGCGGGTTAAACCGTCCGTTACCGAGTGCCACTTATCCTGGAGCTCTGATTGGGCGGCTTCGGAACCCGAGCCGATGGCCTTTGCCTCGTACCTCATAAATGTCCCCGATGGGTCGGTGTGGAATCTACGCGCGCGGGTGAATGAGACCACGGAAACGGGTGACAACAAAGGAGGGCCAGACGCACAACTGAGGGCCCTTCTCGTCAACACCAGCAATTAACAACGCGACGCCAAATGGCCGACTCATCATCGCATCCTCGTCATGTACACTCTCTCCGAACCTCAGGGCAAGATCACAAACGGCCTGGGTGACACTCTCGACCTTGATCTTTTCGTCGTAGGTGAAGGCATGGTTCTGCGAGGTCACTCGAGCGTGATCGATCATGGTGCGAGCGTCGGCGGTGAGACCTGACATGGCGCAGCCGAGGTGACGGTCGATTTCCATGATTTTCTCGATAGATGAGGATTCGAGGAGGGGTGATTGAACCCGTTGTTCGACACCCAACACGACGCCTTCTGAGGTCCTTATTCCGACAGTCGTGGAACCGAGCTGGGGGGGCGAGGTGAGTACGGTCCCAGGCGAGTTTCCTAGAGTCTCCGGACCTTTATAGCCTCGATGGCATACTCGACTGGTTCGCGGTTAGCGGGATCCGTAAAAGAGCACGGATTCTGGACCCACCTTGGAACAATCGACCTTCTGGCGAGAAGGTGTTAACACCCCTGTCTAATCCTCAAGTCAAGATCGGATACACCGCGTTCCAGCAGAGATACACGGACCGTATTCTGATCTGGTCAAAAACATGATCGAGGTAGAACGAGAGTGTGGTACGCGCGTCGCTATCAAGTGTCAAACCGGGTCGATTACCGCCGCGCCGCTCGCTCGCTCGCGGCTTTGGAAATCAGATCGCGGTGCCAACCTCAAGTTCAGAGGGAGGCGGCTCTGAATTGAGGCTGGGACTCGGTTGGCAGCCTTGAGTGGAGGTCACCATTCGCCACCATCGGCCGGGTTGCCGAAAGCCTTGAAGGTTGTCGGGGACACCGGACCACTCTGTGACATACGATATCTCCTACTCGACATATGCAACTTGTGTAAATAAACAAGTAAACTACACCTAGCCCCCACCCAGGGTTCTGATCACAACACTCAGTCCGGCCGCAAAAAGTTGGACTGAGCACAGGTGGAAGATTCGTGTCGGGGGGCTTCGTTCTGGGCCCTTTGGAGGCACATCCGGTGGTATTCTTTGAACCAGGTATGAGAAGAGGTAAATTGAGGTTGATGCGATGGCGTGAACCCACTCACCAGGCAGTCAGAGTTGTTCACCAGCAACGGGTCACGGACTCGGTGTCATCGGTCCCGACGCCGGACATTCTCGAATGTGTTGATCGGTAAACGAGGCCCATTTCTACGCTATCCGAGGCAAGGTTGGGGCACCTCTTGTGGTTGGCGCATCGGACCGCTGCACTGATCATGAGCCGGATGAGAAAAGCGATCGCCAGTGTAAGACCGAATCAAGCGGTACGGCGAGATAGCGTCAGCGCGAGCAGGCGACATCGGGCGGCACGAACATGAGGTTACGCGGTGCACTTCGGGGGAGGAGTGGAAGGATATCAACTCCCGAAATTCAAAGTCAGCCGTGATCCCGCGTCTGGCATTCACCGAACGGCGACCTCCTGCCAAGGGGTCGAGTTCCGGCAAAGTTCAGGACAAGCCCACACGGTGGAAGGCGCCCTGCAACACAACAGTCGTTTACGAGGGGGCACGGATGCATAAAACAGGCCTGGCGATCGTTAATTTCTATCAAGTCCAAATCTAATTTACGCGGTTTCCTTGCGTACAAGTGTAATATCACCCGTAGATTCCCGAGGTTTACCGCTCCTCCGAACGTTTCACATCCTTTGCGATCCCGCGGAGCCTCCTCCGAGCAACAAGCTCGAAGAGCGACTCGGGCAGCAAGCCCAGGATCCCGATCACGATACCGTGCGAGTACCAAGGGACCACCACCCGACGTCCGCATCCAAGTGATCCCACGACACTCTTTGCGAATTCATCGGCGGGGGGTTTGAAGAAGGAAGGTTCGCCGACCAACGTACTTGACCGAACCTCGCCAACGTTAAGATACATGAACGAGAGGTTGGAACCGTGAAGCACACGCTCTTCCTCGTGGAGAGTACAGGCTGCGCGTTTCAGGAAACACTTCGAGCCGCCGTACACCCCGAGGAAGGGTAGAGACAGCTCGCAGGCGAACGAACCGACGAAGGCGATTTCAACGGGACCGGTGGATTGAGAAACCCTCCGAAGCTGGGGGAGGAAAGCGCGGGTGAGGAAGAGAGGGAAGTCGAGGTTCAGGTTGATTATTTTACGTGAATCGTTTTCTGGAACCTGGTCGATCCTATATTGTTGATGTGAGTAGCTGTGTGAATGTGGAGGGGAACAGGTAACGTACGTTTTCAATGTGAGGCCCGAACCGCCGACATTGTTTATGAAGAGGGTGACGTTGAGGTCCTCGTATCTCTTCGCAATGCCTTCGAAGTCGTGACCCGACTCTGACGCATTCGCGATGAAGTATTTGATTTCCCCATCCTTCCTGCCGTACAACGCCTGAATCTCCTCCACGACGTTCTTCACTTTTTCTTCGTTCCTTCCGTGGAGGATCAAGTTGAACCCCTTGGCGTATAGGATTTTGGCAAGGGACTTCCCAATGCCGTCGCTTGACCCAGTAACGACAGCATACGGGGATGCCCCGTGAAGGAATTTCTGGTCCGTGGCCGGTCGAAAGAAGTAGAACCAGAAGTAATCGACCAGGCCTCGCAGCCGGGTTAAGAAGACGAGAAGGCCAAGGTATGTGAAGACTACGGGAATATCTCCCATGATGGTTCACGCAGGGGGTTTGCAGTAGCGCACCCTGCCGGCCCCGAAGTCCCTCGCCTATTGCAAGCGAGGCATGGTCGGAAGGGTGAAAGGTAGAACATTGAGCCAAGCCACCGTGACGTTCATCTCGTCCACTGGCCAGTCGGGAATTCGGCTGCACCCTAACCTTCGATTTCCAATATGAATGATGATCATGTCAGTCCCGCGGCACTGCTGGATTGTATGGACCTTGCGCAGGACGATCCACAAATCGTCCAGACGCTCTCTTCTATCCTCAAAGCCCTCGATTACCCTCAACTACTCTCGAGCTTTCATGCAGAGAAGGTGGTCAAATTCGTGAACGCTCTTGACAAGGCACACGTTCCGTCACCACCATTGCCCCTTGTGTGTCACGACAAACTCACACCATACCTTTAGGCACCAAGATACGATGGTCTGGTTCCAGAGACCAAGAATAGGCTCCACCGGGTGTTGAGGGAGACATGCGCAGGGGTTGGGGTCCCTGGGATCTTGCCGACATCATATGACTTGGATTAGTAACAACCAAATCCAGAAACTCAACTACACCCCATTCGCCATGGGGGGGGGGTATTCATACGTCTGGCGTGGGTCGTACAAGGGAGAGGACGTACTATCAAGGAGTTCCAGGTGCTCACGACTGACAACATAAAGCATTTGTCCGATGTCTTTGGCATTCTCTACAACGACGCCGCGGGTGGGCGTTGGCCGCGAGGCCTGGTGGAGGGGGTCGTGGTTTGCCAATATCTCTCCTACCCTAACATCCTCTCCTAGTTCTACCGAACCCCACCAACTATCCATCGTATCCGGGTGGATGCCCATGGAAATATCTCAGATTCTCTCAAATATGACGGTCAATTCAACCGTCGACCACTGGTGAGGCCGGATGGTTTTCTCACAGAGCACTCACCTACGACCTCTCTCTGCTCTCAGCTTATAGACATCGTCCGTGGCTTGAACTACCTTCATTCGCAAAACGTAGTGCACGGCGACCAAAGGAGTAGGTGAATTTCATAAAATGGTTTCATTATCTCCTCATAACGTATACGCAGTCAAACGTCCTAATGCGGTCCTGTGCGATCTCGGGCTGGCATCCATCCCTGCAGACGCGGGGTCGCCGCCCGCTTCTCCCGTGAACAGCGCTAGATATTCACAGGGCGTCCTCCGTTCTCGGACACTCCTGATGTCGGAGTGATACTCAAGCTGGCTCAACATAAGTGCCCGAAGAAGCCAGAAGAGGCTGTTCGGCTCGGTTTGACGGATTCAATCTTGGAAACCGTCGAGGCATGTTGGAAGACGCGGCCGTTGGATCGACTCACAGTTACTCAGGTTCTCGAGAGTTGGGAGAAAGAGATCAATGGCACGGGACCCCCTGCGGTGGAGCAGGGTAAACCGTTGGGTGCCGGCAAGAGGGGCGGGTTGTTTCTTAACTCTCGACTCCGCGGAGCTGATTGGTCTTCCGTCAGGCAAAGCCTCTCATTGGTGGAGATACTTGTGTGGTAGATCAGAGGATCAGTATGCCGAACGACCGCCCAAGTGCCCAGGAACCCCTTCTCAGGGCTAGGTATGGTTGTGAGGGAAGTTTTACCTCGGAGAATATTCCACCTCACGTCCCGTGAGGACTTGAGCTGAGCGGCGAGGGCCGCAAGGAGTTGAAGGGTCCCGCAATACTTCACTACCACCAGGGCAGTTTGAGTTCATCCCACTTTTGAGTGATACGGCGTGTAGCACCCTACTATATTGCCACTACCATCGCAGGAACTTCCCAACCGTGGGTCACGTGGTTTCATGTTGACACCCTGACCGCGTACCCTTCCTATCCTAATAGCGCACTCTTGCTCCCTTCATCTCCACCTCCATGTGGAAGGGCAAAGAAAAGGCGAAAACGGCAGACTCAGACTCAGGGTTCCTGGATCTCAATCCCACGATCACATACCGCCATCTCCAATCCCACGCCCTGGGCGTGAAGGACCCACTACGCGTCATTGCCCTCTGTGATAGCGACGCGTTTTATGCCGGGTGTGAGATGGTCAGACTCGGGGTGGACCCTGAGCAACCTCTCGTCGTTTCGCAGTGGGATTCGATCATCGCTGTGAATTACCCCTCGCGCAAGTTTGGGATCACGAGAATGGATAAGGTCAAGGACGCGCAGAAGAGATGTCCAAACCTCATGGTCGTTCACGTTGCGACATACAAGGAAGGGGACGCGGAACCTGGGTATTGGGAGGACCCTAATACGAAGACGCACAAGGTTATTCGCCCACAGAATCCAGATGCTGATATTGACATACGGCTTTAGGTTTCCTTGGATCATTACCGCCGAGAGAGCAACAAGATTCATAATATGTTCAAGGAATCCGTACCAACTGGCGCTGAGCTTGGTCAATAACATGTTTCGTCATGTCTCCGCCTTGAGGCTCACTAAGGATCTGTTTCACAGAGAAGGCTTCTATTGACGAATGCTTCATTGATTTCACACGGCCCGTCCGCGAGGAGCTTCTTAGGAGATACCCTCACCTTGCCCAAGCACCCCCAAGTGGTACCGATACCCCTTTGCCATCGCCATCAGCCGCAGTCATGTGGAACTCAAATACAAACGTTATACCCATCAGCATAAAAGATGGTGTCACCGAGAGCCCCGGAGAACCTGGCGCTTCGACTATTGGTGACCCTGAGCGTGAAGAACCTCCAACCACCTGGCACGATATCGCGTTATCCATTGGAGCGGAGATGATGCAGAGAGCGAGAGACCAAGTTCGGGTGAAGCTTGGGTATTCGACTTCTGCTGTGTGTACTCCATTTCCCCGCAGTCTCCCCGCGTTTGATTTACGCACGCTATTAATTGTCCCAGGGGATCGCCAGAAATAAGTTTCTTGCCAAGGTACGACTTCGAGCTCGCGGGCCTGCGCCAAGTTGACCCAAACGTGCTTCAGTTAACCGCATCTTACCGGAAACCCAATAGTCAGGTTCGTTGATCGCCCTCAGGTAAACCCTTTCATCGGGGTGATCATCTGACATCAATAGATAGAGCGTCCTGAGAAATGCTGCGATCCCACAATACCTCCAACCGTTGCCGTTCCAAAAGGTGCACAATGGACTGTGGGGCGTGATGGAGCCCAAGTACTGAAACCTTTGCAGATTCGATTCCTCGGCGGTAAGCTTGGGAATGCCGTAGCGAAGGAGTACGAAGCGTCGACGGTTGGGGACCTGCAGTGAGCATTGTCGATTGACCTTTAGAGTTTTATGTCGTTGATGAGGATCTTGGAATGTCAGTGCAGTCAGCTTAGGTGATCACGGAGCTGAACAAGTGTTTATCGCTGATCAGCTTACCGCCGTCCCCACAGATGAATTCCAGAGAACGTTCGGAGAAGACTCGATTTGGATTTGGGAGATCATTCGGTGAGTTGAACCCTATTGGGCGGCGGGAATCCGTGCTGCATTCAATCAGCATCAGAGCTGATCGAAAGGGCAGGGGGGTTGATCGTTCGGAAGGTGCAGAACCTCGACGCCTTCGCCCGTGTGGCTATGCAGGGTTAAAGATAGCGACATTTAGTGAAGGAAAAACCACCGAACACGAAAAGCATGGGTGCATCAAAGAATCTTGCGACACCAGTGACGATGCCGTGCGAGGGTCCACACTGGATTCGGGTTATGGCTGCAGAGCTGACACTCAGATTGAATGACGCTCGAGAGGCGTCGCCAAATCTGTGGCCCCGAACGATCGCCCTGGGCACTTGCCAAGGCAAGCTCTGACCACATCAACCCTCTCGCGTTTCGACGGCTGACGATCGCCCCACTTGAAATAAGGTTGGAGCGTGCGGCAGCGAAAACAGGCTCCATTTCCTTTCGTACGGAACGTGACGGTCGATGTCGTCTCTGCCGCGGGAGATAAGCTATGGAAGGAGCTCGTGGGACCGCTTGACAGCACGAAACCGTTGTCCACGAAGATTACCCACGTCTCCCTCTCCTTCCATGGGGTCGAGGCGGGAGAGATGGATCAACGGGGTATTGAAGGTTTCCTGTCGAAGACTCCAAGTAGTCCGAGCAAAAGGAAACGCGGGGCGGATGACGATGACGAGGAAGTCGGCGAGACAGTCCCGACAGTCTCGCACGGGGGGTCGGAACTGACGCCGATTGTCGACTATTTCATCTGCGATCGGTGCAAGAAGCGGATAGGTTTGCCGCAAGAACTCGTGGCTGGCTCGGAGTTGGATGAGGAGAAAAGGAAGGAAGCCCTCGGGAGTTTGAGGGCCGAACATCAAGATTTTCACTTTGCACAAGATCTATCAAGGATGGGATCGGATGACGAGCGACCGGAACTGCGGGATGCAAACCCGACGGGTAAGAAGAAGCGAAAGCGGAGGGGCGAAAGAAGCGAAGGGGAGGGAATCGCGAGGTTCTTCAACAAACGGTGATAGTCTCGTAGGACACCGGTGTATTGGAGATGCAGTGGAAACTATTGCGACCACCCCTGGACGTTGTAACCGTGTTACTACTGCTCCGGCTTTTGGGCGGGATTCGTCCGCGACTTCGGCTGGGTCAATGTGCTTGTTGACGTTTGTTTGTTCGCCGTATTATCCTTGGCCGCCTTTGACTGCAATAGCACACAATCAATCACCCCGTCCTCTCCTTCCATCTCTCCTCCCAACCCCTCCCCACCTGCTTGCGCCGTAGAGCGTCTCGTTCGTTGTTCGTTCAAGTGTAAACATGTCCAGGGTGCGTCTCGAGAGTTTACCATTAGTTGGTTCGAGTTCTCGGTTGTTCTAACTGACAGGGATCATGCTCAGGCCCAGTTCTTGCGGGAGTATAAGCTCGTTGTCGTCGGTGGCGGTGGTCAGTCCGAATCCAGGGGCGTATGAGAGGAACGCGAGTGGCCTGACGTATCGTGTGCGAGGACAGGTGTTGGCAAGTCTGCTTTGACGATCCAATTCATTCAGAGCCACTTCGTGGACGAATACGATCCAACTATCGAAGGTGCGTCCCCATACCACAAGGTCTCACTGGATCTCAAGTGACATCTGGCCTGGAAAAAGATTCGTACCGAAAACAATGTGTCATTGATGATGAAGTCGCCCTTCTCGATGTCCTTGACACTGCTGGCCAGGAAGAGTACGGGTAAGCAGAGAACCTGAAGCCACCCATCCCCGCGCCTTCCCCACTTGGCGTTCTCCCCCTCGTGCCTGGGCCCACGGGTGCTAAACGCCGGTCTTTTGATTTGTAGGGCCATGAGGGAACAATACATGCGCACGGGCGAGGGTTTCTTGCTCGTCTATTCCATCACCTCCCGAAATTCCTTTGAGGAAATTAGCACGTTCCACCAGCAAATCCTGCGGGTAAAAGACAAGGATACCTTCCCGGTCATCCTGATCGCCAACAAGTGCGACCTGGAGTACGAACGGCAGGTCGGCATGAACGGTACGTACTCCCCCGCACACGGCCTTCTCCCGGTCCTTCCGTCATAACGACCAATGACGTTACGGTAACAGAGGGTCGTGACCTTGCCAAACACCTGGGGTGTAGATTTATCGAGACGTCCGCTAAGCAACGTATCAACGTGGACGAGGCTTTCAGTAACCTCGTTCGCGAAATCCGGAAATACAATAAGGTCCGTTCCGTTCCGTTCCTCTGGCATCTTTTGAAATTGAATCTCACTTTTTTTTCCCTTTCCAGGAACAACAGACCGGACGACCAGCCATGCCCAACGCCCCCGTCGCTCCAGGAGTGTACAGCACACCGGGTGGTTCGGATGACCACTCTGGCGGTTGTTGTGGCGGTTGTGTCGTTCTTTAGTCTGGGGTCAACGTCAGATATTTGTAGGGAAGTCGCCTTTTTTGTAATGAGCCATTCCTGTCTGGTTTTCTTGGATCTGTTCCGTTTGCTGCTCTCCGTTCGTCCCCGCCCATCACCACACCTCTATATGTTTTTTCTCTCTCTCTCCTCGTTCTCCTTCGTCGTCGGTTCGTCGGTTGAAAATGTAATTTGCCAGTACGGATTTTTTGAATATCATTATTCGCGTTCCGGCGCACAAAAGATGGATAAAGGACAAAGGGTGGCATGGAATGATGATGGGAGGAAGGCTCCAGGATGGGGCGAGAGTGCGGTTCATATATAAGAAAACAACTAGAGCCGAAGCGATCCCCTTACGACTTTCCCGCCGCCATGTCTACTGTAAGCGTCCTGCGGGTCGCTCGTATCCCTCCAGTCGCTGATTCGTCTCTGTCACAGAACCAGTTCTTACGCGAATACAAGCTCGTTCTCGTCGGTGGCGGTGGTCAGTGTCCTCCCCTTGCATTCCCTCCCGATACGTGTTTTCGTGAACGGAGTTCTGACCGTTGCTCTCCCTCGGGCTTTCTCTGTGCGCAGGAGTGGGCAAATCCGCTTTGACCGTTCGGTTCATCCAAAGCCATTTCGTTGAAGAGTACGATCCGACCATCGAAGGTGGGATTTTCTTCCAATCCCCCCTTCCCCGGTTCCTTCCCCCAGCCCCAGATAGCTGACGCTTTTAGTCTGGCTTGGTATGGTATAGACTCGTACAGGAAACAAGCGGTCATTGATGATGAGGTCGCATTGATTGACGTTTTGGATACGGCCGGTCAGGAAGAATATGGGTGAGTTGCACTTTCGGCTCAAAGTGGCGTATCACGCGAAACTATTCGGTTCTTTTTATTCATCCGCTATCTCCCCTTCATTCTCTCGCCTATACCCCCACCGCCCCATTGTCCTCTGACGGATGTCCCCCTTTTCACCTATAGGGCGATGCGCGAACAATACATGCGCACCGGAGAAGGGTTCATCCTCGTTTACTCGATAACCGCTCGAGAGTCATTCGAGGAAATCAACCAGTTCCATCAACAGATCCTTCGGGTCAAGGACAAGGATAACTTTCCGATGGTGCTCGTTGGAAACAAATGCGATCTCGAGTACGAGCGTCAGGTTGGCATGAACGGTGAGTGAACTCGTCATTGACGTTCCGTTCTCCGGATCGGGATATACTTTCGATATCTCTCCCACGGTGGCTTCGGAGTTCCGCTCTACGCTGAGGCTGGTGGGCTGATCGATGATGCATACAGAGGGCCGTGACCTGGCAAAACATCTCGGATGTATCTTCATGGAGACATCAGCCAAGCAGCCTATCAACGTCGACGAGGCTTTCTATTCCGTAGTTCGTGAGATCAGGAAATACAACAAGGTCTGTTTGTTTGCATTGAGTACGGTGGGCATTGAAGGGGGCTGACTCGCGTTCCGCCCGTTTGAATAGGAACAAAAGGATATCCGTCCAGCCGGTGGACAACGGGTCGGACCTACCCCCTTGAACCATTCGGACGAACCGCAAGGCGCTGGATGCTGTGGCGGATGTGTCGTCCTCTAGATCTTTCAGTCACCCCCGTTGTATGCCCCCACCCACCCATATGCCCCCCACCTAGATTACTACCCCTGCATTTTGCACATCCCCCCCCCCCCCCCCACGTATGCGTTCCGCTTTTTGTGTTTTCGTCAGGTTTCTTACGCCGTTCGCGACGCTCGTTGGTTGTCTCCTCTTTTGGCTTTCCCGTTTTCCCCCTGGCGCATCCTCGGACTTCCCTGTACCGGAGTCACTCTTTCCCTCATACCGATCTCACCGAATCATAGTTCACATATAAGCACACACGCTCGTTATAATGGCACGCTCAGTAAACTAACCATTCGGTCTATTCACTTTCCTTCTCACAGATTAGAAATTTCCACACTCGCGAGAGGCCGGTGATGCGATAATCAGAATGCACTTCGATCCCACCTGGTACCCTCCGAGGTGTCCTTTTCTGCTGAATGGTCAATTGGTTCCGTCTGGGACGGAGGAGAGCTGGGGTTCACCTGGGATGATGGCATCTTCTTCATTCACCGCGCGTATGGAGTCGATGCTCAGTTCGTAGGAACCCTCGATTCCGCTGTTCCCCCCAAGGAGGGAGATACCGACAGATCGGACACGTTCTCTGTACATGGTGATTTGGTGTTCAACTATTTCGCCGGTGTTTGTCAAGACGAAATCGTCAAAGGGGATCTAGTAGGGGGAAGCGATTCGACCGCATGGTCACTAAACGTCGGAGATATGAGATAACTCACGAAAACATCTTCCCATTGTCCGTCTTTCCGAAAGAAGAGGCGGTGTTGCCATAGGTCGGTGCTGATGGGACCTTCGGTTTGGAGGTTTACAAAGTAGGAGTTTCTTGTGCGAGGGCTTCCACCACCACGAACTCGTAAAGCGAGATACTTGTGGTTTGAGACATCGTCCGTGATGTCTCCGAATAGAGTCGTACGTGGCTAAACCTTACACCTCAGTCGTTCACCAATTGGGCGGCAACAGCATGAGGACGAATGGCGAACCTTGTTCCTGAGCCCCGCGTACCCTCCGCGAACGCGGCCTTGGACTTGTGGGTGCACGCCGAGTCGCATGTCACCCCAAAACTTGGCAAACGGTTTCCCTGCGGGAGATGGTTGTTCGAGGGTGAGATTGACGGACGATGTGCCGGCAATGTCGGCGTCGCAGCCCGTCGCAAATTGGGAGAGGTCCTCATGAGAGTTGAGGGTGAATAGGGTGATGGGTTTCCGATTGGGTTCATTGGCACCCTCCATGCGGGCCACTGGTGCGTTACCATTAGATATTCGGGTCCACGTGCAAGCTTGAGGACCACCCACTTTTTGTAGCATTGGTGCGGAAAACCTGGGCTGACCTCCCCAGGTATGCAGATAGCCGTGATGTAGCGGACATGACCGTTGGTTTCATGCACACCAGACGGAGAGTCACGGGAACGAGTCCGATCACAATTGATCCGCCCGTTTAGTTTTCGACCCGACCCGGCGAGCCCGCCCCCCCGAACGGGCCACGACTGGAAGCCTTTGAGGGCCATTACGGGCGTGGGTACCTCTGTGATGGTTTCCACCGTGCGCGATTCGAATTGAATCAAGAGAACTTATTCTTGGACTTGGTCAATGCGAGGCGGGAACCGATCGAGCTTTCCTTTCTCGGCGAACCATACGGGAGGACCGGAGTCGAAGAACAATTATCTGGCCTGGTCAATGGGGAGAGATAAAAAGGAGACTGGTCGGTGAATCTCATCTTCAGCCTCCCCTCCTCCCCTTTCTCTCCCCCGGACACTAGAAGTGTTTCTCCGGCTGGTCGTTCACATGTTCGCCTTCTCTCTCCTTTCTCTCCTCTCCCTCACCGCTACCCACGTGCACGCCCATGCCTGTAAGCAATCCGTTCTCGTTCTCCTAAACCAGGTGTTGACTATTCTGTTGCAGCAATTCACCATCCGAGCATGTATGGTTTCAACGTCACCGCCCAGACTTACTCGTACGACAATCGGCCCGTGGCTCCGTTGACCGATTACACATTTGACCAGTGGTGGTTCCACGGCCATCTCGACCATCCGCCCAACCCGGGCGATTTCTTCGAGCTCCCCGCTGGTAAACCTGCCACGACCGAAGTCGCCTGCCACAAGGGTGCGACTTCCTACTGGAATTCTTCCGAGGGCGGCGATATCAGGCAAGGAGACAATCCCTGCCCAAACTCGCCCTTGGCCGCCATTCACAGTAAGTCCATTCCATCCATCCGAGCTTGGTCCACCGTGACTTATAATTGTTGCAGCTACCGTCAGTACCCCCGGCATGGCTTCAGCGAGGAATGAACATCTGACTTTTTGTTCCAGGGCTTTGACGATTTGACCGGATGCGCTCTTGCCATCGCCTACAAATCCGACGTCACGACCATCCAACCCGAGGACTTTACGGTCTTCAGCGTGAACCATACCTGTGTATGGACCAGGTTCACCGATTTCCAAGTTCCCGCCAACATGCCACCGTGCCCTCCGGAAGGGTGCCATTGCGCTTGGTTCTGGATCCACTCATCCGACAGCGGTGGACAACAGAGTGAGTTGCCATTCCAACCTGTCCAGGATACACCGTTGATCGTTCGTCCGTCTGCAGACTACATGAACGGATTCAAGTGCAACGTCACCGGATCTACTTCGACCGTGCCTTTGGCCAAGCCAGCGGTCCCTCGTCGATGCGGCGCCGATCCACCT
>Ga0307516_10003474_pt1 | contig 20198 bp, 26 predicted proteins | sample 19_EM_MG_FD_203310 | JGI IMG/M metagenome (GOLD analysis project Ga0307516, IMG submission 203310) | Populus trichocarpa ectomycorrhiza microbial communities from riparian zone in the Pacific Northwest, United States - 19_EM | ecosystem: Host-associated > Plants > Roots > Unclassified | place...
GCAACGGGGTCGTGCAGAGCTCGCTCCCGACGGGAAGTTGCATGTACACGCGACCAGCAGCCAGCCAGCCAACCAAACACACAAATAAACAAACAAGGAGGGTACAAGCACACCTCCCCAACGGGAAGTTACCGCACGAAACCAGCATCAGGGAAGAGAATGCGAGCGACTTACTTGAACGGAGTGGGATCCTTCCGCCTCCTCACCCTTCGAGGCGAGTTGACCGAGCTCACAGCACTGCTCGCATAGCTGTATCTTCCGCGGTGGGCCATACTTCCGACGTTCGCGTACGGGTCTTCCGATATGGGCACCGAAGTGCTCCTCACGTATTCGCCAGCGGGGCCAATGACCGAATCCGAACTCTTCCTGCCGGGGACGAATCCGCCCATGGCAGCATGGTACTGCGGCTGCTGCTTCTTGTAACCATTGCTCACGGTCTCCTCGCTGGCGTTGAACCTGCCGGAGAGGATTTCGACCGAGTCCCTGGTCTCCTTGCCGAGAAGGTGATTCGGGAAGCTGGCGTTGGTGGCGGAGCCATTGACGGGAAGGTCGGGGAGCTTTGGGGGGGAGGGGGCAACGACAGGCATCTTGCGTACGGGATCGCCAGACCTGCTGCGCCGGAGGAAACCGAGGGTGCGACGAGAGGAGGCGGAAGTGGAGCTGGTGGTGGAGCGGGAGGGTATTGGGGGAACTGCAGAGGGTTGTGGGATTTGGTGGAGCTCCGCGGATTTTGGGGTCGGGGGCCGCTTAGCGGATGGCGGAGAGCGGGACGCCATGATTTGTGTGTGGGGCGGGCAGGGCGATTGGCAACTTCCCAAAGCGGCAGCGAGTGTGTCAGCAGGGAGGTGTGTGTCGGCGTTGCGGAGGGGTGGACGGCAACGGGGCGAACGGGGCTTGCAAGCTCGATCACCACCGGTGCTCTGGAACCGGGGGATATTGCGTGAACGAGATAGACGACTGTTGGACTGGAACTCCAGATCGCCACTCAGCAAGAGAGAGCTGCGAGGACGAATGCCGGCGAGAGCACGACAGAGCGAAGCGGAGTGGGCTGGCGAGAGTGAGAGTGAGTGAGTGAGTGAGTGAGTGAGTGAGAGTGACGCTGCCTTCTGCGACCGTTGGGGATTGCTGCGATTGCGCGGTGAATGCAGCGTCCGTCGACGAGGGTTCGGCGAACGACAGTCTGGCGGAGCAAGATGGCGGGCGATGGATTGGATATTGGCGATCAAGCTCTCGAGACGTTCTCGATAGTTGTCGCTATGATATGCTGCGCGCTGCGCCGAGGGCGGGTGGTGGGAGGAGAGGTCGGCCGTACGAGGGCGGTATGTTGTCGCTGCGAGGGCGGAATCGACGGATGGCGCGGTGATGGCGCGGTCCTTCCAGCTCTACCCAAAACAACCACAGGCGACGGGCAATCTATTGTGAACAACCCAGCATAAGCAAAAGCCTTTAATAACCCAACACACCCTTCTTGCGCCCAGCCAGCAGCGACGCGACAACAAATGAAAGAGGTAACTATGGAGATATGAAGGCAGGCAGGAGCCCTTCGGATTTGAGCCTGCCTTCCTCTTCCTCCCTGCTGCTGCTGCTGCTGCTGCTGCTGCTCGTCCCCTCCTCTCCAGCTTCCGCAACCTCCCCTTCCCACAGCTGCGGCACTTGTGCTCACACACCGCGCCCAGGAAACCGCACAAAGAACAGAACGCCGGATATCTCGCCACACGAACCTTTTCCTTCGTCCGTCCGCACGGAAAATGCCACCCGGTCCTTTTGCTGCGGAATCCCTTTCTTCCTTGTTCTTCGACGTCCTGCCGTCTCGTCCAGCAAAGCTAGCGAGGCTCCTTTCGTGCCTGCAGGGCTGGCGCGATACAGTACGGCTGGTCTGTCCGGTTGGCTTCGACCGGAGCGACGGCGGATGAACGCGAGGAGAAAGCGGTGCTTCCGGACAGGTTGTCGGTGGACGGTGGTGATGCGGAGACGAGTGGCGAGTTGGCAGGGAAAATATAAATACTTCGAATACTCACCCGACGGGCGAGCGTTGTCGTGAGTTGTGTGTGATCGCTGTGATTCGGAGCCTTCCAGAGGAGCTGAGAGCAGTATCGACCGACGCCTGCGACGCGAGAAAATACCAGGCCGAAGCTGGGGGGGGGGGGCTGCACTGACGGAGAGCGAAGACGACGAAGACGAAGGCGACAACGACGGAGACGAGGACGACGACGGCGACGACTGGGGGGGTGGGGGGGGGAGACAGGACGATGACGCCGTGATGCACTCGGTTCCGTCGGGTGGAGTACGCGGACGCAACAGGAAAGGGAATCGAGGAGTGTGGACGACGAACACGCGCTGTGCGTCAGGCAGGTGGTGATATTATTTTTTTTATTTTTTTTATGGCAAGAACCCAGTTGCGTGCAGTTGGCGGACGGAGATGGGGTCGGGAGGAGGTTTGTTTTCTTCCTTTTTCCCTGTCCGCACCATTGGCCTCTCCCGGCGGAATAGGGGGAATGTTTGTTTGACCAGCCAGTAGTGGTAGGAGTATCTAGGAGGTGCCTCATCTCCCTCCGCTGCCCTCAAACCCGGGCTCTTCCTCATCCAGCGCCATCTCGCTCCTGGCAGCGATAAATTGCCGCCGCCATTGCGACCCCCCCGTCGGACGGACTAGGTTCCATTCCGCTGGCGTGCGGCAGCAGGGTCTGCAGGAGACTTGGAACTTGGAGTGCAGGGATCGACCGCTCGATATTGCACTGCACTATTGGGCCGCGAAACGGGGCCAGAATCTGGCGCCGCATGGTCCTGCCTCTAATTGGCCGTGATTTCTCACTTTCCCCCACATCCAATGCTCCACGCCGCCGTGCGCCCCGGTGTTGGTGGCAGTGGGCACGCGGGCGTGCGGCGGTCGGCCTCCCATCCCCGCCGTCACCACCCATCGCATCTGGCCGCTACACACATATCCAGCGAGAGGAAACACTCGGCCCAGCAGCTAGGGCTAGGGTTCCCGTGCCGACCCCGTCCGCTGCTCCAGCTCCATCTCGGCCTGTGCGTGCGTGCGTGTCTTCGCGGACGGCTCAACCGACGCTGCCGTGCCCTGCGCTCCCTCACACCTTCGGTCCAGCACTCCAGCACCCCGGCACCCCGCCTCTCGCTTCCCACGGAAAGAAGCGCCCACCCATCTCTCGCGTGGTCGCGACCCACGATCGGAGTCGCTGCGTCCGCACCTTGGGTCGCGCACGATCAACGAATCAGCATCATCATCATCACCACTGAACCGGTCGCGATGGCCGTCCGAAATGGCCTTGCGTCAGCCCCACCGTGATCGGGGCCAATCCGCAGAGGGGCGACCGTCGTCCTCTCACCGCCTGCACCGGACGGCGTGGAGGCGCTTTCCACTGCGAGCGGTGAAGATTGCCGACGCTGGATTAGGAAAACAGGTGAGTCGCTGCAACCTATGAAGTTGATCACGATGCATAGGCTAACGACCGAGCACTTATCGTCGTCACAGCCATCCGACGAACCCAGCAGCTGTCGCTGCGGCACGCAAGCGATGGCCCCGCAGTCCCGCCTGGAGCAGCTACCCCGGTTGCGGGGAACCAGCGAATCGACTGGCGACAGCTATTGCGGGGGGGGCTCGGCGGGCGCACCGGCAACGGGAAAGCCAGTTTGGTCTCGCCAGAGAGGGAGTGCTTTTGCGCCCCGCCCGCGACATGCCTGGTGGGATGCGGCCCAGGATGCGAATGTATGCACGATGGTCCCGACCGACCAAGCACGATGGGCCCGACCAAACAGGATGGAGATCCCGCAGAATATCATCCGCCGCTGCCTTCCGCCACAGGCTTCGTGCAGCCGATCTGCGCAATGCGTTACCAGCGCGCCCCCGTCCGATGTCGAGCCCCGCCCCACGCCCAGTGTATCGGGATTCCGTTTCCGCGAAAAATGAAATGCTTGCTACAGCATCCGTGTGCCATCTTGGGTGGAGGCGGGCGCTTCCAGCTCGATGTCCGGCAGCACCGAACACCAGCCCTTCCTGTGTCGTCAGCGCCTCAACTGGTTCGAGTACCTATGTGCGGGGAGGCGCCAGCCATTGGCTCGCCAGTGGGGGACGTGGATCCGTGCCCAACAGGCAGGGCGCGCGCCCGCCGGCCTCCCCTGGCACGGACGGCCTTATAAGGCATGGGCCATTCGTCTCGCTCCCGCCGTCTCGCCACCACCAGCAGACGCAGTTCGTTCTGGCCCCTCCGCCTCCCCCGCCTCCCCTCCGAAAACTCTACTCCGCTGGTCCTCTGCCACTGCGCCCTCTCTCCCCTCCTCCCGCCCAGCGTGCTGCCGCACTGGTCTGCTAGCCAGTCCTGCTCCAACGAAATCGCCTTCGCTGCCACCGACAGTCGTCCGGCGCAATGTCCCGCCAACCCGGCAACATTGCCTGCCACATCTGCGATGTCTCCTTCGCCTCTGCGGCGGCCCTCTCCGCCCACAAGGAGGACCGCCACACGCTCGGGCGGTTTTCCTGCATGTGGTGCGGCACCGAATTCCGGCTCAAGATCGACCTTCGGCAGCATGGCCCCCAGTGCACCACCAGCCCCGTCGAGAGCGGCACCGAGTACTACCGCGCCCCCAAGCCGGAAAGGCAGAGCGTCGAGGCAGCCTTCGGCGTTAGACACCAGACCGCCGTGCCCAAGAAGCACCGCGCTTCTTCCGGCGGCGGTAGCAGCGTCCGGGATAGCGGGCGAGTTAGCGGCGGCACGTTCTCGACGTTCACGCTCCCGGCGTTCTCAGCAGTCCCTGTCGGCGACCATAGCCTTCCCGGCTCGTCCCAGCAGATGCATGCGGGTGGCTTCTATCCGCAGACCCAGCACTTGCCCCCGGGGCCCGAGGAGATGCAGCTCTATCCTCCTTCTCCCCCCCAGCAGGCCAGCGGCTGCTCCCCTCCCGGCTGGCCAGCGGACCAGCCGGGCTATGTCGAGCACCAGCTCGCCAACGTCGATGCCAGCGCCCAGTGCCAGTACGCGGCTGCGGAGTCTGCGAGCGGCGAGGAGCAGCAGAGATACTGGCCCTATGGGTACCAGCACGCCAGCGTCGATGCCGGCACCCAGTGCCAGTACACGGCTGCGGAGTCTGCGAGCGACGAGGAGCAGCAGAGGTACTGGGCTTATGGGTACCCTCCCGCCTCGGGAGCCTGAATGGCTCCTCACGCGTGCTCGTGCTTAGACCGGTTTCATTTCCTTTCTCGTCGGCGTCTTCCCACGGTCGTTACCTCCGGTGTGCGTTTCTGCGTCACTGACAGTTGGCCTTCCGTCTTTTCTTCCGGTTCCGCTGGGGCGGCGATTGTCCTGTGCCTCTTGTTGGCGGGGTTCTGCTGGTGTGCGTTTTTTTGCTCTGCTTCCGTCCATTGGGATACCTGTGTGTACTTTGTGCTCTGCTTCCGTCCATTGGGATACCTGTATGTACTTTGTGCTGTGCCTACTGCTTGTACCCACGTGCTCGACCGCGTACGTAGCCAGTCAGTCAGTTAGTCAGTCACGTTGCAATTATGCCATCTGCTACTCTCTTTCAGCGGTAGACGGTGTGAAGTTGGACGAGTGCCCGCGAGAGGCACGCATCGTGCAGCAGGGCGAGAGAGAGAGAGAGAGAAAAAGAAAGAAAGAAAAAAAAAAAGAAAAAAAAGGGAAAGGAAAAAAGGAAAAAAGAAAAAAGCAGTCCCAATTGCAATCCGCAGTTTCCCCGGTCGCTAGTGGTGCAGCTGGGGGGAGTGGGGTAACTAAGCCTGTCTGTCTGTCGACAGGTGGCAGGTTCGAGTGCGCAGCTGTGCTCGCTTAGTCATTGGACACCACACCGGAATCAAACCTGGAGTGAATCAGTCCTCGAGGTGTGATTCAGGGCTAGCCATTTAGAGCGTCCCCCACCCATGTTAGAGTTGCGTACATCAATATGGTATGTACTGGACACGTACCTACTCCCTCAACCCCAAACCAAGAACTTCGAACCCGTTTCCTATCCGGTACCTCTTCCATTTGTTTGTCGGTAATCCAATGCCGGTTACCAGCGAAATCGTGCGAGCTGGCCGCAATGGCCACAGGGTGAATGTTAGTACCGTTGAATAGTAACCCCCAAACAGCCGTCGCCTTTTACTGCGGCAATCGAGAGACTCCTATTTTTCCGATTCTGCCAGCACAAGGATGGCAAGGGAATGAAAGTAATAAACCATGGCTACTCGGTTCGGGGGGTGGTAAAGATACATAAGATTGCGTACTCACTTCTGCGGAGAGCGATTGCAACAGCTGGAGAAATCAAGATTCGATCTGAAGCCCACGAAAACAATATGGCCCTGCATATGAATCGTTGGGGCTATCCGGCACGTCTTGACCTGCTACGAAGTATGGTATGCGCGATCGTTGAAGACCGAAAACGACGGAATCTTGAGTGCGCTAGCAAATTCTTTCTCCGGATGCTCGATCCTGTGACTGCGGTTTAGCAGATGTGGTCGATACGGAAGTCTGCTCGGTCCGAATATTGAACATATCAGAAAAAAAACTGGTACAAACGGTTCCTGTCATGACATCCAGCATTATCGGCGATGTACAGTCGGTCCCTTAATAATAGCGGTGGATTGAACAGTGATCCGAAGATCATCCGAGAGAACTTTCACGTATTGGAGCAAGCGATTCATTAGGCTCAGAATGAATGCACTCTTTTTTGCTCTTTGTGTATTCTGTGTAGATAATGTAATTCTATTGCCTACTTGCGGCTGCGGTCCCCGTTGTGCCGCGCCCTGGGCCGCCGTTGTACTGCTTCGCCGCGGTGAGTCGCCGCTGTGTTGAGTTGCCACACCTGGGTTGCCATAAAACTCCTTTCAACTGTTGACCAGACAGTGAGCCACTGGGTTGCGCAGTCGCGAAATCCCCCCGCACAGCCAACGGCAGCCCTTACGCCAACGATAATCCGCCCACCACCTCCTTACTCTGTCACCCAGTATTCCCTCACTCCTTCGTATACTCGAATATTGAGAGTGCGGTGGTTGTTATTGTTATGGTGACGGTAATGGTTGTGTGGAACGCTGCTTAAAGTATAGCTAGCCTTGAATCACGCCTCGAGGACTGATTCACTTCCAGGTTTGATTCGCTTCCTGCGCTACTACGTTACCAGCACTGTAGTCACATAGTTACTCTGTTCTCCAGCCACCGCAGCCACGCCATCGGCTACATAGACAGCAGTTATGTAAGTGCAATCTGGCGAGCAAGTCCCCACCCACCCAACCAACCATCACTCGTGGGGCTTGTGGGCACGTACATATGTACTACATCTACCTCTAACCCGACCCCCACGTTTTCGGCGAATGGTTTGGCGGGGGAGCTTTCGACTCTTCGAGAAGGCTGTGCTCTGCATACGTATGCAGAGTAGATAGGTAGAGTATGTAGATACGGCAGACATCCACGCTTAGTTGCTCTAGAGTAGGGGCGGGCACTATGCACTAGTATGGTTAGTTAGCTAGTGCAGCGTGCCCCAGTACGGCACGTCAGACGTAGAGTGTCCGCGGCAAAACGGATCGTCAAAGCTTGAAGAGTATCTAGAGTTACGATGATATCCGTAGAGCACATAGATACTGGGCGTAGATATGTAGATTGATCACAATACGGGGGGGGGCGGATGTTGATCTCCCATCCCCCTGCACTTTGTCAGTTGTGCATACATATCGCGTCTTTCGGAGAGCAGAGCAGAGCAGCCGGAGATCGGTGGCCGGCCTCCCTCCCGCCCCCCTGGCGGAATGGATTGGGGGGGAGACGTAAGGCGGACAGGGGATGCCAAAGTTGGCCCAGCCCAGCCCAGCTCAGCTCAGCTCAGCTCCGCAGAAACGCTCTGGCGGAGCGGAGTGAATACGGCGGAGATCCCGAAGCCGTGCATGGTCCACGGGAAGAGGATATCTAGAGAGGGCGACGGAGCAGACGACGTGGGCGGCGGTGGTTATCTGCTCTGCTTCTTTTCCTACTCTTCCCGACGTGCACATCTCTACTGTCCCCACTCGCATTTCTCGGACTGTCTCCTCTCGTCCCCCCCTCTCCCACGACGGAGGAGGAAGAAGAAGAAGAAGAAGACGAAGAAGCAGAAGACGAAGCAGAAGAACAAGCAGAAGGGCCCGTCGAGGGAAACAGAAAGGCAGAAAAGGCTACAGATCGAGCTCTGAAATCGGGTACGCGTGCACACTGCCCACCTGCCCGCCGCCTAGCGGACTCAATCTTCCGCGTGTCCCGGACGACCAACTGTCGGACTGGGCCGTTGGCGTGTCTTTCCGATTACTGGGCTGACATGCCGCACAGGAGAAGAAGAAGGAGGAGGAGGAGGAGGAGGAAGAGGAGAAGGAGGAGAATCGAGCTGCGCAACAGGTTGAAGTACATAGGCGAGCGAGGAGAAGAAAGAAAGAAAAAAAATCACGCTGTGCCAGCCAGCCAAGTCCGTGTCGCCTCGAGCGCCCAACGCCCCCCCACAGCACAACGCAACACAGCATTCGCATCTTCCAGCGTCCCCGAACCCTCGCGTACCACCCAGACTGCCATCAGCCTGCCTCGCGTAGCACCAAGCCCGCCATCAATCACCCACCCCAGAAACCCGCCACGGCAGCCTCCCGTCATCGTCGTCGTCGTCGTCGTCGAGCTGTCGTCGCCCAAACAAGGCTATGGATACCAACATATCTCCCGCGCCCTCCCCTCCGCCCGCGTCCTGCACGTCGCGCAAGCGTCCGTCTCCACCCTCGTCCGCCCCGGACTCGGCCGCGACGCCATCCAAGATCCCGCCGCCGACGACGAACCACGCCACCACGTTCACGACGCCCGAGGGCCGCAAGAACTCGCGCAGCGGCCCGAGCAACGGCTCCACCGTGATCAGCAGGAGCATCCAGGCGTGCAATCGCTGTCGCGCCAGGAAGACCCGCTGCGATCAGCAGTTCCCCAGCTGCTCGGCATGTCTGAAGGCCGGCGTCGAGTGCGTCGGCATCGATGCCGCCACAGGAAGGGAAATCCCACGGAGCTATGTCGATTGGCTGGAGAAGAGAGTCAAGCATCTCGAGATGGAGCTGAAGCTGGAGCAGCAGCCGCCGCCGAAGGAGGAGGAAGGAGAGGATGCGGGGACCGCAACGATCGATCCCGCGCTGCAGCCGGCGGCCGCGTGGAATGCCGAGCGCGCGGCAGATAAGGGTGGTGGGGTTGGAGCCGGAGCCGAATTAAGTGCAAATGGAGCCGGAGGAACGGGTGGTGGAGGTGGTGGTGGAGGAGGAGAAGGAGGAGGAGGAGGAGGAGGAGGAGGAAGCGGAGGGAATGGCGGGGGTACCGGGCGGCTGGCGGAGGCGGATTTTGCCAGAGAGCGGGCCCCTAAGGACGATAGGGACGCGAATGATAGCGGCGAGAGCAGAGCATTACATTTGAGACCGGATATCGATAATCTGGTGAATCAGGTTGGGCTGGTTGGCGTGCAAGGGACAAGTGCTTCGGGTTTCATGGGCGGAAGTTCCGGCATCTCGTATGTGCCCTTCTTTCCGCTGTTGGGCGGGTGGGCAGGTTACTCCGGTGCGCGAACTGACTCGGAGTTCCCAGATTTGCACGACTCATGTTCTCGGCGGTCAAATTGGCGACCAAGGACCCGGAGCGAGGGGGCGCTGGAGGTTCTAAGCAGTTGTTCGGACTTCAAAACCCGGCGCCAGACGCCCCGGATCCGGCTGCGTCGTCCACTGTTCCCCGCAATCGACCGCGTGCGACGCCGTGTCCGTTCCCACCGCGGGAAGTGGCCGAGCAGCTGGTCGAGACGTACTTCCAACAGGCTAATCCGCAGTTCCCCATCCTGTTTCGGCCAACATTCGGCGTCGTGTTCCGGCGCCTGTGTGATCGCGTCGAGTCGGAAGAAGGCTGCGGCGCCACGGTGCCGCCAAACAACGGCAGCGGAAATCTCCAGCCCGACAGGATCCAACATGGGGCCGACCTCTACTTCGCTTTCATGTGCTTCGCAATCGCTTCAGCGATGTCTCAGAGCACCGAAAACCTGCCGGAGCGGTACCACGCATCTGCGATGCAGTGCGTCGACTGCCTCTTCAGGTCGGCCTCGTTCGCGAGCAACAGATTGGACGGGCTGAAGGGCGTCCTGCTCCTGGCTCTGTACTCCCTGATGAGGCCTTGCAGTCCCGGTACGGAAGAGAATCCCCACCCGTGAGGCGCGAAGTACACTACTGTGCGGGTTACTGATGTGTATCATTTCTCTCACTAGGCGTGTGGTATGTCCTTGGATCCGCATTGCGGCTGGCGGTCGACATGGGATTACACCAGGAAAACACGCCGAAAGCGGAGAAGACGTGGGATGCGGTGGCACTCGACGAACGGCGGAGGTTGTTCTGGTGCACGTATTCCCTCGATCGCCAGGTCTGCGTGTATCTCGGCCGGCCCTTCGGAATATCCGATGACGCGATAAACACTCCGTTCCCGATCGACGTGGACGACGAATACATTACCCCCAACAGGATCCGCCCCCAGCCGATGGGCAGGAAGTCGTCCCGCACCATCTCGTTGCACATGTTCCGGATCCGGCGGCTGCAGAGCGAGATACAGCAGATCCTCTACCAGACCACCGAGGTCCCGCGACGGTTCCATTCGCTGGAGAACTGGCGGAGGGACATGGAGGCGAGACTGCAGCATTGGTACGACACCACGCCGAAATCGCAGGACGAGGCGGGCTGCGGATTCAATCTTTCGTTCGTGGATCTGAACTACCAGCAGACGAGACTGCTGCTGTACGGTCTGTGTCCTGCGGTCACACTGCCTTCCCCGGAGGCGTTCGGGATCATTGCGGACTCGGGGTGTAAGATAATCAAGGCGTACCGCCATCTGCACCGGGAAAAGAGCATAAACTACACCTGGCTCGCCTGTCACAACCTCTTTATGGCCGGTAACATTCTCCCTGTCATGCTTTCGCATCCACTTACTCACACCTCCCACACAGGAACCTCCTATCTCTGCGCACTCTGGCAATCGCCGGACGTCCGTGCGGCCACGACGATCGACCAGATCGATTTCCACACGCTCGCGTGCGTCGACGTGCTCTCGTCCTTGATCGAGCGGTGCCCGGCGGCACAGACGTGTCGCGACGTCTTCGAATCGCTCGCCTCGTCCACGGTCCGGCACTGCACCGACCAGATAATGCGGCCGCGCTCGCAAACCTCGAATCACTCGCACCACTCGGGCCACTCCGGCGGCGGCCACCGAGCAAAGCGGTTCCGCGTCGAATCCCCCGTCCCACAGCAACACCTGCAACAACAGCCGGAATGGGACTACAGCCCCACGCCATTGCCGCCGCCGCCGCCGCCGCCGCTCAGTCTTGCGAACCTGCTACTTCCCCCTCCAACGCCACCCCCACAACAGGAGTACAGATACGAATACCCCCAGCAGCAGCAGCAGCAGCAGGGGGAGCTCGATCCGTTGTTCCGGATGTCCATGGGCACGGGCGGCATGAGCGGCTCGGGCGTCGGCATCGGCGTCGGCGCGGGCATGGACGGCAGCGGACTGTTCGAGATGATCCGGGAAGTGGGCAGCAGCGGGACGGGCGCAGTGGAGTACAGCGGATTCGGGTACGAGATCATTGGCGGCGGTGGCAACGGTGTGTGGGGGGACGGGATGGGGAATGGGATGGGGACGGGGATGGGGAGTGGATGGGTGTAGTTACATGCGAGAAGACATATGTCTGGTTTTGGGAGTTTATGGGTACTTTTTTTTTCTTTTTTTTCTTTCTTTTTTGGTTACTTCTTCTGTTGGTTTATATCTTCTGGGAATATGTGGTTTCTCTCTTCCGTGCCAACTCGGATAATCGAAGGTGAATGGAATGGACTGTCTCCGTCTCCGTCTCCGTCTCGCGGGCCGCACTCTTTATGGCGACCAGCCCATTGGACAATCACATGCACATTATTTGGGGGGGGGGGGGGACTAACCCGAGTGATCGGCAAAGATCCACGGCACGCACAACGACGGGCCGGTTCCGTCCACCACCGAGACCGACTGCTATGATAGATATTTTCGCCTGATCGATTCACATTGCCGCCTTCCACAATCTCCACCCGTCGTCCGATGAATCCCCACAGCCCTGCCTCGCGCTCGTGAAAACCTAGAAAAGAAAAAAAAAATACGACAGATGTAGCCATTATTTCAGCCAACAAAAAAAAAAAAAAAAAAAAAAAAAAAAAAAAAAAAAAAAAAAAAAGAAAAAAAAAAAAAAAAAAACCCCCCCCCCAAACTCCCAGAAACTCCCAAAGACTCAATTCGAAGGGGAAAAAAAGAAAGAAAGAAAAAAAAAATCAAGACCCGGCCCCGACCGCACTCTTGCGGACGTACACCTTGAGCCAGCGGAAGGCGGTGTTGTAGGTGCGGCACTCGCGCATGATGTCGTCGTCAAGCCAGACGTCACTGGTGTAGTGCTTCCGCGGCTTGTCGCCGCGGGCCTCGAGGTCGGCGACGTCGGCCGGGCGCGGGCAGTACAGCTCGTCGTAGAGGTAGCGGCCGATCGACGACGTGACGCTGCTGAGCTCGTCGCCGCCCGACGTCGCCGGCATCCACATCCACACCTTGCTAATGTCGCAGAAGCCGGCCTCGCGCAGCGCCGCCAGCACCGTCTTGCTCGGCATGATGTCGAAGCTGCGCGGGTGGGATGGGTCCGAGAGGATGTTGTCCAGGATCCACGAGCGCAGCAGCGGGCCCATCTCGTTAAGCACCGGGTCCAGGATCGACAGCTCCAGGTAGCCGTCGTGCTTCAGCACCCGGTGGCACTCGAGGATCAGCGGCAGCCAGCCGTCCTTGCTGACGATCAGCGACGGCAGGAACCGCGACGAGATCACGTCGATCGAGCCCGTGGCCAGCGGCGAGAGCGTCGTGTAGCCCGCTGGGATCTGCACCCGCCGCTGGTTCGGCGGCGAGGCGTGCTCGCAGGTCAAGGGCGAGACGGGACTGTTGATGCTGGAACCGCCCGACGTTATGACGTGGATGATCGCATCAGGATACTCGCGCGCGGCGTGCCAGGCCCAGTCCCCTGGGGGGTTCGGTTAGCAAGTGGGGGAAGCGGAGGCGGGTTGGTTTTACCTATGGCGGGGCCATCGATATCGAGCACGCGCAGCTCCTCGCTGCTGGTCCTTGGCCGGGCGTCTCCCTCGGAGCCGTTGAGGCGCAGGAGGTGATGTCCGGGCGAGAACAGTATGCGGCCAAAGTAGAGCCACTTGACGGCCATCAGGAACCAGGCACGCTTCTTGAGCACCGCTTTGGACTCCTCCAGTTCGTCGTCGAGGATCACCAGGTCCCCGGGGTGCGGCAGGTGCGTGCTCGAACCGACAAAGCTGGCGTTGCTGGGCTGGTAGTCCTCGTTCTTGGCATAGCCGAATATCCGCGGTGTCGATTCGAACTCCTCGATCAGCGAGGAGAACATGTCCAGCAGGAGCATCGACGGCGGCGTGTAGGAGCACTCATCGTAGCCGTTGGACAGGCCGTACGGTAGTCCGCCATCGTCCGCTGGCCATCTGTCCCGTGAGTGGACGGACGGAGGGTTGGACCTAGAAAGGGCGTTGTCCGAGTAACGCGACAAGGTAAAGGATGGCCGGCCTTCCTGGGACGAGAAGGAATGTCGCCGCGAAGCTGCAGGCGCGTGGCTAGGCAGGAATGGAGGTGAGCGTGCCGGTTCCGCGGTCTGGGTCGTCACGCCGAAGAGGACACGGTCGGCCCACGTGGGAGCGTTCACGGGTTGTTCCTCCGTGGACCACGTGCTCGAGGATTGAAGGGTAAAAGCGGTTGCGTTGCTCGCGTTGCGGGTGCGAGGCCGAGAGTAATTCGAGGACAGGGAGGCTGAGCGGGTTCGCGACAGTCCACGGTTGGCGGCTAGCCACGGGGAAGCCGGGGGCCCGAGTCCGTAGTCGCCGGAGGACGGATACCGCGAGAGGGGCTCCAGAAGAGGACTCGTTCCGGGGACCATGCGCGGGCTCGTGGGGGGCTCGTTGCTGGCGAACGGGCGCGGAGCTATCTGTGGCGACAGCCGGGGGGATTTGGAGAACAACGACCGCTTCCGCGACGGTCCCACGGAGCTGGAGGAGGTGCTCGACCGCGCGCGCGGAATGGCCTCGAACAGCTGGCGGTGGAAGTCGGCGCCGCTGCCGAAGACATCCATGTACGGGGTGTCGCTCTGCTTGGATTCCGCCTCGAGCTGCTGGGTCTGCAGCTTCAGCTTGCGCTCGCGCTTCTTGACGCCCCGCTGCTCCTCGGTCTGGGCGTCGGGCTTGAACAGGCGCATGGGATTGTTGCGGTCCAGGATGGTTCCGAGCTTCGGCTTCGACGGCCGGGGCGGCGACGCCGAGGAGCATTCCGAGATCGGCGGCACGAAGGGCGGCGGGTCCCCCGACGACGACTTGGAGCTGGTGGCCGACTGGATGCTGTTCGCGCGCGACTTGTGCGATCTGGCGGAGGAAGACGCGACGTCCAGGTCAAAGAATGGAGTGTCTGCGGGAGTGATCTGCCTTTTGGCCTCTTTCCAGTTGGCGGCGGGAATAATACCTGCGACCCGCGCTTGGTCCAAGGTCTTCCGATCAGTGACGTACTTGTCGCGGATCTTCTCGTGCTGGAGATTCTTCTTGTAGACAAAGTGCGCCATCGCGTCTCGGGTGGGTTTCGAGCGAGCGAGAGAGGAAGAGGAGGAAGAGGACGAAGAGGAAGAGGAGAGGAGACGATCTCGTCCGCTGTCAATCCGGCAGCGCCTGTTCTTCAGTCAGCCGTCTTTTGTTGGGCGGCACACATGTACTTTTTTTTTTCTTCGATGCAGCAGACTGCGGACCCGGACTCGGATAGGATTATAAGCTATGCCGGAGACGTTACCTTTGCACGCAGCACAAAAACATCGATCGCGAACATCGAATTCGCACTGCCAGCCCCACGTTCCCGAGAGAAGAAGAAAAAAAAATCACTGCCAGTGACTGACGACCACCGCCCGACCGAATGGACGACCCACAGTCGCGGCTCCTTCCGGGGAGGTTGCAATGGGACAGGCGAGTGCACGTTGCGCTGGAGATCCCTCTGATTCGTTGGCGCTTGTCTGGGCTGGAGAACACGAATTGACGGGCGATTGCCTTTGATTTGCTGAAGCGAGACGAGGGTGCCAGGCTAGTAGTTGGCGGAAGCAGCCAGCCAAGTCGGTCCGTCGGTCCGTCCGGCGGGAACAAGCAGGCAGCTGCCGGTCTGCCGGCGAGCACTGTATGTGCGTGGACGATGGCAGCCAGACGTCTGCCTACGTGCGTGCCTGCTTCGCGGAAAACATGGCGTCCATCGCAGCACTATATGCAGCATCGCCTGTCCAGACGGCCACATGTGGTGGCGACGTAGGGGAAAGCGGGGGGCGATGCCATTCAATTCCCATCTGCTCTTCTCTCCATCTGATCCCCCCCACCCCGCCCATCGCGGATTCCGCGACCTTTTATTTATCCACATATCGTGCGTGCTAGATATAGCGGCGCATAGCCAGGGTGCGCACGGACTCCCGCACAGCAAGGAAGGCCAAATTGAAATGTCTCGGAGACGGGCGGAGCTGCCCCCAGCCATCCGATATCGATGCTGCTTCGTCAGCATTCTCCAGCCTCATCCGCCAAGGTGCTGACTGGTGGCGCCGGATCCGGTCGACGCTGGTGGATCGTGCCGTCCGCGCTCGCCACATGCAAATGCCCGCAGTGCGCGGTGTTCCCACCGGCGCCCACTCGGAGAGCGAATGATGGCTGCTCGACGGGCCAATCGAAGGCGGCTGCGGCGAGCAGAGGCTGCGGAGGGAACGGCGGCCGAATCGGAGCCGAATGCAGGAGCACGAGCCAGCATGTTGGTCGATGCCGGCGTCGGACAACGCCATCGGGGCAGCGGCTGCAAGCCTGCCGGGTGGACCGACGGGAACCCCGAGCCGCAGGCCCGCTAGCTGGGGCCGCTAACCGTGCCGCAGCCGCTCCGATATGTATTCGCTCACTCGCGGGCCGAACAAGACGCGAGCTAGCCGGATCATCCCTTCGCAGGTTCCGAGTTTCACTCGCTCCAGATATCTAGCTACCGCTTAGCGGGCGTCAGCCCACTTCTGCCACCAGCATGTTGGCGTTTTCCCCGTACAAACCATTGCCACACATTGTATCTATCTGCATTCGGCATTGTTGGCGGCCGCATAGATATGTAGATAGAGTAGATTGATCGATTGGCCATTCCGGCGGAAAGGAGTTGCATGCCTGGCGTACACGAAGTCCAACGAAGGGATAGGGAGGTGGCGCGAGCGATGGTTGAGCCCCTGCAACGGTGCTACTCTAGAAGGAAAGGGATAAAAATACTGCATCCAGCAGGAAATTGGGATCCCGGATGTTATTCTGGATACATAGCCCAGTCAGTCGCGCAGCAGGGGGCCCATGATCGCCCCCCTATCTGCAGATAGCTGGCCGACGAGTCGGCAGACATACATTCATACATACATATGTAGCTCACGGCGGGGAGCAGCTTGTATGTAGTGTAGATCCCACACGAACGCGGTCGCCCCACGGAGCGCGATCGGATGGCGACAGTGAGCGCGTGGAGAATTTCGCCGATACCGGACGTCGACATGAATGCCATACACGGTGCACGTTCCAGACATGGACAGCAGTGCGCCGCCTGTTTCCCGTGTCGTCTCGTCTCGTCAAGCGAGTGGTCTAGATCCAAGTTTTCCGGGGGGGATGGACCTCGACGGGCCGTGCTGCGGCGTGGGGGCTCCAGACTTAGCTTTCTTCCATTCGCCTGTGGCGATTTCACAGCTTCCACACAGTGGCTCGGATCGAGAGGGCACTATTCGGGCAACACGTGGGGCCCAGGACCGAGTGAATGGGTCCCGGATCGTGGGAAAGCGCCGCGACCCCCCCCCCCCCCCCCCACCGCATCGACACGGCTGCTGCTGCGCCGTGGGCTGAGATGCTATGGCGCGGTCGTCACTAATAATGGCACGGAGCACAGGCGCTGTCGCACTTCATTCCCCCCCCGTCGCCCACCCCCATCCACTTCTCGTGTTCTCCAGGCCAGAACACGGTAGCTAACTTATGCATCGGAAGCGGAGCCCACGCATAAGGTATGTATGCAGCGTTGACCCCCAGCCGAGAAGTTGGCTGGCATCCAACCACCAGCAGACGCTGTCTCCACGTGGGGTCAAGTTGTGCGTGGGGAGGGGGGGGATCTGCTGCTGCCAGACGGAACCGACCCCGTAGCGCATGAGCGAGCGAGCGAGCTGAGATGCAACCACAGATATCCAATTCTATCCATATGTATATCGGGCTTGGAATCTTGGCCTGGATGGGGGGTAAAAAAAAAACCCTAAAACGTGAAGAAAGAGGGGGAAAAAAAACAAGCTGCCGCTGCTTTCGCCGCAGCTAACGGGCGGGGTGGGCATCTCGGGCGTCTGGGTGGAACCTCGTCTGGTCGGTGCGCCCGGCTGTCCGCGCGAGAAGCCAGCTAACGGCTCGGCAGCCCGTCGGACGTGGCACCGCGACCGAGTTGCCAGCGCGGCGACGGCGATGGTTCGAGCCGGACGAACCGACGGAGAGAGACAGATGACAGATGTCTGGTGCGTACATACATCGCGCGCGCGCGCGCGGAAGCTGCTCCGTCCCGCGCCTGCAATAGTGCCGAGCATTAAGGCAACCACGGCACCTTCCTTTGGCGGTGGTTCGCCAGACCCGATGGACACCCGGTCGAACGGGAGGGGCTCGGCAATATCGCCGTGTGTCCGGCAGATCCGGGAGGAGCAGGAGATGGCGGCGGAAATGGAGCGGCGCACATATCCGGCGCAGCCCGAGGACCCGTTGCGGGAGGAGGAGGCGCCGGCTGGCAGGATCCCATGCGCTGTCAGCTGGTGCCTGCAGCAACAGCAGCAGCAGCAGCATCTCCACCGCAGGATGGTATTCGGACGGTTGGCATGGCGCCCCCCACGTCCACTCAACGATCCGTCTGCACGGGGCCGTGTGTGCAGTGTGCACGTGGAGAAGAATCACCGATCTCCCCCGACCAGTAGCACCACATAGCCATTTGACTATGTAACCACTGGCAAGCAGGCAAGCACGTGGGGCTTTTGGTGGCGCGTTTGGCGCTTGCCATCGGCCGCAGCTCCGTTGGGGACATCCCGACTTCTCCCGAACCACCACCCCGCGGGGGTCATGGTAGGCAACTCGCAGCTCGAGTGAGGATTTGTGACGGTGGTGGGTAAGAGCCGTCGCCACGATCTGTCCCATCTGTTGCGTTCTGTCATTGCGCCCGCTACATACGGAGGGACACGCATCCAGGCGGGGTGGAGCGGGTTCGGGACCGTCAGCCCTGTCTGTTCTTCCGGAGTGGGGCGGATGGTGGGTTTCCCTGTTTTCTCTGCCAGGTCCTACCGTATATAGGTGACGGCTTCTGCCGGCCACCGACTGTGCATCTCTTCCCCCACCGGTTCCAGTACACACCTTCCTACGTCGGTCGTGGGGAGGAAGCACAAGATCGAGTGAGCGCATCCGAGTGCATCCACAAAGGTACTCACTGCACCGTCCATTTCAAGTACTGGCCTGTCAGTCTTCAGCTGGTACATATGTAGAACCGCGAGCCCAGACCCTTCTTGCTTCCTGCCGCCGTCCCGTCCGGGTGTCGCCGGCTCGACAGCTTGTACTTGCTGCCGGTGATCCGGACCTCCGCCCACCGCCGGGGCTTCTATCCATTTCTCTCTGCTATCTCGCACTTGAGATGAGCGAAAGGCCTCGGGAGGAGGTATCGGACGCCCCTCCGAACCAGTCCATGCAACGTAGCCATTCCGCCCCGTGGGCGCCAGGCTCCTTTGCTGCGAGCTTGGCCCCCCTCGTCCACTTTCTCGTTCCCTGGGATTCCCTGGTGGGCCGGGCACCAGCGAATCTCGCTAGTGGTGTCTAGTCACGCCTTCCTTAGTATCGTGATGTGCCTCCTGGCCTGAGCCGCGTTCGTCTGGCCACGGTTTCCAGGACTCTGGCCAGGACTGCACTCTGCATCGTACGCTTCCTGGTTGAAGTCCATGTGGACTTTGTGTCCAACCCAGCGTTTGCCATTCCGCCATACCACCACGTATCCCGTTCGCTCCACAGCCAAGTCGGGAACCATCCGTGAGGGTGGTGAGGTCAGTCACTCTCCGCCTCCGCCATCGTCGAGGCTTCGACCGTTACGATCGTGGCCGCTTCGAGCGCCTCCAGCGCTTCCAGTAGGACTGTTGTTTCCGTCCTGCCCGAGTACCCGATGGCGGTTTCCAACCGTCGGTGGCGGATGCCGCGCCAAGCTCGCCGGGTTGGCTTCCCCGAGGGAGGCCGAGAAGCCGAAGGCCAAAGGCACCGCTGTCAATCCTCCAGCTGGGCAGACGCCGGGCGGAAATCTGATCCCATGGCCAATGTGCCCAGGTTGGTCGTTCTGAAGCACGCCCGCCAGTGGCGTACGGAGAGACGGAGAGAGAGAGAGCAGTGGTGCGACGTGCTGAGCTGTGAACAAGATCTCGTGCACGTGCATGCGCGTTCGGTGGTGGCTTCGGTGAAAGGTAGCCACAACTCGGTGGCTCTATAACTCCCAGCACAGCAATTGCCGCGATGCGAGGCGAGGCTTGCAATGGGGTTGACAGCAAGTTCGGGGGCGTATCTAACAGTCTTGCGGTGCAGTGGCTTCCCGGTTCTTTGCCTGTTCCTCCCCGAGGATATCCGACTGCAGCGGGTACTCCTTTCCTCGTTGGCGCCCTATCCACGCGGTTATGCCCATTGATTCTCATGAGGTAGGAGGTATGTACCGTACATGGCAAGGTGGAATTGCGCCACTTCACCGAGCCCGACCAAAGAAAAAGGAAAAAAAAAGAAATAACATCCCGATGTCCGGTCCCAGTTCGCTCGCCCCAGAAAAACCACTTGCCATCGCAACTCTTGTTGCCCATTCGCTCCCCCCAAGCACGTTCACCCACCAAGTAGTAGAGTGGACAGGCGTGTGGCGGAGCCGCGGAAGCAGTTGAGTAGAGGGTAGCGGTGTAGATAGCCATGACGCGTCGCCGTGTCCCCATCGTCATATGTCAGTGGTGGTTCTCCTTGTGCTGTGCTCGGGGGGGGGGGGGGGGCCCCCCCCCCCCCCCCCCCCCCCCGCGGCACCCGGCGCGGGAGCGGCGGGAGGGGAGGAGGGGGGGGGGGAGGGGGGGGGAGAGGG
>Ga0307516_10003475_pt1 | contig 20196 bp, 20 predicted proteins | sample 19_EM_MG_FD_203310 | JGI IMG/M metagenome (GOLD analysis project Ga0307516, IMG submission 203310) | Populus trichocarpa ectomycorrhiza microbial communities from riparian zone in the Pacific Northwest, United States - 19_EM | ecosystem: Host-associated > Plants > Roots > Unclassified | place...
CCTGTTTGCCCTGCTCAGCACCGGGGTCATGCTGGGAATTCTCCTGGTGATCAACATGAATTATTTCGGCATTATCCCGCCGGCAAAAGCGTTTATATTTGCAGGTTATATCGCCTTCCTGTTCCTGCAGGCCCTCGCATTATCGCATCGCTTTGCCTATACGTTCGAACAGGCTGCTTTGCAGGCGAGGCAAGGCCTCAAGGCTAAAACAGAATTCCTGTCCACCATGTCCCATGAGATCAGGACCCCGTTGAATGCCGTGATCGGAATGACGCACCTCCTGCTGCGTAACAAGCCCCGCAGCGATCAGAAGGAAGACCTGGACGTACTCCTGTTCTCCGCCAATAATTTATTATCCATCGTAAACAATATCCTCGATTATAATAAGATCGAAGAAGGCAAGATCGGCTTCGAGGCCATTCCCATGGACCTGCCGGCCATCGCCCGTAATATCCTGGCGGGCCTGAAGAATACCGCTCATGAAAAAGGAGTCGAACTCCGGTTGGAGATCACAGGAAAACTCGACCACAAACTGATCGGGGATCCCACCCGCACGAGCCAGGTGCTCACGAATCTCGTTCACAATGCTATTAAGTTCACCAGAGAGGGCTCGGTGAGTTTACTCATACGGGTAGACGATCTCAGTGAAAGCTCTGCTACGGTCACGATCAAAATAGTGGATACCGGTATCGGCATCGAACACGCCAAACAACATATGATCTTCGACCGGTTTACCCAGGCGGACTCCTCCACCTCCCGCAGTTATGGCGGCACCGGTCTTGGCCTGGCCATTACCAAAAAGATCCTGGAGTTGCAGGGAGTGACGTTGCTGCTGAAGAGCGAATCGGGAAAAGGATCGGTATTCTATTTCACGCAGACCTTCCTGCTCAGCAATGAAAAGACGGGAGAAACACAAGAGTTTCCCGATCCTTCCCTGACGGAACAACTGCTTTGCGGCGTTTCCCTCCTGCTCGTGGAGGACAATCCCCTGAATGTATTGGTGGCGAAGACGATCCTGGAGAATAGCGGCGCCCTCGTGGACGTGGCCGTAAATGGACGGGAAGCCCTGGATAAACTCGATAGCCAGCGGCATCAGTTGATCCTGATGGATCTTCATATGCCGGTGATGGATGGATACGAAGCTACCGTGCTGTTAAGAAAAAGGGGAGAGACCCTCCCCATTATCGCATTGACCGCCAGCACACCCAGGGAAGTGGAAAGCGAGGCCTTCGCGGCAGGGCTTACCGATATCGTAGTGAAACCCTTCAACCCCGAAGACCTTTACCGTGTCATCTTGCAGCATATCCCCTAAGCCTCTTCGTGCTTGCCGGTGACCTTATCCCAAAGGCCTTTTGCCTTATCGGTCAGGTCGTGTAATTTTTCGGCTGCTTCGTCTTTCAGATGGCCCAGTTCTTCTTTTGCTTCTCCCGATTTTACTTTTTCCCAGACCTCTTCCGCCTTCTGCTTGAGTTGGTCGGTGACCTCTCCGGCCTTATCGGACAGATCGTGCAATTTTTCGGCGGCTTGATCTTTCAGGGCATTGGCCTTATCGGCAAATGATGTGTTGTTGTCTGACATAACAAATAATTTTAAATGATAAAATAGGAACTGTCCGGCAGTTTAATATAACCCCTTTTTTCCAAATCGGGATCATTTGTTCAGCGTTTGTCCGGGGAATTTTCCACCGTCGATCGTTCTTGGTTTAACGGTCGAATCGGGCTTCTTCCAGGTCCAGCTCGAACTCCTTGCTGCGGAGCAATTCCTCCGCGAAAAGATTGTCCCGACGCATAATGGCCAGCTCCCTTCTTTGCACCTGTACTAATTCCAGCAACATTTTGCGATAGCGGGGCAAAAAATCCGGAGAGGTTTCCGCCCCTTCTTCGCGGATCAGTTTTTTATGGGTGATCTGGATCATCCTTTCATAGCGCGCTTTTAAGCGATTGAAGGCGTCGATGGAGGCGGCTTCCTCCGCGTATTCCGAATCGATATAGCTCAGCGCTGCATTGGCCAGGCGCAGCCGGATGGATAATTTTTGCTCCGCTTCGTTCTCCTGGATCTCCAAACGAAGTTTCCGGATCAGCAGGGGAAGGCTCAATCCCTGCAACACCAGGGTAAAAAGAATGACGACAAAAGTGATGAACAGGATGAGGTTCCGGTGCGGAAAGACCGACTCGTTCGCGCTGCTCAGGGGAATGGCAAAAGCAGCGGCAAGGGATACGACCCCGCGCATCCCGCTCCAGCCGACGATGAAGACAGCCTTCCACCCGGGATTCGCCTCCCTCTCGCGGATCCTTTTACTGAGAAACCGGGGGATATAGGCCGCCGGGTATATCCAGGCAAGCCGGATCAGGATAGTGAGGAGACTGATAACAACCCCATAGAAAATGGCGTTGCCCAGCGAATATTCTCCCAGCCCCCGCACAATGCCCGGCAACTGCAGCCCGATCAGGATGAATACGATCCCATTTAGCAGGAATACAAGGATCTCCCATACGCTCTGCACCTGCAAACGGGTATTATAGGTGAAGACCTCGTGCGAATGATAACTGAGGAAAAGCCCTCCCGTAACAACGGCAAGTACGCCGGAGAAGTGAAAATGCTCCGCGGCGATGTACATCAGGTAGGGGGACAAAAGCGTGATGGTCGTGTCCACGCTGGCCGTAGTAGGCAGCCACCGGTGTATCGCATAGATCAGGAGGGCGAGGACCAGCCCGATGGCAATGCCCATGGAGGCCACGAGGAGGAAATCAAGGCCTGCCTTCCATAAGGTGAACTGTCCCGTAAAGATCGCGGCGAGGGCAACCCGGAATACGATAAGGCTCGATGCGTCATTCACAAGGCTTTCTCCTTCCAGTACGACCATGACGCGTTTGGAGATCTTCAGGTTCTTCAGTACGCTGGAAGCGGCAATGGCATCGGGAGGCGAGATAATGCCTCCTAGCAAAAAGCCCAGGGCCAGGGGGAAATCCGGGATCATCACGTGCGAGATAAGTGCCACGGCGCCCGCCGTTAAGATGACCAGGCCGATAGCCAGCAGGCCGATGGGCCGCCGGAAGGTCCAGAAGTCATGCCAGGAAGTATTCCAGGCGGCCGCATACAACAGGGGCGGAAGAAAAATGATAAATACGGTATCGGGGTCCAGCACGATCCGGGGAATGCCCGGGATCAGGCTGATCAATAGCCCGCCGATCACGAGAAAGATAGGATAGGAGATCCCCAGTTTTTCACTGAGCATCACCAACATGATCACGGCGAACAGCAGAGATAAAATGACTAACAGATTGTCCTGTAACATGGCCTACAATTTAAAATTTTATGATCAATATCCCGGAGGAATCCTGGCCGGCAACAAAGTTCTTTTTTAAGTCGGGGAATTTATTCCACAACACCCGGCCCATTTGAAGATCCGCCCATCGCGGGGGCCTGCTTTTCAGGTTTTACGGGGAGAAGATTTTGTTGGCATAGTTTTCCCCCTATTATTTTATTAAAAACACCAACAATGAAAATTATTGCCGTTGTCTTTATAGGTCTCCTCGCAGCTTGCCAGGGACAACCTTCTAACCCGGTTCCTCAAAAGGACACGACCAAAATGGCCGCAGCCGTGCGGGAGCCGGATACCACTACCTTAGGCGGAGCTTGGTATTTACAGCCTGTGCTGGCCTCTGATACCGCAGCAGGTAAACTACCCGCTCTTTACCTGGAATTGGCCAAAAGCCATTTCTCCGGGAATACAGGGTGTAATAATATGAGCGGCACTTTCTGGTATAGTGGCAATGACAGCAGCCTGGTCTTTAGCGACAAGATCGTCACTACCCGCATGGCCTGCACGGGCTTTAATGAAGCAGCCTTTCTTAAAAGCATGCTGCACACCACCCGCTATCGCCTGCAAAAAGGGACCCTTACCTTATTAGGGGATGAAAAGACCCCACTGTCAAGATGGTCAAGAAAAGCGCCGGTGGCGCCTAAGACGAACAAAGCCTGACCTGTATGATTTTTAAGAGGCCTGGGGAGGGCCGGAGTAATAAGGCTTCGAATCCGCCAATACTTTTTTCCATTGGCGCTGGTGACTTTCCTGCCATTTTTTATTGGGATGGATCGTCCAGTTAACGTCTTTCAATTGCGCCCGCACGAATTCCCGTTGTTCCGGGTGTACGAATAAGGGATGCAGGTACCACCACTTAGGTTCTTTCGTCAATTCCTTCCAGAAGGCCGCAAAATCGACATACACCGTTTCGAACACTTTTACTTCATCTTTGTTTGCATCGTAAGTACTGTGATTGTAATGGAAGGCAACGGCGCCCCCTTCTTCCCTGATCCTGAACAGGCTGCCTCCCCGCTCTTCGGAGCTGATATCGAAATAGAGTTCACGCATAGATGATTGGCTTTTCTCCCTTAATTATGTATCTTCACATCCGGGATTAAAAGAAAATAAAATTAAACATTTTTTATATGGCACTCATTCCCAATAACAAAAAGAAAAAAGACGGTAAGAACGGCGGCAACCAAAAGGGAAATAACCCAGCCTTCCCGGCTCCAAAAGGGAAAGCCAATTCCAAAGGGCTTGTAAAGAACACCCGGCTCACGGGAGGTTCACAGCGGGGATCTTAAGACGGACGGACTCCCCCTCTCTTTTCCATGTTTATGCATCTGTAGCGGCTTAATTAACTAACTTTGCGGTATGCGAGATTATTTAAGCGAACTGAACGAGCCACAGAAAGAAGCGGTATTGCACAAGGACGGACCTATCATGATCGTCGCCGGCGCAGGCAGCGGCAAAACGAAGGTACTCACGACCCGTATTGCGCACCTGATGGCCCAGGGAGTGGACGCATTTAATATCCTCGCGCTGACATTTACCAACAAGGCGGCCAAAGAAATGAAGGAAAGGGTGGAAAAGACCCTCGGTAATACAGACGCCCGCAATCTCTATATCGGCACCTTTCACAGCGTTTTTGCCCGCATCCTGCGGGGAGAAGCTCCCCGCCTCGGGTATCCTAATAATTTTACCATTTATGATACCGATGACGCGAAAAGTGTCGTAAAAACGGTGATCAACGAACTGAATCTCGACGATAAGCACTATAAGCCGAATATCGTTTACAATCGCATTTCACAGGCAAAGAACAGCCTGGTGGGACCGGCGGAATATGCCAACGACTATGCCATCCAGCAGGAAGATATGCGGAGCAACCGGCCGGCCATCGCCCAGATCTATGACGCCTACACCAAACGTTGTTTTAAGAACGGGGCCATGGATTTTGACGATCTGCTGATCAAAATGTATGAGATCCTGAAGAATTTCCCGGAAAGCCTGCATAAATTCCAGCATAAGTTCAAGTATATCATGATCGATGAGTACCAGGATACCAATACCGCCCAGTACGAGATCATCAAACTCCTGGGGGCGGCGCATGAGAACGTCTGCGTCGTTGGCGATGACGCCCAGAGTATTTATAGTTTCCGGGGTGCGACGATCGAAAATATCCTGCAGTTCCAGAAAGATTACGATGACGTAAAAGTGGTAAAGCTCGAACAGAACTACCGGAGCACGCAAAGTATCCTGAACGCCGCCAATGAAGTGATCAGCAATAATAAAGGGCAGATCCCGAAAAACCTTTGGACGGATAATGCCGCCGGTGAAAAGATCCGCCTCGTTCGCACCATGACGGATAACGAGGAAGGGAAATTCGTGGCCGATACCATCCAGGAGCAGAAACTGCGCAATCATTATAACAATCGTGATTTTGCCATCCTCTACCGTACCAACGCCCAAAGCCGCGCTTTTGAAGAAAGCCTGCGCCGCATGGCCATCCCTTATACGATGTACGGGGGTGTGAGCTTCTATCAACGGAAAGAGATCAAGGACCTCGTGGCCTACCTGCGGGTGATCGTCAATCCAAAAGACGAAGAATCCCTGAAAAGGATCATTAATTACCCCACCCGCGGGATCGGTAAGACATCGATCGACCGGGCCGTTCTGGCCGCCAATGAACGGAATATCTCTCTTTGGGAAGTGTTCGGGAATGCCCGCGAGTTCGGTTATAAAGCAGGGACCCTGGAGGCGATCGAGAATTTCGTACTGATGATCCGGAGTTTTGCCAGTATGCAGGATACCAAGAACGCCTACGAGGTAGCGGTACACGTAGGTAAGCAAACGAACCTGGTAAAGGAATTATTCAATGATAAGACGACGGAAGGACTGGCCCGTTACGAGAACATCCAGGAATTACTGAACTCCATCAAGGAATTCACCGAACGACCGGATGAGGACGGGGTCCTCGAGACCGATATGAAAGGATTGGGAAATTATTTACAGCAGATCACCCTGCTGACGGATGCAGATGAAAAAGATCCGAATGCCGATACGGTGAAGCTGATGACCATCCATGCCGCCAAAGGTCTTGAATTCTCCTGCGTGTTTGCGGCAGGCCTGGAAGAAATGCTTTTCCCCAACGCCATGTCCATCAATACCCGGGAAGAACTGGAGGAAGAAAGAAGATTGTTCTATGTCGTGATCACCCGCGCCAAACAAAAATTATGGATCACGTATGCGAATACCCGTTACCGTTTTGGCCAGCTCGTACAGAATGAGCCGAGCCGTTTTATCGAAGAGATCCCCGAAGACCATTTAGACCGTAGTTTCGCGGGTGGCGGCGCACGCAACCAGGCCGGCTTCAATAATTCCACCAATACGGCTTCCGCCTTCGACCGTTTGCACGGCAACTCATTTGGTAATGCCGGAGCGCAGGCGGCCGAAAGAAAATATGGCCCGCCGCCGAATAAAAAAGAGCCCCGCCCTTCCTATGTCCCTCCCAAGCCTTACATGAAGACCATCGAACACAATCCCAGCCCGGATTTTATTGCCAGCGACACTTCCGCCCTGCAGGTCGGGCAAAAAGTAGAGCATCAGAAATTCGGGTTCGGAGAGGTGGTCGGCGTGGAAGGATCCGCGCACAACCCGATCGCCACCGTACGATTCCAGTACAACGGAGAAAAAAAGATCATGCTCAATTATGCGAAGCTAAGGATCGTAGAACCCTGATCTGCAGAGGGAAATCTTCTCCCTCGTGGAATTTATCCATGTTTGGGAAAAATCAGGGCGCGGGATTTGCAAAATCCTGAAAATTACCATGTAAGCATTATCGGATGCAAGGGATGATTATTGATTTCCGCAAAAGTTTGCTATCTTTTACGCATGCCCGAAACATACAAGATGCACCCGCAGGGATTGTATTTTGTAACCCTAACCGTTGTTGGCGGGATTGATATATTCACCCGCTATGAGTATTGTGATCTGCTGGTTGAGAACCTCAATTATTGCATTGATCACAAACGGCTACGCGTATACGAATATGCGATCATGCCCAGTCAACTGTATATGGTTGCCGGAGTGGAAAAAGGCAACCTTCCCAAAGTATTGAGGGACCTGAAAAGTTATTCAGCCAAACAGATCCTCCGGGCCATCGCCGAGCATCCGGAAGAAAGCCGTAAAGAATGGCTGTTACGGTTGTTCCAGTTTTTTGCCAACCGGTATCAGAATAATGCGGAACATCATTTCTGGCAATTCGGCAATCAGCCCATCGACCTGGATAAGGTCGTCAAAAAAGAGCAATTATTGCCTTCCCCATTGGACAATCTTCTGAAGGCCAATATTATAGAAGGCCCCGAGCATTATGTTTATTGTAGTGCTTATCCTCGCCAGAAAGTTAAATTATCCACACCGGACACCGTTAAGGATCCTGAATAAAGCGCGAAAGGGAAAAGTTTTGTAAATTCATGAACGGAGCCCTCCCCTGTTCGACATTTATTTCATCATCCAAAAAGAGCGGTTATGCTGCCACATCAACAACCTATTCCCGGGGACGCCTGTTTTTTTCTCACCTTGAATACGGTGGACAAAATAGACCTGTTCACGCGTCCGGCATGCAAGCAGATCATCGCGAATGCCCTCAATCATTTTATCGATACGCATGGGTTAAGGGTTTATGCCTGGTGCCTTATGACCAGCCACCTGCACCTGCTGATCCAGACAAAGGAGTCCCAGAGCCCCGCCGTTTTCGAACGGGATTTTAAAAAATACACGACCCCGGAACTCATTAAGACCATTGAAATGGAGATTGATCTCCGCCGGGACTGGATGCTCCAGCGCTTCGAGGACTTTGGCAAATCCCTCAAAAAAATAGAAAAATTCCATGTGTGGCAGAGCTGCTCCAGCCCCCTGCATATCGACCGTCGCCAGCCACGTCTCCTGTTGGAACGGATCGACCAGATCCACCAGAACCCTGTACGCGACCAGGTAGTGGAGATGGCGGAAAATTATATGTTCAGCTCGGCAAGAGATTATGCGGGCATGCAAGGTCTTGTTCGGGTGACCGTCCTCCAGCAACAGGGCTCTTCCAGGTTTAAGACCCTATCCCCGAATTGATAGATTCCTTCAATCCGGCCACCGTTTTCGCGTCACTGCCCACGAAGATCCTTCCATTGAGCAGGGCCACGGGCCGCTTGAGAAAAGTATATTCCCCGAGGATCAGCCGGCGATAATCCTTTTCCGTAAGGGACTGATCTTTCAGCCCCATTTCCTTGTACTTCAGGGCCCGCCTGCTAAAAAGGGCCTCATAACTTCCCGCTTTTTCTTTTAAAGCATCTAATTGAGCGGCGGTGATCTTTTCCGTCTTGATATCCTGCAATTCAAAACCTTTTTTGCCGGCATCTATTTCTTTCAGGATCCGGTTGCAGGTACTACAGGTGGAAAGACAATAAATTTTATTCATTTTGTAAAGGTAATATTTTCACTATGCCAACGACTAATGGTAGTATTGCTAAAACCGATCGCGTTGCAGGAACCTGCTAATCAGCAAGCATTTATTCACCTGGTGCATGAACACCGGGCCATGCTGTATAAAGTATGCAACCTGTATTGCTATACCGAACCCGACAGGCAGGACCTGTTCCAGGAGATCATTATCCAGTTGTGGCGATCCTATCCCAAATTCAGGGGCGAAGCGAAATTCAGTACCTGGCTCTACCGCATCGCCCTGAACACCGCTATTTCCGATCTGAGAAAACAGAAAAAGAAATTTTCTTCCATCGATCCCGTCGAACTGCCTACCCAATTGCAGGATATCCAGTATTCCGCGGAGAAAGAAGAACAGATCCAGCAATTGTACGCGGCGATCAACCAGTTGACAGAGGTGGAAAAAGCCGTGACCATGCTCTACCTGGAGGATAAGAGCTATGATGAAATGGAAGAGATCCTCGGGATCCACCAGAACAACCTGCGGGTAAAAATGAACCGCATTAAAGAGAAATTACGCAAACTCACAAAGGAGGCCGCTTATGGAACTGGAAAATCTTAAATACGTATGGCGCCAGATGGGAGACAAGCCCGTTCGGGAACAAAGCGATGAGCAGATCCGGGTCCTCATGCTCAAAAGACCCCGCGATCCCATTGCAAAGATGCGGCGCAACCTCACCGTCGAGATCCTCGTTGTTGGGATCACCTATATTCCCATGATCGGCTATTACCTGTCGGGGTTTAACGGCAAATTGTCGGAGATCGCCTGGCTTCTCCTCATTGTACTGATGCTTTTCGCGGGCTATTCCTACCGGAAGAGCAGATTGCTGGAAAATATGCTCTGCGTGACCTGCCAGGTAAGGGCCAGCCTGGAACGCCAGATCGGGCTCCTGAAAAGATACACCCGGTTTTATCGGGTCGCGGGCACCCTGCTCATGCCCGTGCTGGCCATCTTTACCTTCCTGATCATCTATCTGAGGTTCCCTTCCTCCCCCGCCCGCAATTTTTCAGGCATGTCCCTGGCCATCTCCGCGATCCTGCTGGGGGCCTTTACTATCGCTTCCTGGTATTTCAATGGTTGGTATGTCAATAAATTGTATGGACAGCATATTAAAAAATTGGAGGACTTGCTGCGGGAGATGAATGAAGAATAGTATATTTCCTGTTCAAAAGTTTGCTCATGAAAAGAATCTACTGGTGTTTCTCCCTGCTGCTGCTCTCCTTTTCCGGGTTTACGCAATCAAAGGACGATGCCGCCATCCGGCAGGTAATGTCCGATCAGGCCACCGCCTGGAACCGCGGCAATATCGATGAGTTTATGAAAGGATACTGGAAGAACGACTCCCTTTTATTCGTCGGCACCGGCGGGATCACTTACGGATATGCCACGACCCTGGAACACTATAAAAAAAGTTACGACAGCGCGGATAAGATGGGGAAATTGTTTTTTACCCTGCTGGAATTAAAGAGACTTTCGCCGGATCATTACCTCGTGATCGGTAAATGGCTCCTGAAAAGAAAGGCCGGGGATGTGGGCGGGATCTATAGCCTGGTCTTCCGGAAATTCAACGGGCATTGGCTGATCATCGCCGATCATACAAGCTAGGGCAGCAACAGTTTTTTGAATTCTGCAGGTTCGCCGTTGAAAACATCAAAATCGACCCGGGTCACAATACCATTTACCCTCCCCGACTCGCTGTGCTGCCAGAATACCCAGTCCCGATAGGTCCTTGGCCGTTCCTTTTGAAGGTAATGAGCTACCCATAAAGGATACCCGTCAAAATCATCCTTCAGCCATTGCCTGTAAAAATCCACATTGGTATAAACGATGGGAAGAACATGGTAGTAATCCTGTATCGTGCTCAGCCATTCTTTCGCTCTTTCCCGTACCTTTTCGGCCGGTACGCCATAAGTCTGCTCGATATCCAGCACCGGTGGCAGATCTCCCGGCAGGAGTACCACCGAATTGATGAAATTCTCCGCCTGGGCCTTCCCGCTCTTTGTCGCGAGAAAAAAGTGATAGGCGCCCCTTACGAGGCCGGCATCCTTTGATTTTTTCCAGTTTCGTTGAAAACAGGCATCCTCATTTCCCAGCCCTTCCGTCGCCTTGATAAAAGTAAAATCGATCTGCACGCTCCCCACCTTCATCTCCTTTACGGATTCCCAGTCGATGCGGTCCTGGTACTTGGATACATCGATACCATGAATGGAATAATTGACGGGAATATCGGTCCCGAACTCAGGATAGCGGACGAAACGCGACCGCCTTTCGATCCACCAGTCATAGCAGGCAAAACAGAGCATGATCATTACCGCAACGCCCAGGGAGATCAATACGATCTTCCAGCCGGTATTTTTCTTTTTTATATTCGCCATAGTGTGGGGACGACCCCGGATGCAAATATAACCGGATGCAATTATATAGTCGATAAAGGTTAATTTTAACCTTCATATGCCCGCTTTCAACCGGAACGATACGATCAACCTTTTATCCAAGCTTACCCTCGGCCGCCTCTGGAATGGCAGCAAAGTACTGGGCAGCTATTACCTGAGCAAATGGACCAAAAAAGCCATTCAATGGGGTTACCCCGTTTCAATTTCATTCGAACCGACCACGTCCTGCAATCTGCGTTGCCCCGAATGCCCCAGTGGCCTGCGGTCTTTCACCCGGCCTACCGGCATGCTGCAAAAGGATTTTTTCCGGGAGACGATCGACCAGATCTCGCGCGAACTGCTCTATCTCGTATTTTATTTCCAGGGAGAGCCTTATCTGAATCCCTCTTTTTTGGAAATGGTGTCCTATGCTTCCGCTAAAGGCATCTATACGGCCACCTCTACCAATGCACATTATCTTAATGACCAAAATGCGAAAAAGACCGTGGAGAGCGGACTCGACCGGCTGATCATTTCTATCGACGGCACGACCCAGGATGTATATGAACAATACCGGGTGGGCGGCAAACTGGAAAAGGTCCTGGAAGGAGCCCGCAATATCGTTAAATGGAAAAAGGAGCTGAAAAGCAAGACCCCCTTCGTTTTTTTCCAGTTCCTGGTCGTCCGGCCAAATGAACATCAATTGGAGGAGATCCGCGCCCTTGCCAGGGAGATCGGCGTGGACCAGGTGCGTTTTAAGACGGCCCAGGTCTATGATTATAAGAATGACCCCAATCAGTTGATCCCCCTCAACGGGAAATACAGCCGCTACCGCAAGAATGCAAAGGCAGAGGTGGAGATCAAAAATGGATTGGACAACCACTGCTGGCGTCTCTGGCATGCGACCGTTATCACCTGGGACGGCCTGGTCGTGCCCTGCTGTTTCGATAAAGACGCACAGCACCAGCTCGGCGATCTTAAAGGAAAGCCTTTTAAAGAGATCTGGCACAACCCGGAATATGTTAATTTTCGCCGGCAGATCCTGCAGAGCCGCAAGAATATCGATATTTGCGCGAATTGCAGTGAAGGTACCAGGGTTTGGGAAGATTAAATAGTAAAGTAACATGCCATTATCTGCCTCCATGCTTTCGAGGTTGCAACATCAACAGGAGACGCTTAAAGAACTGGTCGCGGATTTTACGGAAGAACAGTTGCGAAGGCGCGTCGACCCGGAAAAATGGAGCGCCTTTGAGAACCTGGCCCACCTGGCCGTTTATCAACCCGTATTCCTGACCCGCATAGAACGGATCGGGAAAGAGAAGGATCCGCGCTTTGAACGCTATGTAGCAGAACAGGACGCCTTGTTCCCTATTTCGCTGGAAAGAGGAATGACCGACCTGCTGAGGGAGATCATGCAGGACCGGGCCCTTATCATAGCCCGCCTTACGGCCCTGGACGACAACGACCTGCGACGCACGGGTCTCCATCCCCGCTATGGTCCCCTGACCCTGCGGCAATGGACGGAATTCTTTCTCCTGCACGAAGCCCACCATCTTTTTACTATTTTTAAACTGTTGCAGGATATATTATATATTACATGATCAAATTGAGTGGATTGCATGACACTTGAAAAAGACCTAAATCAAACCAAGTTCCGCAATGAGTACCAGAAGGCCACGGTCAATATCGTGTTCACGAATAACTGGCTCATGGAAAAGATCGGAAAGATCTTTGATGCCGCCGGCATCACTTCCCAGCAATACAATATACTGCGCATCCTGCGGGGCGCGGGAGAACCCTTGTCCACCTTGCAGATCCGGCAACGCATGCTGGATAAAATGAGCGACTCCAGCCGTATCGTGGATAGGCTCGTGATCAAGGGAATGGTAAAAAAGAATACCTCTAAGACAGACCGTAGACTCGTCGATATTATCATCACTCCCAAAGGCTTAAAACTGCTCGAAAAGATAGACGCCTACAATGACCAGGTCGACGGCATCCTCATGAACCTTAGCGAGGCGGAAGTAAAGCAACTGAACAAACTACTGGACAAGATCCGGGACCCTAAGTAAAATTATTGGATAAAGAATTTTCGAAAGATGAAAAATACAGCGCTTACTCTCTTTGTATTATTGATAGCCCGGGGAATTTCTTTTTGCCAGCCAAAATATGAATTCAGGGCTGCCTGGGTGGCGACGGTGGAAAATATTGACTGGCCTTCAAAAAAAGGGATCAGCACGGATAGCCAGAAGGTCGAATTCATCCGCCTGCTGGATATGCATCGCCGTAACGGGTTGAATGCCGTCGTCGTACAGGTCCGGCCTGCCACGGATGCTTTTTATCCCTCTCCCTACGAGCCCTGGAGCGAATGGCTTACCGGCAAACAGGGTCTCGCGCCCTCCCCCTTCTACGACCCCCTTCAGTTCATGATCGAGGAAACGCATAAAAGAGGTATGGAATTTCACGCCTGGTGCAATCCTTACCGTGCCGTATATGCGATCGGGAGATCTTCCATAGCGCCCAACCATATCACGAAGACCCACCCCGACTGGTTCGTTTCCTACGGGGGGACCCTCTATTTCGATCCGGGCAACAAAAAGGCGCAGGAATATGTGGCCCGGGTGATCCGGGATATTGTTCGCCGTTATGATGTGGACGCTCTTCATTTCGACGATTATTTCTATCCCTATCGTGTCCCGGGAGTAGAATTTCCCGATGAACGCTCTTACCTGAAGTACGGCAACGGAATGACGAAGGAAGACTGGAGAAGGAGCAATGTGGATTCCATCATCCTCCAATTGAGCCGGGTCATAAAAGAAGAAAAAAAATACTGCAAGTTCGGCATCAGCCCTTTCGGGGTCTGGCGTAATGTGAGCAAGGATCCCGACGGCAGCGATACCCAGGCCGGTCAGACGAACTATGACGACCTCTATGCCAATATTCTGCTCTGGCTGAAGAACGGCTGGATCGACTACGTCGCGCCCCAGTTGTATTGGGAATTCGAGTTCAAACGCGTAGCCTACGATATCCTGCTCGATTGGTGGGGCCGGCACACCTACGGTAAACAATGCTATATAGGCCTGGGGGTCTTCCAGGCCGGCAGCAACCCGGCCTGGAGGGACAGGACCCAGTTGACAAGACAGGTGCAGGCCTACCGCGACAACCCGCAGGTGGCGGGGGCCATTTATTTCAGCAGCAAATCCTTCGAGAAGAACCCCAACGGCTGGAGCGATAGCCTGCGGCGCACCTATTATAAATATCCGGCCCTGATCCACCCCATGGACTGGATCGATACGACGAAGCCGCATGAACCCCTGAGCCGTACAGAATATAACAAAAAAGATTCCATATTGACGACCTGGCTGACAAAGGGATCATCGGACGATGAGCTCCGGGGATTCGCCATCTATCGTTCCGGAACGGCCGCCCCGCTCTCCGATTCGACCCTGGTCTTTGAATTCATTCCTTACGACCAGGTAGCGTCCTTTGGCATCCGGGCAAGGGATCTGGTACAAGCCGGCGGATTTAGTTATTTCGCCACTGCCGTGAGCCGGACAAATGTGGAAAGCAAGCCGATCCTTCTCTTCGGACTCGAGAAATAAATTTTTTTTATCTTTGTCGTCGATTTTGTTTTGTCCATTTAAAATCCTGTAAGTATGCCTGGTTTTGAATTATTCGGTCCCGAAGAACGGAAAGAAGTGAACGATGTCCTCGAAACAGGCATCCTGATGCGCTATGGTTTTGACGGTCCGCGAAAAGGGATCTGGAAGTCCAAAGAACTGGAGCAGGAGATCTGCAAGGTCTTCGGATGCAATTATGCCCAATTGACCTCCAGCGGAACCTCGGCATTGACCACCGCCCTGAGCGCATTGGGTATCGGGGCCGGAGATGAAGTGATCATGCCCTCCTTTACCTTTGTAGCCAGTTTTGAAGCCGTACTCAGCGTAGGCGCGGTGCCGGTACTCACAGACGTGGACGAAACCCTGACCCTTAGCCCCGATGCCGTGCGCCAGGCGATCACCCCCCGGACCAAATGTGTCATGCCCGTACATATGTGCGGGAGTATGGCCGACCTCGGTAGCCTCCAACAGATCTGTAAAGAACATAAGCTCCTGCTGCTGGAAGACGCCTGCCAGAGCATCGGAGCGACCTATAAAGGCAAACACCTGGGCACCATTGGCGACGCGGGTACCTTCTCCTTCGATTTTGTAAAGACCATCACCTGCGCCGAAGGCGGCGCCGTCCTGACGAATAACGAAGACATCTATAGTAAGTCCGATGGTTTTACCGATCACGGACATGATCATAAAGGGGTCGACCGTGGCGCAGATCTTCATCCCTTCATCGGGTATAATTACCGGATCTCCGAACTCCATGCGGCCGTTGGTCTGGCGCAGATCCGTAAATTGGATAAATTCCTGGCGATCCAAAAAAACAACCACGGCCGTTTAAAAGCCATCCTTTCCAAAGTGCCTGAGATCTCCTTCCGCACCATTCCCGATCCCGCCGGCGATAGCTGCACTTTCCTGAGCTGGTTCCTTCCCACAGAAGAAGTGGCAAGGGCTGTAGTAGCCGAATTGAAGGAACAAGGCATCCTGCCGGGTAACTTCTATTGGTTTGATAACAACTGGCACTACTTCCGCAAATGGGACCATCTGCGGAAGGCCGCCACGCTCAATAACCTCAACGAGGCGCAAAAGCAGGCATTGCAACAACTCCGGCCCGAATCTTTCCCGGCCAGCGACCGCGTCATCAGTCGCTGTATCTCTACGGCCATCGGACTCCTTTGGACGGACGAGCAGCTCGAAGAAAAGGGGCAGAAAATAATTGCGATCGTGAAAAAAGTATTGAGCAGGGAGAAGGCCTATATGCCATGATCCCTTTCCGCGGATCCTCACGGTACTTTCGACCGCTGTTTCGGGCGGCCGTCATTCTCTTACTGCTTCATCAAGGGGTCCGTTTTATTTTCTGGCGATACAATCACCAACTGTTCACGGATCTTTCTTTCCGGGAAGCCTTCCTGGTCTTTTGCCGCGGACTGCAGCAGGACCTCGTTACGATTATCTTATTGAATAGTCCCGTACTGCTCTTATGCGTGGCGGCCGGATATGCAAAGACGGAAGGGGCGTTTAAGCAACGGCGCTTACTGGATGGATCCCGATGGCTTTTTATTGGCATCAATGCGGCCGGTCTCGCGATCAATCTATTGGACACCGGTTATTTTCGATTCAGCCGGCACCGGAGCAACCAGGCCCTCCGGTATGTATTTTCGGATTCTCTCGGATCTTTTAAAAGTCTTTTTTGGAGCTACTGGCTCCTCCTCGTAATTTTTATGGCCGTCGTTATCGTGCTGGTCCGGACAGCAGGGTTCACGATCCTGGCTAAGCGCCGCCCGCCCCCTCTTCTTCCCGGTATAAAAGTCCTTTATCAATTTTTGACCCTGGTTGTTCTTTTGGCGACCCTGGGTGTATTCCCCCGAAACCTTGTCCTGCCCGGCACGCCCTTGCTTTCCGTAGCGCCGGATCATCTCCCGCTGGCCCAGAACAGCGCGTTTACATTTTTGTATTCTCTGCTGCGCAAACAGGAAGAGTTGAAGCCCGTATCTTATTTTCCGGAGAAAGAAGGAAGGACGATCGCATCGACCTTCCATACGATAGGGAAGGAAGGCGATTCTTTGCAAAAGAAAAATGTAGTGATCTGTATCCTGGAAAGTTTTGCCCGCGGTTACCTGCTGCCCGGCGATCCGGACAAGGCCATTACGCCTTTCTTCGATTCTCTTATCCGCAAAAGCATTTTTTTCCCCCGCTCCATTGCAAACGGGTTTGAGTCCAATCAGGGGATCGTATCGATCCTGGGCGGCTTACCGCCTTTCCTGGACGAGCCTTTCTATTATTCCGCTTATGCGAACACACCCTTAAAAAGTATCGGCAATATTTTGAAGGCAGAGGGCTACCATACCAACTTTTTTATGGGAGCGGGGAAGGATCATTTCGGCTTTGGAAAATTTACGAAGATGGCGGGCATCGACCATTATTACAGCCGCGTGGATTTCAACGACGATCGTTATTATGACGGTAACTGGGGAATTTTCGATGAGCCCTTCCTGCAATTCGGGGCAGGGGTGCTTTCAAAAGAACGATCCCCCTTCCTGGCCGTTTTTTTCACGATCTCCTCTCATCCGCCCTATACGATCCCTCTGCAATACCGGGAACGGTTTAATTTCCCGGGTAAGACGGCTCCCCAGCGAAGCATCAGTTATGTGGACCATTCCTTTCAGGAGTTCTTTGCGGCCTGCAGGACGGCGCCCTGGTTTAAGAATACCATTTTTGTGTTTTGCGCAGACCACTGGCTGGACCCATATGAAGGGAAGACCCCCTATAGTCCCGTCAATGCCTTTGCGATACCGATCTTTATCTACGACCCCTCGCGCGATAGCGGGGAGACCCGGGAGACCCTTGCCAGCCAGGTGGACCTGACCCCTACGATCCTCGGCCTGTTGCATTACAGGGGGTCTTATACGGGCTTTGGGAGCGACCTGCTCGATCCCTCCATAGAAGATCATTATGCGTTGAACAGGATCGGGGATGTCTACCAGGTCATCACCGGGGATCTTGTATTGGGATATGACCGGCCGAAGGATAAGACGCGGTATCTCTACCGATATAACGGGACCAGGCTCCTGGGGGGAGACCTTTCCGGCGACAGCACTTACCGGTTGGTCCGGGAAAAGCTGGAAAGATGGGTGAAGGCGAATATCCAATGCTATACGGAGGCCCTGATCCGGCGCAGCCTCGAATGAACCTCCGGAACCCCGGATGGCCCGGCGTCCAACTCACCTTTTCCCTTCCAGGCTATTACAATAATCCAGGGAACCCAACCTGAATTTCAGGGGGATCCGCGTCGTTTTTTCAAATTCCAGCTCCTTTTTACAGAAAAAGCCAAAATGCCGGGTATAATAGTCGTCCGACAAGGCAGAACCTCCGGCACTCCCGGAACCCCCTCCCGTCCGTACTCCTTTAAGCTCCGAAAACACCCCGAAAGGCTGCCGGGGCGTGGGCTGACCCGAAGGGAGCAGTTTGTTCAGATCGACCGTGCGCCTGAGTTCAAGGCTGTTCTGCCCGCGCGGGTATTCGGCCTGGGCCGCTGCCCTTCCTGCAAAAAGCAGGGCGATCAAAACAACAAGAAAAGTTTTTTTTCGTTCCACGGACGGTTTCCCCTTTTTACGTAAATTACGGCCTGATTTTTGTGGTTCGCGCGCCCTTTTCCAATTTTTGGAAAAATAAGCTCGGACAAAACCCCTGATAAAGAAATGTCGTTAAGTCAATCATTACAGCAGAAGTTACTACAAAAACTGTCACCGCAGCAAATTCAGCTGATGAAATTGTTGCAGGTGCCTACGGCTAACCTGGAGGAAAGGATAAAGGAAGAGCTGGAGGAGAACCCTGCCCTGGAAGAAACGGCGGACGACCATGACGACGGGTTGAGCGACGACAGCAAGGATGAATTTGAGAGTACGGATGAATTCGAAGAGAAGGACGGCAGCGAAGACGAATATGAGAACCTCGATATCAGCGAATATGTCAATGAGTTCGACGATGATGTGGCCGATTATAAGTTAAGGGATGAGAACTACCCGGAGATCGATGAGGACAGGGTCATGCCGCATAAAGTAGAGACCTCTTTTCACGAAATTTTATTGGATCAGCTTGGCATGCTCGTGGTGGATGACCGCACCCGCAAGATCGCCGAACAGATCATCGGGAGTATCGATGACGACGGTTATTTACGGAGGGAGACGGCTTCCATTGTCGATGACCTCGCCTTCCGTCAGAATATCGAAACGACGGATCAGGAGATCGAAGGGCTTATAAAAAAGATCCAGCAATTCGACCCGCCCGGCGTGGCCTCCCGCAACCTCCAGGAATGTTTGTTGAATCAATTGCACCGGAAGAAAGGACAGGGGAAGAGCGTAGAGACGGCGATCGAGGTACTGACCTATTATTTCGATGAATTCACAAAGAAGCATTACGATAAGATCCAAAGGGGCCTCAACCTGAGCGACGACCAGCTCAAGGACGTGATCAACCAGATCATCAAGCTCAATCCCAAACCCGGCGGGGATATCAGCGAGGGTCACCGCGGAGAGAGCTATGTGATCCCCGATTTCTTTATTACCAATAGCGCCGGAAAGCTGGACCTCTCGCTCAATTCCAAGAACGCCCCCGACCTGCGTATCAGCGAAGGGTATAAGGAAATGCTGAAAGAATACGACCGCGGCAGCAAGAAAGACAAGCGCCAGAAAGAAGCGGTCCTCTTCATTAAGCAAAAGATCGACGCGGCCAAATGGTTTATCGACGCCATCAAGCAAAGACAGCAGACCCTTTATAATACCATGCACACGATCATGGATTATCAGCATGAATTTTTCCTGACAGGCGATGAGACCACCCTGCGACCGATGATCCTGAAAGATATTGCCGAACGCACCGGTCTCGATATTTCTACGGTGAGCCGCGTAGCCAACAGTAAATTCGTACAGACCGAATTCGGCACCTACCGCCTCAAATTCTTTTTCAGCGAATCCCTCAGCACCGACAGCGGGGAAGAAGTATCCACCCGTGAGGTCAAAAAGATCCTGAGCAACCTCATAGAGGGAGAAAGTAAGAAAAAGCCCCTGAGTGATGAGAAGTTAACGGAACTGCTGCAGGAAAAAGGCTATAATATAGCCCGGAGGACTGTTGCCAAATACCGCGAACAATTGAATATTCCCGTAGCAAGACTCCGGAAAGAATTATGATCCTGCTCCGGATAAGAAGTACGATCCCTAATTTTACAGTATGAATGAACCACAGGCTTTTCCGGCAGGTAAACAGGCGCAGGTCTCTTATCCACCCGTGCTGCGTTTCCTCGCACAATTTTTCTCTTACCTCTTCCATCCCTTATTCATCACCAGCTATGTGATGGGGTTCCTGATCTTTCTTCACCCGGCCGTCTTCATGGGATACGAACATCGCCTGAAAGTTCTCCGT